>ENA-ORBV01005193-ORBV01005193.1-microbial-mat-metagenome-genome-assembly--contig:-NODE-5193-length-24205-cov-6.357551_pt1 | contig 24205 bp, 26 predicted proteins | sample MGYA00237777_ERZ505514 | MGnify/ENA primary metagenome ERZ505514 (study PRJEB26160, sample SAMN06269048) | microbial mat metagenome | isolation source: Oligotrophic lake microbial mat | place... | reverse complement strand
AACGAGAAAAGTGAGATTTGTGCCGAGACAAGGAAGTCGAGAGAGAAAACCGCAAGCATATCCTCTGGATATGTTGAGGATTTTTCTCTCGAAGACTGACGATGTAGCAGTCCAAAGATCTCTTTTCGCAGTAGGAGAGAGTTTTGCAACAGGCCCATTATAGGCGGTGCTGACAAAAGTTCACAAAAAAAAGACATTGAAAAAGCCAAAAATTATGAAGAGCTTGGTCAAATGAAAAGTAAAGAATATAAAACTGGGCTTTTAACCCGTTTAAAAGATCCGGACTACGCAGCAGGTTATTTAGCAGATGTTTTAGAGAATGAGTCACAAGAAGCATTTCTTATTGCCGTTAAGAACATACTCGATGCACGCAGTGCGAATATTACAAAATTTTCAAAAAAATCAGGACTTAGCAGGCAAGCCCTTTATCACGCATTATCTAAGCGTGGAAATCCACGCCTCTCTACATTGAATCAAATCTTAAAAGCAGCTGGTTTAAAAATTGTTTTTGAAAGTGAAAAGAAAGCCGCGTAATAACTATCTCTGTAAATGCACAGACAATAAAGTTAAAGCCGAAGGTGTAACACCCGGAATACGCATCGCTTGACCAATTGAAACTGGTCGCACCTTGGCAAGTTTAATTTTCATTTCACTACTTAGACCCTTAACGGATTCGTACGAGAACGTATTTGGAATTTTCAAAGATTCATTGCGTTTAAGTTTTTTAATCTCATCTTCTTGTCTAGAAAGATAGCCGGCAAATTTAATCTCGGTTTGAAGTGCATCTTTAAGATCTTGGTTAATCTCACCTTCATAACTGTAATGCTCAAATAAGGTGTCAATGCGCATCTCGGGCCGACGAAGCAGTGTTCCGTATGTAACAGCATCTTTGAGATCTGCACTTCCAATTGATTGCAGCCATTCATTTGTTTCTTTATTTGGGAAGGCCCGATTATTATTAAACCAATCTTTACCGCGCGAGAATTGCTCATTCATTGCATAGTAACGGTGCTTTTGTTCATCACTAAGAATCCCAATCTCTAATCCACGCGGACAAAGTCTCTGCCAAGCGTTATCTTCTCTCAATATTAAGCGATACTCAGCACGTGATGTAAACATTCTATAAGGATCATCAACGCCATTAGTTGTTAGATCATCGATCATGACACCTAAATATCCCTCTGATCTGCTTATCGAAAAAGATCCACGATCCAAAACTTTTAATGCTGCATTAATTCCAGCCATGAGACCCTGACCGGCGGCTTCCTCATAACCTGAAGTGCCGTTAATTTGTCCAGCTAAGAAAAGTCCGGAAATATCTTTTGTCTCTAAAGTAGGATTAAGATTTCTTGGATCAACAAAATCATATTCAACAGCGTAGCCAGGTTGAATAATCGTAACATTTTCTAAACCAGGAATAAGTTTAATAAACTCTTCTTGCACATCCGCCGGTAAACTTGTTGAGATGCCATTAGGATAAACAACGTCTGATTCAAACCCTTCCGGTTCCAAAAAGATATTATGTGAAGTCTTATCTGCAAATCTAAAAACTTTATCCTCAACTGATGGACAATATCTTGGGCCTACTGATTTAATTTGCCCATTAAACATTGGGCTTTTCTCTTTATTTGCCCTTATAACTTCATGTACTTTTTCATTAGTTTCAGTAATCCAACAAGGAATTTGAGGACGTTCGATTCGTCCAGACATCATTGAAAAAGGCTTAATGGGCGTTTCTCCTGGTTGCTCAGTAAGTTTACTAAAATCAATCGTCGATCTTTTCAGTCTTGCTGGTGTTCCAGTTTTTAAGCGGCCTAATTCAAAACCCAAAGAGCGCAGACTATCACTTAAAGAATTTGAAGCTTTATCACCGACTCTACCGCCACAGGTTTGAAGAGTACCTGTATGCATTAATGCTTTTAAAAATGTGCCTGTTGTAATGACGATAGCTTCGCAATCTATCACTGAAGCATCGGCTAATTCTAAACCGATTACTTTCCCTAATTTGGTTAATATTTTAGCAGCTTCTCCTTCTATAATTGTAAGATTTGGCTGAGCTTCTACCATTCGTCGAACTTCATTTTTATAAAGTTCTCTATCGGCCTGAGCTCTGGTTGCTCTAACTGCAGGACCTTTCGATAAATTCAGAGTTCGAAATTGAATGCCCGTGGTGTCAATTGCTCGACCCATTACTCCACCAAGTACATCCACCTCCTTAACAAGATGACCTTTACCAAGACCACCTATCGCTGGATTACATGACATTTGCCCAATGCCAGCTTTTCGCAAAGTTACCATTGCGGTCGACACCCCTAGTCGAGCTCCAGCCATTGCCGCTTCTACACCGGCATGTCCGCCACCTATTACTATGAGTTTGAAATTGCTCACTTTTTCATCACAAAACGATTAAAATCACTAATGATTATAAGTATATACAGTAATTAAGATCATAACTCAAGTTAAGGCAACACATGTAACATTTGCCTCCATAACAACTCTAGGTACCAAGCAGGAAGTACCGAAAGTGGCGAGTTAGGAAATTTAAAAAAAAGTAGTGAATTGATGGACAAGTTCGATGTCTATCCCGGGCTGAGCGTTACCCGTGGAGTAAAATTTGTGCCTCGTGAATCATCCCCTATGATGGGTAACGGAATCCCTGCTCAATCAGAAGAGGCAAGAACTTCGCTAATAGATGGTTTAGGATTTTTCATGTTTGTATCAAGCGCAGTAGCGCTTTTGGTAATTGTATCGTTTTATTTATTTATGGCTCAAAATCCAGAGCAACCTGCCGTTAATATTAACCTAGAGGCAGTCAGAAAAAAACTCTCAAGCTTAAATACATTTCAAGATGCAGAGAAACGTGAGTTTGCCTCCATTGGTCGATCTTTTTCTTATTTACTACCAACAAGTTTTGCCAGTCTTAGAACAGATCCTTCTAAAACAGTTAAACTTGAAAATTACTTTATACAAGTAAGATTTATTGCAGATGTTATAAGAAAAGCCACAAATAAGCCTATGCAACCCGGGGTCCTAGCAAAAATTATCGTTAATGAAAGTGCTAAACATGGCTATGATCCATTATTTGTATCAGCAGTAATCATGGCTGAAAGTCGCTTCGATAAAAAAGCTATTTCAAGTTCTGGAGCTCTGGGCCTTATGCAGCTTCTACCTTCAACTGCAAAATATATTGTAGGTAAAATAGGGAACGAAAACTGGAGAGGTCATAGATCTTTACTAAGTGATGAAGCTTACAATATCAAACTTGGGGTCTCATATTTAAAATATCTTGAAGATAAGTTCGCTGGAAATAAAAGAAATATTTTGGTGGCTTACAACTGGGGCCCTGGAAATATGAATAAAGCACTCAAGGGTAATGCTCAAATTCCTGGCGAAAGTAAAAGATATAGAGATTATATTTTAACCAACTATTCAAAGTGGACTAAGCAGCTACATCAAAATCGCGTTGCTCTTGATTCAATGCAAAGGGCAATGGTAGGTTAATAAACAAGATAAGTTCATTAAATAATCTAATATTAGTAGTTTCACTGATCTGGTCAATTAATCGTATCTGTAAATTATGATTATCTGACCAGAAGCGGTACAAAGGTTATATTGGTATTTTAAACAACTCGCTTTCTAAATTCTTCCACTTCTGACTTCTTCCACCCCTCACAGAGGAACTTACACATGCCTACACTGGTTCGTGTTTGGCAGGGTATTGCAACCTTGCCAAACGATCCATACACTCTCAACTTCGGCCTAGAGCCAACGCTCACAGCCGACACCCTGATCGACGATGTGCTGAAAGATGCCTGGAGCTCCGTTGGCCATGTAATTGGCAGAGTACGAATCCCCGCTGGAACACCCTTCCAGCTGAAAGGGATTATGGATCCCAACTTCCCGACAACTCTGGCTCCGGTAATCGGATTCGTGGCAGGCTGGAGGCTCGGAGCAATGTTTCCGAAAAACGGCCTGTTGATTCGACAAGGTGAAAGACAAGCCGTAGTGGGAGATCCAGCTTTCATTCTGAAGGCTCTCAAGCGAGAAACGAAGGGTCTTCAGTCTCTGTCTGGGAATCACGAGACGCTGCACGCCGTTGCAGAGATCGTTCTTCAACGGTTCCAAGATCATCGGCAATTCGGACTGCCAGAAGTGTTGCGGGCTCTTCCGCCTGAGACACAGATCGCAACCGCAATGGGACACTGCCTCGGATTTCTCTATCCGAGCATGCCGATAGCGGTTATGGAAAATTGGGGACGGAGCCCAATTGATTTCTAAAGAATTCCCTCTAACTTATCAGGCCAAAGAGTCGGGGTGAGAGATTGCGTTTCTGTTTCACTTACCACTGATTCATTCATAAGATCTTCAATGGACTCTTTTATTGCCCTTAGAAGATATTGAACTTTTCTTTTATAGAGACCATAGCTTTCGGCAACCTGTCTTGGATCTAATCCAATTCTAAGAACATTTACATCTTGTCCAGCAATCTGATTTGTTATTACAGCCGGTATGGTTATCGGATAATGATCCCAATCAGCATCGCCACCAATACCGGATCGTTTTGTAGACAATCTCGTTTTGAGTTCAAAGCCCATTTCAGAAATTGGATTAATTAATGTAAAAGCAACAATTGTATCCTCATATTGTGCATTTTTATTATCAATTATCTTAATTCCGCTGACAGATTTTAAGGAATCTATGATTAATGTTCTCAATTCTCTCAACCGTTCCCGAACTGTCGAATGCTCAGGCAAATCGTTAATAGCAAAAATTAAAGATGCCAATTCAGGAGTATTAACAACTCCAAAAGCTGCTTCGTTATATGAATTCATTCTATCTTGATCATAGCTAACAAAGGCATATTTTCTTGCTCTATAACTCAACGGAGACTCAGAAAATTCAACTTGTGAGGCAATAAATCGGTCTTTATTAAACAAGACACCTCCAGCCCCCATAAGAGAGCTAACCATTTTGGCACCTGTAAAAAATACAGCATCGGCATAGTCCCAAATTGAAGATACTTTTTTCCCAGTTGAGCTTGTTAAGTATTTTTGTGGAGCAAGTCGACCCAATCCCTGTGCATCATCCAAGACGATTAATGGGGCATAGTCTGTTTCGGAATACCGCTCTTTGATGGCAGATGCGATGTCTACAAATTGTAATCTTCTCCCGGTTCTAGTTACAGTATTGATAATTATTAAAGCTGGTTTTATCTCATCAACTTGTTTAATCACCTGATCCAATAATTCCTGATTGGAAGCAAAGTGTTCTGTTTCAGCATCAATATGTCTAACCTTAAATGGACCAATATTAACATTCGGAGTTTCAAGTTGAAGATTTCCCCAAATATCAACATTCGGATTAAAATTTGATTTTAGAAATCGTGGATTTTCACCCTTTAGAGCATCCGGCATTACCCTGCCCGTATTATGAAAAGCTAGAATTTCACTACCAGGCTTGAGATTTAAACTACCTAAAAACTGGAAGAATGAAGTGGTGGCATTATCATCAAAAATCGCTTCTGTCATTTGAGTATCGAGTTGACCATATTGCTGGCACATGGATCTAAAGGCATCAAAAGATACTTTAGCGGTAATTGCTTCAATAGTGGCATATTCCGATTTGCTACTTGCTGTCATTAACATTTCGGCAACAATGAAAGCCGCCCTGGCTCCTTCAACATTAGGAACACCAAAAGTTGGATGATTGAAACTTAGTTCCGAAATTGCTGCAAAAGGAACGTAACGCACACCTTTTGCAATAGCAGCTTCTCGATCTTTGATTAACTCTCCAAGAACACCACCATCCCATGATAATCTTTTAAAATCGGCTTCATTCAAATGATTTGTAACAATAGCACTTGAATTTCGAACTAGCTCCTCTACTTTACTTATATGGTGAGGATGAACGTGACCAATATACCAAGCCGTTTCTCTTTCCGGAGAAAGTTCAGCAAAAACTGAATTGGAATCAATAATGTTATTTTCGGCAAATGGAAATAACCTTTGAACTGGAACTCCATTTCCAGAATTAGAATTTATTTTCCCCAGGTCAGACATAGTAGAATAAGAATAAAGAAGTTTCCGATCCTAATTATTTCCAAAAAGCAAAACTTAGAAATAAAAATAAATGGCGCAGCAGGGTCTTTCGCAACTTTAAAAAATAGGAAAGAGCTAACAACAATCCCGTACTTAGTTGTTATTGTTCAGAATATTACAGATGTAACAAGAAATTTTAAATTCACTGGTATTTTAATTTTTATAAGATGTAACTAACAAGTATCTTTAAATAAATCGGGCTCCGTCCCGATTTATTTTCCGATACAGAATTTAGAGAAAATCCGCCCCAGTATATCCTCAGTCCAGGTCTTACCAATTATTTCTTCTAATGCACTAAATGCCAATCGCAATTCAGCACTGCAAAGTTCAAGAGGCTCATTCTGTTTTAAAACATCAACAGCTCTAGTAAGAGCCTCTTCGGCTCGCATTAAACAAGTCCTATGACGCTCATTTGTAATAATAGTATTTCCTTCACTTGAATCGGCAATGCGGGACTGAATTTCTTCTACAAGTGAAGTAATTAAAGTTTCAAGTCCATTATGAGTCTTTGCTGAGAGATAAAAAATCTGATCGGCAGATTTTGATTCATATGCAAATTTAGAAATTGCATCGGGAGCCAAGTCGATTTTATTAAAAACAAGCCAAATCTTATGAGACTTACTTTTGATATCTTCTAAAATTGGCATCCAGGTCTTCATTGAATCTTCCATTGATTCAGTAGAATCAACAACCATTAAAACTAAATCTGCCCATTTTAATTTTTCGTATGCTAATTCAACCCCAATCTTTTCTACTACGTCACTCGTTTGAGTGATTCCAGCTGAATCACAAAAAACAAATTTATATCCAGAAAAGGTTGCTTCTTCCTCAATTAGATCCCTAGTTGTACCAGGCACCTCAGTTACAATGGCTCGATCATGTCCCAAAAGAAGATTCAAAATGCTTGATTTACCTGCATTCGGACGACCACATAAAAGAACTCGAAAACCATCTTTAACAATCTGTCCGTAAGAATAAGTAAAAATTAACTTTTGGATCTGCTTTCTAGCTTTTTTAATACTGGAACTAATTTTTTTAAAAGATTCTGGATTAATATCTTCTTCTGGAAAATCGAGATGTGCTTCAATCTCAGCCAAGGAGTCTCTTAATGGATCTCCGAAAGATTCAATAGCTTTGCTAAATCGGCCTTCGAGCTGTTCGCTAGCAACAAGGAGAGCTTTGTCTGTCGTTGCCTGAATCATATCTCTAATGGCCTCAACTTGAACTAGATCAAGTTTTCCATTTAGAAATGCGCGTTTTGAAAATTCTCCAGCTTCTGCAGGACTAATTCCAAAAGAATAAAGAGATCTCAGAACTTTTTGAACTAAGAGTAAACTTCCGTGCAGTTGAATTTCAGCTACATCTTCACCGGTATAACTATTAGGAGCCGGCATGAAAACTGCCAACGATTTATCAATCACATTACCTGTCTGAAAATCAACAAGTTTGCCGTAACAAAGCATTCGTGGATTATCTACAGGAGGTGACTTGGCATGAAACAAATGATTAAGAGCTTTGCGAGTAAGTGGGCCACTAACTCGGATCACAGCAATACCAGCCGGAGCAGGCGCCGTTGCTAAAGCTGCAATTGTTGAGACATCATTTACCATCGTTTCTTAGATGAGAGTAAGTATGTAAGCGAATCCAAAAATTGCTATACTGGCTAAGGCTGTAGCTTTTGTAGGCCCAGTTGATCGCTCTTCTTTTATAAACCACTGTTGAATAATAGAGACGCTGTTATTCACTAACCAATAAAGAGTCAATCCTGCTGGAAATCCCATAAACAGAAAAGTCATTACAATTGGCATAAACATCATAATTTTCTTCTGGGTTGGATCCATCACAGTTGGTGTTGTCCACTGCTGAATGAACATTGTAATTCCCATTAAAATAACCATTACGGGAATTGCAATTCCAAATAGTTGAAAATTCTCTGGCGAGGAAAGATCATTAATCCAAAGTGCAAATGGAGCATGTCTAAGATCGATAGAATTCAACAATGCATTATAGAGTCCCAAAAATACTGGTAACTGAATTAACATTGGAAGGCAGCCACCCATCGGGTTAACGCCTTCTTTTTTATAAAGTGCCATCATTTCTTGATTAAGCTTTGTTGCATCATTGGGATATTTCTCACGTAAAAGTTTAATTTTTGGTTGCAGATCTTGCATTGCAGCCATAGATTTAAAGCTCTTTTTTGTGAGTGGTAAAAATAAGGCCTTAATCAAAAGAGTCAGAAGAACGATCGATAATCCGTAATTACCAAAAACTTTATAGAAAAATCTCAAAAGATCTAACAAGGGATGAGCTAAGGCAGAAAAGAATCCTAAATCAATTGATTTTTGAAGATCGTAACCAACACCTTTAAGAACATTAATTTCTTTCGGACCAAGATAAAGTTTAAATTCGCCACCTTGTGGAGTTCCAGCAGCAAAAATCGATACTGTATTTCCATTACGAATTGCTGATGTGTTTTGTCCTGGCACAGTAGGAATTAATCCGGCAGTAAAGTATTTATCTCCAACTTCAATCCAAGTATCAGATCCTTGAACTTCCTGAGCTTCAGCAACATCGTTCAATAATGTCTTTGTAACTGAGGTTCCCGATAGCCGAGAGATCCCCTTAAAGTCATACTCACTCACCTTTGTCATGTCAGATTCAAAGTGGTTCCACTCAAGCTTAGCCCTGGAACCATCTAGAGTAGGAGAGGAGAAGCTAACATTTAAATCAAAAAGATATGTATTTGGATGGAAAACAAAAGTTTTCTTGATCTCTGTTCCATTTGAAAGTTTCCCACTAAAAAGCAAAGTAAGATCCTTGTTAGAAACTACATATTCACCTTCAGTTGATGCCTTTGCTCCAAAGGTATCTATTAGTGTGTAAACAACTGATTCGTCATTCAAAGGCCCGGCAATTATTCCCAGTGGAAGAGTAGCGCCTTCTGCTTTCGCCACCATTTCAAAAGCATCCTTACCGTCTTTTACTTGCATATACTTAGAGAGTTTAAAGCTCTCCAACCTGCCACCAAGAGTATTTAGCTGTGCGTTGAAAAACTCATGCGTAACTAATATTTTTTGAGCATTTGCAAAATCCGCAGCTGTGGGCTTAGTAACTTGTATGCCACTACTTCCAGTTTGAGCAACCAGAGCCGTTCCATTTTGGGCCTGTGGTGGAGCAATTTGTCCTGGAGTTTGCTGTTGAGTCTGAGCATTTGTGGCAACTACTGATGGAACAGAGGCTCTTGAAAGTGGAGCTAACACCACCTCGGAATAAATCATGACCAAAACTAAACAGAGAAGAATCGCTATTGCAGTTCTTTTATTTTCAAATGGAGAAGCATCTTGATCAATCATCGTTATCCGTTTTTTCTGCGAGTTAATATAAAAAATTTTAAAATTTACTAAGGTACGTAATCGAAGCCACCTTCGCAAAAAGGATGACACTTCGCCAGTCGTTTCAGTGCCAGCCATCCGCCTTTAAAAAACCCATATTTAATAACAGCTTGATGGGAGTAATCAGAGCAGGGAGGATGGAATCTACAAGTATGTCCAAAGGCTGCGGAGAGAAAGTTTTTGTAGATAAAATGCAGCCCAGTTGCTACTGGGATTAACACGTTATTCTTTACAGTGACAAACACTTTTCTTTCCTTAAAGTAGTTAAAATTTGTTTTTCTAAATCAGCATAGGAACACTCCAAAATTCCACGCCGTGCGATTATCAATATGTCATAATTTTCTAGCAATCCAGAGCGGTTCAGACGAAAAATCTCTCGAATTCTTCGTTTTATCCTATTTCGAATAACTGCCCTTGAATCGATTTTACGTGTTACAAGAATCCCCAAACGACTATCTGGCAAGGTTGACTTAGAATACAAAATCAAAATATTTGCAGCATGAACTTTATGGCCTTGATCTTGAAGTCGCAAAAAATCCGAACGCTTTTTTAGACGACAAGATGCTGGGAATTTAAGATTCAGAGATATCCTCCTTCAAAGGAAAGAGGCCGGACTAAAGAAAGTAAACTACCTGTAATGGCCTTTTCTCGGTGTCTTGACTGATAGACTCTTACGACCTTTTTTTCTTCTGCCATTTAAGACCTTACGACCGCCTTTTTTAGCCATTCTCTTACGAAAGCCATGGCTTGTCTTTCTCTTCTTCTTGCTTGGTTGGTAGGTACGTTTCATTGTCTATAAATCATCATAAGGTGAAAATCAGGGGGTATTTATAATGATTTGACAGAATAAAAGCAACTCTCCCCAAATTCAATAAAAGCATAGAAGGTTTTATACTAAGTTGATTTTAGGGAGCTGATGTTCCCATAAGCCAAACCCATAATTTTAAGAGATTATTTTCCGTAATAACAGGATTGTTAACTCTGATCGGAAAATTAGATAGACATATTTATTTATTAGTTTCAGTGAGTTGCAAGAAGTATTAACAGCATAATTGCTAGACTTAAAGGGCCTGTTGCAAAACTATCCCCGTAACGAGATACGTGAGATTTGTGCCGAGACAAGGAAGTCGTGAGAGAAAAACCGCAAGCATATCCTCTGGATTCCTCTGGATATGTTGAGGCTTTTCTCTCGAAGACTGACGATGTCGCAGGTCAAAGATCGCTTTTCGCAGTAGGAGAGAGTTTTGCAACAGGCCCATGATATGCTCGTTAGCATCATTCAGCTGAGCTTCGTAGAAAAATTTCGGTTTGTTTTTCTCCACGTCATGTGTGCTGACGAATGTCTCAGGATTTGTCTTTAGAGAGTTAAGTCTGATGCGATGATAATCATCGAGATCATTTGGAATAAGTTTTCTTACTAGGATCTACATAGTCTGGTATGTGGGCTAACGATTACCCTAAGCTGTGGCGCGAACAACAACCCAGGCCACAACTAAATCATAACAAGCTGAAAATGCCAATTTCGCCATGAACTTGAAGGAATGGTTATACTGCTTCTTGACATATCTCACTATATGGTATAGCGTAATAGCATGGGGATCAGGAATTTTACGGATCGCGACACGAAGGATCTCGCGTGCGGAGTTGAAAATAAAAGAACTCGTAAACATCTCCCAAAAGAGCTACACCGTAATGCCATTAAAAAGATTCAGATTATTCGCGCAGCTAAGAACCTTGAAGACGTGGCAAATTTTCCTGGGCTAAAGTTTGAGAAACTGAAAGGCCATAGAAAGGACGAATACAGTATTCGCATTAACATTCAATATAGGATCTGTTTTCGATGGAAAGATGGCGATGCTTATGATGTATCAATTGTGGATTATCATTAGAGGATAAAAAATGGCTAAAACAAAAAAAACAGAACTCACTTTTGCTCCTGTACATCCGGGTGAAATTCTTCAGGATGCAATTGATGGCGCCGGACTAACTCAATCTGGGCTCGCAACCCATATTGGAGTACCACAGTCTAAAATCAACGACATTTGTCGTGGAAGAAGAGGAATCTCTGTAGAAATGGCTGCGCGCCTAGCTAGAGCTTTCGGTATGAGCATCGAATTTTGGTATAATCTGCAAAAGCAGTATGAGTTAGATAGCTTCGATGATTCCGAATTCGATGAGATCGAGAAAGTTGCGGCCTAGTTAATCTAACAATTGTTCAGGTTGCAGAGTAACGATTTAAGCGAAGGACAGAAAATTGCGGCAGCAATTTGCGGTCCCATTCGGCTTTATTGTTACACGGCGCATGTTACTACTTTACACAGATAAAATGAAGATTCTTTGATTGCGGCGATACTTTATCCGTCGATACATCGAGCGCATTAACTTTTTTAAACTTCTGCCTCAACTCCTTCTCAATTTTCGTATAAGGAAAAGCCTGCTCATAAATGTTTTCCTCATGGAGCTTAAACAGTCCAGCCTTTTGATGTTCGAATACCTTTATGTTCCAAGTTGAAAGGCCCTTACGATCACAGGATACATTCATGATCAGCAAATTATCTTCGAATTCATGAACCCAAGGTGGTTGGGCAGCAAGGTCTCTAAACTTTGCTTCCATATTTACATCAAATAAAAATACTCCACCTTCATTCAAATGTTTATGGACTTTGTTGAAAGTTCTTTTCCAATCCGTCCACTTTTTTAAATGATTCAGTGAATCAAAGACGCAGATGATCGCGTCGAATTTTTTATTAATGGAAAATGAGGACATATCCTGCCGATAAAGCTTTATACCAGGAAGCTTTTGTTTAGCCTTAGTAAGCATTTTTGGTGAAAGATCTAACCCGTACACAGTATAGTATTTTGAAAGAGGCAGAAGAACTGAACCTGTACCACAAGCCAGTTCAAGAAGGCTTTTGCATCTCGGACAGTACTTTCTTAATAGACTTCGAACCAACTTTGCAGAGTTTATGCGATCCCCCATAATCGCATCGTAAAATTGGCCAAATTTCTGGTAAGAAACCATTTATTTCCTAATTTATCAGTCGTTTAACGGTGAGCGTGTCGATTTTCGAGTATATAGTAACTTTCAAAAGTCTTTGCCGAAAAGCAAAGGCTTTAGAAAGTTACTATCCCCCGGAGGGATAATAAATAGTGTTTTTCATTTTCAAAAATCATAGCTAACCCAAAGGGTTAACAAGAAACAAGATTTAACTTAGTCTCCATTGCTTTATCTTGTGATTCGGCAAAGACTTTTGAAAAACACTATAGTGAGAAATATCGACCATGAATTTGTTATCCCTGCCACGCTACCATTTAACTTACTAATATCAATGGATATTATTTGTCTTTACACGCCTATTTAAATGTTATAACATATGTAATAACAGGAGATTGAAATGGTGAAATTAAAAATTCGGAAAATTGGAAATTCTCTCGGGGCAATATTCCCCTCGGACTCTTTGAGCGCTCACCAACTCCAAGAGGGCGATGAGGTATTAATCAGTGTAGATGCTGATGGTATAAGATTAACTCCGTATGACCCGGACTTTGAAGACGCTGTAGATGCCGCACGCGCGGGCATGAAAAAATACCGTAATGCGCTTAGGGAACTAGCTAAGTGATTCGATTCGTTCCCTTGTCTGCCGTTATAGTAATGCATTCGGAGCTACTCCGAGAGTTTGGTGGGCAATCTGGGCTTCGTGACCGTGGTTTGTTAGAGTCTGCTTTGGATCGAGCGAGAAATTTACATACTCATGACCAGGCCGATCTCTTTCGTTTCGCGGCAGCATACGCTTTTGGAATCACCAAAAATCACCCCTTCATCGATGGCAACAAACGAGCTGGGCTGATCTGCGCCTACGCCTTTCTTCGAATGAATGGGATTGAACTCACTGCGTCAGAAGAAGAGACGGTCATTGTCATGACTAGTGTTGCCGACGGGAGTGTGGACGAAAAAACTCTGGCTTCTTGGTTTAAAACGAATTCCCGAATAGCTTAACTGTTCAGCAGGGATAACGTCTATAACCACGTTCCGACTGGGCAGAATTTGTATCCCCTTTTCCAATCCTTTCTTAGCAGACCAGTGATACATTCATCCTTAAACTCGCCATCGGCCATACATCGGTACGCTTCTCTTTTTTCACCTTCTAACTTGTATCCGAACCGTTCCTGCATTGCCAACGAGGCATTGTTACCTTTGAAGAAACCGTTCTCAAGCCTTCTCAGGTTGAGATCTTCGAATGCAAATCTTACCTTCTCCCCCAAAGGCTTCACTTCCATATCCACTGCCTTGATACCCAGTGTTAAGCCAAATCCCGCCTCCAGCCGTTCCGTGGTATTGACTAATCTGAATTAAACTCACTCCGACAATAACCGTACTCTCAGATTTAAGTTCTATAGCAAACTCATAATCACTCTGATGGGGTTCTTTCTGAGAAGTTTTAGCACAGTGCGCGATCCATCTTTCCGCATCTTGATTGGTATACGGATGAGGAACAAATGCGAGCGACTTCGAGACACTCAAATCATTGAGGCCATCAATCAGATCAGAAATGTCCCCCTGATTCCATTCTCTGAGTATTAGTCTTGCCGTCTCAAGTCTCAGCGCAACGTCAACCTTCTTGGAATTTATGACATTTCGAGTTGGCTCCATTAGCTAATCTTACTTAAGGGCTAACGTTAAGAATCATCAGCCGAGTCATTCGAGGTTCGATGGATTCGTTTGTTATGCTCGTCTCCGAATATCATCTTCAATAGAATCCCCAATTTTGATTCGGGCGTTATCTAGATCGTAGTCCATTTGTATTCCGAGCCAGAAATCAGCCGAATTTCCAAAATAAGCTGCGAGTCTTACGGCTGTATCTGCGCTGATGCCGCGTTTTTCGAGAGCAATTTCATTAATTCTGCGAGCAGGCACACCAAGTGCAATAGCAAGCCTATTTTGGCTTAGTTTCATTGGAATAAGAAACTCTTCCATAAGAATTTCTCCAGGATGAATAGGATTTAATTTATTTTTCTTCATATTTACACTAGCGGTAATCCACTATCTCCACATTAAATGAGTGTCCATCTTTCCAGTCAAAACATGTGCGCCACTGATTATTAATTCGAATACTCCAATGACCCGATCTATTACCACGAAGTTTCTCGAGTCTATTGGCAGGCGGTATTCGCAAGTCGGCCAAGGTTATAGATCTATTTATCATTCTTAGTTTTCTCAACGCCACCTGGTGTATGTCAGATGGAAATTTCTTTGATCGTTCCAGATTAAAGATTTTCTCAGTATCTTTACATCGGAAGCTTTGAATCATATCTGAAGTATATAACGGATTGCGTTAAACGGCAAGCAACAAAGAGCATAACAATAAAAAAACTACCTCTACCTTTCTCATTTTTGCATATTCTAAGCTTTTAGATTTTGTTCTTGTGGCACCAAATGCATCATCGAAGTTGCAAACACAGCATACTCCTCTTCGCTAAGGGCTCCTTGTTGGAAAGATTGTGCCAAGACCTGCTGCGCTCCTTCCATCGGAATATTAAAAGAAGCAAATAAAAATTGAGCATTTTCATGGGCTTTTTCAATGCTATCCGCATTACTTAAAATTGCATTAGTAAAATACCCGGCAAAATCATTCATCAGTTTTTTATTACCGCCAGAAATCAAGAAAGCCAATGGATTCACCATGGCAATAGCATCTGGAGTTAAAGGATTAGATCCGTCGGTGTTATAAACAAGTCTTTCTGTACCATCAAGATTTGTAAAACTATTTCGACCATCGACACCGATATTAAATTTAGATCCATCAGCCAGTGTCAAAGACCAGTTTTCATCGATAATCCCATTTTGCTGCAAGATATCTCTAACGCCATCTCGCGCAATTTGATCTTCATGTTTACCTGTATGAAGAAATCCTAAAGCTCCGCCGATTAATCCACCAACCGCACCCCCAATTAGATTTCCAATCACTGGAACCACACTCCCAATATATGCTCCAACAGTTGCGCCATTAACGGCTCCCGAGATCGGATCTGACTGTCCCCAGTTTTTAAAAATTTCATAAGCTGATTGTGCTGCACTAATAAATCCTGTTCCAGGAAGTGATTTAGATGTGCCACTTGCAGAATTAAATATATTATCAAATTGGCTCTGGACATTTTTACCAAGCGTAAATGCTGACTGAATTATGGGAGAACTATCTTGGCGATCTTCTCTGTATTGAGATTTAATCGCTGAACTAAAATTACTAACCTGACTAAGTAGCTCTCTTATCTGAGTTATAAAAGATTGGTTGGTTTGGCTTGAAATGCTTTGTGATTGAGAAGTTGTTCCAACAGATCTGATCGAACCGACTTGCATAATATTTGAAGGTTTATTAACAAAGGTTCTAACTTGTTGATTATAATTCTGATTTTGAAATTGATTTGAATTAATCTGCATAATATTCTCAAAAAATAAATTAAGATTACATTAATCAAATCGTTCATTTTTCTTCAAAGTTGCTGATTTGATCATAAGGATGAAGATAGAGTATAAAAAGCATTAATATCTCCAAGATTTCAATATATTATGACAACTCACATCTTAGGCATTTCAGCATTCTATCACGACTCCGCAGCTTGCCTGGTGCGTGATGGTGTTATAGTTGCTGCTGCACAAGAGGAGCGATTTACCCGCAAGAAACACGATCCTGATTTTCCATCTAAGGCAGTTGAGTATTGTCTTAATGAAGCTGGTATCGAAGCCAAAGATATTGAATATGTGGCTTTTTACGATAAACCTTGGATTAAGTTTGAGCGACTTTTAGAAACATACTTAGCATTCGCTCCACGCGGTCTAGCTTCATACATGCTTTCAATGCCGATCTGGATCAAAGAAAAGCTTTGGATGGGTGATCTTATTAAAAGAAAAGTTGGCTACAATGGCGATCTTATTTATCCTGAACATCATCAATCCCATGCTGCTTCTGCGTTTTTTCCTTCGCCATTTGAAAGTGCCGCAATTTTAACTTTAGATGGTGTTGGTGAATGGGCCACAACAAGTTGGGGCGTTGGCAAGGGAAATAAAATCGATCTGCAATATGAACTTCATTTTCCTCATAGCCTTGGACTTCTCTATTCAGCTTTTACTTATTACACAGGATTTAAGGTCAATTCTGGTGAATATAAAGTAATGGGCTTAGCTCCTTACGGTGAGCCAAAGTACGTTGATCTAATTTTGAATAATATTATTGATCTCAAGGAAGATGGATCTTTTCGGCTTAATATGGAGTATTTCAATTACTGCCAAGGCCTGACCATGACATCTGAAAAATTTCATCAACTTTTTGGTGCACCACCACGAACTTCCGAAGGCACTCTAACTCAAAGGGAGATGGATTTAGCTCGATCAGTACAAGAAGTTACTGAGGAAATTATGTTACGCATGGCCCGCCATGTTAGAAAAACAACTGGCGAAAAAAATCTCTGTCTAGCTGGGGGTGTTGCTCTTAACTGCGTAGGCAACGGCAAAATATTAAGAGCCAACATTTTTGATAAGATTTGGATTCAACCTGCTGCTGGTGATGCTGGTGGAGCCTTGGGAGCAGCTCTTTTTACCTGGCATCAGGTTTTAAATAATCCTCGAAGAGTCGATGCACAAAGAGATTCTCAACTTGGATCTTATCTTGGACCTAAATTCCCTGGTGATCTTGTAGAGGGCTGGCTTAAAGAGAAAAAACTTACTTATCATAGACATCCTAAAGCAAAAGTTCATGAAGTTGCAGCAACTCTTTTAGCCAAAGACAAAGTCGTTGGTTGGCTTTCGGGTCGAATGGAATTTGGTCCCCGTGCACTTGGAGCTAGAAGTATTCTTGGCGATGCGCGCAGTACTGCCATGCAGAAAATAATGAATCTAAAAATAAAATACCGGGAATCTTTCCGACCTTTTGCGCCAGCTTGTATTAAAGAAGAAGTTTCAAAATATTTTGATATTGATTGCGAATCGCCTTACATGCTTTTAGTAGCTCCAGTTCGAAAAGAACGCTGCCATCCAATGACAGAGAGTCAAGAAAAGCTTTGGGGTATTGAAAAACTAAATGTGCCACGCAGTGATATTCCCGCTGTTACACACATTGATTATTCCGCCCGAATTCAAACAGTTGATGAGCGGGAAAATCCTGACTTTTATCATCTGCTCACTGAGTTTAATAAACAAACTGGTTGCGGAGTCCTTGTTAACACTTCCTTTAATGTGAGAGGTGAGCCAATTGTGTGTTCACCAGAAGATGCTTATCGCTGCTTTATGCGTACCGAGATGGACGCACTTGTGCTTGAAGATTGTATTCTCTTAAAAGAAGAACAACCTAAATTAGCTAACGATACTAATTGGAGAGATCAATATGAGCTCGACTAAGAAAACAAAAAAAGTTCTGGCTACACCAAAAACTTTGAAAGAACTTCGCTATTTCGGACTTAGCATGGCTTTAATTTTAAGTCTTTTTTCCGCATTTTTATTTTGGAAAGAAAGACCAGCCGCTCCATATCTATCTTTATTGGTATTCTTTTTTGGAAGTCTGGGACTACTAAAGCCTGAGATGCTTCGTCAGATCGATCTTATCTGGACAAAAATTGGAGAACTCCTGGGTTCACTAGTTACGCCGATTGTACTTTCGCTTCTATATTTTTTGGTAATAACACCGATGGGATTTCTTACTAAGTTAATGAAGAAAGATCTTCTTAGTTTGAAACTAGATCCGAATGCGAAAAGTTATTGGATTAAAGTGGAGGCAGATGGACCTGCCTCCCGACATTACACGCCGTATTAATTCAGAGGCTTTTCATTTCCTGCTAGACAATGTCTTTCTAAAGGATCTGTACTTTCGTTTGGAACATCCTCTAGCTTAATAGTAATTCTCACCACGTCCTCAAAAAGCCTGGAATATCCAGAAGCGCCTAAACAAAATATTCTAGACCCAGCTCCGATTGAAAATTCATCCTGAGCTTTAAAAGCACTACAACTTTTGGGTGGTGATTCTGAACCAGCAAGCGAAGCAGAGCATCCATTAAATCCAGAAACTGGCCATCGATCTCTATTCTGAGTATCGCGAACTACAACACTAAATGAATCTTCGTATTCTCCAGAAAGAATAATCGCCGCATGACCATTACATTCTTTAACTGCTGGCCGATACCTAATATTGGCTGGTACATCTTCAGCACACACGCAGCGTTTAAATCCACCTTCGCCACCACACTTTGCTTCGCCACCAGAACCACCTTTGCGTGGTTCTGACAATATTTCCGAAACTGTCCAAACTCGACCGCTAGTAGAGGAAGAGGTTGAGGTGCTGGAAGTTGTCCCAGAAGAGGATCCAGAAGGATTGTTTGCCACAGGATCTGCTGGAAGCGGATTGGATGCGACTATGGTTCCCGATTCTACATTACTAATTTCAGAACTTTCCGAACCTAGTGAATTTGACTCTCCACAGCCAATTACAAAAGGCAAGGAAGTGATCAAAATAAAACTAAGACAAAAATTACGCATGTGTGTCCTTAACTAAATTCTTAAATAATATAGTAAGTCCAAAAAGAACATTCCGAAAGAAAATCTTTATTTGGACTTACGATCGCCCACAGGGATAATAAATAATTATCCCAACTAAATATATTAAGTAAAGCCAAGGTTTTCAACAGCAAAGTATTTGGAAATTACTTATTGGAATAACTATATTTTATTTATTACTGGCAAAGAGAAATATAGTGTTTTTCATGAGTAATTGCCGAACCACAAGATACGACAATGGATACTGAGCTAAATCTTGTTTCTTGTTAACCCTTTGGGGGATAGTAACTTTTATAAGACTTTGCTGAAAAGCAAAGGCTTATAAAAGTTACTATATTATGATATAAGTGCCTAAATTTTATTTCCTTTTTTAGCATGGCTTCAGATTCAACTACCGAAAACCTGGCTCCAAAATCAAAACTTGAAGGTTCTCGATTACACAGCATTATTGCCAATACCCTTCTTTTAACTATTAGTTCAGGTTTTTGTTTATTGATGATCGAGGTTGCTTATCGGCTTGTTTTCTCAAACTTAAAACACAAAGAATGGAACGATCGACCTAGCAGTTATTTTGCTCCACAAAATGCAATAACTTTTCAAGATTTTCCTCATAACCCAATAAAACCAAAAGGTGTTTATCGCATTGCAGTAATAGGTGATTCATTTTCTTTTGGTCCCTACATTCAATTTGATGATACTTTTAGTAAGAGGCTAGAACGTTGGCTAAACCTCAATTCAAAACAACAACGTGTTGAGGTCATAAACTACGGCGTTCCCTCCTATTCATCGAGCCATGAAATTGATGTAGCAAAACGTGCGATATCTGAAAACGCGGATCTAATATTATTGCAAATTACTTTGAATGATCCTGAGATAAAATTATACAAACCAACTGGACTCAATAGAAATCTAATGACTGGAGAAATTCAACTGCAAGGATTTATTTTTCGACATTGGCATTCATTGGCATATGTTGCACAGCGAATTTTAAACACAAAAGCCCACCGTGAATATCAAGATTATTATTATAATCTTTTTAAAAAAAAAGATTCATGGGGACAATTTAAAGACTCAATTCAAAAAATTGGGAACATTGCCCTTACATCCAAGACTCCTTTGGTTGCAGCAGTATTTCCATTATTTGGATATGAAGTCGATGATGCTTATCCATTTTATCCACTACATAAAAAAACCCTCGGCCTACTTGAAAGTATCAACGTCCAAGCAATTGACATCAGCAGTGGTTACAAAAATATTCCCCTAGACCGTTTACAGGTCATTATAAGTAAGGATCGTCATCCCAATGAGATCGGTCATCGCATCGCAGCAGAAGCACTGATTGATTGGTTTGCAAAAGCTAAAATAGTTCCAGAGGAAATTCTGCCTAAGAAATCATATCCTGAACGTATTGCAATTAAATTTGAAGATAATAACCAGAAACAGTTAGATTTATAATTCTTAGTCTTTGCTATTTGCTACCTCTTGTGACCTATCTATCTTTGGTCATATAATCCTTGAACTAAAGCATAAGAGAGAATAGCTATGGCCAATAAATCTAACTTATTAATGATGTGGGACTTTCTTAGAGTTCGCAAAAAATGGTGGCTGGCACCAATCATACTTTTTTCTCTTCTTATGGGTTTACTGATTGCTCTTACTCAGGGCTCGGCAGTAGCTCCGTTTATTTATACCTTATTTTAATTATTTCTATGATCAAAAAAACTCTCTTTTTTGTGAGCACTTTGTTATTGGTTTCCTCAATTTTGCAGGCCCAGGATCTTGAGCTCTCCGATCAAAATGGAGACGACAATATAAAGATCTTAGCCTTTGGCGATAGCATCACAGATGGAGTAGGTGACGAAGAAGGTATCGGATATCCCGATCGTTTGGAACAACTCATTGGAATCTTAGTTGATAACGAGGGGGATCCAGGTGAAGAATTACTAAACGGTGGACTTGAGAGACTTTCTAAAATTGTTCAAAACTCTAATGCTGATTATGTCATTATTATGGAAGGAGCAAATGATGCTATCCATCAGATCAGCGGCCCTAGCTACGATCGAGGCCTGCAAAAAGCCATTAACCTTATTCAAGCAATCGGCAAAACCCCGATTCTGATGACCCTACCTCCTGGTTCTGAGGATCATGCAGGCACAGTGCCAATTACAAATGGATACTCTTCAGTAATTCAGGATTTAGGCAGTATTAACTCCCTAACTGTTGTTGATCTGAATCTGGCTTGGCTAACAACATGTAATAATCTTTTTAGATGCCAACTTTACAATTTGCCCGAGGGACTTCATCCTAATTCTACTGGTTATACCGTCATGGCCCAAACAATCGCCGCAAAACTTTTTAATATTGATATCTTTTCGGTTGATGGGGCAACTCAACTTGAAAGTGCTTTTGGTTTAACACCCGGCTCAGTCATAGTTAAACCAATTCCAGTAATATAAAAGGTTAAAATGAAAAATCTTATTAAATTTTCTATATTTTGCATCTCCCTTCTTTCACTTTTTTCTTGCGGTGGAGGAGGTGGTAGTGGTTCGGGCAGTAGCTCGGGAGTTCGTTTGATTAATGCAGGAATGGATGCCCCGCCAGCCACTGTCATAAGCACGCTTGCCGGCTCAGAAGCTCCACTTGCAACTAGATTTGCAACTACTTCAGATCGATTTTCAGCAGAAGCTGGATCACAACGCTTCTTGGTAAACAGAGGTGCAATCGATGGAACTACCTTAGCCTCGGTTAGTGCTGACTATAACCCGGAGATTCCATCATCATTAATTCTATTCGGAGATCAAGATGCACTTGGACTGCGCGTCATTCTTTTAAGTGATGATGCGGGAGAGATTCCCAAAGGGAAAGTTGCAATTAAGGTAGTTCATACCTTAAACAAAGCTGCTGAGATAAACTTTGCCCTAACTTCAACCTTAGGAAATAGCTCTGGAGAGGTCTCCTATGGTCAAGCTTCTAGCTACCAAATTATAGATCCGGGTCTTTATAGACTTAGTGTTTCAAGATCGGCTGATAATCTGCAAGTGATTTCTCAAGAGCACACCTTTCTAGCTGGAGAATCTTATACAATTGTTGTTTGTGGTGAAGTAGATTTCTTTGTCAAAGCAGCACAGTTTGTTGATTAAGAAAGATTCCAACAATTAGTTACATACCTTTTCTGTTAGAAGCATGTTTTGTGCTCAATATTAGAGAATTGTGCCACTTAAAATTAGTGCAGCAATACTAAAATAGAAAACAAGTCCCGTAACATCAACCATTGTTGCAACGAAAGGTGCTGAAGAAACGGCAGGATCGGCACCAAGTTTTTTTAGAATTAATGGCAGCATTGCTCCAGCTATTGCGCCCCATAATACAACTGCCACTAACGATAGACCCACTGTGGCACCAACCAGTGGCCAATGTGGGCCATAAATATTTCCAAACTGAGACCAAATTGCAATTCTAAAAAATCCAATGAAGCCTAAAATCAGACCCAATGAAAGGCCAGCCAGAATCTCTCTCTTCATAACTCTATAGTGTTTTTCAAAAGTCTTTGCCGAATCACAAGATATAGCAATAGAGACTATGTTAAATCTTGTTTCTTGTTAACCCTTCGGGTTAGCTATGATTTTTGAAAATGAAAAACACTATTTATTATCCCTGCGGGGAATAGTAACTTTCTAAAGCCTTTGCTTTTCGGCAAAAACTTTTGAAAGTTACTATTCCTGATTTTTCCTCTTTCTGAAAAAGCAGCTTCAGAGCTATGATTTAAAGCATCATATAATAAGTAAAACGCGAGCAACTTTTTTCGGAGGCACAATGACTCTCAATCTACCTTTAATGGAAAACAACATAACTAGAGAAGATCTTAATGCTGTCATTGATTTTTTAAAACAAGAGCCCGCCCCAATCTTAACCAACAGTAAAAAATGTCAAGAATTTGAAAAGGCCTGGTCTGAGTGGTTGGGATGTAAATATAGTGTATTTGTAAATTCCGGATCTGCGGCCAACTCAATTTCTATGCATATAATTAAAGAATTATATGGAGAAGGAGAAGTCATAGTCCCTCCACTTACTTGGGTTTCAGATATTTTGGCAGTTATGCGAGCTGGGCTAACTCCAAAATTTGTTGATGTAAATAAACATCACTTAGCAATGGATGAAGATCAAATCTTAAATGCAATTAATTCTAAAACCAAAGCGGTTTTCTTAACTCATGTCTTAGGATTCAACGGACTTTCAGATAAACTTTTAAACGAACTTCAAAAAAGAAACATTCCGTTAGTCGAGGATGTTTGTGAATCACATGGAGCAACTTTTAAGAATAAAAAGTTAGGAAGTTTTGGTTGTATGTCTAATTTCTCCTTCTATTTTGCCCATCATATGAGCACAATTGAAGGTGGAATGGTTTGCACTGATGACGAAAAAATCTATCAAATGGCACGAATGTTTCGTTCACACGGCATGATCAGAGAAGCCACAGATGAAAACATAAAAACACAATGGTCAGCTGAGCATACAGATCTGCGTCCAGAATTTATATTTGCATATCCAGGATATAATTTTAGAAGCACGGAAATAAATGCCGTAATGGGTCTGTCTCAATTGCCAAATCTTGATGCTAACAACAAAAAAAGAACTGATAATTTCAATATATTCCTTGAAGGACTTGATCGTAAAAAATACTTTACAGATTTTATCACAGAAGGCAGTTGTAACTACGCATTTACTCTGCTTTTAAATGATCCTGACAAAGGTCTCTGCGAAAGATTGATCACTAAAATGTCGGAGAATAAGGTTGAATTTAGACGCGGCATGTCCGGTGGTGGCAACCAATTGCGTCAACCATATCTAATGAGAGCTTTAGGCAAGCAAGATTTGAGCAAATTTCCAGTTGTTGATCACATTCATTACTTTGGTTTCTATATTGGAAATTTTCCTACTCTTAAACCAGAAAGAGTTATTGAGCTTTGCAAAGTTTTAAATTCAGTAAAATAGTTCTTTATTGGAAAAACTTTTAAAGAGATCTTCATTAGGCAATAATTCAAATACTTCCGTAAATTATAGCATTAAAAACTTACTAGGCTTTTTTCCTAAACTATTCGTTTATAACCCTGTCTCTTATACACATCTCCGAGCCCACGAGACTAAGGCGAATCTCGTATGCCGTCTTCTGCTTGAAA
>ENA-ORBV01005192-ORBV01005192.1-microbial-mat-metagenome-genome-assembly--contig:-NODE-5192-length-24208-cov-4.971862_pt1 | contig 24208 bp, 28 predicted proteins | sample MGYA00237777_ERZ505514 | MGnify/ENA primary metagenome ERZ505514 (study PRJEB26160, sample SAMN06269048) | microbial mat metagenome | isolation source: Oligotrophic lake microbial mat | place... | reverse complement strand
GAATGTGCGGCCTTGGACGACCGGCTTCTGGCGCAGGTGCCAGTAACAAACGCCGGCGATGAGGAGATCTTTGATGACCGCATAGAACTGCGTGGGGTGGCGGCAGCCTTCGACGCCCGGAATATCGATGCACCAAGGCAAACTCGTGACTGTGCCGTAGAGCTCGAGATTCACGAAGTTGCCGATGCGACCGAGGGCGAGGCCAAGGGCAGCGGGGACGACGACGACATCCGCGATCTGCCAAATCTTGCTCTTACGGTTGCTAAGAGCAAATAGCAGCGCGAGGATTACACCGATGAACCCGCCGTGCGAGGACATTCCCCCCTGCCAGACGGCGAATACTTCGAAGGGTGAGCGAAGGAAGTAGCCAGGCTCGTAGAAGAACACAAAGCCGAGTCTGCCGCCCACGATGACGCCGATCACCGCCCATGAGAGAATCGTCGACCACTCGTCGCGCGAGAAATCGAGTTTGCGCCACTTCTGCAGCTTCGGCAGCAGCCACCATGCCAGGACGAACGCACCGAGATAGAGCAAGCCGTACCAGTGCACCGAGAAACCGAAGAGCTCGAGGGCGACTGTTCTCGACGGGAATAGGTGGAACATGATGGGAAGAGTGTATCGAATGAGACAGAAGAGACAAAGGAGACACATGAGATAGAGGAATGCTCCCTGGCTTAGCTCTCTCCTCGTTTGTCTCCTCTGCCTCCTTTGTCTCTTGATTTCAGGGGGTAGGATTCGCAGTGCAGACATTCCGGTACACCCAGTCACTCAAAATCTCCATACAGGGATCATCGACGAAGCGCCGGGCTGCTGCGCCGTAGTACCCATGAAAATCCGGCGACGCAAAGAGCACCAGCGGCTGCGGCATCGCTTTGAGCATTTCGGCAAACTCCGCATGCGAGCTCGTGATGATGAATTTCTCCCACGTCTCGATCGTCCAGTCAGGCCAATCGAGGAGGCCGGGTGCGCCCACCTGATGCTCGGGCAGAAAGCCGCGCACAAACCACGCGGAGAGATTCTCGAGATCAAGCACCGTTGTGCCCGGCGGCACCAGCGCGGGCAATGCGCGGACGACTTGGTAAGTGTGCAGACTGACGCTCGGTAGCCGCTGCGTGATGACCCACACGGTGAAGCCCATCTGGATGAGCAGTACAATGATGAGCACTCCCCTCAGCAGCCACGATCGTAGCTGGTGCCACAGCTGCGCGAGCGCGATGCCGACAAACGGCAACAGGAAGAAATCGAGCTGGAGAATGAAGCGACGATAGAACACGAGCCGAAACAGCACGAAGATCGCCGCCCACAGCACAGAAAACTGCCAGAGCGTGCCGCGCTCCTTGCGCAGATTCAGCACGAATCCGTACAGGCCGAGGACGAGGAGAATCCCACCCGTCGAGACATAGAACTGCAAGGGTGGGAACGAGCCACCCGGGGCACTGTCCCCTCTTAGAAAAAATAGCCCCCGGAGCGGACCGTACACAGCTTTCTCCCAGAGCGGCAAATAGAGCAGCACGCTGAGACCGGCAACAACGAGAATCGCGAGCGTCCCCCAGCGCCAGCGCGCGTCGCGCCAGTGCGAGGGCAAAATCCGCAGCCAGTACGTGGCAAGTGCCAAGCCAAAGAGCAGCCCCGTCTGGTGATGCGTGACGAGCGTGAGGAGAATGCACGGCAATGCCCAGAACGATTTTCGCTCGACAAAGAAAAACGTAAGCACCATCCAAAGGAGGGCGGCATAGGTCTTCCAGTACATCGCGGCGTAGCCATCGTAATACGCGACCGAGAGAAGTGCGGCGATGAGCGTACCGATGCCGACGATGATGCCGTGGCGCTTGCCCGTCACCCAGGCAAGCACGCCGGCGAGGAGGACCGGAAACAGATCCCACATCCAGCCGATGAGCCAATCCACAGGGAGACCCGCTCTGAGCAGCGGCGTCGTGAACATGAAGAGCCCCACCGGATGCTCTGTCGCCCAGGCAGGGAGTGCAGGCCAGAGGAACGGCGGCAGCCCCTTGGCGTATGCGAGGAAAAGATAGCGATACATGCCGGCGTCGTAGCCGAGCGGCAGCCCAAACCACTGCGCAGGAATCGTAAACTTCGCGAGCAGCAGCAGGAACACTATGCCGATAACAATGGGAAGGGACTTCCGTCGCTTCGCAGACACTGACATCGGCCACCATGATACGGACTCTCTGCGCATGCGTCACGCTGGTCGTAAGGGGCGTATTGCAATACGCCCCTTCTTGTATCTATATCTTCCATGACAGCATGCGCAGAAGCCCGAGGCTGCTCAGCTTTCGTCCTGCTTGGATCTTCTTCCGCTTCTCGAGGAATACCGGAAACTGCTTGAGCGCCTCGCGGCGGGCGCGGAGCGTGGTCCGCAGCGCCTGCCAGAAGCCAAGATGGATGACGCGAGACGACAGCCCGAGTACTTGGCCGAGGAGCAAGAATGGCGAGAGGAAGACGAACAGGAGGAGCGGCAGATTTTTGAAGAGCACGTAGAGCTGATTGCGACGACTGTAAAAGAGCGTCGTCGGATCATCGCGCTTGCGGGTGGCAAACCCTCGGTGGAAGACAATCGCCTCGTGCACGCAGAGGCACCGCTCCCCCGCCAGTCGCAGCCGGAACGACAGATCGACGTCTTCGTGCGACACGAAGAACTCTTCATCGAAGAGACCAACATTCTCAAGCGCAGATGTGCGGTAGAGCACGGCGCACGCACAGGCGCCAAAAGACTCAGACACACCGGGGGGAACAGCAGAAACTTTCCGCCCCGCACCTTCGTGCCCCGCCCAACCGAAGACGGAATAGTAATCGCCAAGCGATTCGATGATGTCGGGTGCATCGGCCCTGCGGATTTGTGACGCGAAGAAGCCGGCTTCGGGATGCTGCTCTGCAGCGTTGACCAGCGCAGCAAGCCATTCGGGCTCCGCAACCGCGTCATTATTGAGCAGTACAACGAACTCGCTCGTTGCCGCAGCGATCCCCGCATTGCAGCCACCCGCAAAGCCTTTATTTGCTGCAAGCCGCACGATGCATACATCTGGATACTCAGCCTTGAGCCACTCTTCCGTGCCATCGGTGGAGCCATTGTCGACGACGATCGTCTCGAAGTGCTGGAATGACTGGGCCTGCAGTGAGGCGAGGCACTCGGCAAGCAGCACACGTCCGTTCCACGTGGGGATGATGACCGACGCGAGCGGAGCATCCTTCATGTAGTGATGGGCACGGGGCCAAAGAGCTCGCGATTGCCGGGCGTATCGGACACAAGCACATTCGCGCCGCACGCGAGCATCTGATACGTCTTCCCCGCGATGACGCGCTGCGCTTTGTCGCTCGTGCCAAACGGCCCCCCCAGGCAAAGCGATGCCGACGCGATTTCCTGTGGCAACCGTTCGTAATCGACCCACGGCACGTACTCCACATTCGACAGTCGGAGCTCTCCGATAAGCTTTTTGTAGTACTGGGCAACAGGACCGATCAGGCGGAAGCGCACCGAGCTGATGGACTCCAAGCTCTTCGCCCACTGCAGAATCCGCTCGACCCCATGCAAGGGAACGCACGTGCCATACCACAAGATGATATTCGACGACTGCGAAATAGTTGTCTGCGTGAAGAGCGCATCATTGCATTCGACGTACATCGGGAAGACATTCGCGGAGCGCAGAGTCGTCCGGAAGTACTCAGCATGCGCTTTAGTATCGACGAGCACGGCTCCGGCCAGATTGCAGAGCCAGGTGTCGTAGGCTTTGATCCGCTTCCCGAGCAGCGAATCCGGACTCAGTAATCGGCGGTCTTCGCAGAGCGTGTCGTAGAGCGAGACAAATGCATCGAAGACAATGCGAGAACGTTTCCCAACAAGCAGACGCACAAGCGGCAAAATGCCATGGCTGCGAAACCCCAAGACGAGCACGGGATAGCGATGCGACAACTTCCAGACCGCACGGAGTAACGCCAACGGCCTACGGGGAAAGAGATGCTCCTCGACCTTGATACCGTTGCGCCGCAGAATCGCGAGGAGGGTTTCGGTGCGCGTGTACTTCTCTCTGTAAGACGAGAAATAGCCGATCGGCCCGCCGGTCCAACCTGCCGCACGGAGCGCCGCAAGAATGGCCTCGTCGTTCCACGCACGGTAGTCGAACCGGATATCCGCGGACGAGACGAGGCGGACGGGCCCGAGGAACGGTATGGCGGAGGCGACGAGATCTGTCGTTCCCATGCTTCCATCCTATCCTTGAACAAGAGTTCAAAGAAGACAATGAGTACAACGATGACAACGTTCCTTGTACTCTTTGACATCCTTTTCATCATTGTTTTCCCGTACAATGGCCACATGCTCCTCCTCGGAATCGAAACCTCCTGCGACGAAACCGCGACCGCGCTCGTAGAGGATGGCACGCACGTACGCAGCACAGTAATCGCCAGCTCGATTGCCTCCTTCGAAAATATGGGCGGCGTCATCCCCGAGCAAGCCGCACGCCGGCAAGTGGAATACATGCTGCCGACGCTCGAAGAATGCCTGCGCGGCACGGGCGTGCTGCCCGACGAACTCGATGCCATTGCCGTCACACGCGGGCCGGGGCTGTTGGGCTCGCTCTTGGTAGGCACCACGACCGCTCGCACGCTCGGGATGCTCTGGGGCAAGCCCGTGGTGGGCGTGCATCACACACTCGGTCATCTGTCCTCCACCTGGCTCGATGCGAAGCCGGGTGACCTTCCGCAGTTTCCGCTGCTCACGCTCTCGGCATCCGGCGGACACACCGAGCTCTGGCTGCGCACAGCACACACGCAGGGAACACTCCTTGGCCGCACGCGGGACGACGCTGCCGGCGAAGCCTTCGACAAAGGTGCAAAGCTGCTCGGACTCCCCTACCCCGGCGGCCCGAGTGTTAGCAAAAAAGCCCAGAGTGGAAATTCCCAAGCCTTTGACTTCCCCAAAGCTAAAGTTCCTGGTAAATACGATTTTAGTTTCTCTGGGCCCAAAACAGCCGTCCTGCGCGCCGCCCAGGCCGTGATTGGCGAGGATTACAGTTTCCCTTCTTTCAAGCTAGCCGAGCGCCTCTCTGAGCCCCAGAAGGCCGACATTGCCGCCAGCTTCCAACGTGTCGCTATCGAAACAGTGGTCGATAAGACAGTCAAAGCTTTTGAAGAATTTCAACCAAAATCAGTCGTCATTGCTGGTGGTGTGGCTGCTAGTCCGGAACTCAGACGCCAATTAACAGAGAGGATTCCGATCGCCGTTCAATACCCCGACCTAAAACTCTGCACAGACAACGGCGCCATGATCGCCACACTCGGCTGCTACAAAATGCAAAAGGACCAACCCAAAGCTGATCCCTTCACCCTAGGCATTCAACCAAACTTATCTATGTAACAGTCTACTTATTACTTACGCTGCAACCGCTGGTTGCGCCGTGTGACTTGGCATCTTTACTTCGCCAACGATAAAAACTTGATCTGGATTAAAAACAACTACTTCTTGAGAACGAGGATTCACAATTCCATCGAAACCTTCTGGTGCAGTGAGTGCGGTTTGTGAAGCGATCTCGTCCCCTTTTGCTGTTTCGTACGGTTGTTTCACTTTTAACATCACCGCATATACGCTTGAATCTTGTGGCAGCCCGCGATCTGATTGATCAATCTGCAGTTTACCTGCGTAAAAACGTGCGTCTTGTATTCTTGGGGTAAAGTATATTCCCGTCTGTTCTGCTGATGTATTGGGCCCATCCGCTGCAGAAAACTGAGATACGCCGGCGTTTCCACCGTGATAAAAAATTGCCGGTACTTCGCCGTCAGTAACAACTTCGCCGCCCTCCTGCCAGCTCTCTCCTGCCCATGCTTTAAACTCGGGGCTACCTAAAATTTCCCGTGCATCAAGTTGCTTCATTGTTTGCACATCTGCAAACTCTGCAATCTTCGGTTGTTCTGGTTGTTGTGTCGGTGAGGTTTCTGTCATAGTTTTTTGTTTTGTAATACTGACATGATATTAGCACTTATGCATAACTTTGTCAATATTGCTTATGGTTTTTGTCTCTGTTATATTGGGCTGGTAAAACAAAAACGTGTTTGGAACTTGCGGCTCAAACCGTACGCACTTTGGAAACAAAATATTGGTGATGGGATATTGAATTACTGGGCTGGGAAGGGTAGGTATTGCTGCTTTTGTGCCTTTTTCACGTGAAACCCAACATACTCGAATTTCATGCTCGCAAATCACGATTGAAAATTTAAATAGCCCTCTCAATGGAAAGGGCTATTTTTTGTATATGTTCGTCTAGGAAATCGCCATAACACTACGGTCGTGAAGTGCTACCCCAATAGTTTTGTAACCTGTTGCTTCGCGGCAGTGTCGCTAGCCGCAACCTGCTCCATAGTGATCTCTGAAAGCGCGTCAGTGTCCTGACAAGACGTTGAGGTGTGTTCCCATTCGCCGCCTAAAGGAATAGGACTACCTGTGCGTGAATCACGCGGTTGTACGTAGCGCAAAACCTCTGTCGTCCAAACATCTTCCATAGAACGAGCTTGATCACCAACATAGCAGTCTGGCGCATTGGAAGAATTATCCGGACCAATAATATTCACGCGTATGTCGCCATCTGTAAGATGATTATCATCCTGCCACTTAGTGACTTCGAGTAGGCGAATGCCGGCATCAATATCAACGTGACCACTAGCGTCAACAAATACTTCAGCATTTAAAATGATGCCGTTGTCGCCTGCAGTAAACATATTTGTAAGTAGGCCCCAGCTCGCAACACCTTCAGAGCCAATTTCGCGCGGGCTCCGCGGCCCAGCACTATCATTACCGAATGGCATGAAGTACAAGCCAAACTTCTTCGGATCTTATTTATGCGTTTCCAGCAACGCTTCAGTTTGTGCACGCAAAAATGTTTGCACATCGTTTGCGCGTTCCGGGGAAGCAATGTGACCACGCACTTCTGCAGTTTTTGATTCGGCGACCGTAATTGCAGCGTAATGATTACGACCGTCATCGCCACCACCAACACATCCGGCGCCAACGAGGGAAGCGGTAGCCATGCTCGTAGCAAGGGCTGCGCGACGAATAACTGATCTGTTTCTGTTATGTAAAACTTCGCTCATAATAAATTCTCCTAATTTGTTTAAATTATAACGCTTTTCATTGTCTATGTCAAGTTGAAACAGGGGTAGTTTAATGATATGCTGATGCGTAATGAAACTAAGTAAAGTCTACGAACCAGGCGAGTACGAAAACGACATTTATAAACTCTGGGAGAAAGCTCAGGCCTTTAATCCCAAGAACAGAGGCAGCGACGATAGTTTTAGTATTGTTATCCCGCCACCGAACGCCAATGGTGATTTACATCTTGGCCACGGATTGACGCTTGCGCTTGAAGATATTGCCGTGCGTTATCACCGCATGAAAGGCGAGGCCGCACTCCTGTTGCCAGGCGCCGATCATGCTGGATTTGAAACACAAGTTGTCTACGAGAAGCAGCTGGCTAAAGCAGGGAAGAGCCGGTTCGATTTCACCCGCGAAGAACTCTACGCTCAGATTTGGGATTTTGTCGCCCAAAACAAAGAAAATTACGAATCGCAGTTCCGGCGGCTCGGCGCTAGTTTAGACTGGAGCCGCTACACTTATACGCTAGACAAAAAAATTATTGATACCGCAAATACTACATTCAAAAAAATGTGGGACGACGGCCTTGTTTACAGGGGCGAGCGACTCGTAAACTTTTGTACTTTTCACGGCACAGGATTCGCTGATATTGAAGTAGCGTACAAAGAGGAAAAAGGGAAGTTGTGGCACATCAAATATCCGCTAACTGATGGTTCCGGCCATATCGAAGTGGCCACCACACGACCAGAAACAATGCTGGGCGATACCGCCGTTGCAGTTCATCCAAAAGACCCACGATACAAAAAATTTGTTGGCAAAACCATAAAATTACCCCTGACAAACCGTGAAATTCCAATTTTGGCAGACGACATGGTTGACCGTGAATTCGGTACCGGCGCCGTAAAAATCACGCCAGCTCACGACCCAAATGACTTCGAAGTTGCCACGCGCCACGATCTGCCAATGATCAGCGTTATCGACCTGACCGGCAAAATGACTCACGACGTTCCCGCTGCCTACCGCGGGCTGCTCAGCAAAGATGCTCGCAAACAAATCGTACAAGACCTAGAACACCAGGGGCTTCTCGTTAAGACAGAGGACCACCCGCACTCTGTTGGCCACTGTTATAAATGCGGCACCATCATCGAGCCGCTACTGCGCGAACAATGGTTTATCGATATGCAAAAACTAGCAAAACCAGCCGTCGAAGCGCTCAAAGCTAAAAAAATCGAATTTTACCCAAGCAATAAACGTGATCAACTGATCCGTTATTTGCAAGGTTTGCGCGATTGGAACATTAGCCGGCAAATTGCGTGGGGCATTCCAATTCCGGCATATCAAAACGTCGATGATCCTGATGATTGGATTTTTGATACTAGCACCGAAAAAGAATTTATAGAAAAAAATGGCCATACATATCACCGCGACCCGGATGTTTTTGACACCTGGTTTAGCAGTGGACAATGGCCCTACGCGACGCTCGATTTCCCGGGCGGCAAAGATTTTGACAAGTTTTACCCTTTGAGTTTGATGGAAACTGGTGCTGATATTTTGTTCCCGTGGGTTTCACGAATGATCATGCTTGGCTTGTATGTAACAGGGGAAATTCCGTTCAAACAAGTCTATTTGCATGGCATGATTCAAGACGAACACGGCGCCAAAATGAGCAAAAGCAAAGGCAATGTCGTAAACCCGATGGAAAAAATCGACCAGTTTGGATCGGACGCCTTCCGAATGGGAATTATCTCGACCGAAGCCGCCGGAAACAATCGACCATACGACGAAAGTAAACTAATTGGAGCGCGCAATTTTGCCAACAAACTGTGGAATGTCGCGCGGTTTGTCGAACAAACCATAGACGAAACGCCAGCAGAAAACATTACGATCGAAGCCACCAATCCTGAAGATCATTGGATGTTGAGTAAATTACAACAATCAATCGACAAGGTAACTGCTGATCTTGAAAACTATCGCTTCGCCGAAGCCTACGAAACCGTCTACCACACGTTGTGGAGCGATTTTGCCGACTGGTATATCGAGGCCGGCAAATCGCGCAAAAACACGGCGCTGATGCTATATATGCTCGAGGTTATTTTAAAACTTACGCATCCGTTTGCGCCGTTTGTAACAGAGGCGATTTGGCAAACACTCCACGAGGCAACTGATACAAGCGACGATAGCCTACTGATTACCGCATCGTGGCCAAAAGCAGACGACCTGCCAAAGTTTGATAAAAAACTAGCCGCCGGATGCAACCAGATTTTCGAATTAACGGGGGAAATCCGCTACGTTTCTACAAACTTAAAACTTTCCAAGCCACGAGTGTTGATAGGCGACGAACCATTCATACTTACTCACAAAGATTTGCTGCAAAGATTAGCGAAAACAGGTGATATTGTCGAAAGTGACGGCACGGATGGCCTAAAACTAACTGGTACGCGCATTGGTGCGCGACTCGAGGTAACCCCCGAACAGTTGCAGGCGTTCGAATCCGAGCTCAAGAAAAAACTGCATAACGTTGCTGATCAAATAAAAAACCTCGAAACTCGGCTAAAAAACAAAAGCTACGTGCAAAACGCACCAGAAAAACTGGTTGCCGAAACCCACCAACAACTAACTGACGCGCAAGAAGCACACGCCAAAACTACTGCCGAGCTTAAACGCTTTAGTCGGTAATATTATTCAGAAAATTCGAGGGCGGAGCGGACTTTTTCTACTGATTCGCTCGGACGGAAATCGTCAAACCACAGTACGTGCCAGCCCATTTTTTCTGCGGCCATAACATTAGTACGCGAATCATCAACCAGCAAAATTTCCTCTGGATTTACTCCAGTCATTTGTTCAGCTACTTCGTAAATTTTTTCTTCGGGTTTGATTGCGCCAACTTCGGACGAATCCACAATTGCAGCATATGGCACATCTGGCAATAGGTGACGTTGCATCATTTGTTTGATCATACCGGGCATAATGTTGCTCATGAGGCCAACATTATAATGTTCAGCTGCCCAGATGACGAGTTCGTGCATTTCGGCAATTGGGTCGATTTCATCCAAGTAATGGCCGCCCCAGTCGACAGATTTTACACCTAGTTTATCGGCTAGTGCTGCGTTGAATTCGTCCATCGTCATCTCGCCGCGGCAAACCGCATCGTTGTAATGCCAAAAAGCAGTTTCGATTTTGTCTGGGCTAGCGCCGGTTTCTTCGGCCACGCGGGTAAATGCTCGGTGAAAAAACCGCACCAGACAGCCGTTAATATCAAAAAATACAAATTTTACGCCGTTGCGCGAGGTTTTCTTTTGAACGCTCACAATTCCCGGCACTGTTCGCCCCAATAAACCATCGAGCGTGACGCCAATGACGTCAGCAATACTTTGAATCGTAAAAATCGACGGCGATTTAATTGCGCCGCGTTCAATTTTGGCCAGTGTTGAGTAGCTCAAACCAGCTTTTTGACAGAGTTGCTGCTGCGTTAAACCAGCTGCTTGTCGTGCCGACTGCAACTGTTTGCCTAGAACTTTTTCCAGGGCTTTTTCGGATTTATTTTCAAGGACAACTTCCTTGCCCACCTCATCACTCATATGCCATATAATACCAATGAAAGCGCCGAAAGGGAAGTAAAACTAGCATTAAACGGCTATATTTTGCTAATCTGGTAAAATCATGCTTAAAATGAGCCAAAAAAGAACAAAAATCGCGGCGCCGCTGAGGCCAGCTGAGATCAACGCAGTTTTAGTATTTCCACCGGTAGTCTGGTAAAACTTGTTATAAATCCAGGCGCTACAACCGAGGGCAAAAAGAAAGGCGATAACGTTTTGTGACATAGTTGTATTCTAGCTTATCCGCAGTTTTTCGGCTAATGCCGCGAGCGCTGTGTGATCAGGCTCAGCACTCATGTTCGGCGCCGCACGGAATTCATCACCGGAGTTGATAGGGAAGACCTTAACATGGGTATGAGCAACCTCCAGGCCTTCGATCATCACGCTGATTCGTGCTTTGTCCGGGAAGACTTCGCGGAGTTTGCGCGCTACTTTGCGCACGGTGCTCATAAGTGCTTGATAATCTTCATCTGACAAATCCCACGCCATTTCGACTTCGGCTTTAGTCACTACTAAAACATGGCCGGGCTGAATCGGGTGAATATCCATAAACGCAAACGTTTTGTCGTCCTCGTACACCTTGTGACAGGGAATCTCGCCGTTAATTATCTTCGTAAAAATCGATTCGCTCATAATCTACATCATAGCAAATTTTAGCTGACCGCGAGCCGTTCCTCTGGTGTGAGTCGCCACGGCGCTTGGGTGCGAGTGACGGTTTCTAGCGAACCTTCCTCACCAAGCACGCGGGCGAACGAGCCAATCACCACGGCGCATGCGTCAATTAGCTCGCCAGATTCAGCAACTTGCGGTAGTTCATCGACAATTCCGGCAAGAGCAGCGTGTATACCAGCACGGCTTTCTTTGGCGATGTGCGAAGTGTACTGTATTTGCTCGTAACTGCTTGTTCGGGCAATGTCTTCAGCGTGCACGACCAGGTCTAGCACTCTTGCGCCGATATCACCAGTGTCGCCCACAAGCATCATGTGGCCGCAAATTGAGTTTTGCTGCCTTATCCCGAGTGCCTCTGTTGTTCGACGAAGCGCCAAGCCGTAAGACACCGAATCCATCAACAGTACGTTCGCACTCGGTGGTATGTCAGCGAGCACTTCGCCGTCCTGGCCGTAGTTTATGTAAATAGTTTCTACAGATCTTCGGCCCATGAAAACCTCGTATCAATTGGCTCAATTTGGTAATGCGGCAATACGTAGCCGCCTTCGCACAGCGAACGACGCGGTCGGGGGCTGCGCGAATCAGTGACTGTCACAAGCCGCGACATCAGCTGATTCGGCGCTGGATTTGGCTCGTCAACAAACGCAATGTCCATGAGTAGATCCATCATTGTCACTCGATGGCTGTCTTGTAGCGGTGGGTAAATTTCGAGTTGCTCCGCAGGCTGTCTATCCGACATTTCATGTTCGAGTATTCTTGTCGTATAGCCGTTTTCCTGCAAAAACGCTTCGACCCCTGGATGCTGTTCTAGGCCGCTCGCGCTGCCGCTGAACTCAAGAATATTCGAGTCTGGGCCACGTCCGTTTCGTATATTCACAATTGCTTCTTGCACACGAGTTCCTTTCTTATGTATCAAAGTTTTACTAGCGTACGTCGATGAGTGCACAATAACAATACATTTTGGCAACAATTTTATGACACTTTTTACACTGTTAGTGGTAGAGTTATGTTATGAACAAAGACATTACTACTGTTCTGGCGACTCTTGGCTTATCAACGCACGCCGCCAAAACATACGTAGCATTATTAGAATTAGAAGCAGTTTCGATTCGTAAGGTTGCCAGCTCAACGGGCATTAACCGCGGCACGACGTACGATGCGATCAAAGAACTCGTAGCCGCCGGATTGGCCAGTAGCAAACGAATTGGCGAACGCGAGCATTACTCGGCTGAGCCAGCAGAAAAGATTTATGATCTTATTCGTGATCGGCGTAAAGAATTGATGGAAAGCATGGAGTCAGCACAAAAATTAGTACCCGAACTGATGGCTTCCAACGTGCGGCCGCAAGGAAAACCGCTGGTAAGATACTACGAAGATGACGAAGGAATAGTAACAATCCTCAAAGACGTACTGCAAACTTGTCGCAGTCTCGATGATCCCAACTATATTGCCTATTCTTCGAAACCGATTCGCCAATATTTGTACCGCAAATTTCCAAAATTTACCGAGCGCCGCATAAAAGAGGGCATTCACGTCAAAGTAATTGCCGTTGGCGAAGGAAGCGACACCGAGGGCAACTCCGAGCGCAAATGGCTGCCCGAATCTTACGACGGCGGCATCAGCAGTTATACAATTATTTACGGCTCAAAAGTTGCGCACATATCTATTTCGAGTGATTTTACGCCGTACGGAGTCGTCGTCGAAGATCCCAGTGCCGCCACCATGCAACGGTTAATCTTCAAACAATTATGGCAAACTATTCCATAGCTTCTAGCAAGGAGTACAATATGCTTATGGATACACTACGAAAAATCACTATTGGGCTGTGCGCCCTGTTGCTCGGTCCGGTTTTGTTCAGCGGAATTGTACTGTTTGGCGTCAATCAAACTATTGGCAACGCAGAATATGTCAAACAAACCTTCAGGAGGGCAGAGGTTTTTCCGGCACTCGGCAAACAAATTTCTGTAGCTCAATCTGGCGAGAACAAGAAAGGCGCAGAGGCAGCCATAAAAGTAACCGCTGACGCGCAAACCATGCAAGCTGTTGGTGATCAAGCGGTCAACTCACTGTTTGGTTTTTTACAAGGAAACACGCCGGCTCAAGAAATCAGTGTTGATATCACGCCGCTAACCAAAAACCTCGACAAAGAGTTGGTCAAAGAAGTCCAAACACAGCTTAAAAAAGACATCAAAAACTGTAAAGCTGGCCAGCAAACAAGCCCGGAGCTAAACTGCGAACAGCTCAAAACACAACTCGAGCAGGCCGACGGGATTGTCAAAAATATCCTTGGCGAAAATGGTGCGCTTGCAGACGGCAAGCTCAGCCTGGGCGATTTGCAGCAAATGTCGGGGAATAATAACGCAGGCCAAACACAAGAAACGATCCAAACGCTACAAAACCTTTCCACGCTCTACCGCATTGCGCAGTGGGGTGTTGCTATTTGCGGCGTTCTATCTGTTATTTTGATTAGTCTCATTATTGTGCTCAGCCGCGTAAAATTATTGGCAGTCCGGCGCGTTGGCACTATTTTGTTACTGAATGGATTATTGATAGTAGTCGCATTGTTTGTGGTTCGCCTGATTCGTGGCTATATTCCTGACAGTGGCACGGAAGATCTAGCGAGCGCGCTCACACAAGCCGGCGGATTCATGGCTGTCGATATTGCGGCCCGAACAATGATTGCCGGCGGAATATTGTTCGTCATTGGACTTGGCGCGATTATTGTCTCGTCGATTTTGCTCAAGAAACAATCACCGCCCACAAAAGCAGCCGAACCGAGCACAGCCGACAAAGAAGCGAATCCAACTGTGCAAAGTTCTGAAGTTGTAGAGGCAAAGAAAAAGGACTGAGGTTGGGTGCGAAAGTTAGGAGCGGGGAATAACTCAATCAGGAGAGGGAGGGATTCGCTTTTCTCGATCAATCTCGAAAAGTGCCGGGGTCAGCCACCCGGGCTAACCCGTTCGAATCCCATCAACATCAACCATACAAAAAGCCGAACTTAAAGACTCGGCATTTTGTATGGCGGAGAGGGAGGGATTCGAACCCTCGGAACCGTTGCCGGCTCACCGCTTTTCGAGAGCGGCCAGTTCAACCACTCCTGCACCTCTCCGCGCCCGTTTATTTTAGCAGACAAGCTCTGTTTACGACGCTAATTTTTAGGCATGTTATTGTAATTCCATAAAGTTTATGCTAATATAAGTTCATGAGCGCAAATTACGATGCGATTCCTGAAACACAAAAACAAGCATATCTTGCAAATGCCGAAGCAGCATTTACAGAGGCGGCTCACCCCGTCTGGGAAACTCTCGGACAAATTACCATTGGCCACGCCGAAGATATAATCGTGGGGTGCGCCAACGCCAGCCGGCCCTGTTGATGAAGCTTGGTTTTTGACGCACGAAGACGCAAAAGCTTCGCAATTAGTTGCGGCGGCCGAAGACATCGCAAAGCAAGGACCTGATGTAGCAGACCAAGCCGAGGATTTTTTGGTTGAGTACAACGCACAGAATAATCCTAACCGCTACGATGAGTTTACCCAAGGTCTATACGACAAACGAGCGGATTTTGACTATGCTGCTACAAAATACCAAAAAGCGAAACGCCAAGCCGTCAAAATACAACCTGATCACTCTAAACTATCGCCAGTAGAAGAGCAGGCTCTCGCCGAACTAGACGAAGACCCTGAAGGTAGTTGGTTCTAACCCTAGTAATCTTCGCCGAGGTATGTTAGGATTACCCCTGTTACTTTTGTAATTTTGCGCACCCGTAGCTCAGCTGCCCCGAAGGGCAAAGATAGAAAATAAGCGTAACGCTCTATCCACCTCAAGGCAAAGCGCCGTCTACGGCGATGCACTTTCACATCACACCAAATCATGCACCCGTAGCTCAGCTGGATAGAGCGTTGGCTTGCGGAGCCAGAGGTCGCAGGTTCGAATCTTGCCGGGTGCACCACGAAATGAGTCCCATTATTGGGACTTTTTTCGTGGTTTGTTTTCGGCAAGATTTGAGCCAAGGTTCGGTCGTTAGTCACAGCCCCCAGCAAAGCGGGCGGCTGGATTAACGTGCGCTTTCCTTGCCGGGCACAGACTCAACACTACTAATAGTCTGTGTGCTTACATAGGGTCGTTTGGATTTCGGCAGCCAGCTAGTTGTGGACTAATACCATATCTGTCGCGATCCTCGCAGTCTAAGCCATGACTTCCGCTCGGTATACCTTTGTATGTATCTACCTTTTTAACATAGTACATCGTCGTTGTCCGTCCACAGCCAGCTGCTGCGGCTCTAAATTGCTGCTCGCCAATGATCTTCTCCACTTGGAATGCAACGCGCTCGCCAGGCCTGCAAGTCTTGTCTTCTGTCACTTCTTTCTCTAGAAATGCTTCGATCTTTGGCGGAGTATTTTTAGGAAGCTCTAAGAAATCACCTACGACAACTTCCTGTACTGTTGCTTCTGGAAATTCTGGAAATGCGGGCAATGAGAAGATAAAGTTCATGAATCCTCCGACTGCAAAACCTAGCGGTGTCTGCTGTCCATTATTCATAGTCATGTGGTAAAAGAAACTTTCAGCTCCCTCGTCATCTGTTTGATGAATCACGAGTCCTTTTGTGCTTGTCGTTGCCTCGTATGCGTAATCGCTCGCGATAACAGCTCGTTCAAACTGCTGCTCCTTTACCAAGCCTGGGGCTGATGACTCAAGATTTATCGCCCTAAATGCCTGGATGTTTGTCATTCTAGAGTCTTCTTCCCAAGATTCACCTAATAACACTTGGCTTTGTGGCTCATAGAATATCTCTATTTTGTTGACGTCTACTACATCGTTGGTTACGTGTTTTTCGATCTTTTCTTGAAGATCAATCACAACTAGGTGGCGTAGCACGGATTGTGTAGACTCATCATCTCTTGCGCGAATCCCGAATATGAAGCGAGAACGTCTTCGCAGCTTGAAGTCATAAGCATGAGCTCATCGTACGGCGGCATCGTAAGTGGCGAGTCGGTGGTGATTCCCAACCATGGCACAGTCACGGTTGATAGCGACGCAAAAGGTACGATTTACGGAGCGGAACTGCACGCGAGCAAAAAACAAAACAACCGTCCTGATCGAGTTATTCACACCAGCATCGACAACACCGGCAAGCGAGAAAGGACATTCACAAAACAGGTCGGGGGCGAAGTGCGAACGTATACCGGAACATCTGCCGAGCGTTTAGCCAAAGTTGCAATGGGGCAAACACTCGAAAAAGTGAATTTATTTTCTTAGAGTCTAAAAAATTTATAAAAAACAAAAATATTTAGAAGCGGATTTTGTGCATAAATTTATCAAGCATTTCTTGGGTGCGATGTTCGAACGGCAAGTAATCACTCAAAAATTCCGCAATTGCATCTTCATCATCTGGCGCAAAGTAAATATCAAGCGCTGGCAAAAACCGTTTGAGCGGCAGGAGAGAAATCGAATCAATTTGGCCTTCTTCGATAATTGCAAAAGATTTAAAATCGCTCAATGCGTAGGTTTTTTGACCAACCCTAATAACGCCGTCGCTCAGTTGGTAGTTCAAAACTGCCGGCTTGCGATTTGCTAAAATCATAAATCCAATTGCGAAAACAATCATGACACCAACCGTAAAAATACTTCGCGTGATAGCGAATGTAGCGATCAAGAAAATCGCTGTAGCGACGCCAAATTTTATAAACCAGACAGGCGATTTTTCGTGCGCAATATATTCCGATGCTGTCCAAGAAATGTGTTCGCTATCTTGCTCCATAGCGTGTTGCTGGGGAACTTGCTGTTGCGGTTGCGGCGTAATTTGCGGCGCTGGCCCTTGCGCTGGCGTTTGTGGTTCTGGAGACGGCTGTGGTTGCTGCCCGCCTGGCTGGAATGTCCACCCCGGTTGTTGCTGATCCTGCATACGCTTATTGTACACGTATCGGTAATACTAAAAAACCACCTTTGGTAAAGATGGTTATTTTTTGATTATGGCGGAGAGGGAGGGATTCGCTTTTCTCGATCAATCTCGAAAAGTGCCGGGGTCAGCCACCCGGGCTAACCCGTTCGAATCCCATCAACATCAACCATACAAAAAGCCGAACTTAAAGACTCGGCATTTTGTATGGCGGAGAGGGAGGGATTCGAACCCTCGCTGGAGCGTGAGCCCCACTAACGATTTAGCAAACCGTCCCCTTCAGCCACTTGGGTACCTCTCCGTATCTATAAATTGTAATGTACTTTGGACCGATACGCATTTGTTTGCCGGCAAACCGTCAATCGATTCACTTGGCGGAAGGGGAGGGATTCGAACCCTCGGAACCGTTGCCGGCTCGCTGGTTTTCAAGACCAGTACCTTCAACCACTCGGTCACCCTTCCAGAACAGGGGTGATTATAACAGCAAACTGATGTGAATAAAAGGTTAAATCGTTTGGGCGAACGCGCATGCATCGACTTTTTTTGCGCCGGCTTGTTTGAGGGTGCGTGCAGCTTCGTTCAATGTTGCGCCGGTGGTCATGATGTCGTCGATCAAAATGACGCGTTTTGGCATATGGTTCGAAACAGGCAAATACGCGCCCTGGACTTGCTGGATTCGTTTTTTGCGCTCACTGGTGACTTGGCGAGTATTACCTGCGCGAGTCAGCAAAGCTTTGCACGGCAAATTTCTAATCTGTGCAAATTCTTTGGCAATCAGCTCAGCGTGATCAAAGCCGCGCGTTCTAACCCGAGACCGCGCCGTTGGCACAAATGTTATGGTAACGTCTTCAAAATACGGCGATGTTTGGTCCAGCCAACTTGCAATCACCACACATGCACTGCGATCTGGATTAAATTTCATATGCCGCACAAGTTGTTTGGCGGAATCTTTGTAGATCGTACTGACCCATATTTGGCGCAGTGGCGTTTTGGGCTTGCAAAAAGCGCACACCTGAAAGTCACGTGTTTGGGCCTGGCAAAACGCACAGCGGCTCGGCACAGCGTCAAATATGTCGGGCAAGCACCAATCGCAGACAATGGAACCTTCGCGCTCGCAACCAAGACAATTGTTCGGTGCGATCAGATTTAGTGCACGATCCAGGATTTTCATGCCCACACAATACGCGCCAATAAACACCAGCGCAACCCCGGCAGCTTCTGCTGTTGTGATTAATGTGTTGTAAATGATGTAGGGTAGTTGTTGCCCTCTGGTGTCCAGGTACGTTATACTTGCAAGCAAGACAAAAACGTTTTGGACGAACTACTAACGGAGGGTAACAACCATGGCGCGCAAAAACCGCGACGAAGATTTATTGATTGAAGACGAACTGACAACCGCATTTTTAAGTGACGATGATGTTGCGGCTGCAGCAGGAGTTGCAATGCCAGCGACAAACACCGAACAACAACCAACAGACGAATGGGACGAAGAAGAAGCTGTTCCTGGACAACTGGCAGTTGATGTATACGAAACCAAAGAAAAACTATATGTAAAAGCTCGCACCGCCGGTGTGAACAAAAGCGATCTTGATGTAAGCATCTCTGATAATACCCTACAGGTCCGCGGTACGTTATCTGCAGGCAACGAAGACGATGTCGTAAATTATTTTGTACAAGAATGTTACTGGGGTGAATTCTCACGAAGTCTCGCGCTGCCTATTCCTGTCAAAGAAGACGAAGTAGAAGCCGTACTAAAAGATGGCGTTCTAACAATTAGCTTTACGAAGGTCAAACAAGACACCGTAAAGAAAATCCAAGTTTTGTAACAAATCTTCCTGCCCTATAAAACGACTGGGCCAGCTTACAACTTTTCTGGAGTAAAACAAAAACCGCTAACAATACAACAACTCGCTCTGGCTCACCCTAGAGCGAGTTGTTGTATAACTTCACAGATACAGACGAAATACACAAAAAAGCCTCCGAATTGCTCCGGAGGCTTTCCTTTTTAATATTTCTGATCAAGCACTATGGTGCTTCGACGCGACCAAGTACGAACCGGACGATAACCTGTGCAAGCGCAACAATTACCAAGCCAATGATTGCGTAAAGAATAGTGTTTTTAGCACCACCGACGCTTCCAGAATCTCCACCTGATGTGATGTACTTAAGACCACCAACGATGATCATAATTACCGACACAACACCAACAACGAGTGAGAAAATATTAATTATGTTAGTAATAATTCCGTCAACTGCTGCTTTTGGGTCTTGCGTTCCGCAAGTTGTTTCTGTCGTATTTAAACACGCACCCCTGTTCAGGCCGTCCTGGATTTTTGGAGTGGGGGCCTGTGCGAATGCTACTGCTGGTGTTAATACCGCAAATAACGCCACGCCAGCACTTGCGAGTGCAACACTAATTTTTTGTACTAAACTTTTCATTAATTTTATTCCTTTCTTTGAAATACTTCTTTTACTAAATCTATCACACTACCCTGGTGGGCGCAAGAACTGCTTACGCTTTATGTTACGGCGTTGGCGGTGCCTCAACGATACGTGCCAGCACAAATCTGACTAATACCTGTGCCATCGTAACAACCACCAATCCAATCACTGCATACAGAATCGTATTTTTGGCACTGTTTACTCCGGCCGAATCACCAGTTGACGTTATATATTTTAGCCCACCAACAATCAACATAATTACCGAAATAACACCAACAACGAGGGATAAAATATTCACCGCTGCATTAATTGCTTTATTAATCTGCAGTTGAGCATCTGCAGTCTGCCCGGGATTACAGGCAGTATTTTGCAAATTTGCTCCCTTACAAGCTTCTTCTTTTGAACCACTAAATAGTTGCGCGTGGACTGGTGCGGCAAAAACAAGTGGAGCTACAACCGCTAATGAAAATAGTATTGAACGTAATATGGTTTTAATTTTCTTCATAAGTTTGTTCCTTTTTTATTGTAGCCTGCTTAATAACAATGTCACAATCGCTTGGGCGACCGCCGCGACCGCTAAACCAGCTGCTGCGGCAATAATCGCTTTTTGCATGGTAGCGATTGTATTCGAATCGCCATTGCTGACCACAATTCTTAACCCAGCAATCATGATCACAAATACAGATACAATACCCAGGATAATAACTAAAATCTGCACCGCTCGGGTCATAATACCATCAGGGCCTAAAATTGGATTTGTCGGTGACCCTGTTGCATTATCTTTGCACACGGCCGGTGCATTCATGGCGTTTTTGCACACAGGGTCAAGAACGTCAGTCGCTGCAGAAACCGCCACCGGCACACCACACAATCCAATAAGCACAAAGGCAGACATAAGTATTTTTTTAATCATAGTCGTCCCAGTACTACCATTATAATTGCTTCGGCAGATACGACTACCCCTAATCCAATGCAAGCATAGATAATCGTTTGTCGTGCTTTCGCAATCGACTTCGAATCACCCTGAGATGTTACCAAAACAAACCCAGCAATGATTATGTAAATCACCGTAACAATCCCGATGATACCAAAAAACCATTGCAGAAATATTGCCACGCGCGGCGCATCAAAGGGCGTCTGAGGTAGCAATGTGTCGCAACTGGTTGGGTCGGTGTTTAATTCGCAATTAGTAATGCCTAGAAAGCGAAGGTTTGCTTGGTGAGCGAGCATAAATAAATTCATAATCGACCTACTATATATGTCAGGATCGTTGCTGAGCCGAGTGCAATTATCATGCCCACAACTGCTTTAATAATCGTATCGAGCGCCTTGGCAGTTTTATCTGGCGTTCCTTGGCTCGAGATATACTTAACGCCACCAGCGATTACAAATCCAATTGCAACCAATACTGCAATTCTGAGTAGCATGTCGGTTACCGCAGCCACAATCAGCCAAATGCTCGAAAGTCCTGTGACACGTGGAATACACTGACTAACACCAAGTTCATCTCGAACAAGTTCGCCTGGCAAATACTTGTACCATGCCGGAAAAACACCAAAAAAGTTACCTTTTGGACTACACTGCGCAACAGCTTGGCCAAAATACTGAAAAATATTAGTAAACATCTGCATAATTTAGAGTAGCCCCCCTGGAACAATCCAGTTAAGTATAGCATATATGAACATAAAGAAGACCAGTGCGCCAGCACTACTGCCGATACGCTTCATAGCGTCGGCCGTAGCTTTTGGATTGCCACCAGAAGCCGAATATTGAATACCGCCAAATATTGCCGAAGCAATACATACTAGCCCGGCACCAATCGACAAGAATCTTGTGATGGCAAGAACCATATCAACAATTGGGTTGCCGGTGCCCTTGCAACCAATGTCAATGCTTGTTTTTACTTGGTTTTGATCTGGGGCTCCACACTGGTCGGAATTAGCTTCTGGCAATTTAACTTTGTTGTTGCTCTCGGCTAAGGCTGGCTGCGAAGACGTTGCACCAGTAATGTTTGAGCACTCAGTTTCACGAGCATTCGCCTGAACCGTGCCAGCACCGACACCGCCAGACAACACAAAACACCCGGGCGCTAGCGGAACATCGGCCGGGCAATTAATTTTTCTAAAGCCACCCACGCTTGCAGATTCAAAACAATTCGCAACCGTGGTGTCATAGGTGATAATCGGCAAGTTGCCAGGCTTATCGTCCCTAGGAAGCAGTGGAGTAGATGTTGCTTCTGGGCCATTGGCATCATAGCAAGTTGTCTCGACTGGCTTTGTTGGCCCGTATTGCGTGCCCCAACTTATATAGCATTTACCGCCCTGTGGCTCAAAGGCTGGATAAATTGTTTTGATGCCCTCACAGGAGCGGCTGAGCCAAATAATTACCGTTGATCCTGTCGCGGGCGCACTGACCCAGCAACCTGGTTCAAACCGATGTGCCGAAGCTGGTTGCGGCCTATACAAGCTTGTGCCAAATACACCAAACGCCAAAAATAATCCAGAAAAGAACGCCAAGAATAAATTACGATTTTTTATCATTCGGTTGCTCCAGTTCTATATCATACCGATTTATGCGATAAGTATCTTCTTGTTTCACAATATTAAACACGAACTTCAGCATCGTGCCGCCTTGTTTGGTTGGGCACGTGTAATTAACTATCTGTTCGGAATTTGCCGCGTCCGCCACGCACTGGGAGACATCAACGTTGGCAAAGACAGATGGTACTTGGGCAACATACTTTTCTTGGGTAACTAGGTTCTGGGTCTCGCTAGAAAATAATTTAAAGGCGTTTTCGTATGTTCCGTCTGCCATGTGGCGAAAGTATTGCTCTGGTACTTGGGAAGCAACATCAAACTTGGGGCCACTGGCTGTTTTGACATTATTATTAGACATTACAAAAATCAGGCCAACAATCAGACCGAATACGCCAATCACCCCACCGAACAAAACAAAAGGGTTTGGGCCTTTTTTCTGAATTGGGGCTTGTTGGTTGGTTATAAAATCGTAATTTGGTTGTACGTTTTGATTTTGATCGTTCATGATTTGCCTTTATCGTACCGCAAAAACGACTATCAGAAAAGCCCATCAAACCCTCAAACTACATTACGCTAATAAAACTCCGCACGCGGAACTCTTGCATTCTTTGTGGAATTCGCATTTTTTAAATTGTTAAATTCCATGCTTCTATTGCACATCTTTGTTATGATAGTACCGAAGCTATGATAAGAAATATTTTACAGGTCGGCCGTTTGTTGCTGAGAAATTTTTCAAGGATGGGCGCTTTCTCGTTGGCGGTCGCTTTTTTTGCGCTAACCATTTCCGCCGTGTTTCCGTTGTCTGCTAGTGCGGAAATTGTTGAACAAAATTCTGGACACTACAAAATGTCCGGAGAGTGGATTGACCGCCATCAGATCAAAATCACTTCTTTTGAGCTCATCGGTAACGAGTACGTCAGCCTTGAACTATCAAATGAGATGAAGGGCGATTTAGCTAAGGTTAACCAAAAAATTAAAGATGCTTTGGGTGATGGTATTTTTACAAGCCCAAATATTTCCCCCGACTCTAGCGAAAGAGGAAAATTCTACAAAGATGCTTGCGGTGGTAACAAAATAGTTTTCACGATTAGCGATATCTCTGAAGGAAATCCAACATCTAATCGATTTGTGGTCAGTGGTAACGATTTTTATATAACCGATGCCGGCAACGCAGCATGTGTGCCCGTCATTGCTAACGAGGGCGCAGGTATAATCGAAAGCCGTGAACTTACTGTTGACATCTCGAACGAATCGAATCGCAACATCTGGTTCAAAGCTGTAAGTAGCGAAAGCCTCGATCGAGTTGATGGAATAGAGAATGGATTTAAAAAATTTGGTGATAATCCAAAGCTTTACATACAAAAGGAGGGGGACGGTGACTGTCAAGTTCGAGTTGAATTTCCTAGTGAGCCAAAACCACCAGGCGCGTTCGAAGGCTTTTATGAAACATGTGATCTTACTGGTGGTGGTGCGGACGGTTTGAGTTTTTCGATTGTTAACAATGTAAAGACAGTTTTTGGGGGCGGACTCCCTGAAACGGCACCAAACGGGCCGGGCGGCTCTGTTAGCACAGAAAAACCGAACTGTGAAAGCACGGGTGGACTGACGTATTTTATTTGCCCTATGATCAATGGGCTTGCCGAAGTTGCAGACGGGGCATTTAACTTATTCATTAAACCGATGCTTACAACCCCCCCTGTTGATATAGCGAACACCAGCAGTCCAATTTTTAAAGTCTGGGTGGCTGTGCGCAACATCGCCAACATTCTGCTAATTGTTGCTATGATCGTGTTCGTATTTGGCCAAGCAATTGGCGGCGGCTTAGTCGATGCGTACACCGCCAAAAAAGTATTGCCACGAATTTTGGCGGCGGCAATCATGATTAACTTATCTACTGTCTCTTATACACATCTCCGAGCCCACGAGACTAAGGCGAATATCGTATGCCGTCTTCTGCTTGAAAAAAA
>ENA-ORBV01005191-ORBV01005191.1-microbial-mat-metagenome-genome-assembly--contig:-NODE-5191-length-24210-cov-4.546140_pt1 | contig 24210 bp, 20 predicted proteins | sample MGYA00237777_ERZ505514 | MGnify/ENA primary metagenome ERZ505514 (study PRJEB26160, sample SAMN06269048) | microbial mat metagenome | isolation source: Oligotrophic lake microbial mat | place... | reverse complement strand
CGGCGACGGCGATCTCGATCTCGTCGTCAACTGCCCCGATAAACCCTACAACGGCACCTACTTTTTCGAGAACGCGACTGGCGATACGGCAAAGAACAAGATGCCGGTCTTCAAGCCGGGGAAACGCATCAGTAAAGGACAGCAAAACGTGCAGGTGAGCTACGTGGATGGGAAGCCGGTGGTGCTCAGCCCGGCGAAAACGTATCCCGATTTTCTCAAGACCGGGCTGGAGAATCCGCAGAAGATTACGCTGCCGGACAACGTCCATCCGAACAAAGTTCGCGCGAACATGTGGCGCACCGTGGACTATGACGGCGATGGCGCGCTCGATCTCATCGTCGGTGTCGGCGACTGGACGGAATACGGCTGGGACAATGCCTATGACGTCAACGGCCGATGGATGAACGGCCCGCTGCGCGGTTACGTTTATTGCATTCGCAATGAAGGCACGACCGCCGCGCCGAAGTATGCGAAGCCGACGAAGATCGTGGCCGGCGGCGACCGCCCGGTGGAAACTTACGGCTGGCCATCACCGAACTTCGCGGACTTCGATGGCGACGGCGATCTCGACCTGCTTTGCGGCGAGTTCCTCGACGGCTTCACCTATTTCCAAAACACCGGCACGCGCAACGCGCCGGCCTATGCGCTCGGCCGCCGTATCAAGGCAGCGGATGGAAAGTTCGTGACCATGGATCTGGAAATGATCACGCCGACGGCGATCGACTGGGACAAGGACGGCGACATCGATCTCATCGTCGGCGACGAAGACGGACGCGTGGCGCTCGTGGAAAATACCGGGCAATTCGACGACAAGAAAACGCCCCTCTTTGCGCAGCCGCGCTACTTCCAGCAGGAAGCGGATCAGGTGAAATTTGGCGCGCTCGCGACGCCGGTCGGGTTCGATTGGGACGGCGACGGCGACACCGACATCATCAGCGGCAACACTGCGGGCTACGTCGCCTTCATCGAAAATCTCAGCGGGCCGAAAGTGGAAGCGCCGAAGTGGGCTGCGCCGAAGTTGCTCGAAGCCAGCGGCGAGACGCTGCGCATCATGGCCGGGCCGAATGGCAGCATCCAGGGACCATGCGAGGCGAAGTGGGGTTACACCACCCAGACCGTGGCGGACTGGGATGGCGACGGCTTGCCCGATCTCGTCGTGAATTCCATCCTCGGCAAAGTCGTGTGGTATCGGAACTCCGGCACGCGCGCCTCGCCGAAACTCGCCGCCGCCCAACCGATCGCCGTCGAATGGAAAGGCCCGCAGCCCGCGCTGGCGTATGGCTGGCTGCGGCCCGAAGGCAAAGCACTGCTCACGCAATGGCGCACCACGCCGGTCGCGGTGGATTGGAACAAGGACGGTCTCGTCGATCTCGTGATGCTCGACCAGGAAGGCCACCTCGCTTTCTTCGAGCGCGCAAAACGCGACGGCAAACTCGTGCTGCTCGCCCCGCGCCGCGCCTTCCTCGGCGAACACATCGGCCCCGGCGATCCGGCGCCGAAATTTGTCAAAACCGCGCCCGGTGAATCGCTGTGGATGAATGTGGGCATCGCGGGCAAGAGCGGACGGAGGAAACTCTGTGTCACGGATTGGGACGGCGATGGCCGACTCGACTTCCTCGCCAACGCCGCCAACGCCGCCTTCCTCCGCCAGACCAACGCCCGCGACGGCCAGTGGTTCTTCAAAGACCTCGGCCTGCTCAGCGACCGCAACATCGAAGGCCACGACGTCTCGCCCGCGGTCGTCGATTTCAACGGCGACGGCGTGCCCGACTTCCTCGGCGGCGCGGAAGACGGCCACTTCTACTACCTGCGCAACCCGCGCTCCCAAGGCACCGCGGCGCAGCCCGGCGTGTTGAAATCCGAGTTCATCTATACCACGGCCCCGTTCCCGTCGTGCCACGCGTCGACGATCGAGAGCACAAAGGATGGGCTGATCGCGGCGTGGTTTGGCGGCACCGCAGAAAAGAATCCCGATGTCGGCATCTGGGTCGCGCGCTACGAGAGCGGGAAGTGGACGACGCCGGTCGAAGTCGCCAACGGTGTGCAGCCCGATGGCAAGCGGCACCCGAGCTGGAACCCCGTGCTCTTTCAGCCGAAGACCGGCCCGCTGATGCTCTTCTACAAGATCGGCCCCGACCCGCAGGAGTGGTGGGGCGAACTGCGCACGAGTGAAGACGGAGGCAAAAGCTGGAGCGCCGCGCGGCGCCTGCCCGACGGCATCCTCGGCCCGATCAAAAACAAACCCGTGCAACTCGCGAACGGCGACATCCTCTGCCCAACGAGCGACGAGACGCCGGAGAAACCGAGCAAGTGGACGGTGCATTTCGAGCGCAGCAGCGACCTCGGCAAAACGTGGACGGCGACGAAGCCGTTGAACGACGGCGTGAGCATCGGCGCGATCCAACCCAGCATCCTTTTCCTCGGTGGCGATAAGCTGCTCGCGCTCGGCCGCTCCAAGGACGGCAAGGTCTTCGAGATCGCTTCCGACGACGCGGGCAAAACGTGGGGCAAGATGGCGCTCGGCACGCTGCCAAATCCCAATTCCGGCACTGACGCCGTGACCCTGCGCGATGGCCGTCATCTGCTGATCTACAACCACACACCGAAGGGCCGGTCGCCGCTGAACCTTGCTATCTCCAAGGACGGACGGACGTGGCAGGCCGCACTCGTGCTCGAAAGCGAGAAGGGCGAATACAGCTACCCGGCGATCATCCAGACGCCCGACGGCCTCGTGCATCTGACCTACACGTGGAAGCGCCAGCTCGTAAAACACGCGGTCATCGATCCGGCCAAACTGGAGCCGAAGCCGATCCTCAACGGGGAGTGGCCGAAGTGAACGCGATGCTGCTGCTGCTGCCCGCGCTGATCGCAGGCGCGAGCACACATGGCGCGCAGGCGACCACCAATTCCATCTGCGTGAAGCTCGTGCTGATCGGTCGTCCAATTTCGCAATGGGGCAGGATCGGCCCGCACCGGATTAAGACGTGAAGAACCACGCGGCGAAAATCGACGATGCGGATTGGGATGAGCAACTCACCGCCAGCAAAAGCCATTACTTCTTCAATCTCGCGTGGCTGAAACAACTGCCACCCGCGCCAAAAAAATGAGCCTTCAACTTCGCGGGATCATTCCGCCCATCGTCACCCCGCTCCACGCGCGCGACGAACTCGACGTCGCCGGTCTGGAGAAGCTCATCGAGCACATTCTCGCCGGTGGCGTGCATGGACTCTTCGTGCTCGGCACCACGGGCGAAGCACCGAGCCTCAGCTATCGCTTGCGCCGCGAGATGATCGAGCGCACCTGCCGGCAGGTCGCGGGCCGCGTGCCGGTGCTCGTCGGCATCACCGACACCGCGATTGTCGAAGCCGTGCATCTCGCGCAATTCGCCGCCGAGGCGGGAGCGCAGGCGTTGGTGCTCGCGCCGCCCTACTACTTTCCGAACAGCCAGCCGGAGCTGCTCGAATACGTGCAGCACCTCGCGCCCGAACTGCCGCTACCGCTTTTTCTCTACAACATGCCGACGCACACCAAGACGATCTTCGAGGTCGAGACCGTGCGGCGCGCCCTGCAGATCGCGAACATCGCCGGGATCAAGGACAGCTCGGCGAACATGATCTACTTTCATCAGCTCATCGGGCTGCTCCGCGAGAGACCGGAGTGGTCGCTGCTCATCGGGCCGGAGGAACTGCTCGCCGAATCGGTGTTGCTCGGCGGCCACGGGGGCGTGAGCGGTGGCGCGAATCTTTGCCCGCGGCTTTACGTGGAGATTTACGAGGCAGCGAAGGCGCGCGACTTCGACCGCGCCGCGGCGCTGCACTCACAGGTCATGCGGATTTCGTCCACGCTCTACCGCGTCGGGCGCTACGGCTCGGCGTTCATCAAGGGCGTGAAGTGCGCGCTGCATGAGCTCGGCATTTGCGACGACTTCATGGCCGAACCGTTTCACCGCTTCCGCGAAGAGGAGCGCACTCGCGTCCGCGCCTGCCTCGCGGAACTCGGCATCACCGCAGAGCATCCGCTACCGCGCGCAGCCTGAGTCATGGCCACTCGCGTCGCCCTCGGCCTCGACTTCGGCACGGAATCCGTGCGCGCGCTGCTCGTCGATTTGCGCGGGCGGGAAGTGGGAGCCGCGACGGCGCGCTACCCGCACGGCCAGATCATCGAGACGCTGCCCGGTTCGCGGGAAAAACTGCCGCCGCACTACGCGCTCCAGCATCCGCAGGACTGGATCGACTCCGCCGCAAAGGCGGTGCGGGCCGCACTGCGCGCTGCGAAACTGAGCAACGAAACGGTGATCGGGATTGGAGTGGATTTCACGAGTTGCACGATGCTGCCTGCGCTGAGCGATGGCACGCCGTTGTGTCTCGGGGAGAAGTTCGCCCGCGAGCCACTGGCGTGGCCGAAGCTCTGGAAACATCACGGCGCGCAGGCGCAGACGGATCGGATCAACACCATCGCGCGGGAGCGAAACGAAAAGTTTCTCGCCCGCTACGGCGGCACGATCGGGCTGGAGTGGTTCTTCCCGAAAATGCTGGAGACGCTGGAACACGCGCCGCGAGTTTTCGAAGCCGCGGAGGTCTGGATTGAAGGCGGCGATTGGTTCGTGTGGCAGCTCGTCGGCGGTGAGGCCGCAACGCTCCCGCGCTCGACCTGCCAGGCTGGATACAAAGGCATGTGGAGCGCGACGGAGGGTTATCCGAGCGAAGATTTTCTACGCGCCGTGCATCCGAAATTCGGGCGTGTCGTCATCGACAAAATGCCGGGGCGCTTGCTCGCGCCGGGCGTCGCCGCCGGTGGACTGACGCCGGCGATGGCGAAGAAGCTGGGCCTGCGAGCCGGCGTGCCGATGAGTGCGGCGATCATCGACGCCCATGCCGGCGTGCCCGGCGCGGGAGCTGCCGAACCGGGCACGTTCGTCATGGTGCTCGGCACCAGCTCCTGCCACATGCTGAACAGCACGGAGGAACGGTTTGTGCCGGGCGTTGCGGGAATCGTGCGCGACGGCATTCTGCCTGGAATGGTCGGTTACGAGACGGGGCAGGCCGCGGTCGGCGATGCCTTCGACTGGCTGCGCCGCCTCTGCGGGCAGCGCGATTTTTCCGCACTCTCCCGCGAGGCCGCTGCGCTCCCACCGGGTGCGGAAGGCGTGCTCTGCCTCGACTGGATGAACGGCTGCCGCACACCGCTCATGGACGGCTCGCTGACCGGCGCCTTTACCGGGCTCACGCTCCACCACACCCCCGCACACCTTTATCGCGCGCTGCTCGAAGCCTCGGCCTGCGGGGTGCGCTGGATCGTCGAGCTCCTGCGCGAACACGGCGTGCCGGTGAAGAAGTTCGTCGCCACCGGCGGCCTGCCGCACCACAACCCGCTCGTCGTCGAAGTCTATGCCGACGTGCTCGGCTCGCCGATCGCCGTGCATCCGAGCAAGCACGGCCCGGCGCTCGGCGCCGCCATCCTCGGCGCACTCGCCGCTGGCGCCTTTGCCTCACCCACCGCGGCGATCCGCGCGATGGCCGCGGCCAAATCAGCGCCCGTCATCAAACCGAATCGCCGACATCGCGCCGCTTACGACCAGCTCTACCGCGAATACCGCGCACTCGCCGCGCATTGCGCACGCCGGACCTCACTCTGTCATTCTGAGCGCAGCGGAGAACCTACGATCTCGGCCTTTCCTCTACACCCCGGCAAACGAAGCCGACCCGGCATCGCACGCGGAGGCGCAGATCGTCAGCATTAGTCAGAGATCCTTCGCTGCGCGCAGGATGACACTTCAAAGAGAACGACCCGCCTTATGAAAGTAAAACCTCGCACCGCCCTCCTGATCGCCAGCGGCGATCTCCGCCTCAGCGCCAACCGCGTCTGCTGGCCCGCGCAAAAGGCCATGGAAGCGGCGCTGACGAAGGCGTTCGCCGGCGAAGGCTGGAAAATCCAGCGCGCACACGGCGTGGAAAAGGCAAAGGCTCACGGCTTCATCGACTCGCAGAAGATGGGCATCGAAGTCTTCCGCGACCTCGATCCCGACGCCCCACTCATCGTGGCCGAGGCGGTTTGGCAGTATTCGCATCACGTCCTCGCTGGGCTCACGACACATCGCGGCCCAATCCTCACCGTCGCGAACTGGAGCGGCCAATGGCCGGGGCTCGTCGGCCTGCTCAATCTCAACGCCTCGCTAACCAAAGCCGGCGTGCGCTATTCGACGCTCTGGAGTGAGACCTTTACCGACGCCTTTTTTCAAGAAGGCCTGCGCGAATGGCTGACCACCGGCTCCGTGACGCACGACCAGTCACACGTCCGCGATCTCGCGCTGCTCAAACTGCCCGCGGAAGACGAGCGGCTCGGGCGCGCGTTCGGCGAAAAATTGCGCCGCGAGAAGGCGATCCTCGGTGTCTTCGATGAAGGCTGCATGGGGATGTTCAACGCGATCATTCCCGACGAACTGCTGCATCCAACGGGTTTTTTCAAGGAGCGCCTCAGCCAGTCCACGCTCTTTGCGGCGATGCAGACGGTGAATGATGCGGAAGCGGCGGCGGTCGTCGCGTGGCTGAAAAAGCGTGGTCTGCAATTCCGCTTCGGACCGGACGAGGCGACTGACCTCACCGAGGCGCAGGTCGTGCAGCAGGCGAAGATGTATCTCGCGGCGGTGCGGCTCGCGGATGACTTCGGCTGCGCGGCGATTGGCATCCAATATCAACAAGGGCTCAAAGACCTCACGCCCGCCAGCGATCTCGTGGAAGGCATGCTCAACAACTCGGATCGCCCGCCCGTCCGCAGCGCCGACGGCAAGCGCGTGCTTTTCGAGGGAGAAGCGCTGCCGCATTTCAACGAAGTGGACGAATGTGCCGGGCTCGACGGGCTCGTGACTTATCGGCTCTGGCGCGAACTCGGTTTCGCACCGGAAAACACCCTGCACGATCTTCGCTGGGGCGCGGAGTTTGGCGGCGACTATGTCTGGGTGCTCCTGATCAGCGGCGCCGCGCCTCCCGCGCATTTCGTCGGTGGATGGAAGGGCGCGAGCAGCGAGCGACAACCGCCGATGTATTTCCGCCTCGGTGGCGGCACGCTGAAGGGCGTGAGCAAACCGGGCCACATCGTCTGGAGCCGCGTCTTCGTTTCCGGCGGAAAATTGCAGGCCGACATCGGCGTCGCGGAAGTGGTGAAACTGCCCGACCAAGAAACGGAGCGCCGCTGGCGGGAAACGACGCCGCAATGGCCGATCATGCACGCGGTTTTCAAGGGCGTGACGCGCGATCAGATGATGGCGCGGCATAAGTCGAACCACATCCAGGTCGTCTATGTGCCGAACGAAAAGCAGGCACACCGGGCCGCGCGGATCAAAGCGGCGGCCCTTGCAGCGCTCGGTCTAGAGATACACTTCTGCGGCGACGTGCGTCTGGCCGGCTGACTGGCGCCCAAAAAGGAAATCCCTTTGCAGCGGTTCGTGGGCACGCCTAGGCTCCGCGTCCCATGATTGATCTCGCCACACTCCCTGATGCCCACGGCCACTTCGGGCCGTACGGTGGAATGTTTGTGCCGGAGACGCTGATGACCGCCCTCAACGAGTTGACGGAGGAATACTCCAAGGCTCGGCAAGACCCGGCTTTTCAGCGGGAGCTCTCGTGGCTTCTCCAGGAATACGCGGGACGTCCGACGCCGCTCTATTTTGCCGAACGGCTGACGAAGCAACTCGGCGGTGCGAAAATTTACCTCAAACGCGAGGACCTGCTCCACACGGGCGCGCACAAGATCAACAACGCTCTCGGGCAGATCCTGCTCGCGCAGCGGATGGGCAAGAAGCGGATCATCGCCGAAACCGGCGCCGGGCAACACGGGGTCGCCACGGCGACGGTCGCGGCGCGCGCGGGGCTGGAATGCGTGATCTATATGGGCGCGGTCGATGCGCAGCGGCAGGCGCTCAATGTCGCGCGGATGAAATTCCTCGGCGCGAAAGTCGTGGAGGTGACCGCCGGGCAGCAGACGCTGAAGGAGGCGATCAACGAGGCGATGCGCGACTGGGTGACGAATGTACGGACGACGCACTACATCCTCGGCAGCGCGCTCGGCTCGCATCCCTATCCGATGATGGTGCGCGATTTTCACCGCGTGATCGGCGACGAAGCTCGGAAGCAGATTCTCGATCGCGAAGGCCGGTTGCCCGATCTGCTGGTCGCGTGCGTCGGCGGCGGCTCCAATGCCATCGGGCTCTTCTGGCCCTTCCTCAATGACGCGGACGTGAAGATGGTCGGCGTCGAGGCAGGCGGGCGCGGGATTAAGAATGGCGACCACGCCGCGCGCTTCCAAGGTGGCAAGCTCGGCGTCCTCCAAGGCACGAAGACTTACCTCCTCGCTGACAACGACGGACAGATTCAGTTGACGCATTCCGTTTCCGCGGGCCTCGACTACGCGGCGATCGGGCCGGAGCACGCCTATCTGCGCGATCTCGGGCGGATCGGCTACGACTTCGCGACGGATGACGAGGCGCTCGACGGTTTCCAGAAACTGTCGCAGATCGAAGGCATCATTCCCGCACTCGAAACGTCACACGCCATCGCCCATGTCCTGAAAGTCGCGCCGAAGATGCCGGAGCACGAAATCATCGTCGTGAACCTCTCCGGTCGGGGCGACAAGGACGTGGCGCAAGCGGCGGAGTATCTCCTGAAGTAAGGCCATGCGCAGCATGACGGGCTACGGGCGCGGCCAAAGCGCTCACAATGGCAGCAAGTTCAGCGTCGAGTTGAACTCCGTGAACCGGAAGCAGAGCGACGTCGTCGTCGCGCTGCCCCGCGAACTGACTGAGCTCGAGCCGCGCGTTCGTGACTTGATCAATGCGGCCGTCTCGCGCGGCCGCTTGAATGTCGTCATCGCGTATCACCCGAGTGCTTCCTCGACGCAAAACCTCGCGCTCGATGCCACCCTCGCGCGGACCTACTACCGCGCGATGCTCGACTTACAGAAAGAGCTGAAGGCCGCAGGCGAGATCAATATCGAGACCGTCCTCCGCGCACCCGGCGTGCTGCGCCTGCCCGAGGAACAACTCTCCATCGATGAAGCCTGGCCGCACGTGGAAGCCTCGCTCAAGGAGGCGCTCGCCGATCTCGTGAAGATGCGCGAGCACGAAGGGAAACATCTGGCGAAGGATCTGATCCACCGCTTGAAGGCGGTGCGCGGCTGCGTCCGCAGTATCAAGCTACTCCAGCCCGGCGTGCTCAAACGTCATCGCCAGTCACTGCACGAGCGCATCCAGCGCGCGGGCATCGACCTCTCCTTCGATGACGAGCGTCTGGTGAAAGAGGTGATCTTCTTCGCCGATAAGTCGGACATTTCCGAGGAACTGACGCGCCTCGAAAGCCACTTCGCGCAATTCGCGCATCATTTGCGCAAAAACGAACCCGTCGGGCGCACGCTGGAATTCATGTGCCAGGAGATCGGACGCGAGTTCAACACGCTCGGAGCCAAGGCGAACGACGTGGAAATTTCCCAACTCGTGGTGACGTGCAAAGCGGAGATGGAGAAGATCCGCGAACAGATTCAGAACATTGAGTAATCCACCCGCCGATTCATCCGAAGCGACCCATGTCCCGGCCCGCCAGTTTCACCGGCACGGGATTCTCTTCGTCGTCTCCGCACCCTCCGGTGCGGGCAAGAGCACGCTGCTCAACGCGCTGCGCCAGACGCCGGACTTCATCTATTCCGTCTCGTGCACCACCCGTGCTCCGCGTCCGGGCGAAACGGACGGTGAGGATTATCATTTCGTGTCCGTCGCGGAGTTCCAGCAGCGGAAAGCAGCCGGCGAATTTCTCGAATACGCCGAAGTTCACGGCAATCACTACGGCACGCTGCGCGGACCGGTGGTCGATCACCTGAACGAGGGCGTGGATGTGCTCATCGACATCGATGTCCAAGGTGCCCGCGCCATCCGCGACGACCCGACTCCGGCCATCCGCGCATCGGTCGCCGACATTTTCATCATGCCGCCGAGTTTGGAGGAATTGCGGCGGCGGCTGACCAAACGCGGCACCGAAACGCCCGAGCAGATCGAGATCCGGATGCATAACGCTGCGAGCGAAATGGAGGTGTGGCGCGACTACCGCTACACGATCATCAGCGGCTCCGTGGAAGAGGATCTGCAGAAGTTCCGCGCCATCATGCGCGCCGAGCGCTATCTGAGCCGACGCATGGTTCTCACGTAATGAGCGCGCCTGTCGTCATCGTCGGTGTCACGGGTTCGATTGCGGCCTACAAGGCGGCCGATCTCGTGAGCAAACTCGGCAAGCGCGGCTGCGAAGTGCATGTCGTGATGACGCACGGCGCGCAGGAATTCATCACGCCGCTCACCTTTCAGACGCTCTCGAAGAATCCCGTCGTCATGAACGTGTTCGACGGCACGCACGGATGGAAGCCGGGCCACATCGATCTCGCGGATCGCGCGAATCTGCTGCTCGTCGCACCGGCCACGGCGAACATCGTCGCCGAACTCGCGCACGGCCTTGCGAGCAATCCGATCGGCGAGATTGCGCTGGCCACGCTCGCCCCCGTGCTCATCGCGCCGGCGATGAATGGCAAGATGTGGGAGCACGCCGCGACGCAACACAATGTCGCGTTGCTGCAATCGCGCGGCGTGGAATTCATCGGACCCGAAGTGGGTTTGCTCGCGTGCGGATACGAAGGACTCGGTCGTTTGTGGAGCGTCGACGAAATTGTTGAGCGCGCGTTGCAGATCATCGCTCAGAAAAAATGACGAATATTTTTCAGCGCGACTCGGCGCGGAAAATTTCGTGCGCGCGGGTTACCTGAAAATTCATCACAACGCGCGGAGCTTGATAGGCAAAGGCTTCGCACGCGATGCTGACCGCGCACATTTTCTCCCCACGGAAAATTCGCGGCGCCACGCGTGCGCGAAAATGAAAATCCTCGCGAGCTCGCAGGAAAAAATTCGTTGACGGTCAGACGCAACTTCATTACGCAACACCCCAACGCAACGAGGGATGAATATCATCACACACTCTCAAAAATTTTATGCGACCCGCTACTGCGGATTGAAAGGGGGGATTATCGATGGCGACTAAAAAAGCTCCTGTAAAAAAAGCCACCGCGAAGAAAGCACCAGCCAAGAAATTGGCGGCGAAGAAACCCGCGGCTAAGAAAGCTGCTCCAGCTAAGAAGGCTCCGGCCAAGAAGGCTGCGAAGAAAAAGTAAGCAGACCCCTGCCACTTAAACGAACGGGAGGAGAATTCATTTCTCCTCCCGTTTTGTTTTGTGGAATATCCCCGGGTCCGATCACTCCATGTCCACTTTCCCTTATCTCGAAACCGCGGTGCATGCGGCGCGCGCCACTGGCGAACTGTTGCGAAGCCATTTCGGCTCAACCTTGGAGGTGAACGAGTTCGCCGCTCACGACATCAAACTTGACCTCGATGTTCGCGCGCAGGCGCTGATCACAGAACATCTGCTCGCCAGGTTTCCCGACCACGCGATCTACGGGGAGGAAGGCATCGCTGGCAATCAGGCGAGCGACTTCCAATGGATCGTCGATCCGATCGACGGGACGGTGAACTTTTTCTACGGCATCCCGCACTTCTGCATCTCCATCGCACTGCGTGAGCGCGGCGAAATCATCCTCGGAGTGATTTATGACCCCATGCGTGATGAGATGTGGCAGGTCGAGCAAGGGGGCGAAGCCACGCTCAACGGCAAAACGATTCAGGTGAGCGCGCGGGATAAACTCAGCGACGCGGTGCTCTCCATCGGCTTTGCGAAATCCAAGACGACGATCGCTGCTGGCCTGCCGGTGCTCGAATACTTCGTCAGCCGCGCGCGAAAATGCCGACTCATGGGGAGCGCCGCGCTCGACCTCGCCTATGTCGCCTGCGGTCGGCTCGACGCTTACCTCGAATCCAGCGTGAGCTTGTGGGATGTCGCCGCGGGCAAACTCCTCGTCGAGGCCGCGGGCGGAAAATTTGAGATGCAGCCGAGGGAAGACAACCCCGACAAGATTGCGGTGCGCGCTTCGAGCGGGCGCCTGGATTTGGAGGTCCGCTCGTGACGCTCTCCGGCATCGGTTACGATGTGCATCAGTTTGCCGAAGGTCGCCCGCTCATCCTCGGCGGCGTGGAGATCGAGCACACCCACGGTCTCGATGGGCACAGCGATGCCGACGTGCTGGCGCACGCCATCGCCGATGCCGTGCTCGGCGCGATTGGCGAACGCGACATCGGCTTCCACTTTCCCAACAGCGATCAATCCATCCGCGGAATCAGCAGCCTTGAGATTCTTCGCCGGGCCGCCGCACTTGTCGCCGAACGCCACGGCCGGGTGCTGAATATCGACGCGACCCTGATCGCGGAGGAACCCAAGATCAGCCCGCACGTCGCGGCCATGAGGGCGAACCTCGCCGCGGCGCTCGGACTACCCGAACGTCGAGTGGGTGTAAAGGCGACCACGAATGAACGCATGGGCTTCCTCGGCCGCGGCGAAGGCATCGCTGCTCTCGCGGTCGCGAGCGTTGAGTTGCCGGAGTAGCCGCCCGCCATGCCTGTTCGATTTCAAAATACCTACTCGCGGCAGATGGAAGAGTTTGCGCCGCTCGATCCGGAGGGATGCCGGGTGAAGATGTATACGTGCGGCCCGACGGTCTATAACCACGCGCACATCGGAAATTTCCGTGCTTACCTCTTCGAAGATCTGCTCCAGCGGCACCTCGAAGCACGTGGCTTTACCGTCGAGCGGGTCATGAATCTCACGGACGTGGACGATAAGACGATCCGCGGCGCGCGCGCCTCCGGGCGCAAACTCGCCGACTTCACCGCCATCTACAAAGACGCCTTCTTTCAGGATCTGGCCACGCTCCGCATCAAGCGCGCGGAACATTTTCCCGCCGCCACCGAGCCGCGCTTCATTGCGAAGATGATCGAGATGATCCAGCAACTCGAGTCGCAGGGCGTCGCGTATCAGGCGGATGATCGCAGCGTCTATTTCCGGCTCTCTAAGTTTCCCGACTACGGAAAACTCGCGCACCTCAACCTCGACGAACTGCGCCCTACCGGCCGCATCGCCAACGACGAATACGAAAAGGAAAGCATCGGCGATTTTGCGCTGTGGAAGGCGTGGGACGAAGCGGATGGCGATGTGAAATGGGATTCGCCGTGGGGGCCGGGTCGCCCGGGCTGGCACATCGAGTGCAGCGCCATGGCGACCGCTTTGCTCGGACCCGAACTCGATATCCACTGCGGCGGCGTGGACAATATTTTCCCGCATCACGAAGCAGAGATCGCGCAGAGCGAATGCTGCACGGGGAAAAAGTTTGTCCGCTACTGGCTCCACTGCGCCCACCTCATGGTGGACGGGCAGAAGATGTCTAAGTCGCTCGGCAATTTCTACACACTGCGCGACCTGCTGGAGAAGGGCTTCACCGGCCGCGAGGTCCGCTTTGCACTGCTCACGGTGAACTACCGACTGCCGCTCAACTTCACGATCCCCGGTCTCGAAGCGGGACGTGCCGCGCTCGGTCGGATCGATGAGTGGGTCGAACGCGTCACCGCGCACGCTGGCCAATCAAGCAGTGAACCAACGAGCCTGGCAGCGCACGCCGAAGGCTTTTTCGCTGCGCTCGACGACGACCTCAACATCTCCGGCGCACTCGGCCGTCTCTTTGACCTCGTGCGCGAGAGCAACGCCGCGCTCGACCGCGGTGAACTCACGCCTGGCCAAGCCGCGCAACTTCTCAGCGAATGGCGGCGCATCGATAGCGTCCTCTCCTTTGAGCGCGAAGCCGCGACCGTCCCGACGGAGGTAGCCGCACTGGTCGAGCAACGGCAACAGGCGCGCGCTGCGAAGCAGTGGGCGGAGAGCGATCGTCTGCGCGACGAGATCGCCGCGTTCGGCTGGATCGTGAAGGACACCAAGGACGGTCCGAAGCTCTCGCCAAAGTGATTCGGCTTTTTCGCTGACTTTCCCCCACGATTCGCGCTAATCCTCTCCGCACCTCGCATGTTTGCCCCCGCCGATTACCTCGACCTCAATCACACCGAGCATCGGATGCTGTTTGAGAACTCCGTGAACGCTTGGGATGCGCTCAAGCAAATCACCAGCTACCTGCAGTTCCGCCTGAAGCCAGCGATTCAGGGTCGACTGGTCGGCAAGCCGTTTGTCAGCGGCGCCGTCTTCATCGGCAAGGGCACGGTGATCGAGCAGGGCGCGATGATCAAAGGCCCGGCGTGGATCGGTGAAGGCTGCGAGATTCGCAACGGCTGCTACATCCGCGAGAACGTGATCGTCGGCTCGGGATGCGTGTTGGGAAATTCCTGCGAGTTCAAAAACTCGATTATCTTCGACGAGGCTCAGGTGCCGCATTTCAACTACGTCGGCGACTCGATCATCGGCTACCGCGGCCACCTCGGCGCAGGCGTGATTCTTTCCAACGTGAAGCTCGACCACAGCGAGATCACGGTGCCGACGGAGAATGGCCTGATCCCGACCGGACTGAAAAAATTTGGCGCGATCATCGGTGATCGCGCGGAGATCGGCTGCAACTCGGTGATCAACCCCGGGTCACTGATCGGGCGGAACTCCATCCTCTACCCCGGCACGATCTGGCGCGGAGTCGTCCCGGCGGGCAGCATCGTGAAGACCAAGCAGGAGCATCAGATTCTCGCGCGGCGCGATTGAGTCTTGCGCGGAGGCAGGTCTTTTGAAACCTTGCCCGCCCCTATGTCCAGCCCGACCACGACGCCCGTTCCAGCCGCCGACCCCGGATTCGATCCGCTCGTTTTCTGGATTCAACACAAGAGCAAGATCGTGCTGCTCGCCGCCGTCTTCGCCGTCGCCTTGGCAGCTTTCGCGATATCCGAGTATCTGCGCTCCAGCACCAATTCTTCCGCCCAAAAATTGCTCGCCAGCGCCAGCTCCGCCGAGGTCTATCGGAAAGTCATCGCCGAATATCCGAAGACTGCTTCAGCAGGAAATGCGCATCTTCTCCTCGCCGCCAAATTGCGTGAGGAAGGGAAATACGACGAGTCCACGACGACCCTGCGTGCCTTCATCGACAAATATCCCGAACACCCGCTGATCAGCGGCGGCTGGACGAGCATCGCGGCCAATTTTGAAGCGCAGGGAAAAGCGGATGAAGCGCTCACGACTTATCAGAAAGTGACGACGGCTTACGCGAACTCGTTTAGTGCGCCCTTGGCGCTGCTCGCTCAGGCGCGGCTCCTCGCCGCCAAAGACAAACCCGACGAAGCCCGGCGGCTCTACGAGCAGGTGATGACGCAGTATCAGGACAACATGGCGGCGCAGCAGGCGGCTCAGGAAGTCCGGCAGCTCAAGAAGTAACGCCGCCCGATCAGGCGGGTCCGAAACCGAGCGTCTCGTCGCCAAACAATCCGGGGTGTTCCTCGGCTGCACCCAGTAGATCCGGCTGCGTGAGTTCCTGCTGACCGATGAAGAGCTCGCCGCTGAAAATTCCGCCCCGCTCGATATTCACGGTCTTGGCATAGACGACTCCTTCCAGCGCGCCGCCCTTCATGATCGTCAGCCCGGACTCGCACATGAGGCGGGCGGAAACCTTGCCGCGAATTTCCGCAGAATGCACTTTCACCGGCCGGACGAATTCGACGTCGGCCCGCTTCTCCACCACCAATTGATGGGTCTGAATGCTGCCCAGCAGTTTGCCATGCATCTTCACCGCGACAGTTCCGGTGCAGGAAAGGTTGCCGCGCAATTTGCCTTCGATCAGGGCTGAACCGCAGGCGATCTTGGCACTCGTCACTTCGCCCTTGGAAGTGATGATGACCTCACCTTGAGTCTGAATACTTCGCCCAAACTGTCCGCTGATCTTGAAGTCCTTGAGATCGATGTAGGAGCCGCACTGCGGACAGATGCTCGACTGAGCCGAGGTGCTGACCCGCTGCCGCCCGCCGCAACTGAAGCAGCAGATGTCGCGGATCTTCTCGCCGGAAACCAGCTTCGAGATCTTGTCGAAGATCGAGGGTGTCTTAAGCACCGCCGCTTCCTTCGCCAATTGCTTCTCAATGCTGTAATGCTGGCCGCACTTTCGGCAGAAAGTGGACTTGGCGTACGACGACTCTAGCTGACTGAAGCCGCAGTGCGGGCAGTCAGCGTTGATCTTTTCTACGGGCTTCGGTGTGTTTGGGTTGGCCACAAAGGGCCGCGGTTACCGGGCTGGCGCCGGTTGGGGCGGGGTCGGAGGACGCGCGCCCTCGGACTGCTTGATACCACCCTTGATCGGCGTGACTTCCGATTTACCAACGAAAGTCGCTCCATCCTCAATCACGAGGCGCGCTGCCTTGAGGTCGCCCTGCAGGACCGCGCGACCTTTGAGTTCGCAGCGCTCTTCGACGGTGATGTTGCCATGGACCTTGCCGAGCACCGTGACCGACTTGGTCTTGATCTCGCCGCGGATCTCGGCGTTCTCGCCGACGGTCAAAACGCCGTTCGAAGTGATCTCGCCTTCGACTTTGCCGTCGATCACGAGTTCGTTTTGAAACTTGATCGATCCTTTGATTTCGACGTCAGCGGAAAGAAGATTTTTGCCAGAGATAGGGTCAGCCATGAGATGAGGTTTGGGTAGTGGTGGTGCAGGAGTCGCGGTGATTCCGGGCGGTTCAGCCGCATCCGAAAGTTTCGCTTCACCCGAACGAGGTCGGTTAAACACGGGCGACTATTCTGCGCAGGGTTTGGAGTGTCAAGGGTTTGGTCGGTCGAGTTTTGCGTGGCGCGCTCCTTTCAAGACTCCGCCAGTTCCTCGGCGGGATACGTCCAGATCTCGCTGAGCGTGGGATGATAGTGCGGGATGCGGGCGAGATCGCCCGCGGCGGCGCCGAAATGCATGGCGACGACGATCTCGTGGATTAGTTCCGCCGCCTCGGGTCCCACACATGCCGCGCCGAGGATGCGGCCGGTTTCGCGCGCTGCGATCAATTTCACGAAGCCGTGCGTCTCGCCACGCACGATCGATTTACCGTGATCGGCAAAAGGATACCGGGCGGTGCGAAATTCGAGGCCCTGTTGTGCGGCCTCCCTCTCGGTCAACCCGACCGCCGCGACTTCGGGATGAGTAAAGACGGCGAAGAGCTTCAGCCTGTAGTCCATCGTCTCCATTTTCCCACCCAGGCGTCCCAGCAACCGCGCCGCGTTGCGCGCGGCGAGTTCGCCTTGCTGGACGGCAAGGTGCACGATTTCGAATGGCCCACAGACATCGCCTGCCGCGAAAATGTGCACCACCCGCGACTGCTGGCTCGTCTCGATCTCGATGCCCTTCCGCCCGATCACCACTCCTGCCTGATCGAGGCCCAGCGAGGCCAGATTCGGTGTGCGACCGAGGGCGTACAGAATCTCTTCGGCTTCCACCGAGCGCTCCTGCCCTTCATGGGTGAAGTCCACGCGCTTGCGGCCATCGACGCGTTTGGCGCCGAGCAATTCCGTCCCGCGGAAGATCTTCACGCCGCGATGTTCCAACGCTTCGGTGACCGCCTCGGCGACATCGGCATCCACCTCCTTGAGCAGCTGCTCGCTGCGCTGAATCACCGTCACGCGCGAGCCCACACCCGTGTAGAAGCTGGCTAGTTCGAGCGCGATCGCCCCGCCCCCGAGGACGATGATCGATTCGGGAATCCGGTCGGAATCGAGGACCTCGTCGCTGGTCAGAAAACCCGTATCGTGCAGCCCCGGCACGTTGACCTGCTTGATCACCGAGCCTGTCGCGAGCAGGAACGCGCGCGCCTGCAACCGGCGCAGCCCGCCATCGCGCAAACGGACTTCGACGTGATGCGCATCCGCGAACGTCGCCTGTCCGCGAATGAATTCGAAGCGGCCATCCTCCAACTGCTGCCGCCGGTAATCAGCGAATTCTCCGATCAACCGGCGCTTGCGTGCTCGGATCGCAGTGCCATCCGCGCCGAAATATTCCGCGCGCAGCCCAAACTCCCCGGCCCGGCGGATCGATTCCGCGCGGTTCGCAGATTCGAGCAGCGTCTTACTCGGCATGCAGCCGCGCAGGATGCACAGACCGCCCACGTCGGCGCCGCCTTCGATCACCGCCGTCTTCAAGCCGAGGCGGGCGGCGGTGGCAGCGCCGGCGTAGCCCGCACTGCCGCCACCGATCACGATGAGATCAAACGAGTCATTCATTGCGCCGGCACCCTACCCGGCTCGGCCGGCAACTCCACCCGCCAGACTTGGAAAAATTCCTTGCCGAGCGCGCGCGGGATTTCGAGTTCCGGGATGATCGGCGAAAGACGCAGCGGATCTTCCGGGTACGCGGCCAGTTCGTAGGCCAGACCTTGGCGCGGCTCCGGCACTCCGAGCAGGACCGCGGAAGTCGGGACGACTCGATCCGGCGCGTCGGAAAGAATCCACGCGACCCCGCGCGCACGGAGCAGCGACGCCGCTTCTTCCGGCGCCGTCGCGAGATAGATTTTCGCGGTATCGACGATGCCCGGCAGGCTCTCGTGCGAACTCCCGGCGACGCCCGGCAACTCGCTCCAGTAAGCCAGCGGCGGCGACAGCCACCACGGCGCGACGAATGGCCCGGCCACACGCTGCCGCTGAACTTGCGCGATCGACCGCAGCGCGACCTGCTCTTTGCGCAGCACGTATTGCCGCCGCTCGTTGTCCTCGTCGGGAAAAAGTCGCGCATCCCAGTCAGCGGCGATCGGCCACAGGCTGATCACGAAAGCCAGCCACGCCATCCAAGGCCGGCGCCAGGCTTGCATCAGCCACGGAGCGGCGGCGACGAAAACGAGCGCGAGGAAGTATCCCCAACGCGCATGCCAGATAGTTAGCGCAAACATCGCCACGAATAGCACCAGAAGCAGCGTGGCCCGGCGATCCCGGCGAGCCGCGAGAAAAAGCAAGACCGGCGCTGCGTAGGGCAGCAGACCCATCCAACCCGCGATGATCGGCGAGAACGGACTGACGTGCGTCAGTTCCCCGATGGTCTGCTGCCAGTTCGTAAAATACGCCCGCATCGCGGAATCCGGCGCCGCAAACCGCCAGCCCTCGAGCGCGAACGCGACCCCCATGATCCCGGCGAAAACCGCGAAGCCGCGCAACCTTTCGGCCGAGCGCAGTGCGGCCCGCGCCGCCACCAGCCAGTATCCGAGGACGACGACGAGCAAGACGAGCGGTTCGTAGAGCGACACCCAGGCGCTGAGTCCCCAGGCACCGGCGCCGATCATCGCCCAGGTCATCCGCCTCACCTCCACCCCTTCACTCCCGACGAGCGCGAGTTCCGCGAGCAGCGCGACGAGCAGCAGGAAAATCAGCAACGCCTGGTGATCCGGCCGGCCGAGCAGCGTGCCGTGAACCAGAATCGGGCTGACCGCGAAAAGCAGCAGCGCCACTTCCCAATATCGCACCCGCAGTCGCCACAACCCGAGCGCGAGCACGAGCGCACTCGCGACGCCGAGCAGCGGCGAGATCAGCGCGCCCGCGAGGTCCAGCGTTTGCGTCCGCAGGATGCTCGTCTGCTGCCGGTCAAAAAGGGCGAAGCAGACATCCAGCCCGCGTTTCAACCCGACGATGAGATAGTCGAGCGGCGCTGTGGTGTGCGGCGCGATACCTTGCGGCCAGTTTTCAAAATCGTGATGCCGCACGATCGTCCCAGGGTCGCGATCCACGATCCGTGCGCGCGTCATTCGCGAATAACAATCGGCATCGGCGAAGTAAATTTGCCCCTCCAAAAAGACGTCGCGCAGGTTCCAGCAGCGGGCGGTCAAAGCGAGGGTGAGGCAGAGCAAAATCCAGCCGATTCGGAGAGTCGTTTTCAAGGGCACGGGAAAGAGGTCGCCCGGGAGGCGCCGCACCAACATATTGTGGTCGCCAAAAAACTGCACCGCTATTCCTTGGGGAAACGCCCCGTTTTTTCCCGAAAAAAGCGTTGTCGCCCCTAGCCGCCAAACCTAGAGTCGGCGGGTAATTTTTTCTCACCCCAATTATGGCCGATTCCGCTGTCCCGAAATCTGAAACTGCGAGCAAGAAAACCACCTACGATGCCGATGACCTAAGCTCTCTAAAAGGGCTTGAGGCCGTGCGCAAAAAGCCGGGCATGTATATCGGCGGCACGGACGAGCGGGCGCTGCATCATTGTGTGAGCGAGGTGCTCGATAACTCGGTGGATGAATTCCTCGCCGGGCACTGCACGCACATCGATGTGACCATCCACAGCGATGGCTCGATCTCGATCCGCGACAACGGCCGCGGCATCCCGGTGGATATCAACAAGGAGGAAGGCATCCCCGGCGTCGAGCTCGTGCTCACGCGGCTGCACTCGGGCGGCAAGTACGGCCAGGGCAACTACGAATATTCCGGCGGCACCCACGGCGTCGGCGCGAAGTGCGTCAACGCGGTTTCGGAGTGGTTCAAAGTCGAGGTCACGCGCGACGGGAAGATCCACGCGATGTCCTTCGAGCGCGGCACCACGAAGCAAAAGCTGCACGTCATCGCCGAGGTGAAGAGCAAGCGGCACACGGGCACGCTCATCACCTTCAAGCCGGACGCGGAGATTTTTCAGGAGACGCTGGAGTTTAAGGCGGAGCGCATCATCACGCGGCTGAACGACCTCGCTTACATCAACGCGCCGCTGTCCTTCACCTTCCTCGATGAACGCGTGGAAGGCGGACGGGCGGTGCAGGTTCAGCATCCGAAGGGCGTGGAAGATTTCGTCGCGCGGCTTTCGGAGAACAAGTCGCTCGTTCATCCCAAGCCGATCATGATCAAGGGCACGCGCGACAAGATCATCGTCGAAATCGGGCTGCACTATAACGACAGCTACAACGAACAGCTTCTCTGCTACACCAACGCCGTGCCGAATCCGGACGGCGGCACGCATTCCAGCGGCTTCCGCGGCTCGCTCACGCGCGCGATCAATCAGTATGCGAAGAACAATTCGCTGCTGAAGGAAAAGGACGTGGCCATCACCGGCAACGACGTGCTCGAAGGTCTCGCCGCCGTGGTCAGCGTGAAACACCCGGACCCGCGCTTCGAGTCGCAGACCAAGGTGAAACTCATCTCGCCCGAGGTTGAGAGCGTCGTCGGCTCCGTGAGCTACGAAGGGCTCATGCTGCACTTCGACCAAAACCCCGGCGTCGGAAAACGCATCATCGACAAATGCCTCATGGCCGCCCGCGCTCGCGAAGCCGCGCGCAAAGCCCGCGAAACCGTGCGCAAAGGCGCGCTCACCGGCGGCGGTCTGCCCGGCAAGCTGGCCGACTGCTCCGAGCGCGATCCGGCGCTCACCGAGCTCTACGTCGTCGAGGGCGATTCCGCCGGCGGCTCCGCCAAGCAGGGCCGCGACCGGCGTTTCCAGGCGATCCTCCCGATCAAAGGCAAGATCATCAACGTCGAGAAAGCGCGCCTCGATAAGGTGCTGCAAAACACCGAAGTCCAGACGCTCATCACCGCGATCGGCACCGGCATCGGCGTCGCCAGTGGCGAGGCCACCGCCAAGGAAAACGAAGGCTCCTTCAACCTCGAACGCCTGCGCTACGGCCGGATCATCATCATGACCGACGCCGACGTGGACGGCTCCCACATCCGCACCCTCCTGCTCACGTTTTTCTACCGGCAGATGCCCGACCTCATCCGCAAAGGCCACGTCTATATCGCCTGCCCGCCGCTGTATCTCATCAAGCGCAAGAAGCGCGAGGAATACGTGGATGACGACGCCGCGCTCAACCGCATCCTCATCACGCTCGGCGCCGAGGAAGTGAAGCTGAAGAACCTCGCTGACGGCAAAGTCTTCACCGCCACGCAGCTCAAGGAATTGCTCGAACTGCTCGAACGCCTGTCGAAATTCAGCGACGCCATCCGGCGCCACGGTGGCGACTTCGAGACCTACCTCGGCGAGCGCGATCCGAAGACCGGCGCGTTCCCGACCTTCATGGTGAAAGTGCGCGAGGGAAATACCGAGTGGGTCAGCTACTTCCCCGGCGAAGCCGAAATCCGCGCCTTCCACGAGGAAAACCGCGACCTCGGACTCTTCGAGGACCAGCCGCCCGAGCAGATCCTGCTCGCCGAGGGCGAAGGAGCTCCCGTGCAAGTCGAGAAGCCCGCCGCCGGCTCGAAGCGCAAGGATGACGCCGCCCGCCGTCGCGCGCGCCTCATCGAACTCCACGAATCCATCGCCGTGCAAAAGCTCGTCGCCGAGATCGGCCGCAAGGGGCTCAAGATCGAACACTTCGCCGACAGCGATCACCCGATCTTCGAACTCATCGAAGGCGAAGGCGACAAAGCCGTCACGCACTCGCTTTTCTCCGTCCCCGAGATCCACACCAAGGTCATCGAGATCGGCAAGAAAGGCCTGAGCATCCAGCGCTTCAAAGGGCTGGGCGAGATGAACCCGAAACAGCTCTTCGAGACCACCATGGACCCGAACAAGCGCAAGATGATGAAGGTCGAACTCAACGAAGACAACGCCGTCGAAGCCGACCGCATGTTCACGATTCTCATGGGCGACGTCGTCGAACCGCGGAGGCAGTTCATCGAGGACAACGCGCTGAACGCGCGGCTGGATGTGTAGCAAAAGAGAAGACGGCAATGACATCTGCGACGATCAAACTCTTTCTGCCGCGCGGCGACGCGAAGAGTCTGCGCACGGCGGAGATTTCAAACTGGACGGGCAAGGCTGTCGCAGCCCCTCGAACAGAGCTGGAGGAGCTTCTTTGCCGTGAGGAACTCGAAAAGGCCGGAGTTTATATCTTGATCGGCAACGACCCGCTCACGAACGCACCGCGGGCCTACGTCGGCGAAGCCGAGATTATCCGCGAGCGCCTAAAGCAACATAAGACGAAAGAGTTTTGGGTTTCCGCGATGGTGTTTGTCAGCAAGGATGAGAATCTGACCAAGGCTCATGTCCGCTACCTTGAAAGTCGGCTTCTCGCTGAGGCCGCGCAGGTCGGGAGATTCACGCTTGAGCAGAATCAGGCCGGTGGTTCGAAGCTGCCGGAGTCAGATCGCGAGGACATGGAAGTCTTCCTTGCGCGCATTCGTCAGCTTCTGCCTGTTCTTGGTTCCGACATTCTTGCTCCTATCGCGCAATCCGCCGCGAAGAACCAGCCAGGTGGAGTTTTGTTCTGCCGCATCAAAGGGACGGAGGCCCGCGGTCAGCGCACGGCAAATGGTTTTGTCGTCTTCCGACATTCGACGGCAGTCCTGCAGGACCGACCGTCGGCACAACAACGTCATCCCTTCGCTGTCGCGTTGCGTAAGCAACTAGTCGCCGACGGCACACTCACACTACAGGACGGATTTTTGCGGTTCACCAAAGACACCGAGTTCACGAGTCCCAGCACCGCGGCTGCAGTAGTTCAGGGCGGTGGCGCGAATGGGCTGATCGAGTGGAAAACCAAAGATGGAACGACGCTCAAAGCACTCGATGAGACAGCGTAGCCATGCGGAAAACTCGCAGATCGAATGCCTTCTCTTTACATCATCGCAGGCCCGAATGGCGCGGGGAAGACGACCTTCGTGCGTGACTTTCTCCGCTATGACTTTGCCGTGCTCGACTTTCTCAATGCCGATGAAATCGCACGCGGGCTTTCTCCCCTCGCGCCAGAACGGGCGCAAATGGAAGCGGGACGGATCATGCTGGGGCGAGTGCGACGATTCATCGGCGCAGGCCGCGACTTCGGTATGGAAACGACGCTCAGCGGGCGAACTTACCGAAACTTCTTCCGCACGGCGCGGGAACGCGGCTACTCGATCCATCTCGATTTTCTCATATTGCCTAGCGTCGAGCACTCCATCCGCCGCGTTGCGGATCGAGTCGAAGCTGGCGGACACAATGTGCCTGACCAGGACCTCCGGCGGCGTTTCCGAGTCGGGTTGCAAAATCTCTTCTCGCTCTACCGCCCTTTCCTCGACTCGTGGGCGCTGTATCACAACTCCGAGCAGCGCCCGCGCAAACTCGCGCAAGGCGCTGGTCAAAATCACTTCGGCTTCACTCCTGCGGAATTTGAAATGATCGCGGCGGAATTTAACCTGCAACAATGAATCCCGAGACCTTTCCACTAGCGCGCGGCATCCCGATGGAGTTGCTCACGGAGCGCGGCCTCAATCGAGCCTTCATTAAGGTCGTCGAGGAGCATCGCCGTGACGGGCGCCCAGTCGTGACCACTCGCGACGGAAAGGCCGCTCTGGTTCCGGCTGATCAGCTAACCGAAGACGTCAAGGCCGCCCGGAAACGCATAGCTGAAT
>ENA-ORBV01005189-ORBV01005189.1-microbial-mat-metagenome-genome-assembly--contig:-NODE-5189-length-24217-cov-11.888152_pt1 | contig 24217 bp, 16 predicted proteins | sample MGYA00237777_ERZ505514 | MGnify/ENA primary metagenome ERZ505514 (study PRJEB26160, sample SAMN06269048) | microbial mat metagenome | isolation source: Oligotrophic lake microbial mat | place... | reverse complement strand
CGCAGGCATGGTTCGTATGGCGTTTATCCAACGTTACTTGAAACTGGTAAACAAATGAGTTTTCCGACGGAGCCTAGTTGGTTGGCTTCGTCCAGCGTCAGTATGGGTAAGTTGCACTGATCTCCATGTATAACCTGATATATTGTTCCGCTTGGATGCGATGATGGAGCCCTGACTGCGAAACATTTCTCGCCCAGTAATTCGATAAGCGGTTTACCATCTTCATCGCCTGCAAGTAGGGGCCTGGTACCTACCTTTAAATCCCTACAACTAAAAGGAAGATGGTATCCCTTGCCAGTTTTAATGAGGCACAGCGGTTGCGGTATCGGTACGCCTTGTAATATCACTTCCGCTTTGAAAGCATCGAACACATCTATACGCTCAAAATCTAATGTATGCTCTCCGCCCGATACACTCCCCTGCACAACTCCTATCCCGTTAAATGCGTCGCTGCTCATCCAATATTTTATATGTTCTATGGTTGGGTTTGCACCATCACCATTCCAATTCTCTATCATTGGTTTTTTGTCGAAACAGGGAATAACTCTCTTACCTGCTGCCACAAGTCGCTCCGCTTCCCTAACTAATATTGCAGTTAGTTTGGTTGCCTCGTCCACCACCGACTCCACCTCGTCCACCGACTCCACCTCGTCCACCGCCACTACTTCGTTGCCTTGATTCTCTTTCATAGAAAATCTCCTTGTAAAAGTATCCATCACATAATTATGATGAATGAAAAAACCCTCAAAAGCGGTTAAGCATCTGAGGGTGAAAGTAGACGATCAGCCAGATCGTTTTATATTGTGTTATTGAACCGTTAAATCACTTGGCTTAATATTAACTACTTTCGGTAGTTGCTTTCGCTATTATCTATATCGACATTTCCCCGAAATAATCCTTTATCTGTTTTTATATGGATATGTTGATGATGAGTTTATCGCAGTCCAGTTGCACTACGGCAATATGAAAGAGATGGTATTTCTGATCGCTGAAAACACTAGAAAGGTAGGGATAAGCGATGGTATCGCAGCACTCCCCGCTGATCGTTCAAGTCAACAAATGAACCGCTGATATCGAAGTCGAAGCCATAACCCATATTGGAGGCTTGCCAAGGGCCTTGCTGATTGAGTTCCTCCAAATTTGGAGGAACTGAGTTTTTTGCTCCCTGTCGCTGTTTTGCCGCCAATGGCACCAGTTCGCTCCTGATTCGCTCCCCCCTCTCATTGCTCTCTGATTCTCTTGGAAGGCACCAGATTCAAACCTAATGGCTTCCCGCTGCCTCTCTGCCTCTCTGCCTCTCTGCTATTGCAAATTTGCAATAGGGTTCACTTCCTCGGAATTTCCGGTAAGCGGATCCGCTGCCTCTCTGCACACCACCGCTCCGCTGAACCGCTGCCTTCCAGCCGTCCAACCTTCCTCCAAATTTGGAGGAAGTCGATTGGTTGAACCACATGGGCCAACCTTGCCAACCTTCAATATTGCCATGTCTTTTGCCTTTGGTTTTGTTGCCTTTTGTCTTCGCTCCTCTACCCCTCTCCCATTGGAGGAGGCAGAAAGGAGGCACAATAGGAGGCAGAAACCACTTGCTTCGCCTCCCTTGTTAGGGTACTGTTGTGTTGAAAGCAAAACCAGATATGGAGCAAAAACGCCTGGAAAATAGCCTAAAAACTCAAATATCCACGGGTGGATTCGAACCACCAACCTTCGGCTTCGGAGGCCGACGCTCTATCCAATTGAGCTACGCGGACTTATTTGGAAGGACATCAAATACTAACCCTTTAACCCGAGCACGTAAAGATGGTGGAGGCTGACGTAGAGCATGCACTTGTGCCTGTCACAAGCGACGAAGAGTCGTTTCAAATGAATGAAAGGGTCGATGCTATTTCTATTGCAAATCGGGTAAGCTGATAGTCGGGCGGGTGGAACCTCTCACATTGAGCTAGGGGGTGATCAATGATCGTCGTGCTTGCAAATATTTTTGACACCAGTGGATTTCCACGCCGCTGGGATTGCGGCGACTGGAGCGGTTTCCTCGGCTGGACTCACGTTATTTCCGATCTGCTCACCTGGGCAGCCTACACGGCAATCCCGCTGGTCCTGGGTGCATTCGTGCTGCGTCGCAAAGACATTCCGTTCAAGCGCATCTTCTGGCTCTTTGGCATTTTCATCTTTGCGTGCGGTACGGTGCATCTGATCGAGGCCATCATCTTCTGGCATCCGCTCTATCGTCTCTCTGCCGTCATCAAGGTTGTCACGGCCATTGCTTCGTGGGGAACAGTGCTCGCGCTCATTACAGTTACGCCTCACGTACTGGCGATGCCGGCACTCGCTGCCCGCACGGAGTTGGCTGAGAAACAGATTGAAGAAGTGAGGCAGATGGGGCAGATCGCGCGGGACAACGCCGAGCGGTTGCGCGCCGTTGTCGAGACCGCTGTCGATGCGATCATCACCATCGACGCACAAGGCATCATTGATTCCGCAAATCCCGCCGCCCAGGCAATGTTCGGCTATCGCAGTGAAGAGCTGATTGGGCGCAATGTCAAGATGATCATGCCCGCGCCATATCGCGACCAACACGACGAGTATCTCGACAATTTCCTGACCACCGGAGTGAAGAAGATCATCGGCATCGGGCGCGAGGTCATGGGGCAGCGGCGCGACGGATCAATTTTTCCAGTGGATCTTGCAGTCAGTGAAATGAAAGTAGGCACTCGTCGGATGTTCACCGGTATCGCGCGAGACGTGACCGAGCGCAAACGTGCAGCTCAGGAGTTGCTTCGAACCGCTGGCGACCTTGAGCGAAAGAGCCGGGAAAAGCAAGAGTTTTTCGCCATTCTCGCTCACGACCTTAAGCACCCGGTCATTTCTATTCAAGGGCTGCTGGGCCTGGTCAAGAATGATGCATTCGACAAACTCGATGAGGAGAGTCAGGACAATCTTCGTCTGTCTCTCTCGGAATGCGACCGAATGCGTGGCATGCTCGAGCGAATCAATGAACTGGGCAGAATCGATCACACCGAACTTACCGACGAACGGGTCGATCTGAGACAACTCGTCGATGGCTGTATCGAACGATTGCGTGCCAAACTGGCGAGCAAGGCGATTCAGGTTGTTGTCGATGTGCCTTCCGTCACGCTAAGATTCCCCCGCTGGCATGTTGAACAGTCGCTCGTCAATCTGCTCGACAACGCCATCAACTACGGCTGCCCCAAGCAGGGTGACCGACTGGAAATCACAGCGAAGGTCAGCAATGGTCAGGTCATTGTGCGCGTTCGGGATTTCGGGCCGGGCATTCATCCGCGTAATCACAACCGTGTCTTCGAGCCGTTCCGCAGGCTGGCACCGACATCCGAACCTGCGGGCTCGGGTATGGGTCTGACGTCGGTCAGACAACTCATGAACCGCATTGCCGGCGATGTACGCGTGGAGTCCATTCCTGGAGAGGGAGCAAGCTTCCTATTGGTCTTTGGTGTCGGTGAGCCGATGGTCACATGAGGTCCGACCTGTGATTCACGAATGCGACCCATCGATGTACAGGACGCTTTTCGCAGTAGCGCGTATCGTAGGCTGGAGATCGATCGTCGAATGAGCCCGATTCAATCGTCTTCGACAGGGACAGCGAATCTGTGCTTGTGCAGGTATCCTGAGGGCATCCGTCAGCATTGTTCAATTTCAGTCGTGGCCAAGGTCATCCGGTTTCCCTTCACGTTGAAGTTTGAAAGGTAAAGTCCATGGCGCCAGCAGCTGCAATGCAGAATGAAGCATCGTCATTGCAAATCCTCCTCGTTGAGGATGATGCCATACATGCCCACCTGATCCTCCGGGCAATCCGCGAATACGGCAAGGTGAAAAGCGTCGTACATCTCACCGACGGCAAGCCCGCCTTGGACCTGCTCACGTCAAGGCGCGATCGACTGAGTTCTCAAAACGACGACTACCCGCATCTGGTTCTATTGGATCTCCAGTTGCCGGAAGTAAATGGATTTGAAGTGTTGCGTGCCCTGCGATCTGAGCCGATGACCCAGCAGTTGCCAGTGATCATACTCAGTTCATCCGATTTGGCCGATGACGTAGCGCAGAGTTATTCGCTGGGTGCCAATGCCTACATCATGAAGCCGACGGACTTCAACATGTTCGTTCATCACATGTCATCGCTGTGCGAATTCTGGGGCACTGTCGTGCGACTGCCCAGCATCTAACGCATCAAGCCTTCAATCGCCCGTTTTCCAGTCTCACCACGCGGTCGGCCTGTGCTGCCACTCTTTCATCGTGGGTGACCATGATGATCGCCTGTCCAGTCGTATGAAGTTTGCGGAAGACATCGAGAATCTGCTTGCCGGTCTCGCTGTCGAGATTGCCCGTCGGCTCGTCAGCCAGTAGGACATCGGGCTGATTGACCAGAGCGCGGGCGATGGCGACGCGTTGGCGCTCGCCGCCGGAGAGTTTGCCGGGACGGTGCTTGATGCGATCCTTCATGCCCAGACTTTCGATGATGCTCATGGCCTGCTGGGTGGCGGCTTTTTTGCGTTTGCGCCAACTGAAAAAGCCGTGGCCGATCATCGCGCTGATGGTCACGTTCTCCAGTACGTTCAGTTCGGGCAGCAGGTGATACTGCTGAAACACGAAGCCGACATGCTGATTGCGATAAGCATCCTGCGCCATTCGCGACTGGGCAAAGAGCGGCTGGCCATCGTAAACCACATCGCCAGTGGTGGGGCGGTCGAGTGCTCCGAGGATATGCAGCAGCGTGCTCTTGCCCGAGCCGGAGGCGCCGACAATCGCCACCCATTCACCGCGTGAGACCTGAAAATCCACGCCGCGCAGCACCTGCAAATCATGCCCGCCCATGCGATAGGTCTTGTGCAAGTCGGAGGCGGAAAGGAGGGGGGAAGTAGGCATTGTTATTGAGCAAATGTAAAAGGCAGAAGGCTATTACTTATTATTTAATACTTATTATTTATTGGTTATATCGATCAGGCTGTAAGTAAGTTTGAAGATCAATAGTATGGGTGTGTCTGTTAGTACAATCCGAAATAGCTATTAAGTAATAAGTATTAAATAATAAGTAATAGCCTTTCTGCCTTTATTCATATCGGATCGCTTCCACCGGATCGAGTCGGCTGGCGACGATGGCGGGGACGAGGGAGCCGAAGATGGCGCTGAGGATGGAGAAGAGCATGATGATGCTCACTTCGTTCCAGTCGAGCTTGGCGGGGATTTTGTCGAAGTAGTAAATCTGTGCGTCCCAGATCTTCACCCCGAATCGCAGTCGCATGGATTCAAGTAGCTCCGGCGAATTCATCAGGATGATCCATCCCATCAGGGCGATGAACATCGGCATCGCAATGAGCGAATAGCCGCGCCATCGGCCAACGGAATTCTTCACGAAACGCCCCAGCAGCACGAAGGTCACCACGCCAACAACGAAACCGATCAGCGCGTACACGGCAACATAGATCGCGATGCCCAGATCCTTTTCAAGGAACGTTTGAATCTCGTTGAGGTTGGTGACGATGGAGTAAGCCAGCATCAGGCCGACGAGCGCACCGACAATGCCGATCGCCAGGCCGTAGCCCAGAAACAGACCCGCGACGCCCATCTGCGAAGCGCCCAGTGCGCGGAGTACGCCGACATCGCGCGTCTTTTCCAGCACGATGTTGTAGAACGTCGTGGCGACCATGACGAACGCGACGAGGCTGATAATCGCAAACAAAAACACCAGCAGAAACTTTTCCTTTTCCACTGCACCCAGAATCGTGGCGTGCTGTTCTTCCCAGGTTTGAATGCGAGGCTTGAACATCCACTGCTCCGTGATAGGTGCGATGGTATTTCGCACCGACTCCTTCAGAGCCTTGAGGTTCATGCCCGGCTTGCCCTTGATGAGTATCGAAGAAGCCCGTGCCGGAGACATTTGGCCGGTCGGTTTGTTGTCATCATCTGTCAGCGGGAATGACTGCATCAGCAGCATTTGCTGGAGCATATCGAAGGGCACATAGATTCGGTTCTGATCGAACTCGATGAAGCCGCTCTTGAGATCGTTGACGACGACGAATTTGCGCACGGCTTGTTCGAGCAGGCCGCCGCTCTCGCTCATGGGGACGACGGTGAGCGTGACATCGCTGCCAACGGAGCCTTGACGATAGAGGCTGAAATCACCTTCCTTGTCGCGAGCGCCAGGCAGCACTGCGATGCCGGTGATCATGGCGGGCAACTTGGTGTCCCACGCCTGAGGCGGCGTCATGGTCATCGCCGCTTCGACAAGATCAACACGATCAATCATGCGCCACTGCTTGGTGGTGATGTCGTATTTCGCGGGCCGTTGACCCGGGCCATAGATCGGCTCATTCTTCTTCACATCATGTTGCATGCGCTCGGGGGTCCAGTGCAGACTTTCCTTGAATGCGACGACGGTGTTGAGTTCCTCAGGATGAATGCCCACGACTTCCATCTTGAGGATGGTGCGATCGACTTTGATGATTCCGAAGGTGTAGATGATGGCCGCGGCTGATTCGATATCCGGATTCTTGCGCAGGGCGGAGAGCATGTCCTGATAGCCTTCAAAACCGGAGAGGCCTGCGCTGATGGTGATCTCGCCGGAGAGTTTTTTCGCTGAGTCGCGCCACATCTCGAGGAACCCGCCCATGACGCTGATGACGATGATGACCATCGCGGTGCAGAGCGTCACCGCCAGCGCAGCAAACATGGGCGCCAGCTTGCGGCGGAGGTATTTGAGGATGAGGAGGAGTTTGTACATACGGGTTTTGCCACCGAGACACCGAGGGCACCGAGGAAGGCAGAGGAAGAATATAGAGGGCATCAAAGATTAGAGCACGATACGTTTGATGCCGTGTTTGAGTAGCGGTTCATTGAAGTTGATAAGGAGTGCTCTCTGTTTGCCAGTCATTCTGAGGTATGAAATTACTTGTGACATATGGACCGGTTTCAAGGTATCAATGGCTTTGAGTTCCAGGATGAGTTCGTTCTCAACGAGAAAATCAAGCCTGCCTTCACCCACCAATCGTCCCTTGTAATGAAGTTGAATCGGGTACTGCTTTTGAAATTGAATGTTGCGAATTTCGAATTCAATGGCGAGTGCGAGTTCGTAAGCTGACTCCGCGTGGCCTGCGCCCATGGTTCGATGCACTTCGATGGCTGCACCGATGACCCGCTGGGCCAACTCGTCATGTGGAAAATCATTTCCTTCAGCATATTTCACACGATGAGGATCGAATGGTTCTTGTGAAAGAGAGTCATTCATGGTGATTCCAAATAGTAACTGCTTCTCTGCCTTAACTCTGCCTCTTTCCGACCTCGGTGTGCTCGGTGTCTCGGTGGCCTACTTTTCCGTCGCCGTAGGCCGCATCAGCGGGAAGAGGATCACGTCGCGAATACTCTCGGCACCGGTGAGCATCATGACCAGGCGGTCGATGCCCAGGCCCATACCGCCGGCGGGGGGCATGCCTACGCGCAGAGCATTGAGGAAATCTTCATCGACTTTCTGCTGCTCTTCCTTGTCGCCGACTTGATGGCGGAAGTGGCGTTCCTGTACATCGGGGTCGTTGAGTTCGGTGTAGCCGGGGCTGATTTCCTGGCCGTTGATGGCCAGTTCATAGACATCCGCGAAAAACGGATCGTCCTTGCATTCACGGGCCAGCGGAATGATGACGCTGGGTACGCGGGTGACGAAGGTGGGATTGATGAGGGTGGGTTCGATGAGTTTTTCGTAGACTTTTTGGAGCTGCTCGGCTGGACTCAATGCATAAAGCTCAGCAACTGCATCATTGTTGAGTGACATGGGTATCGCGTTCATTTGGTCGAAGATTACGTCACTTAGTTGTTCTGTAAAATCCTTACCTTTCAGATCAGGTGATCTTCGCATTCTCTGATCAACTATTAATTGATTGATACGCATCAGTGCAAGTAGGTCGTTCTGAATTGATTGTTTCTCAAACTTCCACCCCGTGCGTTCTTCCACCAGTTCCACCATCGACACCCGTCGCCACGGCCTTGTCAGATCGATCGTCTTGGTCACTACCCCTTCCGCATTTTCGTGTTCGATCTTCAGCGTGCCTAAAACTTTTTCCGCGACGGTGCAGATCATTTCTTCCACGAGGTCAGCCATTGTTTCCCAGCTACCGAAAGCTTCATAGGCTTCGAGCATGGTGAACTCAGGATTGTGGCGAGGGCTGATGCCTTCGTTGCGGAAGTTGCGGTTGATTTCGAAGACCTTGGGGAAGCCGCCTACGAGCAGTCGCTTGAGGAAAAGCTCAGGCGCGATGCGCATGAAGAGATCGATATCGAGGGCGTTGTGATGCGTGGTGAAGGGGCGAGCGGCTGCACCACCAGCAAGCGTCTGCATCATCGGCGTTTCGACTTCGATGAAGCCACGCTCACGCAGATAGACGCGGATTTCCTCGACGATGCGCGTGCGCTGCATCATCGTGTGCATCACGTGCGGGTTGGCCCAGAGATCGACATAGCGCTGACGATAGCGCAGCTCGGCATCCTGGAGACCGTGATATTTTCCTGGCGGCGGGGCGATGGATTTGCAAGCGAGGGAGAAGGCGGAGTCCGAACTCCCCTCCCTCTCAGGGAGGGGTTGGGGGAGGGTTGGGCTTGCTGCTTGATAGGAGCCACTTTCAGGTGTGGAGACGCGACCCTCCCCCTGCCCCTCCTTAAGAGGGAGGGGAGTATTTGTGGCCCATGCCGTGATCTCACCGGTCTTCGTTTTTCCAAGCGGACCTTGTGCGACGACGATGTCGCCCAGATCGACGAGCTTGGCGATCTGAAATGCTTTGAGATCGACGGCTTTCTTGCTCACGGCTACTTGCAGATCGCCTGTCGCATCACGCAGGGTCATGAAAATGAGATTGCCCATCACGCGGTGCAGCATGATGCGGCCGGCGACTTTGACGATGGGGCGAGTGTCAGTCGCGGCATCAGCTTTGTGTGCCTCATCAGCGGCGGCGTCGTATTTCGCAGCAGCTTCGGCGAGGCTGATCAGACCATCGACGCGGCTGCCGAAGGGGTCGATCTGAAGCTCATCTTTGAACTTCGCAAGCTTGGCGCGGCGGTCGGCGATGACGTCGCCACCTGAGGTTGCGGATTCACTGTTTTCACGTGGAGTTTCTGTTGACATAAGGCGGAACATCGTAGCAATCACGAGCGATGACCGCAGGGACGCGCGTTGTGTGAAGAGAAAGACGCGCAGCAAGGACGCTGCGGCTGTGAAGGGGAGCGAAGCCGCGAGCGGCGGGATTTACTTGCCCAACGTGGCGGGGCCTTCGAGGTATTTGAGGGAGACGAGGAACTTGTCGGCTTCGAGGGTGGTGGCGAGGAACATTTTGTTATCGCCGCGGCCGTAGTTGAAGAAGCCGTGCGGTTGACCTTCGTAGCCCGCCAGTTCGCAGCGGTTGCCTGCCTTGTTCATCGCTTGGGCAAAAGCCTCCGCATGGGCATAAGGCACGGTGGTGTCGCCTTTGCCATGAATGACCAGCGTGGGCGGGTTGCCTTTTTTCACCTGGTGCAACGGTGACAGGGCCTCGCCATGTTCGCCAAAACGTGCGACCAGTCCCGCGCCGTGATCCTTGCCGGGCCAGCCTTGGGTGGTCGTGTTGAGTACGGGATTAAACAGCACCATGGCGTTGGGCACGGAACTGATTTTCTTGTCTTCGCTTTCTTCTTCGTAGCCTGGCACGGTGCCGGTGCATGCAGCGATGTGTCCGCCTGCGGAGCCACCTGCTGCGACGATGCGATCGGGATCGATTCCCAGTTCGGCGGCGTGAGCGCGGACCCAGCGTACGCCGCTCTTGGCATCCATGACGCATTTGTCGGGCGTGACATTCTGCCGACTCTTGACACGGTAGTCAGCGGTGATGGCGACCATGCCTCGGGTGGCGAAGTAGGTGGCTTGCTTTTCGAATTGTTTGGGGGTGCCGCCGGTCCAGCCGCCGCCGAAGTAGAAGATGATGGCTGGGCGTTTGTCCGTGGGCTTGTGGTCAGCGGGATAGAAGCATTCCAATTCGAGCTTGACATCGCCAATGGTTTTGTAGGTGTGTGTGGTGGTGATCTTGTCGCTGCCGGGGATCAGCGGATCAGCGAGGGCGACAGTTGCAACACTGGCGACAAAGCAGCAAAGCAGGGCGAGGGTAGAAATGGATCGCATGGCAAGCTCCAGAGGGTTCGCGCTTAATCCTATTGTTCTCGACTCTGAGGAGTGGAACGGCAAGAGATTTCGCGACAAGATACGGTGGACAGTCGATATCATCATAGGGGTCGTTCACTGGCCTTCACGCGGGAGTCTCCGCAATGTTCCAACGATTGACACTCATCATCATTGCGATGTTCTGCTGCATGAGTTCCATGGCGAGCAGCGGCAGAGTGCGGGCGATAATCGCACGCCGCGCGTTTATGAAGCGCTGGTCGATCGTCTGCTTGCTTCACCGCAGTTTGGTGAGCGATGGGGGCGGCACTGGCTTGATGTCGTGCGCTATGCGGAATCGACGGGCATGACCCGCAACTATCCGTTCCCCAATGCCTGGCGTTACCGCGACTACGTGATTGATTCCTTTAACAGTGACAAGCCTTACGACCAGTTCGTGATGGAGCAGATCGCAGGCGACCTGTTGCCTGAGAAGAAATCGATGACGGCTGCGGAGAAAGATGAACGCCTCATCGCCACCGGTTTTCTGGCACTTGGGCCAAAGGATCTGAATGAGAAGAATGCACTTCAGTTCACCATGGACAATGTGGATGAGCAGATTGATGTCATCAGCCGTTCGATGCTCGCGCTGACGGTCAGCTGCGCCCGTTGCCACGATCACAAGTTTGGTCCGATCCCCACATCTGATTATTACGCGATGGCAGGTATCTTTCGCTCCACCCAGTTGCTCTCGGGCTATGGTGCCAGGCAAGGCGGCGGCAACAAGATGGAGACGAAGAACCTGATTGCACTGGGCAGCGCGGCCTCTTTGCCGGGCCCTGCGGAGCCTGCTGTGAATCGCGATGCGGAAGACGCCCAGCGCGTCAAACTGCACAAGCAACTGATCGAACTGCAATCACAGATCAAGAAGACAGAAACCGCCAAGGAAGATCTGAAGCCTCGCAAGGGCAAGGATCAAAACAACGATGGCAAAGCCGACAAGCTTGAGAAGCATGAAGCCAGCCTGACCAAGAAGCTCGCGGAACGTCGCACGCAAGCGGCGGTGGTGGAAGGGCAGATCAAGAAGCTTGAAAAGATCAGTGGTGACAAGGGCGACAAGGGCGACAAGGCTGCCACCTCCGGCGCACAGGAGAAGAAGCTTGAAGGCGCTGCCGCTGGTTTTGCGATGGGCGCGAGTGATGGCCGTGCGATGGACAGCGTGATTTTCCTGCGTGGCGAAGTGGACAAGCCTTGAGCCAAGCATGGTCACCGGCGAGCGCGATGTCACCACCGTGGCCACGCAGGCGCTTTACATGCTCAACAGTGCTTTCGTCATCGACCAGAGCAAGCGATTCGCCACGCGATTGCTCGCCATCAAATCCATCGACGATGCCACGCGCGTTGACCTGGCCTACCGCCAGACTGTTGGCAGGTTCGCCACCAGTCAGGAGCGCGAGCGCGCCTTGGCCTTCATCAGTGATTACAACAAGAGCGACCCAGCCGCCGGTTGGCACGCGCTGTGTCAGGCGACCTTCGCCAGTGCAGAGTTTCGATATCTGAACTAAGCAATCAGCTTTCAGCTTTCAGCCATCAGCCATCAGCTTCAAGCATCAAGCCTCAAGCCTTTAAGAAACCGCATCATGATCAACTCCCTTCGATCCGGTCTTTCCCGCCGCGCCATGCTCAAGTCCGCCTCGTGCGGTTTTGGCTACCTCGCGCTTGCAGGCCGTGTCTCCGATGCCGCAAGACAGCAAGCCCGCGCTGCTTCCGCTACACCCGGCGCGAGTCTGGGCTACACCAGTCCGCTGATTCTCAAGGCCACGCATTTCCCCGCTCGCGCCAAGCGCATCATCTTCCTCTTCATGCAGGGCGGCCCTTCGCATCTGGACACCTTCGATTACAAGCCCCGCCTCGTGCGCGATCATGGCAGCAGCAGTAGCGGCGGCGGCGGAAAAGCCGGCGGCAAGCTTCTCGCCTCACCTTTCAAGTTCAAAAAGGCCGGCCAGTCCGGCATCGAAATCTCCGAAGTCTTCCCGCACCTTTCCAAGCACGCCGATGAACTGTGCCTCATCAATTCCATGCACACGAGTAGCCCTGCCCACCCGCAGGCCACCATCGAGATGCACACCGGCACCTCGCTCTTTGTCCGCCCCAGCGTCGGCGCATGGTCGCTCTATGGTCTTGGCACTGTCAATCAAAATCTGCCAGGCTTCATCACCATCAATCCACCCGAGCGTTTAGGCGGCCCGCAGAACTACGGCTCCGCTTTCCTCCCCGCATCCTTCCAAGGCACACGCATCACACCTTCGCGCGGCGTCAAAGGCGATGAACGCGACCTGCTGAGTCAGATCATCAAACCCGCAGCGCCACTCGCTGCTCAGCGCAAACAGCTCGACCTCATTCAACAGATGAATCAACAGCTTCTCGATGATGCGAAAGTCAATGCTGAACTTGAAGGTGTTGTTGAAAGCTACGAACTGGCCTTCCGCATGCAGGATGCAGTGCCACAGGTGCTCGACCTTGCTGATGAGTCGGCAGCCACCAAAGAAATGTATGGCCTCAATAACGGCGCCACGAGCAACTTCGGCACACAATGTCTGATGGCGCGAAGGCTCGCCGAGCAGGGCGTGCGATACATCGAAGTCTGCCATCAAGGCTGGGATCAACACAACTCACTCAAGGAACGGCTCACCGCCAACTGCACCGCCATCGATCGCCCCATCGCGGCACTGCTGACCGATCTCAAACAGCGAGGCATGCTCGATGACACCCTCGTCGTCTGGAGCGGTGAATTCGGCAGAACACCCCAAGGCCAGGGCGACAACGGTCGCAACCACAACGCGGCGGGCTTCACTTCATGGCTTGCCGGTGCGGGAACCAAGGGCGGTTTGCGCTACGGAGAAACCGATGAACACGGCGGCAAGGCGGCGGTCAACAAGGTGCACACCCACGACCTGCACGCCACGATGCTTCACTACATGGGCCTCGATCACGAGAAACTGACCTACAACTACGGCGGCCGCAACTTCCGCCTCACCGAAGTCCATGGCCACGTTGTTAGAGATGTGATGGCGTGAGAGGGCAGAAGTCAGAAGTCAGAGGGCTGAACCAAGCCCGATGGTGAGGCTCATTTCCGATCCCTCCCCAAGGAGGGGAGTTGAGAGCACGCACAAGCCCTATATGCGATTGCCGTCCTGGTCACGTGATGTCTTTGGCGATGGTCGTCTTGTCACCTGGTACTACTTCTTCATCGACCTCCGCTCTCTCCGCATCTTCGTCCTGCACCGGCAACCCGTCCAGTTGTCTGCGCACCATGTGGGCCAGTCGCTTGCCGACTTCCTCTTCTTCATCCACCACCGCGTGAGCGCCCGCATTTTCAAACTGCGCAGCGTAGATGTGGTACCTCGATCGCACTACGAGGTACGCATTGGGGGCCATCTGCCGTACATGGCGAATCACCTGAATCACAATCACCGGCGCAGGCAGCGTGATGACGATGATCTTCGCTGCTGAAAGCTGAACGTGCTCGAGTACTTCCTCGCTGGAGGCATCGCCCGGCTGAAACATCATGCCCAGCTCAGCAACCAGATGTTTTGCCTCAGGATTCTGATCGATGACCAGCACGTGATGATTGGAGTTGGTCAACGAACGCCCCACGCGCTGGCCGGCTGGGCCAAATCCAATGATGAGAATGTCCGGCGGCTGATGATCGCCATGAGCAGACGCGACTGCGGCGCTACTACCCGCTCCACCACCAGCGCCAAATACACGGCTGACCCACGCTCCAAACTGCGGCGCGACAGCAATGAGAAAGGGCGTGATGAACAGCGTCACGATCGCCGTCGATGCCATCGCCATGAACACGTCATCACTGAGGATGCCCACCGCTTTGCCCAGGCCGCCGATGACAAACGCGAACTCGCTCATCTGCGCCAGGCTCAGTGCTGCGCTGGCAGCGGTGGCCTGCGGCGTGCCCATGCGATAAAGCACCTGCCAGACGACGATGGTATTGATTATCACCACCGCGGCGGTGAGTCCCAGCAGGATCGGCAGATGCGAAATCATCCAGCGCGGATCGCCGAGCATGCCAGCGGCGCTGAAGAAAAGCGTGAGCAGGACAATGCGAAGACTTGCGACATCCGCGCGAATCTGCACTGCAAACGGCGAACTACCCAGAAACATACCTGCGACAAAAGCGCCCAGCGCGGGCGAAAGATGCGCTGCATGGGCTGCCCATGCGGAACCAAGGCCGGTGACAATCGCCAGCAGAATCGTCAGCTCACGATTGCGCGACATGGTGAGCGTGCCCAGCACGCGCACAGCCACCTGATTCAAGAGCAGATAAAGCGCGAGGATCAGCCCGGCTGCATAAAGCAGAATCTGCCCGATGTAGAGCATCACCTCCGTTGCCGTGCCTTCAGTGCCCAGCACGTTCACCGCCAGCGCGAGCACCACCACGGCAATGTCCTGCACCAGCAGGATGCCAAGCGCACAACGGCCATGTTCGCTCTCGATCTGGGCACGATCCATCAGCACGCGCAGCACGCAGGCGGTGCTCGACAGTGCCACCATAGCCCCGACGACAAACGCCTCCTTCGCGGCAAGACCCAGTGCCACTCCAGCCGCCATCGATAGCGCGATCGTCAAGGCAATCTGGATGAATCCGCCAAGCAGAATCACGCTGCCCAGTTTTTTGAGACGTTGCCAGGAGAATTCGAGACCGAGGCTAAACAGCAGCAGGGCAACGCCCAGTTCCGCGATGGCTTCGACTGTTTTTTCATCCTGAATGACATTGAGGCCGTTAGGCCCCAGCACGGTGCCCGCCAGTAGATAACCGAGCAGCGCACTTTGCTTGAGCCTGGCCATGATGCTGCCCAGCACGAGCGAGCCGGCCAGTAGAATCACGATGTCCAGTAGTGAGTTCCACGAATGCATGTCAGCAGCATAACGCCCAGAAGAGGCGCGAGGGTGGAGTGGAAGGCGATGTTATCATCGGTGCAGTTTCACGAAAGGATTGTCCATGTCCACACGAATGCTTTTTTGCATCTTGTTCCTTTGCCAGATTGTCGTCAGCAGTGCGGGTGTTGTTTTCGCTGAGCGGGTGCAGCCGAACATTGTTTACATCCTTGCTGATGATTTGGGCTATGGCGATGTGCAATGTTTGAACAAGGAACATGGAAAAATCAAGACGCCGCATCTGGATAAACTCGCATCGCAAGGCATGACCTTCACTGATGCTCACAGCGGCTCTTCCGTCTGCACACCCACGCGCTATGGCCTGCTCACCGGGCGTTACGCCTGGCGCACGCGCTTGCAGCAAGGCGTGCTCAGTGATTATGTCACGCCCCTCATTGCTGCCGATCGGCTTACAGTTCCTGCGCTACTCAAACAGCATGGCTATCACACAGCATGCATCGGCAAATGGCACCTGGGCTACACCATCGAAGGCGGCAAAGCGAAAGAAAAACCCGCATCGCAAAAGGGCACGCTCATCGGTGCGCCCCTTGGTGCGGTGACGAAAGACGGCCCAATCACGCGAGGCTTTGATTTGTTCTTTGGCTTTCATCATGCCCGCATGATGGGCTCGCTTTTCGAGAATGATCGCGTCACCAAATATGTCGCCTCAGTGGACATGCTTTCGCTGATCGCCAGTCGCGCTTCGCAGTACATCGGCGAGCAGGCGAAGAGCAAGCAACCTTTTTTTCTGTATGTGCCGCTGAGCTCGCCGCACACGCCGATCGTGCCTGAAACGAAATGGCAGGGTAAAAGCGGGCTGGGTGACTATGGTGATTTCGTGATGCAGACCGATGATGCGGTGGGCCAGGTGCTTGCTGCCCTCGACCGCGCAGGCGTTGCTGACAACACGCTCGTTATCTTCACCAGTGACAACGGATGCTCACCGGCGGCTGGCACCGGCAAGCTCGAAAAAGAGGGCCACTTCGCCAGCGGCCCGTACCGTGGTTACAAGGCAGACATCTGGGACGGCGGCCATCGCGTTCCCTTCTTCGTGCGCTGGCCCGGCCACATCAAGCCCAATTCCACCAGTCAGCAGATCATCTGCCACACCGATCTCATGGCGACCTGCGCTCAGCTACTGGAAACCAAACTCCCCGATAGCGCTGGCGAAGACAGCGTCTCTATTTTGCCCGCGCTCCTTGGAAAAGAGGATGGCCCGCTGCGCGAAGCTGTCGTGCATCATTCCATCAGCGGACAATTTTCCATTCGCCAAGGGCAGTGGAAACTCGCCTTCTGCGCAGGCTCAGGCGGATGGGGAAGTCCCGGTGACAATGCTGCACTCAAGCTAGGCCTCCCCGCAATGCAGCTTTATGACATGACCGCTGACCCCGGCGAGAAGCGCAGCGTATCAAAGGAAAACCCCGACACCATCGCCAGCATGAAGCGACTGCTCGATCAGTACATCGATCGCGGCCGCTCCACACCGGGCAAGGATCAAGCCAACGACACTGAAGTGAAAATCGATAAGGCCAACGCGAAAGCGGGCAAGGATGATTGAGTCGATACGATTGCGATTGGATTGATGCTATTTTTCCTTCTCTTTGTTTTTCGGTGCGGCCTTTCCCTTCACCGGCCAGTTGGGATCATCGACGCGTGCTTCCTGCATGATCTTTTCCGCCTTGGCGACGATCTCCGGTTTGTCCTTGGCGAGGTTGGTCGTCTCGCCCACATCCTTACTCAGATCGTAAATCTCGATCGCCGCGTTGGGGCCGTTGCGCACAGCTTTCCAGTCGCCGAATCGTGCCGCCTGAATCGTCGCGCCTTCGTGAAGTTCCCAGTAGAAGTAGTCGCGCTTAGGCGCGTTGCCGCCCTTAAGCAGCGGCAGAATCGAAAGGCCATCGGTGGTCACACCTGCGGGCAGCTTCGCGCTGAGAATGTCGGCACACGTCGGCAGAAAATCCCAGAAGGCCCAAGGCTCTTGGCTGACTTTGCCTGCGGGAATCACTGCGGGCCAGCGCGCGATGCAGGCCTGGCGCAGAGCGCCTTCGTACATGCCGCGCTTGAAGCCGCGAAGTTGCCCGCCCATGGTTTGGTCGAAGAGTTTGCCGATCTCGGAATTGGGGGCGAAGGAGGAGCCGTTGTCACCGGCCATGATGACGAGCGTGTTCTCATCGATGTTGTGTTTCTTGAGCGTGTCCATGATTTGGCCGACATCCGAATCAAGGCGCGACACCATCGCAGCATAATTTTTCTGCTGCGGTGTCCACGCTTTGTCAGCGTAGATTCCCTGACTGTCGATTTCGTATTTACCATGCGGCAGCGTGATGGCGTAGAAGAGGAAGAACGGTTTGTCCTTGTTGGCGGTGATCCAATCGACGGTGTCTTTGGCGATCAGTTCCTGCGCGTAGGTTTTGCCTTCGCCTTTGCCATCGTTGCCTTCGAGATCGAATCGCTTGTCATCGTTGTAGAGGTAAGAAGGGAAATAGCTGTGCGCGTGGCGCTGGCAGTTGTAGCCGAAGAAATGATCGAAGCCGACGTTGAACGGGCTGCCGGTGGTATCGAACATACCCATGCCCCACTTACCGATGGCGGCAGTGGCGTAGCCCTGGCTCTTGAATAGCTGGGCGACGGTGTAGGTGCCCTTGGGAAGCGGGAACTGACCTTCAGGTTTGATCTCACGATTGGCACGCACCGGGCTGTGGCCCATGTGTTTGCCGACCATCAGGGAGGTGCGTGAAGGTGCGCAGACACTGGTGCCGCAGTAGGCTTGCATAAAGCGCATGCCTTCTTTGGCCATGCGATCCAGGTGCGGCGTTTGAATTAGCTTCTGGCCATAGACGCCGACATCGCCCATGGCCAGATCATCGGAAAGGATGAAGATGACGTTCGGTTTGGCGGATGACTGAGCCGCGCTGAGCGGGGTAGTCATCAGAATAAAAGTCAGTAGGGCAAGGGTGAGCCGCATTGCAATACTCCATTAGGAACAATTGAAACGTGTGTGTCGCTTAAGGCCAAGGCAGGATTGGCCACCGAGGCACCGAGAATACTGAGTAAGACCAAGAAAAAGAGATGAGAAGTCGTACTCCAACTCTTAGAAGCCACTGAACACCTTGACGCAATCGTTTTATAAGGAAAGTAGGAAAAAATAAATAAGGAAAATAAGCCTGTTTATGAGTGTTATTTCCTAACTTCCTCTTTTCCTGCTTTCCTTATAAAAACTTTTTTTCAAGGTTATTCCAAAGTCCACGTACTCTATCGTCTCATCCCCTTGATCATTTTCTTCCAGTCTTCATGCCGTCCTCGGTGCTCTCGGTGTCTCGGTGGCCATAAAACGATTCACGTAGCTGCCAGCCCACTCATCGTATTCTTCCCGGTGGAAAATTCGCCGACTTCCAGCTTCATGTGTTGCAGAAAGGAAACGTGCAGGTTGCACAGCGGCTGCGCGTGTTTGTCATCAAACGCCAGGTGCTGGCCATGCTTGAATCTGCCGCCCGCCACCACGATCGGCAGATTCGTATTGTTGTGACTCGAAGCATTACCCAGACTCGATCCCATCAGAATCGCGGTCTGATCGAGCAGTGTGTGCTCGCCTTCGCGCACGGATTCGAGCTTGGTGAGAAGCTCTGCGAAGAGCCTCATCTCTTCGAGTTCGATGATGGCGAGCTTCTTGAGTTTGTCGGGATCCTTGCCGTGGTGCGAGAGATTGTGCCAGCCATCATCGACGCCTTGCAGCGCAACCACTTCGTTGCCGCCTGCGCCGCAGAAAGTGATTAGTCGCGTCGAGTCGGTGCGCAGCGCCAGGAAAATCATGTCATAGAAAAGCTGCATGCGTCCGGTGAAGTCAGCGCGGTCCTCAATATCCGTTGGCGGCTTCTGCTGAACCATGGGCTTGGGAAGCTTGGCCCATTCTTCAGCCTTGATCAGTCGCTGTTCGAGTTCGCGCACACTGGTGAAATATTGATCGAGCATCTGATGATCATTTTTTCCCACGGAACCGGCCACCTGTTTCGTCTGATCCAGCACGAGGTCCATGATGCTTTGGCCATCTTTGATTCGCCGCATCTGCGCCTGCTTCTGAGAGGCGGTGCCCTCGAGGAAAAGCATGGCGAACAGACGCGATGGTTTTTTCTCCGGCGGAATGCGCACGCCTGATCTTGTGTACGAAATGCCTGTGTCGTTGGCGGAAAGCGAAAGCGAAGCGACGCGCGTCAGATGCCCCATGCGCTCGGCTGCAAACTGATCGACGGAAATCGTATTGCGAAAGCTGGGCTGGCCCGGATGAGCAGCGCCAGTAAGAAAACTCGCCTCGGCTGAGTGACCACCATCGACATCGGGATGCATCAGGCCGGACATGACGGTGAACTTGCTGCGCAGCTTTTCCATCGGCTTCAGGTACGGCGATAGCTCGTAATCCTTGCCGGTTTTCTCAGGGAAAAGATTGGGCGTGTGAATGCCCAAGGGCGCACAGATCGCCAGCATGCGGCGGACATCAGTCTCCGCCGCTGCTGCCGTTGCCGCGCGCAGTGATGGCGTCATCGCGCCGAGCATCGGCAGCGCCATCGCCACACCGCTGCTACGCAGAAACGTTCGGCGATTCATCACAGGCTTGGACATGATTCGATCCTTATTCAGCTTCGAGACATCACTTCATACGAAACGCGAACAGGCAAGGTTGTCAGTAATAATTCTTGAGTACTCTGATCAACTGGGCCCAATTCATTTTTTTAAGGAAGGAAGGAAAATGAAGAAAGTACGAAAAGAGTGGCTTTCAGGCTTCATTCCTCATTTTCAACTTTCGTGCTTTCCTTAAAAAAAGATTGTGCGCAGCAATTCACGGCTGCAAAAACAGTTCATTCTCAATCACCGCCACGATCATTGACCTTAGGCCCAAGTCATTTTTCGCCGCGGCTGCCACGATCGCGTCAATGGTTGTGCGATCTTCTGCGGTGATGCGCCTGCCTGTGCCATAGGTGAGCATTTTGGCGGCGATGGCGCGGGCCACCATCTGGCGATCTTCAAGCAGCAGTTTGCGAAAGCCGTTGAAATCACCAAACAACCTGCCATCGCCCATCTGCGCATCCGATTCAACTTTCTGGCCTTTTCGGTACTGCACATCAACCACTTTATCGCCCAGCCCCAGTGAACGATATTGCGTGCGCTCGCCGCCGATGGGGTCGAATGTTTCTAGCGCAAAGCCAGGCGGATCGATGCGCGTATGACAGCGGGCACAGGATTCGATGGAGCGATGCTTCTCCATTTGATCGCGAATGGAGACGGCTCCGCGAATGTCAGGTTCCACGGCAGGCACACCCGGCGGCGGCGGCGGAGCGGGTTGGCCCAGGAGATTGTCGAGTACCCAGACGCCGCGAAGAATGGGCGAAGTGCTGGTGCCGTTGGCGGTCACTTTGAGCACACTGGCGTGGGTGAGAATGCCGCCGCGAATGCTTGATTCGGGCAGCTTTACGACGCGAAAATTCTCGTGGCCGATGACGCCTTCGATGGCGTAGTGCCGGGCGATGCGTTCGTTGAGGATGGTGAAGTCAGAGTCGATGAAGTTCATCACGCTCAGATCGTTCTTGAGCAGATGGCGGAAGAAGCCACGCGTTTCGCCGAGCATGGATTCTTGAAGCAGGGCATCAAACTCGGGGTAAAGTTTTTTGTCGGGCGTGGTGAATTCGATTTGTCTGAGGTCCAGCCACTGGCCGGTGAAGTGTAGGGTGAAGCGTTCGATACGCGGATCATTCATCATGCGCAGGGCCTGCTCGCGAAGAATTTTCGCATCGCGCAGTTTTCCCGCAGCGGCGAGTTTCATCAGCTCTGCATCAGGCAATGATGACCAGAGAAAATAGGAGAGCCGAGAGGCGATGGTGTAATCATCCACTTTCGTGTCCTGATTGAGCAGCAGAAAGTGGGGCGAGCAGAGCACTGCGGTGATGCCCGTGCGAATGGCCTGCTCGAAGGTTCGCCCTTCATCGAGTTTGTCCTGCGCGAGTTTGATGTACGGCGAGATGATCTGGGCGGACACCGGTCTGCGAAAAGCGCGCGGGATGAAAGCACGAAGGATGCGCTCGATGTCTTCTTTGGGCTGCTTTGAACCAACGGTGTGGCTGACCGCATTCTTGCGGTGGCGCATGTAGATGCGATCGCCTTCAAGCATGGGCAGATCGCCCAGCAGCGACTTCTGCGAAAGGCTCGGAAAATCCTGATCGAGTGGGCCACGGGTCTGCGCCCACATCACCGCGATGCCCGGCCGAGCTTCCTTGTCATTATCGCGGTATGTGATGTGTTCCGGATAAACCCAAGGCACGATGTGCATCGTGTCGCCTTCGTTCATCCAATGCGTGAACTTGATGATGCGTGGTTCCTTGGGCGTGCCCGTCACATCAAACATCCCCACGAATCGTCTCTGCCCCGGCCCAAACAGCGGCCCGACATAAACCGCCACCGCCAAGGTGCGATCGCCAGGCTGATAAGGCCAGACCGCAAGCTGACATTCATAGAGACCGCCTTCGGTGGGATGCACATCATCGAGGCGAACGGGGGGCCAGCCGGGCGTGAATTTCACGAATGAGTTTTCGACGTTCAGCGTGCCCGCGCGCTTCTGCGCAACCGAGGCGATGTTCTCCTTCATCTGCATCATGTCCACGCGCTTGGTCGTCACGGGTGAAGGTGTGATGCGGCGAATGGTGGCATCGAAAGCGGTGTCCGCCGCTTCGAGATATCGCTCCATCAGCACGGCTGAAATGCTCAGCCCATCAGCGACATTATCGAATCCCTGCACGCTGCTGTCTTCGGGGAGTAGCTCCGCCAGATCAGTGCGAATGCCCAGCAGGTCGTGCAGTGTGTGTTCATACTCGACGCGATTCATGCGCCGCAGGGCGAGTGGCTTCTCTAAAGGTTTCGCAGCCAGCGCACTGTGAATCACATGCACCATCGCCTTCGCCTTGGCTGGGTCGGGGCGCTTTTCCTTTTCGGGTGGCATGTCGCCCGTCTCCACCGCTTCTGCGATTTTCAACCACAAGGCGCGATCCTCTTTGGTCGCGGCAACGGCGGGAGATGCGAGGTTGTCCAGCCGGAGCTTGCCTTTTTGAATGTCAGGGCCGTGGCACTTGATGCAGTGATCGGTGAAGAATGGGCGAAGGGTCTCCTCCATCGCAGCAGCGGTATCTTGAGCGTGAGCATCAGGACTCAGCACTGGCAAGGCCCAAGGCAGCGCCAAGGCAGTCATGAGACAAGCGGATTGGACATACTTCTGCATGGTGATTGAATCATCGCGGTGGTTTGGACCAACAATGGAGCTTGTTGGAACTCGTTGGAACTCGTTGGAGAACCTCTGAGGCAGCCATCTGACCCATCATTGTAGATAGAGGTGCAGTGGTTCCACTCTTGGCGGTGTACAAAAGCGAACCCGCAAATGTTTGGCCTTGACTAAAGCCAATAACCGATAAGGAGTAGGATTTCGGGCGACAGCGCGTTATGCTCTGTCAGGTCGGGTGCAGTCAGCAGTGGGCTGGCGGAGTGAAAGCTCCTGTTCACTGAGGCTGCACGATTTTTCGATTCAAGACCTGCTCACGGAAGGCAGGTCGGTTAAAGGTAAGGATGCCACTATGACTACGGTTCACAAAGTCGTTCTGTCGCTGATTGCAGCGGTCTGCATCACGCTCATCGTTTTTTACAGTGTGAAGGGGAACAACCAGCGGCCACAGCCGGTGGCGGTGGTGAATACGCCGGGGGTTAGTGCGACGCCGCAGCAGATCGAGGCGAAAGCGCAAGCGGACGAACAGGCGCGGGCCAAGGCGATGTCGCAGCCGGTGCTCGTGGGCCCCTCGGCTATGCCTCCGGGTGCAAGTATTGATGACCTGGTCGCTAAGGTGCGCAGCGAGATTGCCGCTGATGCGCCGATTCAAGGAGGAGCCGGAACAACATCACCCGCGCTCACTTCCTCGACCACGCCCGGTGCTGATTCTGCTCCAGTCGCCACCGCCAACGTGCCGACGGCTGTGGTGCTCAGCGAAGCTTCCAGGACAAACGCGACCGATGATTCATTCGCAGATGATGCACCTGCTGTGGCACTTGCGGCGGGCCCTGCGCCGCTGCCTCTGAACAGCGCGACCTCACTGCCCGTTGCATCAGCCACAGCCAACAGTGCAGAGTTGGTGCCCAGCTTCACCTTGGGCGAGCCGCCTCGTCGTGATCGGGTTGCTAATGCGGAAGATGAAAGCGATCGGCACGCAGCAGAGATCGAAGCCGCGCGCTCGCGCGATCTGATCGATGGGCCAATCAATGAACTGGTCCACATCACCGGCTCGCGTGATCCGTTGCCTCCCCTGGTGCGCATCCGAACGGATGATGAGCCTCGTGCCAATGGTCATAGCGCTGTCAAGAGCGATGAAAGCAAATCGCCGGTGATCGTCGTTGATCCGCACAAGGTGGCGGTCAAAGCGGAGGAGCCGGTGGCACAGGTGGCCAAGCCTTCACAGAAGACTTCCACCGAAGAAGCCACTGCTGCCGCCAATAGCGCTTCGATTTCGCCGATTGTGGCTGTGCCTGTCAAGCCGGTGCCGCCATCGGGATCGCAGTCGGTTGCATCATCACCATCATCATCCGCGTCACCGCTCAAGAGCTACACGGTGAAAGCTGGCGATTCTTTCAGTTCAATTGCGGTGGCGGAGTTGGGCGCAGAGCGTCACTGGCTGGCCATTGAAGATGCCAACCCAGGCGTCGATCCCAAACGCATTCGCGTGGGCCAGGTGATCAATCTGCCAAATGTCGAAGAAGCCAATGTCGAAGAAGCTAGTGTAGAAAAAGCCAATGTAGAAAAAGCCAATGTAGAAAAAGATAGTGGCAAGCCTGCCGCATCCAGCCCTGCGACCACAGCCGCCACCACGAGCAAACCCGCGACTACCAAGCCCGCCGCCCCCAGCGACAGCAAGCCCGCACCCGCGTCAGAAGCGAAACTCCACGAAGTCCGCGCCGGTGAAAATCTTTCCTCCATCTCCCGCCGCTACTTCAACACCCCCGACCACTGGCGGCATATCTACCTCACCAATCGCGACCTCATCGGCAGCGACCCAGGCAAACTCAAAGCAGGCGTCAAACTCAAAATCACCACCCCCGCCC
>ENA-ORBV01005188-ORBV01005188.1-microbial-mat-metagenome-genome-assembly--contig:-NODE-5188-length-24217-cov-13.754598_pt1 | contig 24217 bp, 24 predicted proteins | sample MGYA00237777_ERZ505514 | MGnify/ENA primary metagenome ERZ505514 (study PRJEB26160, sample SAMN06269048) | microbial mat metagenome | isolation source: Oligotrophic lake microbial mat | place... | reverse complement strand
CAAGCAGAAGACGGCATACGAGATTCGCCTTAGTCTCGTGGGCTCGGAGATGTGTATAAGAGACAGGCGCGAGAGCGCGCTCGCGCGTGAGCTGTTTTCGCACGCGGCGATCGAGACGGTCGCGAGCCAGCCCGAGAAGCTGTGGCAGCTTGCGTGGCCGATGGTGAATGTGGCGATCTGGTCGAGGCGGTGGTGGGGGTGAGGCATGTGTGACTAGCTCGCGCCCCCAGCGAAGACCACACGGCGACGGCTTCGGGTCGGGTCGGCGATCGGCACCGCCGAGAGCAATGAGCGCGTGTAAGGGTGCTGCGCGTTGGTGAGGATTTCGTCGCGTGTGCCCGCTTCAACGATCTTTCCCTTGTACATCACCGCGATGTGACGGCACACGTGCTGGATCACGCTCATGTCGTGGCTGATGAAGAGGTACGACAGGCCGAGGTCGCGCTGCAGGTCGCTGAGCAGGTTGATGATCTGGGCTTGGATGGAGACGTCGAGGGCGCTGGTTGGTTCGTCGCAGACGATGAACTTTGGTTCGAGCGCGAGGGCGCGGGCGATGCCAATGCGTTGGCGCTGCCCGCCAGAGAACTCGTGGGGGTAGCGGTCGGCGGCGCTGGCGGGCATCCCGCAACGTTCGAGGAGCGACACTACGCGGGCGCGAAGTTCGGCACGGCCGGTGATGATGGAGTGAACCTGCAGAGGTTCAGCGAGAATTGCGCCGATCTTCAGCCGCGGGTTGAGCGACCCGGCCGGGTCTTGAAAGATGATCTGCATCTGGCGACGCAGCGATTGGAGCGCCGGACCCGCGGCCGCGTGGACATCGCGACCCGCGAAGGTGACGGTGCCAGAGGTCTTGGGGATCAACCGAAGGATCGCGCGGCCGACGGTAGTCTTGCCGCACCCCGATTCTCCGACGAGCCCGAGTGTCGCACCGACGCCGATGTCGAAGCTCACCCCATCGACAGCCCGGACCGCGCCGACGATTCGCTGCAGGATCCCGGCCCGGACCGGGAAGTGGACGGCCAAGTCGCGGCACGAGAGCAGCGGGAAGCCGCCAAGGTTCTCGGATTGATTCCCCGGGCTGGCCGGCGATCGTGCGGACAAATCTCCAGAAAGCGATGACATCGACCGGATGGTACCTGCCCGGCCTTGACGGTGGGGGGGAACCGGATATGGTTCCCTTCCTCATGGTCGGTAGGACCGATGGGTGGTTTGCGGGCAGGTAGCTCAGTTGGTAGAGCATCGCATTGAAAATGCGAGGGTCGCCGGTTCAAGTCCGGCTCTGCCCATTGGTTGGAATCGCGTCGGATTGCACGAGGCTGTGTCCGACGGCGTTTCTTCTTCAAAACGAGATTTGTTCGACGATTCGTCCGACCGCGCGCGTTCGGAACGGTGCCCTTGCATCCCGCGTGGGCTGGCACTCGTTTCTGGCTAGGTCTGTACGAACGCTGGCTTCACTTAGGCGTGCGGGAAAGTCTGTTTTATGAGCCAAAAATCTACGGTACTTTGCCATGTACGCATGTCACGCAGGATGAATGTGGCGTGCGTTTTTGGTGCCCGCTAGCTGGCCAGTATGCTCTGCGCAACGGCTTCTGCGACCTTGATGCCGTCTACGCCAGCGGAGAGGATGCCGCCCGCGTATCCCGCACCTTCACCGGCGGGGAACAAGCCCTTGGTGTTGAGGCTCTGAAAGGTCTCGTTGCGTTTGATGCGGATGGGCGACGACGTCCGCGTCTCAACCCCGGTCAGCACTGCATCTCCCATGTCAAAGCCGCGGATCTGCTGGCCAAAACGCTTGAGGGCTTCCCGAATGGCGACGATGGCGTATCCCGGGAGGCATGGGGTAAGATCGGTCGGGAAGACGCCGGGCTTGTACGAGGGAACGACGCTGCCGAGGGAGGTGCTGGGCCGATTAGCGATGAAGTCTCCCACGCGCTGCGCGGGCGCCGCGTATGTGCTGCCGCCAGCGATGAACGCAGCGGATTCCCATCTGCGTTGGAACGCGACGCCGGCGAGCGGGCCGTCGGGATAATCTTTTTCCGGAGTGATGCCGACGACGATGCCCGCGTTGGCGTTGCGCTCGGCGCGTGAGTATTGGCTCATGCCGTTGGTGACGACGCGTCCTTCTTCGGAGGCTGCGGCGACCACGGTGCCGCCCGGGCACATGCAGAAGCTGTACACATCGCGCCCGTTCGTCGCGTGGTGGACCAACTTGTAGTCGGCCGCGCCGAGGATGGGGTTGCCAGCGTTGGGTCCGAAGCGTGCGACATCGACGAGCGATTGCGGGTGCTCGATGCGGAAGCCCAGAGAAAAAGGCTTGGCTTCAATATAGACTCCGCGGTCGTGGAGCATCTGGAACGTATCGCGAGAGCTGTGCCCGATGGCGAGCACCACGTGCTCCGCCGCGATGCGATCGCCGTTCGCGAGGACGACGCCGCGGAGCTGGCGTGCCCTCGTGTGGTCCGAGTCGATATCCAGATCCGTCACGCGGCTTTCGAAACGGTACTCGCCACCGAGTGATTCGATGGTGGCGCGCATGTTCTCGACCATCTTCACCAGACGGAAGGTACCGATGTGCGGGTGGGCGTCGATAAGGATTTCCGGCGGCGCACCGGCCTTGACGAACTCGGTGAGCACCTTTCGACCGAGATGACGCGGGTCCTTGATCTGGCTGTACAGCTTGCCGTCGGAGAACGTTCCCGCGCCGCCCTCGCCGTACTGCACGTTGGATTCCGGGTTGAGCAGCGACTTTCGCCACAGCCCCCATGTGTCTTTGGTGCGATCTCGTACCACCTTCCCGCGCTCGAGGATGATGGGCTTGAAGCCCATCTGGGCCAGAAGCAGCGCTGCGAAGAGCCCGCAAGGGCCGGCGCCGATCACGAGCGGGCGCGCGGTCAAGTCTGCGGGCGCGTGCGCCACGAAGCGGTAGTCGATGTCCGGCGTCGGCTTGACATGCTCGTCTTTGGAAGCACGCCTATGCACGCTCGCTTCATCCATAACCTCGACGTCGAGCGAGTAAATCAGCATGATGGCGAATTTGTTGCGCGCGTCGTGGGCGCGACGGAACACCGTGCAGGAGATCAATTCTCCCGGGGCGATGCGCAGGCGGGCGGCAGCGGCCTTGGCGATGGCGCCGGCGGGATGGTCGAGCGGAAGTTGGATCCCGGTCAGTCGGAGCATGCGGTGCTTATAGCGCGAACCTTGCCACGAGACAAAGCCCCCGCCGCCCGTTCGATCCTCTTCTCAACAATCCATCCCTATTTGCCATCCTCTTTTGCCATCTCCCTTTGCCATCCTCTCTGCGATCGCCCTGCGGCCGCTCTGGCCGTGGCGCAAGCAGAGCGAGCACAGACGCGGTGCGATCGGCGCCGGTGTCCAGAAAAAGTACGGCTGAACTTCGAGGAAAGTGCTCTGAAGCGGGTTCGCAAGCGGGAGCAGAACCGCGCATCGTAGTGCGAAGGGGAACAATGGGCGATACTGGATTCGAACCAGTGACCTCTTCCATGTCAAGGAAGCGCGCTAGCCAACTGCGCTAATCGCCCGCAAAAAACTTTCCGGCAAGGGTTTACGTTCGGTCCGACCCTTGCCCTTTGCACCCCTGATGAACCGGAGTGCTAAGGGCTGAAGTATACCGGGTTTGCGGCGAGTCGCCAGTCACACCCGTGAGTTTGAACGAAACTCCCTCTCGCCCGTGATTCTGCACCACACCGAACGGCGGAGCACCCTCCAGAGCGCCGTGCGCTACCGCTGGCGCTACTACGAGTTTTCCCTCCGTGGATGCTGGAATGCTCGCCCCGTGCGTCCCGGTCGCCTGCTGCTTCTGACAGATCGGCGTGTTCGATTCGGTGATCCGCGGGAGCAAGGCGACGGCCTTCGCTTCGTCGTGCAAGCGCAGGTCGGTGTAGTGCTTCATCGTGATCTTGACGTCGGCGTGCCGCATGAGACGCATCGCCACCCGCGGCATGACGCCCGCACGAGCCAGATTGGTGCCAAACGTCGCGCGCAGCGCATGGAAGTCCACGACGCGCCCAGCTTTGTCCGCTGGCGCAACCTTCGCTCGCTCCAAATCGGCGCGGAACGTGCGATCTCGCGGCATCTTCGGAAACACTCGATCGCGCGACGCGCAAAATTCAGGGCTTACGCGCACAAGTTCCGACGCAGAATATGGGTGGAGCGTAATGCAATCCTGATGAGCGGCCTTGCCGACTCCGACGCGGATCGTGAGTGTGCGCTCCATCAAGTCCACGTCGGGCCATGTGATCTTGCTGAGTTCACCCCGGCGAAGCCTTGCGTACGCGGCGATGACGTAGACCGAGCGGCGTGTACCCCCCGCGGCAAAGAGCACAGCCGCTTCCTCTGCGGTGAACGCCCGACGCACACGACGCCGATCTCTTCGCTCGTCAAGCTTTGTCACCATCTTGAGCGGGTTGTCCGGGGCGCGCTGGTTCTGAACGCACCACGCGACGAACGCAACAGCGGTCGCGCGATGCTGGTTGACCGATCCCGCGCTGAGTTCCTTGTCGGTGCTCGGGTCGCCCTTCTTGATGCGCCCACCAGTCGAGAGCGATTGGAGGTACGACTCCACGCGGTTCGGCTCCAAATCTGTCAGCCGTGATGCGCCGATCCCGACGATGAGGCGACCCATTTGCGATTCCTTGTTGTCAACGTGAACGGTGCTCTCCCCGATGTGGCACAGTGCCTCAAGTAGTCCGTGACGTGATCACCGATCGGGCGCTGCCTCTGCTTGGCGAACCGATCGACCAGCCCAGTCGCCTTGTGCTCTGCGAGGACGATCAGATCGTCAAGTCGCTTTCTACTCGCGCGGTGGTCGGTGAAGAGCGGGACAACCTTGCGCTTCTTCGTGTGCGGGTCCACGTATGCGCCGGTCCACTTGGCGGCGTCAGGGGTTTTCTTGTAGAACGTGCCGAGTCGGTTGCGCGCCACTTGTTGTCTCCGGTACGATTTAGTGTGCCCGATTATGCCGGGCCGTGGTTCGCTACGTGGATTGGACGCTCAACCTTGCACGAAGTTCGTGTCTTCCAAATTGTCTGTCGAACACCGAAGCGTGCCAACCGATCCCAAGTTTGCCAGCGTTTCCGCGGTGGCACCCTTGGCGTCCATTGGAAAGCTTCGAGCGTTGGGAAGCGACCACGACCAATTTCTGGCGAGGCCGAACTTACCAGACTCGACACCGAGCCGCTCTTTTGCTCGTTGGATTGTCCGCGGCGTGAACCCCTCATGCTTTCCGCGTGCGATGACCTCGCGTTGTGCAACCAGCCCCTGCGCCAAGAAATCGGCGAGCCAATCCGCCTCTTCTTCAAGTTGAGATTTATCCTCGCCATCAGACTGTTCCTCGCCGAGAGCTTCGTCTGCGGTCACAGTCACAGGGGCCGTGTCCCATTCAACGCGACAACTCTGGTCCTCGCCTTTGAGCCGTTATGACAGGCCGGATCCCTCACGCCCGACGTTGAGCTTTACGATCAGCATGAGCCGCTTAGCGGAGTCAGCCTTGTCCTTTGAGAAGCTCCACACCGCTCGCGCCGCCGCAACGAACGCGAACGATCCCGAAGCTCGGTAGATCGCGCGTCCGCCACTGGCTTTGTTCAAGTGCGTCACGGCGATCACCGCCACGCCGTAGCGCGCGGCAAGCTCGCCCAGTGGCGCGAGCACACCTCGCACGTCAGCGTTCGTGTGAGAATCTGTCGAACCCAGGTAGGCGGAGATGGGGTCAATGATGACCAGTCGTGTGCCGGGAAGTCGCTAAAGTTCATGTTCCAAGATACACAGGTCGTCTGCCAGCGAAAATGACGAGATTCCCGGCTTCGCAGTTCTGCGCACACCTGAAATCACATGCACGCGAGAAAGGTCCGCGCCCGCGGCTTCAAGCCGCGAGCGGATCGTGTCGGCAACATCATCCTCTGCGGACAGGAGTATCGCGTCTCCGGGGACCGCCCGACTGTCCGGAGAATCGGGCCATCCATTCCCGGTCGATACACGCGCGGCAATGTCAAGGGTTTCAAACGATTTGCCGACGCCGGATCGCCTTGAAACAAGGTGAACTTGCCGAGCGGGATGCGATCAGGCCACAGCCAATCGACCGGCTTTGTTTCAACGTCGCTCACACGCGTCACAAGTGCTCGGGACGTGTGCTCACCGTCTTCCGCCCGCTCCACCCACTCCGGGCAGCGCTGCGCGAGTTCGATGAGCGAGTCTCTTGCCCCGCCGTGCGCGAGGTAATCGCTCACGTCGCCCTTGAGCGGTAAACCAGGCAATTCCAATACTTTCACCGACGACGCTTTGCCGATGAGCGAGCGTGCCACCATACGGGCGTGATCCGAACCGGCCTTGTCATTGTCCGGAAGGATGACGACGCGCCGTCCGACAAGAGCCGCGGTGTATTCCTCGCGCCACTTACCCGCGCCTTGTGGATTCGTCGTCGTGACCAGACCGAGTGCCGCGAGCTGGTCCGCATCCTTTTCACCCTCGACGAAGTACACCGTGTCGGAAGTGTCCGCGGCGAGAAGTTCCGGGAGTCTGTAGATCACACGGCGGTACCCGCAAGCGAGTACACCCAGCCCCCGGACCCATCCGGAGCGCGATGGCGAAATCTCTACGGTTCACGGCGCTCCACTTGGAACAGCAAACGTCCCGATTCGCCCCGATAGTCGTTGTGCTTGACCTCCTGCGACCCGAAGCCCGGGCGTCGATCGCGTGATTCTGGTGCCAAGTCCGCGGCTTTCAATTCCAACGCTCCGACCACGGCCTCAAATCCGCATCCGGCATGGCACTTCAGCAGCGTGCGCCCGTTGTCGCCCTCGTTTATCGACAAGCTCGGCGTGTGATCATCATGCGCCGGACGCCGGGCCACCCAGCCCTTGCCGGAAAGTCTGGGCTCTCGGCCGGACTCCCGGAGTCGTTGCAATGTCAGTTCGACAGATGGGGCGCTCACCGCCATGCCCCTTCAGTGCCGGACACGATCAGCCGCTCCACGTCGCTCTGGCGAAAGCGAGTCGCGCCCGCAATCTGAACGGACGGGAGCTTGCCCTCCGAACGGAAGCGCCAGACGAGCCGCGTAGAAATTGCCAGCACCTGCGCAACTTCGGTTGCGCGGAGAGGGCGATCGCTCGGGTTCGCGCTGATGCTCGGGATACCGGGCTTTTTGAAGGATTGTGCATTCGGGGGCATGGTTCGATTCTCCAAGGTCAGTGCGGTTCGTGGACGCACGTTGCGTCCTCATTCGCACAGACCTTACCGCACGCGGACGGCAATTCGACCCTCGGATGTCCATTTGTCCGCGAAGTGTCCGCACTGTCTGCGAAGTGTCCGCGAAGTGTCCGCTCTCGTTCTCGCGCCGATCAGTGCCAGCGGGAGCGCGGGCGAGAGACTCGCTCGCAGATCATGTCGCGATTAGCTTCAATCTCCGTCTTGCTGACGCGGCTTCGTGAGTACTTGTGGACCACGCCGTCTTTGATCCGCAGCGCGATCGTTTTCTCGCTTGTCCTGAGAAGGTCCGCGGCCTTGGCCTGCGTTATCAGATCAATCGGCTCTGAGCGCGCGATCGGTGCGCCCGCCTTTACAGTTCCCTTAGGTTGAGCAACCGTCGCGTATTCCCGAAGCCGATTCGCGAGCCCTTCTAGCTTTACCACCACCGACCCGCGAATCCGCAGTCCTCGCGTCGGGCCTGCTGGCAATAGGCTCTCGTGCTCAACCGCTACGATTAAGTCCGAGATATTGCGCTAGGCTCCCGGCGTAAAATCGCTCGCACGCTCGCTCGCCGTCGGAACGAGTACGCGGTCGTTGTGGGCATGAACATGGAGAGCACCACGGCGTAGCGATCGACTTCAGCCCAACGATCCGCGAGACTGTTGAGCCAAACGAGGGAAACGAAATCGCCATCCGGAGAGTTCTCGCAAAGGGTGCGTACTTCTCCGATGAATCGGTCCACCAGCTCCGCAAGGTGCGCGAGTGCGTCGGTGATCAGCGGCGGCATGGTGAACGTCAGCGATCCGTCCGCGTTTAAGCGCGGCGGCTTTTGATCCTGGGCCGCCGGGGCCGAGCCCTTCGGGCGTTCGTTGAGTCTTTCCATGCCAAGAAGAGTACCGCGTTGCATGGAACCGAAGCACGCGAATAGAACCCCGCCGCAGCACTCGCGCAAGGGACGGCCCGCAACCTCACCCAGCGGGCCCGGAGCCCGCCGCAAGCCTGCGGCGAGGGCAGAATCCGATCCCACCGCTATGGGAGAAGACACGGGACGCAGCACGGGAGCGGAGGCGGCTGGAAGTGCCGGGGACGCACGAGAAACGGGACGGGCGAGCGCACGGCTCCGGGGGTATCGGCACGAGATGGGGTGAGGACGGCCATGAGAACGCCATGCGATACCCAATGAAGAGCCATCGAAGAGCCAGGCGAGAACCAGCAGGCACCGCGTAAAGCAGCACGCAGGGAACTTCCACGCCACACCGCGAAGCACCGCCGAAACGCCGTCAAATCTCCGGCGAAACACCGGGGAAACCACCGTCATAAACCCGGCACGGGGCTGCGAGGCACTCGGACTGGCTCGATTCGGACTGGTCGCACGCCGAGGACGCCGCACCGGATCGGCCCATCGGCCGCTCGGGCACCCACGCCGGACCGTCGGCATGGTTGCCGATCCGCTCAGGCGACGTGCTCGTACAGGTATTTCTGGAATCCGGTGAAGAACCCGCCGATCTCCTCCGGCGGTCCAAGGTCGGCCACCGCATCTGCGATAGCATTGTTGTACTTCAGCTTCAGCAGCGGCGTTAGCTTTTCCTGACCCAATTCTTCAACGCCCACCTTCACATACTGCGCGAGGACGAACTCAAGAAATGCTTGCCGCTGGTCATTGAAGTTGGTGGTAATGGAGACCCGAGCTCTTGCCGCGCGCTCCTCGCGGCTCAACGTCGGCAGCGCGTACGCGACGTATGCGAGCACGTCGAAGAGGTCGCTTTTCTCAGCGTCGATGGTCTTCTGCATCTCCGCAAGCTGCTCGCTCCCAAACCCTTTCTCGGCCAGCCCCGCCAAGAGCTTGGCCCGCGTGTACGGACGGCTCCAGATCGCGCGTAGCTCTGCCTCATCCTTGAAAAACTCTGGTAGCTTGCCGAATAGCATCTCCATAAACTGCTGGGCACTCATGGGCGTGCCATCGGGGTGCAAAAAGGTCGTGACCATCATGTGCTGAATGGCGCGGGCATTGCCGTCGGCGAGCTTGACCTTGATCTTCTGCTTCCTCCCGCACCAGCACAGCGTCTGGCCGCAGACCGGGCACGGCTCCTTCTCGCAGACGCACGGCTGCTGACCGCACACCGGGCACGGCTTCGGCGGCGCGACCACGCACACGCACACACACGGACTCGCGCCGCACACGGCGCACACTTCCGGCTCCAGCGGCTCGCCGTCCCACTCCGGGTCGCTGAAATGGTGGTGCGCCTGCACGAAATCATAGATCGTGAAATAGTCCTTGCCGTCGTACAGCCGCGACCGCGCCCAATGATCTGCTTGAACTCGATAATCGAACCGATCGGGCGCATCAGAACGATGTTGCGGATGTTCCGCGCGTCCACGCCGGTCGAGAGCTTTTGTGATGTGGTGAGGATCGTCGGGATGGTCTTTTCGTTGTCCTGAAAATCGCGGAGGTGTTGATCGCCCCAGCGCCCCGTCGTTCGCGGTCACGCGCTGGCAGTAGTTCGGATCGCTGCTGGTCTTGATCTGATTGATGAGGTCTCGCACCGCGAGAGCATGCTCCTGCGTGGCGCAAAACACGAGCGTCTTTTCCTTCTGATTGATCGCGTCCATGAACACGCGAACGCGCTTCTCCTCGCGGGCCTTGATCTCGATGACCTTGTTGAAGTCCTTCTCTTCGTACCGCCGCCCGGCCTCGACATCGCCTTCCAGCACCGTGTCGTCCGGCGTATACACGTAATCGTCGAGCGTGGTCGAGATTTGCCGAACCTTGAAGGGCGTGAGGAACCCGTCGTTGATGGCATCCCGCAGCGAATAGACGTTCAACGGCTCGCCGAAATAGGCGTAGGTGTTGAGGTTATCCTTGCGCTTGGGCGTGGCCGTCAGGCCCAGTTGCACGGGGGGCTTGAAGTACTCCAGGATGTCTCGCCACGTGCTCTCGTCGCTGGCCCCACCGCGGTGGCACTCGTCGATGACGATGAAGTCAAAGAAGTCCGGCGGGTAGTCGCCGAAGTACGGGCTGGGGTGGTTCTGCCCGTCGAGGCCGACCTTCTCCGGCCCGCACATAAACGTCTGGAAGATGGTGAAAAAGACGCTTCCGTTCGTCGGCACGCGCCCTTTCTTGCGGATCGAATCGGGGGCGATGCGGACGAGGGCATCGTCCTTGAACGCCGCGAACGAGGTGAAGTCGTTGTACGCCTGATCGGCGAGGGTGTTGCGGTCGGCGAGGAACAGGATGCGGGGCCGCCGCAAGGATTCGCCCGCGCATTCCCTATCCGTCAGGTTCCAGCAGGCGATGAAGAGCTTCCACGCGATCTGGAACGCGATCGAAGTCTTTCCGGTGCCCGTGGCCAGCGTCAGCAGCGCGCGATCCTTGCCCGCCGCGATGGTCTCAAGGACGCGATTGACGGCGATCTCCTGATAAAAGCGGATCGCCCACGAGCCGCTCTTGTCTGGGTACGAGACGGTCGCGAAACGGTCGCGCCACGAGTTGGCCGCGGCAAAGGTCTGCGCCCAGAGCTCATCCGGCGTCGGAAACCTGAGGCCCTCGAGAACCTCACCCTCGCGCCTCGTCTGCATGTCGATGGAGTACAGCCCCTGCCCGTTACTGGAGTACGTGAACCGAACCGCTAGCTTCCCGGCGTAGTTTTTCGCCTGCGCCACACCCTCGGTCAAGGGCTCGTCCCACGCCTTGGCTTCCACTACGGCCAGCTTGTGGTTGCGGTACACCAGCACGTAGTCGGCGGTGAGTGCCTTGCCACGCCGACCGCCAACGCCTTCGAGCCGCCCCAGCGTGATCGAATGCTCTCGCAGAATCCGCGAGCCTTCGACGACGCCCCAGCCCGCCGCCTTCAAGGCGAGATCGATGTGCTCGGCTCTGGTCTCGGCTTCATTCATAGAGTCAGAGTCTCCATGCCTTGAATGTGCAACTTTGGCCGCCTTGACGAGAAACGTCTCGCCCAACCGCAAATCGAACTATTCGATACGGTCGAATAGTTGCACGCGGCTCGACTTTCCGTTCTGAACGAACTCTTCGGAAACTCCGAATAGTTGCCCCCGGGCTCAGTTCTCCCTCAGAAAACAGGGCTTTGATGTTCTCGTTGATCGTCGAGACAGAGACTTGGAACAACTCCGCCATCAGCGCCTGCGAGAGACACAGCGTCTCGCCCTCAAACCAGCACTCGATCCGCGTGCGGCCATCCTCGGTCTGATACAGCACGATGCTCGATGCGGGCGGCTGATTCGACGCCGTGTCCATGCCGTTGCTCATGGCGACACCCCCGCGGTGCGACGCTTGCTCGTTGGCATCGAGGTGTTGGAGTTTTCGATTGACTCGTGCGACGAATCCTTGCTCGTGAGTTGCCCGGTGAAGGCGTGGTGGAGGAGAGACTTTTTCAGAGCGTCGAGGGCGGCAAATTTGCGGGTGTAGATCGAAACGACCTGCGCGGAGTGCTCTTCACATTTGTCTAACGTGGTTGCCAGTTTGCGCTGTTCAACTAGCTGGGGTCGTGAGAACTTGAAATCCTTGATTTGTTGCCCGCTGATGTGCGGCACCGCGATGCCTGTTTGCACGCCGAGAAGATGGCGCGAAAATGCGGACGTCCCGAGCAGGGGCGAATCTCACTTGAACCTGCGGCCGCGCTGGCGTTTGAATTCCGGCGTGCTCGGGGGTGTCGCAAAAGAGCAACACTCTGACCCGACAGGCACGGGGGAGCGTGCCCGTCCGGCGGCGGTATCTTGACACTGAAATGAATGAGGTTGTGCTTGGCGGTGTTCGATCCGCGAACGCCGAAGCAGTCATGGACTGCGGAGCGCGATGAGTTGATGCCAGACTTCTAGCTCTTGAGCGTGAGGCACCGGAGATCATGGTCGAGTTCGAAACACTCAAGTTTGTGGCCATGCTCGACCAGCTCGTGCGTGAGGGCGTGGGGGGGTGCTCAGCTGTGGAGGCGATACATGCATCCTGATCAGCGGCAAGCGGAGGCTCATCGAACTGCCAGCGTGACAGAAGCTGAGCTGCTGGGCGAAGTACCAGCGCGTCGTGGGCGGACCAGGATCGATCCATCGTGAGGGTGGGTAGCCAGAGAGTGGGTGAGCTTGGGAGTCGGCGACGCTCGTCTATGCTCTTGGCCGTTGAAGGCCTTTGGAAAGAGTGAAACGCTGTGAGATATGCGATTGCTGGGATTGTCATCGTGGACGCGGCGATCTTGGTGTGGGCCTGGCACGACGGCAACGGCACCGACTTTGCGATGATGGCCTTTGCTCTGGTGTGCGTGACGTTCTTCGGGAGCATGCCCGTGGTGCTCGGCGTGCTCAGCCGTCGAAATGCTGCGCGGGCGCGGAGCGGACTTCCCGCGTTGACCCTGATATCCTGAAACCTCTGCCCGGCACGGAAGTCCGGCGCGATTCTCATCTCACGCTCACCGGTCAGGAAGGCTGCGAACGTGCCCGAACCACTTCTCCTGGACCCCGAGTTGTACTCCAAACCCACCACACGCAAGCCCGTCGTCGCGCGCGAGGACGACTTTCTCGTGAAGAACTCGCGCGTGCCGCGTGCCACCGCCGAAACGATGGCGACGCGACAGCGTGACATCTCGGTTTCAGAGTTCTTTGCGAAGAACCGCCACCTGCTGGGCTTTGACAACCCGCGCAAGGCTCTGCTGACCACGGTGAAAGAAGCGGTAGACAACTCGCTCGATGCGTGCGAGGAAGCGGGGATCCTGCCCGATATCACGATCGCCATCGAGGATCTCTCGCCGCCCAACGCCGACGCCAAGGCCAAGAGCACACGCTATCGCATCACCGTCGTGGACAACGGGCCGGGTATCGTGCGCAAGCAGGTCGAGAACATCTTCGGCCGCCTGCTCTACGGCTCCAAGTTCCATCGCTTGAAGATGAGCCGCGGGCAGCAAGGCATCGGCATCTCGGCCGCGGGCATGTACGGGCTCATTACCACCGGCAAGCCGATGGTGATCCACACCAAGCCCAAGGCCAACCAGCCAGTTCATCACATCGAGCTGGCGATGAACACCAAGACGAACCGCGCCGAAGTCATGGAAGACTCGGAGACCGAGGATTTTCCGCCAGCGCGGCTGCGATCGCTCTGCCCGGGGGCACGCGACGAGCGTTTCATGTCGCTCGCAGAGTATCCAACGGGCACTTCCGTTTCGATCGAGCTCGAAGGCCGCTACCAGCGCGGGCGCGGCAGCGTGGACGAGTTTCTTGAGCTGACCGCGATCGCCAACCCGCACGCGAAGATCACGTTCGTTCCGCCCAGCAAGGTGAGCGCCGACGAGGAGGACGATGCTCCCCTGCTCAGCTCGAAGCGGCTCGCGAAGGGGGTGAAAGTCGCTGCCGCGAATGACGGAGCCGAGCCCGCGGCGAGTCCGGACTCGTCGGCGTCTGATGTTGCTGAGAGAAGCGTCAAGCGGCCCGCAGTCATCGAGCCCGCGATGACGACCGAGGCTGACGGCGTAACGTATTTCCCTCGTGCGGTCGCGGAGCTCCCGCCGGAAACCAAGGAAATCCAGCCTCATCCGCGCGGTATCGAGCTGGGAATTCTGCTCCAGATGCTCAAAGAGGCCGAGCAGGAGAAGCCCGGCTATACGCTGTACAACTTCCTGCAGGACAAGTTCTGCCGCGTCTCGCCCTCGACCGCGAGCTCGCTCTGCGATTCGCTCAAGGCGCCCGGCGCGAAAGTCACAACGCGGACCAAAGTCACCGACGTCGACCATGCGTTGGCCGAAAAGTTGTTCAAGGAATTGCAGACCGCCAAGCTGCCTCCGCCGCCGACGGATTGCCTTGCGCCGATCGGTGTGCAGCAGTTGCTCAAGGGGATGTTCAAGGGCGTGCGGGCCGAGTTTTACGCGGCGTCGTCGCGCGAGCCGGACGTCTACCGCGGGCGCCCGTTTCAGATCGAGGCCGCGATCGCTTTCGGCGGCGAACTGCCCGCCGACGATAGCGCCCGCGTGATCCGCTTCGCCAACCGCGTGCCGCTGCTCTTCCAGCAGTCGGCGTGCTCGTCGTTCAAAAGCGTGGTCGAGACCAACTGGCGCAACTACGACCTGCAGCAGCCGCGAACCAGCATCCCGATCGGCCCGCTCGTCATCATGATTCACATGGCCAGCGTGTGGGTGCCGTTCACGAGCGAATCTAAAGAGGCCATCGCCGATTACGACGAGATCCGCAAGGAGATGAAGCTCGCCCTGATGGAGTGCGGCCGAAAGCTCGGCACGTATCTTCGCAAGCGGCTCAAAATGCGCCGTGAGGGTCAGCGTCGCGACGTGTTCGAACGCTACATCGGCGAGATCGCCAAGGCCTGCAACGCGATCAACGGCGTCGATACCGCCAAGCTCTATGGCAAGCTGCTCGAACAGGCCCGCGAGCGTACCGCCGTGGCGGACGTGGAACTTGACGAAGACGGCCGACCGATCACTAAGCCACGCGACGAGCCGGGCGCGGAAGACGGGGTCATCATCGTGACGCCGCTTCACGGCGACGACGGGCCCGCGACCAACGCCGCGCGACCCGCGGCGAGCGAGCGCGACCCCTTCGCGCAGTCCAAGGCCGAGGCGGCACGCCTGAAAGTTGCCGCGATGCGAGACGACGACGACCAGCCACGCCTGCTGGACGCGGAGACCTTGTCGGAAGGCACGCGGGCGAAAAAGCCGGTCTCGATCCCGGTTTCTCAGCCATTTTCCAGACCAACTTCTACGCGAGTGTCCAAATCGGTTCCCAAGCCAGAAGCCAAGTCGTCATCCAAGTCGTCATCCAAGTCGCTATCCAAGTCGTCATCCGGGTCGTCATCCGGGGCGGCGTCTCGCGTCGAAAGGCTGGCACCGCGTTCGGGCCCCAAGCGTTCCGTACCTTCCGCCGCGGTCGAGCCCAAGGCGTCCAAGCCCGCCAAACCGAAGATGCGTCTGGTCAACGGAAAACTCGTCCTCGTGGACGACGGCCCGCGGCTGTTCTAACGCCCGCACCGCAACCGTCGGGAGCCGCTCATGCACCGTGTCAGCGTCATCGACTCGCACACCGAAGGTGAACCGACGCGTGTCGTGATCTCCGGCGGCCCCGACCTGGGTTCGGGAACAATTGCTGAGCAGCTCGGAGTCTTCCGCCGCGATCACGATTGGTTTCGCAGCGCCGTCGTGAACGAGCCACGCGGAAACGACGCGATGGTGGGCGCGCTGCTCTGCACGCCCAAGAACCTCAAGGCCGCGGCGGGTGTGATTTTCTTTAACAACGTCGGCTATCTCAACGCCTGCGGCCACGGCTCCATCGGCCTGGCCGCGACGCTCGCGTATCTTGGGCGCATCGACACCGGATCGTTCCTCGTCGAGACCCCCGTCGGTGATGTCACGATCCACCGCGCCAGCGACGAGAGCATCAGCATCGACAACGTCGCGTCGTACCGACACGCCGCCGACGTTGCGGTCGAGTTCATGTGGCAGGGTTTGATGAGAACCGCGCGCGGCGACATCGCGTGGGGTGGGAACTGGTTTTTCCTCGTTGGTGCCGACACGCCCGCGATCTCTGTGACCAGCATCGAAGAATTGACCGCGTTTTCCTGGGCTATTCGGCAAGCCCTGGAACGCTCGGGCATCACCGGCGCGAACAACGAGCCGATTGATCACATCGAACTCTTCGGCCCGCCCTTACGCCCTGACGCCGACAGCCGCAACTTCGTGCTCTGCCCCGGCAAGGCTTACGACCGCTCGCCCTGCGGCACCGGCACGAGCGCGAAGATGGCCTGCCTGGCCGCGGACGGAAAGCTCAAACCGGGTGAAGTTTGGAGGCAGGAGAGCATCATCGGAAGTCTTTTTCAGGGCACCTACGCGCGTCGCGGGGAGCACATCCTCCCCACGATCAGCGGTGCGGCGTACATCACGGCCGAGGCCACGCTCGTCATTGATCCACGCGATCCGTTTCGCCACGGGATACGCGTGTGACACAAACTCTGTAACGTTCGCGGTCTTGGCTGTTCGGTCCGGGGCTTCCCCGAGCCTCAGACCCGGCGTTCAGGTTGCAAGGAACACTCCGAATCCGCTTCAAGCCATGCTCGCCTCACGCGAACAACTCGCCGACACCTGGGACTGCGTAATCGTCGGCGGAGGGATCGTCGGCACGGCGTGCGCGCGAAGGCTCGCGGGCCTCGGCGATCGCTGCCTCATCATCGAGCCCCGCAGCATCGGCGGCGGCGCGACCGCGGCCGGGATGGGGCACGTCGTCGTCATGGACGATTCGCAAGCCCAGTTCGTGCTCACAAAGCTCTCTCGTGATCTTTGGGACGAACTCTCCCGCGCTATTCCCGCCTCGGTGGGAATGCGACATCGCGGCACGCTCTGGATCGCCAGCGACCGCGAAGAAATGGACGGCGCGGAAGCCAAAGAAAAGTTCTATCGCCAGCGAAATGTCGTCGCGGAGATTCTTTCGCCGGGCGAACTCTATCGGCGCGAGCCGAACTTGCGGCCCGGCCTCGCCGGCGCGCTCCTCGTCCCCGGCGACAGCGTCGTCTATCCGCCCGTGATGGCCCGCTGGCTGCTCGACGAGGCCTGCCAACGCGGAGCGCGACTCTTGACCCACGCCGCCGTCTCGGCCATCAACACTGGCCACGTCGTGCTGACCGACGGCACCACTGTTCGAGCACGCCGCATCGTCAACGCCGCGGGGATGCACGCGGCAATACTGACGCCCGGGCTTCCGATCCGCGCGCGAAAGGGCCATCTCGCCATCACCGATCGATACCCGAGTTTTTGCGGTCATCAGCTTGTCGAGCTCGGCTATCTCAAAAACGCGCACTCGCACGACCGGGAATCCGTCGCGTTCAACGTGCAACCCAGAGAGACCGGCCAGCTCCTCATCGGCTCCTCACGCCAGTACGACACCGAGGGCCCCGAGGTCGAGCCGCGCATCCTGGCCCGGATGCTCGGGCGTGCGATCGAGTTCATGCCGGGTGTCGCGTCGCTCTCAACGATCCGCGTATGGGCCGGGTTCCGTGCCGCGACGCCGGATTCTCTGCCGATCATCGGCCCGCACGAATCCAACGAGAACCTGTTCCTCGCCTGCGGGCACGAGGGGCTTGGCATCACCACGTCGCTAGGCACGGCGGAGGTTCTGGCGGCGATGATGCACGGGACCACGCCGCCGATACCGTGCGAGCCGTACCTTCACTCAAGATTCACGAGGCGCGTTGAGCATGCTTGAACTCTCGGCGATTATCGAACTAACATGTAAGTCTGATCTGCCAAGCAATTTCGCGCGAGCATGTCTATGAAGTCGGCGAGCGATCCCGTGTCTGTCGAGATCAACAAGACATCGGGCGTTGTCCCAGCGGGCACGACCGTCGCGGCGGCGATCATGCTGCTGAGCAACGGGCTTCCCAGGCTCCGTGAATCCATCACGGGCACGCCGCGCGGCGCGCTCTGCGGCATGGGTACCTGTCACGAATGTCGCGTGACGATCGACGAGGTTGCGCAGCGCCGCTCGTGCCTCGTCGAGTGTCGGCCGGGAATGAGGATCCAGACCGATGGGCTCTGAGCACACGCACGATGTCGTGGTCGTTGGCGCTGGCCCAGCCGGGATCGCGGCCGCGTGCGCTGCGGCGGAGAGCGGCGCGCGCGTTGCCGTTCTCGATGAGAACCTCGCGCCCGGCGGGCAGATCTGGCGGCGCACCACGCACGGGCCCGCGGCCGAGTGGCTGGCTCGGGCGCGAAGCGCTGGCGCTGAGTTCTTCTGCGGCGCCGCCGTGTATTCCGCGAGCGCTGCGCCGACTGATTTACTATCGCCACGCATCGAGCTTCGCGCGGAGATCAACGACACGTCGCGGCGATTCTCCGCGGGCCGCGTCATTCTCGCCGTCGGCGCACGCGAACTTTTCCTCCCATTCCCGGGCTGGACCCTGCCCAACATCTTCGGCGTCGGCGGGCTGCAGGCGCTCGCCAAAGGTGGGATGCCGATCGCTGACCGCAACATCCTTATCGTCGGCACGGGCCCGCTGCTGCTCGCCGTTGCGGAGTATGTGCACACGCATGGCGGGCGCGTGGTCGGGATCGCCGAGCAGGCACCCGCGGCCGCGATGCGACGCTTCGCTGCCGGGCTTTGGCGTCATCCCAGTAAGCTCGCACAAGGCCTCAAACTCAAGGCCGCCCTGACCGGCGTGCCGCACTGGAACAACACCTGGCCGGTAGAAGCCTGCGGCGATTCCGCGGTGCGTCGTGTCCGCCTGACCGACGGTTCGCGCTCGTGGTGGGTCCGGTGCGACATGCTGGCGTGCGGCTTCGGGCTCGTGCCCAATCTACAGCTCCCCGCGCTCCTGGGATGTCGAACGCACGAGCATCGCGGCCAGCGAGTTGTGGCCGTCGATGAACACCAGCAGAGCTCGGTTGCGAACATCTTCTGCGCTGGCGAACCCGCTGGCATCGGCGGGGTCGATGTCGCGCTTGTTGAAGGTTTGATCGCGGGCTATTGTGCCGTGAACAACCGCTCGGCCGCGGTTTCGCACTTCGCACGGCGCGATTCCGAGCGTGGGTTTGCGGCTCGTCTGCACGCCGCGTTCCAGCTCCGCCCCGAACTCCGCGTGCTCGCCGACGAAAGCACGATCGTGTGCCGCTGCGAGGACGTGACGATGAGAGCCATCGCTGGCTGTGACTCATGGCGAGACGCCAAGCTCCAAACTCGCTGCGGCATGGGCCCCTGCCAAGGCCGGATCTGCGGGCCCGCCATCGAGCACATGCTCGGCTGGCCTGCCCACGACATCCGACCGCCGCTGCAACCCGTCACTATCGGTACGCTGGCGGCTCAGTAGACGTCACACCCTCAACGCCGTTTCGCCACCGCTTACGATCATCGCCAGCCCAACCTCCTGAGGAGCCGTTGCATGAACAAGTCTCACTGGCGCGGTGTCATCCCCGCGATCACCACGCCGTTCCGCGAAGATCTTTCCGTTGATCTCCCGCTCCTGATCCGGCACGTCTCCTGGCTCATCGAGCACGGATGCACCGGCATCGTCACACCCGGCTCGCTGGGTGAAGGGGCGACGTTGACCAACGAGGAAAAGATGGACATCTGGCAAGCCTGCCTGCGCGCGGTCAGTTCGCGTGCGCCGATCATCGCGGCCATCTCGGCCCTCAGCACGATCGAGGCCGTCGGGCTCGCCAAGGCGGCCAAGGAAGCAGGCTGCCGCGGACTCATGGTCCTGCCGCCCTATGTCTACCGGGGCGATTGGCGAGAGACCAAGGCTCACCTTTCGGCCGTGATCGGTGCGACCGATCTTTCCTGCATGCTCTACAACAACCCGATCGCCTACGGCACGGACATCACGCCACCGCAGATCGCCGAGCTGTCGGCCGAGCATGCGAACCTGCACGCGGTGAAGGAATCGAGCGCCGACGTGCGTCGGCTGACCGCGATCCGCGCCCTCATCAACGACCGCCTTGCCCTCCTCATCGGGGTGGATGACCTGATTGTCGAAGGAATTGCGGCGGGGGCGTGCGGGTGGATCGCGGGGCTGGTCAACGCCTTTCCCAAGGAGTCGGTGGAACTCTTCAACCTCGCTCAGCGCGGCCAGCTCGAAAAGGCCTTCGAACTCTACCGTTGGTTCCTGCCCCTGCTGCGGATGGACGTCGTCCCCGAGTTCGTGCACCTGATCAAGCTCGTCCAGGCCGAGGTCGGGTTCGGGAGCGAACGAGTCCGTCCGCCGCGGCTGCCGCTGGCCGGTGCCGCCCGCGAAACCGCGATAAGAACGCTTCGCGATGCGATCGCTTGCATGCCCGGGCGATGAGATATGGCAGGAATCTCGGCTGGCGTTCGTGCATCCATAGGGAAAGCCCCCAACTTCTCGGTCCCTCTGCAATTGACAGGCATCGCGTCGGCTGTTCAGCATTAAATCTCACAGAATACATCCGCAGTTCCACAGACTCTTGATATAGTCGCCCCCGATTTGACCATGTTTAGGTGGTCTGGGTTGTTCCTTAAACTGTGGTGTTCCTGACCCTGATGCCATCAGTCTGCTGTTCAGAATAGGAGAGTTTCGAATGTCACGCCTTACGTTCGCCATCCTTTGCGTGTGCGCCAGCACGGCATCGACCGCGTTCGCCGCGAGCGATCCTTCGGGCGTTGATGCGGCATCCGTTCCATCGATTGTTGCTCCCGAGGTTGCCATGACCTCCGGGACGGCGGCCGCGAGCACCGCACAAGACGTCGCGCTCCCTCAACTTCTTCCGGCTGTGGCCCTGCGGATCGTGACTTCCGCCACAGCCCCCAACCGCGGGGAGGATCCCCCTGCCGCGGCTAGCAAGTTCACCGCCGGGCCCGACGCGACGTTCTGGCAAGGCTGGAAGCGCAAGGCCGAGCTCGGGATCAACGGGACCGCTGGCAACAGCGAAGCGTTCAACATCCGGGCGCTGATCGGCGCGAAGCGCATCAGCGAGACCATGGAGACGGCCGCCGACGTCGGGTACATCTACAACACCAGCGAGAGTAAGAAATCCAAGAGCCGCGGCGAGGGAAACCTCCGAAATGACTGGCTCTTCAAGGACTCGAACTGGGGCTTCTACGGCCTGGGCAAGATCGAGTACGACGAGTTCCAAAATTGGCAATGGCGCCTCTCGGGCTACGCCGGCCCGAGCTATTCGTTCATCAAGGACGAGACGACAACGCTCCGAGGTCGGATCGGCGCCGGTGGAAGCTACGAGTTCGGCAAGAAGGCCAAGGAAGAGTTCATCCCCGAAATCGATATCGGGCTTGACTTCACGCACAAGCTCACCGAGCGCCAGAATATCTTCGCGAGCGTCGATTACTACCCCAGCCTTTCGAACTTCCCGCGATATCGCGCCATCGGCAAGGCCGGATGGGAACTCGCGGTCGATCCTGAAGTGAACATGTACCTGAAGGTTGGCGTCAGCGATCGGTACGACAGCGACCCGGGCATCGGGTTCAAACGCAACGACGTCGAATACTTCGTCACCCTCGGCTGGGAGTTCTAGGAATAACCAGCTCGGTGCTCGATTGTATCTCCGAGCCGATTTTCTTTGTTCCGCAGTTATTTCCCACGAAGACGTGGAATCTGCAACCGTCCAGTTGACCGTGTCTCGTTAGCCAACCCGGGTCTTTCGACCCGTTCTGTGGGCATTTGAAAGCCTGTTAAGGAGAAGCATTATGGGGTTCATTTCAGAGTTTAAGGCCTTCGCCATGCGTGGCAACGTCGTCGATATGGCGATCGGCGTCGTCATCGGCGGCGCGTTCGGCAAGATCGTCGGCGCGCTCGTCGAGAAGGCCTTCATGCCCGTCATCGGCGTGGTCACCGGAGGGGTTGACTTCAGCAAGGCCAGCGCGGTCATGAAGGCGGGCGTGTTTGGTGCCGACGGCAAGGTGCTCACACCCGCCGTCGAACTCGGGTACGGCGCGGTCATCCAAGCAGTTTTCGATTTCGTCATCATCGCCTTCGTCCTCTTCCTGGTCATCAAGGCCATGAACAAGGCCATGCCCAAGCCCCCGGCCCCGCCGCCACCCGGCCCGAGCGTCGACCAGAAGCTCCTCACCGAGATTCGCGATCTCCTCGCCAAGCGATAAGCTGTCCTCGGCTCGCGAAGCCGAGTGCGGCCCAATTCGCTGGTAGAAACTCAAGTATCCGAACTCAGGGCTGTGGTTCATAACCGATGAACCACAGCCCTTTCTCGCTGCGCACCACCCCCGGATCGCGGGGACTATAACGGTCAGCCTCGTCCACGCGACCATACCCGCACCGATCACCCCAAACGGAGTAGACGGATCCGCAGATCTCACACGCGACCCGATCGCACTTCACACTCGGGCACGAGCGGCCACGCGCGCTCCGATGTCGAGCTCGCGTTTCACATCCGTGCACCATGAGAGGCGCACCGTTCATAAAGTTCCATGCATCCATCCGAGCCAAGATCCTGATCACCCTCGCCAGCCTGCTGATCGTTGGCTCGGCGGTCATCGCCGTGAGTGCCTCGAAGACCGCCCGAGACGCGACAGAACTCATCGGCAAGGGTGTCGCGCGGTCCGCGACCGAGACCGCCAACCGCATCTCCCGCACCGTGTTCGAACGCTACGGCGATGTTCAGGCCTTCACGCTCAACCGCCTCACGCACGACAAGGCCAACTGGGGCGACTTCAGCGAGGAGAACACCCTTGTCCTGACCATGAACGACTACGCCAAGGCCTACGAGATCTACTCGATCTCGACGGCAAGGTCGTGGCGCTCAACAGCCGCGACCCGTCTGGCAAGACCGTGGACACCATCAAGCTCCGCGACAAGAACTACGCGGCCGCGCCGTGGTTTAAGGACGCCGTCGCCGGGCAATTCTTCAAGAGCGAGGGCTCCTCGCTCACCGGGACGGTCATCGAGAACGTCCATTTCAGCCCGGAGTTGCAGGAAATTTACGAGACCGATGATCTGGCTCTCGGGTTCGCGGCACCAGTTAGCAACGCCAAAGGTGACGTGGTCGCGGTGTAGCGCAACACCGCGGATTTCAAATTTATCGAGGAAACTCTCGCGAGCGGTGTGATGATCGACCAAGCCGCCGGGAACGAGTCTACCGAGGCGATCATACTCGATGAGAAGGGGGCGTTGTGGGCCGAAGCGAGCGCCACGACAATTCATAACGGCGCCATTTCGCGCGATACCTCGGTTGTGGGCAAGCTCAACCTCGCGGAGAAAAGCTATGCGCCCGCCGCCGAAGCGGTGAAGGGATCGACGGGCTTCTCACTCCACGAGAAACATCGAAGAACGAGCATCGATCAGTGCGTCGGGTACACCTTCCGCAACGCAAGCCTCGGGTTCGGCGGTATGCCATGGGCCGTCATGGTCCGAATGAACGCCAACGAGGCGCTCTACTCGGAACGATCCCTCAAGGCCACGGTCTACGCCGGGCTTGCCAGCTCGATCCTCGTGTGCCTCGTCGGCGGGTTCATCGTGATCCCGCCCGTGCTCAAACCGATCCGCGCGGTTGTCGCGAGCATGAGCGAATCTGCCGTCGGCGACGGCAACCTGACCGAGCTGATGTTGCAGGGTTGGGGCGGCCGAGCGGGCAGGGATGGGACGATACCGAGAGTAAGCACGAGTATGTAACCCGGCACGCGCTGCCAGCCCACGCGGGCCGGAAGGAGACAGTCATGGCATCCCCAGAGAAACGCACCCCTCAAAACGAACGAAGTGTGACACGGGTCTATCGAGCGGCAGTTCGCCTTGGTGAAGATTTTATCACCCTGGAAGAGAGCGTCACCCTGCCGATTGATGCAACCGATGATGAGGTTGCACAGGCGGTTGATCTTGGATGGCGGATCTATCGCGCCCAGCGAGCAGCCGTCGAGGCGCAGGTTGCCAGTGTTCGTGAAACTGCAACAGTCACGGCAACGAGCTACACGGTGAAAGATCCGGATGCGCCAGCCAGCGACAAGCAGCGTAACTATATTGCGGCGCTCCAGGAGGATCTGATCTGGACGAGCGAGCAGCTAGCAGGCTACGCCCACGAACAGCAGATCGATCTGGTGACGCTGACGAAGGGCCAGGCGAGTGGTTTCATTGATGGCTTGAAGAAACTGGCCGAGGAGCGCAGCGAGTACGAACGCACAAAGGTAGAAGCAACTCCTGTTGCTGTTCAGTCCCCGACTGTCATTCATGCACCAGCGCAACGTGCTGCACGTGCCAATGATAGTGGCCCTGCTGCGGATAAGCAAATTCAGGCATTGGAGCGTCTGGCGTTGCAGAAGGGACTTGAACTCGATGCAGAGACGCGCCGCCGCTATGGATCTGCTGCCCATGGATTGACATTTGGCCAAGCGGGCGAGCTTTTGTCGGAATGGCAGCGCCGCCCGTAACCTTTCTTTAATAAGTACGGTATATCATCTGAAGCCAGAGCCGTGGCTGGCCCGAACAACATTCTATCGCTTCTAAAGGAGCACTATCATGCAAGTTCGTGGCACAGTAAATCAAGTGGAGCTTATCGGCTGGTTGGGGGATGCACCGGAGCAGCGCATTTTTTCGTCGGGAGCGGAG
>ENA-ORBV01005186-ORBV01005186.1-microbial-mat-metagenome-genome-assembly--contig:-NODE-5186-length-24221-cov-5.036779_pt1 | contig 24221 bp, 24 predicted proteins | sample MGYA00237777_ERZ505514 | MGnify/ENA primary metagenome ERZ505514 (study PRJEB26160, sample SAMN06269048) | microbial mat metagenome | isolation source: Oligotrophic lake microbial mat | place... | reverse complement strand
GCACGCGCCTCGTCATCAACACAGAGGATGGCAGCTACATGGAACGTGCCAAGGATTAACTGCACCGTGGCCCTTCCCACCGATCGCCCCCCCAGAGACCGCCCCCTCGGCGATCGTCCCGTTGCGCGCATCGGCCGTGCCCCGATGGCGCCGGGCCGCGAGCGCTCGGGTCCGCCCGAACGTCGTTCTCTGGCACCGCGCTCGGCCACCATCACCGTGATGATCCGTGCCGCTTTCGCGGCGGCCAAGAACCTGAAGCGCGACTTCGGCGAGGTAGAGAACCTGCAGGTCTCGGAAAAGGGGCCGGGCGATTTCGTCAGCCACGCCGACATCAAGGCCGAGCGCGTGCTCCGCGCCGAGCTGTTGAAGACGCGGCCGGAATACGGCTTCCTCGGCGAGGAAAGCCGCGAGACCAAGGGCGACGGCCGCAACCGCTGGATCGTCGACCCGCTCGATGGCACCACCAACTTCCTCCACGGCGTGCCGCACTTCGCCATTTCGATCGGCCTGGAGCGTGACGGCGAGATGTTCGCGGCCGTCGTCTACCAGCCGATCTCCGACGAGCTGTTCTGGGCCGAGAAGGGCAGCGGCGCCTACATCGACACGCCGGCCGCCCGTTCGCGGCGGCTGCGCGTCTCCGGTCGCAAGGATCCGGCGCGCGCCCTGGTCGGCACCGGCATCCCGCACATCGGCAAGGGCGGTCACGCCGACTATCACGCCAAGCTCGCTTCCGTGACCGAGCGCACCGCCGGCGTGCGCCGCTGGGGCGCGGCGGCGCTCGACCTCGCCTTCGTGGCGGCCGGACGCTTCGACGCGTTCTTCGAATTTGGCCTGGCATCCTGGGACGTCGCCGCCGGTCTTCTGCTGGTGCGCGAAGCCGGCGGCTTCGTGGGCGACATTTCGGGCCAGCCCTACGTCCTGGGCGGCCCCTCGATCCTGGCCAGCAATGCCGGCTTGCGCGATCCGATGATCGAGATCCTCACAGGCAGCCGGCCAACCGAGTCACTCTAGACGTCGCTCCAAGCGGATTTCGTCAACCGAAGACGTTATGTCCCCACCGCCAGCCGGTGTTGGTAGCAAGTTAAATTGTCCGGTCTATGTAGCGAGTGATGTGTCCGCTCGTTTTGCTTTCCTGGCAGGGGCTAGCCCCTGCCAGTCGGTCGCGTCGAGCGGTGTGACGCGGCCTGGTTGATGTTGGGCGTCGATCGGCGTGCCGTCTGCGGCGAACTCGGCGAGACGATGAGGCCCGAGGCTGACGGAGAGGCGTCCATCCCAGTATTCGCGGACCCGCACGGTTGCCCTGACGAAGTGCGGTCGCAGCGGGCTCGGCGGCAGTTGCAGGCGCAGGCGGCGCCAGATGACGGTGTTGTCGTTGCCGACGACCCGGTCCTCGTGGACGCACAGGATGTCGCGCCACAGTTCGCGAGGATCGGCGACGAAGGCCGTGCCGGGCTGCTCGGCGGGAACGGCGAAGCGGGTGTTGTGTAGCGCCAGATAGACCTCGCGCAGCCAGCGGTTGGCGGCTTCGACGGTCCTCATGCCAGCCAGCCGCAGTTCCTTGGGCAGGCGATCCTGCAAGGTCCTGAACAGTCGCTCGCTGCGACCACGGGCCTGCGGCGAGTAGGCCGGGATGTGGTCGATGCCGAGTTCATGCAGGGCTCGGCCGACCTGCGTCAGATCCTCCTTGGAGACTTTGCCGCCGGCCTTTCGGGTATGGAAGTAGTGGCTGCCCCGGTCGCTATAGAGCGCACAGAACAGGCCCTTCTTCTCGATCGTCTCGGCCAGGCCGCGGAACGAGGAGGCGGTGCCTTCCTGGTCGACCAGGAACAGCGAGTAGAGTTCGCTGGTGGCATCGTCCATCGTGGCGATCAGGTCGTAGGATCGGTCGTCGCCCGGCAGCCAGGCATGCGGCGAGCCATCCTGGTGCAGCAGCATCCCCGGCAGCGGTCGCCGCGGTCGCTTGCGGCGGTGGGCACCACGGCGTGGCGCCGGCCGCACCAGGCCCGAGCGCTGCAGATAGATCCTGGTCGTCGTGTAGCTGAGCTTGTAGTCGGTACGCTTCGCCAGGTGCTCGTGGAAGTGCTTGACCGTGAAGTCGGCATAGTCGGCCCGGTACAGCTTCAGCATGCGCTCGATCTCCGCCGCCTCGGCCCGGCGGCCGGACGGCTTGCCGATCCGGCGGTCCCGCAGGCCGGCGCTGCCTTCCTCCTCGTGCCGGTCCCGCCACCGTCGGAACGTTCGTTCGCTCACCCCCAGCAGCGAGGCCGCCTCCAGCTGGCTCAGTTCCCCGCGCTCCTGGCGCCACAGCAAGTCCTCGAACCTCATGATCCGGATGTCCTGAAGTGTCCTTGCCCGGCCCATCAAGACCTCCCCAGTTGGAGGCCCATCAAAACCGGTCAATTCACTCGCTACATAATCCGGTCAATTCATTAGCTACCTACATGAAGGGCAGATAAAGTTGACAATTTAGCAGGTTTTGGGCTATATTTCTGTCAGGCTGGCGCCAGATGCGCCGGCCTTTTTCATTCCGGCAAGACCTGCCCGTGGCCGTCCACGGCTCGCGCAATGCGCTTGGTGCAGCCGCCGCGAGTGGACCCCTCAACCTCTGACCCCTCTGTCCCCTACGGGGACAACTCCCCATCTGAATGGGGAGGAGATGATTGCGACCTCTTCCTCCTCCCATTCAAATGGGGAGGTGCCCCGTCTTGCGGGGCGGAGGGGTCAAGCTCGGGCCCACTTTCAGGCCCAACATACGCACGTTTCAGGTGTGCCCGGTGAGCCGGAAAAAGGCCCGCATTCATTGGCTTCCAGGCGGCTGGAAAGTCAAATTTCTATCAGGCAGGTTGGGCCAAAATCACGTTGGGAGTTTTGCCGGCCGGCTTTCGATGCGCCCAAAATAGAAGTGCCCGCCGATGCCGAGCGCCAGGATCAGGAGGCCGAACAGGAACTCGGTGAGGGTGGGGCCCAGCAGGTCGAACAGCGGCGTGGCGGCGATATTGAAGATCAGCATCGAGCCCGCCATCACTGCGAGGCGCAGCCGGAAGACGCGGGCGATCTCGGGCCCACGGTAGGCGGTCTGCAGGCGGGTGATCATCGGGATGAAGAAGAACGGCCCGCCGAAGCCCGCGAGAAGCCCCGCTGCCATCATGGCCGGCAGCATCCACGGGTTGGGCAGCACCCAGGCGGCGACCGCGATCAGCGCGAAGCCCGCGCCCATCGCGACATAGCCCAGGAACATCGTCGATAGCGGACGGCGGAAGCGGACGCTGCCGGCGATCAGGTTGCCGGCGACGTCGCCCGCGCCGCTGACGCCGATTATCAGGCCGAGCGCCGCCAGACCCTCGAAGTCGAACAGGCGCGGGTCGTGCTGCTTCACCATCAGGGCGATGCAGAGCTGCAGCGCCACGCTCCACGGCCCGTTGGCGAGCGCGTTGACCAGCAGCAGTGTGCCGATCGTGTGCTCGCGCCGCATCAGGCGCGCGCCGTCGACCAGCGCGTCCCAGGCCCCATGGAGGCCGCCGCGACCGCGCTGCGGCTGGTGCGTGGGATCGAACAGACGATCGCGCACCGCCCAGATCGCGACGCCGGAAAGCACGAAACCCGCGGCGGTGACCGAGAGAAAGTGGATGACCGGCAGGATCGAGTTCAGCACCGCGGCCAGCATCGGCCCGATCAGGCGGGCCAGCCGCCAGGTGGCGTCGAACAGGCCGTTGATCGCCTGCATGGCGTCGCGGTCGGGCACCAGCACCGGCACCGCCGACTGCAGCGCCGGCGTGAAGACCATGCGAAGTGCGGCGATCCCCATCACCGACAGCACCAGCAGCGGGATCGACACGCCCCAGACGTAGGCGCCGGCGACCGGCAGCAGCGCCAGTGCCGCACTCGCGTACTTGGCCCAGATCATGGCGCGGTCGGCGCGCCAGCGGTCGATCACCGAGGCACCGAGGAGACCCGCCACCAGCATGGCGCCATATTGCGCGGCGTTGACGTAGCCCGCGGCGTTGCCGATCTGCTCGGCCGCGATCCACACCACGGCGACGCGGAACAGGTCCTCGCCGATCGTCGAGGCGGCAAGTCCCGACCACACCGTCGCGACGGCGGGATCTTTCAGCGGGCGGAAGATCGGCAGCATCGTGCGTTCAGCTCAGCGGGCCCACACGCCGCCGTCCTTGTTCTTGTAGCCGAGAGACAGATAGGCCGCGTCGACCAGCGGCTGACCACGGCCGTTCATCAGCAGGCCGGGGCCCATGCGGTTCATGGTGTAGCCAAAGGAGAGGCCAGCCGCGGGATCGGCGAAGCCCAGCGAGCCGCCGGCGCCGACATGGCCGAAGGCGGCGCTGCCCAGGATGACGCTGTCGCAATCCTCGCCGAACAGTTTGGCGCCCAGCGCACGCTTGCGGTTGTCCATCGACTTCATGAAGCCCAGCGCAAAGCGCGTCGGGATGCGGAGCGTGGCATCGTCGTGCGTCGCCATCGAGACTTCGCCCATGCGGGCGAGCGTCGTGGAATCAACAAGCTTGCCGCCGCCGTTTGCCAAAGGTGCATACATGCCGGCCAGGCCGCGGCCGTTGGTGATGCCGTTGGCTGCCCCGATCTCGGCGGCGCGGCCGGCGCGGGTATTGGCGCCGCCGGACCGCCAGGCCCCGACGTTGAAGAAGAACAGCGCGGCGGGAGATTGCTTGTTGGTGCCGAGGTCGAGCAGGAAGGGCGTCTTCATGTCCTCGGCCTTGTAGACATGGGGCAGGATCGGCGCGACGCGCGGCTCGACCTCTTCCGGCAGGCCGATCCAGAAATCGAGACCCAGGGGCTTGGCGACTTCTTCCTGGAAGAATGTGCCGAGCGACTTGCCGCTCGCCCGCCGCACCATCTCGCCGACGGTCCAGCCGAAGGTGAAGCCGTGATAGCCGTTGCGCGTGCCCGGCACCCAGAAGGGCTCCTCGGCCGCCAGCCGCTCCGTCATGTAGGCCCAGTCGTAGGGGCCGTCATCCTTCACCTTGGCGCGCAATGCTGGAACGCCGGCGGAATGGTCGAGCATCATGCGCGTGGTCACATGCTGCTTGGCCGACTGGCTGAACTCCGGCCACAGCTCGACCACCGGCGCATCGAGGTCGAGCTTGCCGCGGCTCGCGAGGATGTGCGCGCAGAGCGCCGTCGCGCCCTTGGTGCAGGAGAATACGATGCTCACCGTGTCCTGCTTCCAAGCGGCGCCGGTCTTGGGATCGGCGACGCCGCCCCACAGGTCGACCACGGTCTCGCCGCCCACGGTCAGGCAGACCGAGGCGCCAATCTCGCCGTTGGCGTCGAAATTCTTCTTGAAGGCTTCGGCAACGCGCTCGAAGCCGGGCTTGCACGTGCCTTCAACCATTATTCGGAATCGGCAGCTTGAAGACCTCGAGCAGGAAGCGCGCAGCATGGCCGAGCGCCGTCTGATCGATGCCGTGGCCAACGCCCTCGGCGATGTGGACCGCAACGTCGACGTCGTTCTGCTGCAGCGTCTCGGCGGCGCGTTCGGTCAGCACGTGCGGCAGCATCTCGTCGCTGTCGCCGTGCGCCAGCAGGATCGGTGGCCGCGACTTGATCTCGTCCTTCAGCACCTCCGGCCCCGCCAGCATGCCGGAGAAACCGACGATGCCGGCCAACGGCTTGGCGCGGCGCAGGCCGACCTGCAGCGCCATCATGGTGCCCTGGCTAAAACCGACCAGCGCGGTCTTCGATTCGTTCAGCCCGTACTGGGCCATGGTCTCGTCGAGGAAGGCATCGACACAGGGCGCGGCGCTGCGCACGCCGGCCAGGGTCAGCGCCGGGTCGAGGCGGGAGATGCCGAACCACTGGTAGCCGAAGGGATTGCCCTCGCAAGGGTAAGGCGCGTTGGGCGCGTGGAACACCACGTCGGGCATCAGCGGCGCAAGCACCGGCGCGAGGCCAATCAGGTCGTTGCCGTCGGCGCCGTAACCGTGCAGCAGGATCACGAGGTGGCCGGGCTTGCCGTCGCCCTGCGGGCCGTAGGTGGCGCCTTCCAGCTTGGTCATCGCGGGCTTGGTCATTTGGCCGTCTTCCCCACTTTGATGTCTTCCTTGAGGGGCTTGGGGCCCCAGTCCGGCATGCTGCGGCGATAGTGCCAGAGCAGCAGGGCGGCGGCACTTCGCCAGGGCCGCCACGCCTCGGCGATTTTGAGAAGCCGCTTTGCGTCGGGCCGCTTGCGCAGCCGCTTGAGGTGCTGTGCCGCCACGACCAGCCCGAGGTCGAGGCCGGGCATGATGTCGGGCCGGCCGTGCGCGAACATCAGGTAGATCTCGGCCGTCCACGGGCCGATGCCCTTGGCCTGGGTCAGCATGGCGATCGCCGCCGCGTCGTCGAGGTCGTCGAGGGAGGTGAAATCGATGCGGCCCTCGGCGATGTCGGTGGCGAGGCTGCGGCCGTAGCGCACCTTGGCGCCCGAGAGGCCGACGGCGCGGAGCTGCTCATCGTTCTGGGCCAGGAATTCCGCCGGCTCCATTGACGGCACCGCCGCCTCCAGCCGGAGCCAGATGCTGCGCGCGGCATGGACCGAGACCTGCTGGCCAACGATCGAGCGCATCAGCCCGCCGAAGCCCGTCGGCATCTCGCGTCGCACGGGATGGCCCACGTCCTTCAGGACGCGTGCGAAATCGGGGTCGACGCGCGCCAGATGGCGCATCGCTTTCTTCAGGTTGGCATCATCGAGGACGATCTTGCTCACGCGCCCGGCATAGCACGCCGCGTGAGGCCGCTGTAACGTCCGATCATGCCTCTCGTCGTCACGCGTTTTGCCCCCAGCCCGACCGGCCTGCTGCATCTCGGCAGCGCTTATTCGGCGCTGGTCGCCCGCAACCGGGCCCGCGAGGCCGGTGGCCGGTTCCTGCTGCGCATCGAGGACACCGACATCCGCCGCTGCCGGCGTGAATACGAGACCGCCATCCTGCAGGACCTGAAATGGCTCGGCCTCGATTGGGATGGCGCGGTTCGCCGCCAGTCCGATTATTTCACCGACTACGGCCGCGAACTCGACAAGCTCGACGCCCTCGGCCTGGTCTATCCCTGCTTCTGCAGCCGCGCGGAAATAGAACGTGAGATCGCGGCCTCCGCCAGCGCCCCGCACGCCGCGCCCCACGGCCCCGACGGGCCTCTTTATCCCGGCACCTGCCGTCATCTGGCGCCCGTCGAACGCAAGCGGCGCATCGCGGCCGGCCGCGAACACTGCGTGCGGCTTGATTCGGCGCGCTCGGCGGCCGCTTCAGGACCCTATGATTTCGTCGATGAGCAACGCGGGCGCATGGAAGGCCAGCCGCTGCTGATGGGCGACTTCGTGCTCGCCCGCAAGGACACGCCGACCAGCTATCATCTCTCGGTCACGGTCGACGACCATCTGCAGGGCGTGACCCTGGTGACACGCGGCGAGGACATCCTGCCGTCGACCCACGTTCATGTCCTGCTGCAGCGCCTGCTGGGCTACGCGACGCCGCTCTATGCCCATCATGGCCTGATCGCGGATCCGACCGGCCGGCGCCTGGCCAAGCGCGACAAGGACCTCACCATACGGTCGCTACGCGAAAGCGGCGTCAGTCCCGAAGAAGTGCGCCGCCGCGCTCTGGCGGCGGCAGCCGGGCAGGCCTAACATTCGGCCATGGACCGAACCGCAGAACTGGCCGTCGGGAGGCGGCTGCTCGGCCATATCGATGGCCGTACCACTGATCTCGCGGACTCCCTGTTCCGCAACCGCGTGATCGCCTATTCCTGCCGCGAACGTGCGCGGCTCGAACGCGAGCGACTGTTCCGCGACCAGCCGATCTTCATGGGACTGTCGGCGCGCCTCGCGAAGCCGGGTGATTACGTCACCGAGGATGTGGCCGGCCTGCCGGTGCTGCTGACCCGTGGCGCCGACGGCAGCGTAAAGGCCTTCGCCAACATCTGCCGCCATCGCGGGGCGCCGGTGGCCGAGGGCTGTGGCAACGCGCGCGCCTTCACCTGCCCCTATCACGGCTGGACCTACGATCTCGCCGGCCGGTTGCTCGGCACGACCGACAAGGTGGGCTTCGCTGGGGTCGATCTCGCAAGCCACGGCTTGGTACGTCTCGCCGCTACCGAGCGCCACGGCATGCTGTTCGTGCGGCCGAAGCCGGTGTTGCCGGGCGAGAGTGCCGATCTCGACGTCGATGCCGGCCTGGGGCCGATCGCCGCCGACCTGGCGGCGCTGCAGCTCGGCACCTATCCGCTGTTCTCGGCCGATCGCGTGGCGCCGCGCATCAACTGGAAGTTCGCCATCGATACCTTCCTCGAGGGCTATCACATCCCGCATCTGCACCGGAAAACCATCGCGCCCTACTTCATCGGCAATTGCGGCACCTTCGACGGCGCCGGCCTCAACGGCCGCATGTGCGTGGCCCGCACCTCGATCGACGCCGTGCGCAGCCTGCCCGAGGGGGAGCGCAACTATCGCCCGCACGTCATCTCGATCTACCAGCTCTTCCCCAACACCATCCTGATCTGGCAGGTTGACCATATCGAGATATGGCGGGCCTTCCCCGGCCGCGACGATCCCAGCCGCTGCGACATCGAGCTCACGATCTACACGCCGGCCGACTCCGACAGGCCGCAGTCGTACTGGCAGAAGAACCGTGACATCGCGATCCGCACCGTGATGGAGGAGGACTTCCCGCTCGGCGAGCGCATGCAGATCGGCTTCGAATCGGGCGTCACCGAGGAAGTGCTCTACGGCCGCAACGAGCCGTCGCTGGTCCACTTCCACAGCTCGATCCGCAACGCCCTCGGGGTTCCGGCTTGACGCAGCCCGAGCGGCTGCCTGACTTTCCGACGGGCGGCTGCGCGGTAGTGATCGGCGGATCGGGCGGCATCGGCCGCGCCATCGCCATCCAGCTCGCCGAACGCGGCTGCGACGTGGCGCTGAGCTACTTCAAGGGCAGCGCGCGGGCCGACGAGACGGCATCGCTGGTGCGCAGCGCCGGCCGCGAGGCCCATGTCGGCCAAGTCGACCTGCGCGAGGAGGTCGAGGTCCGCCGCTTCGTCGACGAGGCGGCCCAGCATTTCGGCGGCGTCCATACCGCGGTCTATGCCGCCGGCCCCTACATCCCGATGCGCTTCATCGGCCAGCAGCCGGCGGCGGCCTTCCGCGAGGTCATGGAGCACGATGCCTTCGGCTGTTTCCATCTGGTCCAGGCGGCGCTCCCGCACCTCCGCAAAGCCAAGGGCAGCTTCACCGCCATCGTGACGCCGGCCATCCGCCGCTATGCCGTGCGCGACATACTGAGCGCCGCGCCCAAGGCCGCGATCGAGCAGCTGGTGAAAGGGCTGGCCGCGGAGGAGGGCCGCTTCGGCGTGCGCGCCAACGCCGTCGGAGTCGGGGTCATCACCGACGGGCTCTATCATGCGCTGGTGGAAAGCGGCGACTTCGACCAGCGCTTCCTCGACGCCTCGCGCCAGGCCATGGCGCTGAAACGGCTGGGCACCGCCGACGAGGTCGCGGAGGGCGTGGTGTTCCTGGCCTCGCAACGCGCACGCTGGATCACCGGCCAGACGCTGATGATCGATGGCGGCTATGCAATCTAGAAAATTGTCCCTCGGGCTCCTGCTGCTCAGCCTCGTCGTCTACGCAGCGGCTCTGGTGCAGGAGGAAGCGTTCTGCGTCGAAGGCCAATGCGCCAACTGGCCAGGCTATGCGATCCTGCTGTTCGGCGCGCTCGCCCTGGGCGACAATCCGGCGAACATGGCCTGGCTGGCCAATCCGCTGCTGCTCGCGACATGGATCGCGACATGGATTGGCCGGCGGGTGCCTGCATTCATCGTCGGTTTCGCCGCCCTTGTGCTCGCCGTGTCATTCTCTTTTGCGAAAACGGTGATCGCCAACGAAGCCGGCATCGCCAGCTTGGTCACCGGCTTGAGGCTCGGCTACTGGCTGTGGCTGGCCAGCATGGCGACGGCCTGCGCTGCCGCCGCGCTCGCCGGTAGACCATCGACGACTTCGATTTGAGGCCCAGACATGAACCGTGCCGAGCCGCCGTTCCGCGCCGACCACGTCGGCAGCCTGCTGCGCAGTGCGCCGGTCAAGGCGGCGCGGACCAGGCGCGCCACCGGCGAAATCACGCCGGCCGAACTCAAGACTGTCGAAGATGCCGAGATTGCCAGGCTCGTGGCGAAGCAGGAGGAGATCGGTCTGAAAGGCGTGACCGACGGCGAGTTTCGCCGGTCCTGGTGGCATTACGACTTCCTGGCCGGTCTCGACGGCGTCGAGCTGATAAGCGTGGCCCAGGGCCACCAGTTCAAGGGTACGCAGACCAAGGCCGAAGGATTGCATGTCCACGGCAAGATCGATTTCACCGACCATCCGATGATCGGACATTTCAGGTTCCTGAAGTCGGTGGCGAAATCGACGCCCAAGATGAAGATCCCCTCGCCCACGGCGCTGCACTATCGCGGCGGACGGGCGGCGATCGACAAGGCCATGTATCCGGAGATGCGGGGTTGCTGACCGTGGCATCACTCGCGAACGGACACGACCGGCAAGGACGGGTCGCCGGGCAACTGCATGCGGCGATGGCGGCAGCATGGATCGCGGGTCCGGTCGCGGCGCTGCGCTTTACAATGGTTGGCGGGTCGGTCCGTTCGCCTTGACTGCCGTTGCGACGATTGCCGGCTTGCTCCTCGTCCGTCCGGCCATGCGATAGTGCAAGAAGGAGGTGAGGGATGCTGATCGTGTTGGGAGGATTGTCGGGTACCGGGAAGTCGACGATCGCGAAGTTGCTTGCCTGTCGTATCGGCGCTGTTCATGTGCGCGTCGATACGATCGAGCAGGCCTTGAGGGCGAGCGGCACCCTCCGTGCCGACGTGGGCCCAGCGGGCTATCTCGCCGCCTACGGCGTGGCCGAGGACAATCTCCGCGTCGGTGGGACGGTGGTCGCCGATTCCGTGAATCCTCTCGGCGTCACGCGAACAGCCTGGCGTGCGATTGGCGAGCGCCTTGCGGTCGGTGTCGTGGAAGTCGAGATGATCTGTGGCGACCAGGCCGAGCATCGGCGGCGCGTCGAGACACGGACATCCGATATCGACGGATTGAAGCAGCCGACCTGGCAGGCGGTTGTCGACCGTCACTACGAGGCATGGGACCGCGAGCATATCGTCATCGACACGTCGACGAAGTCGGCCGACGAACTCGTTGCCGACTTGGTATCGCAGCTCAACGCCCCTCGAGCGCCTTGATCACCCACACCTGCACGGTGTTCGATTCGAGGAACTCGCGTCCCAGCTTGCGCAAGGCCGGATCGCGGGCGTCGCCGTCGATGATCGCGGTTAGGATATCGCAATTGTAGGGAACGGCGACGGCTTCGGCGTAGCGCCACGCCCCGTTGTGTCGCTTGTGTCGGTAGGTGCGCACACGGCCAAAGGCGTCGGTGATGCGGAGGCGTTCGCCGGGCCCGACCGGGACGAACCGGGGGTCGAGAAGGCGGACATCGATCGCCTGCTCCAGCGCCGCGTCGGTCGCAATGCCGTCGGGGCAGTCGCCGGCCGGCCCGAGTTTCAGCCACACATAGACGTCGTGGTCGTCGCCGCTGTAGGCGCGACCCGGCGCCGCTTCGTCCGTGGAGAACGGCCAGGTGAAGGGCCGCCAGCCCGCAGAGTCGGTGAAGCCGAGCGCCATCTGCCGGTCGGCGAACCAGGCGATGCCGCCCAGCACGGCGGCCTGTGCCGCGGCCCACGCGATGTAGGTGAGCGTTTGCCGGCTGATCTTCATGCGCCCGATCATAGCTTGTCGGCCTCAGGATCGGCAGATAGACCTGTCGTCACTATAAATTTGCAAGTTCGGCAGGTTTTTGATAGTATTTTCGTCAGGATGGGCTTTTAGCGCCCACTCCTCCCAACGCCCGCCGGATCCGTCCGCGGGCGTTTTTCTTTGCCCAAACAGGACTTCCAGATGACCCCGATCAAACGCTGCTGGCGGCCGCAGGGCCGCTTCCTGCGCGAATTTGCGCGCACCGGCTCCGTCTCTGCCGCCTGCCGCGCCGCGGGCCTGGCCCGCCGTACCGTCTACAACTGGCGCGATGCCGACGCCGATTTCCGGAACCGCTGGGAGGTCGCCCGAGAGCGCGGAGTCGGGCTCCTGCACGACGAGGCCATGCGTCGCGCCATGGTCGGCGACGAGGTGCCGGTGTGGCACGACGGCCGGATCGTCGGGCACGAGACCGTGGTGGACGCGCGCGTGCTGTGGAGGTTGCTGCAGGCACTGCAGGCAGAGACCTACGGGCCCCGCGCCGCCGAACTGCAGGCAGAGCGCGAACGCCAGGCGGAGTTCAGGCGCCGGCTCGACGCGGCGGACAAGCGGGTGGCGGTCTACGAGGCCGAGATTCGCGCCCAGGCCGCGCGCAGCCGGGAGAAATCCCATGATGCCGGGTAGACGGCCCCGGCGGCACAGTTCGTCACGGGGCGATTCGCCCGTGCGCTCAAGGGCCTGGCGGCGGTTTTTGGCACAGGTCTCCAGACACCGCGTGGCACAACGAGCTGTGCCAGGAAATGGTCCACTTTCAGATCTGGTGCGCCATCGGTGGCGCCGGGATCGGACGCACGCGCTCGTAGGCCGCGGCCGCGCGCAGCACCAGCGCATCGCGGGCGTGGCCGCCCACGATCTGCAGGCCGATCGGCATTCCCTCGCGATCCAAGCCGCAGGGGATGGTGGCGGCGGGCTGGCGCGTCAGGTTGAAGGTGAGCGTAAAAGGCGTCCAGCCGATGTCGACACCGTCGCCGCCCCAGGCCGCATTCTCGTTCACGGCGAAGGCCGTCATCGGCATGGTGGGCGTGAGCAGCAGGTCATACTTGGCCATGAACTGGTTCATGATCACGCCGACCTGCTGGCGTTGGTGAATCGCCGTCACCACCGCCTCCTGGCCGAGATTGGCGCCGTGCTCGGCGGCTTTCAGCAGGCCCGGATCCATCAATGCCCGCTTCTCTGGGCTAAACGTCTTCACCAGCACGGCCACGTTCGACTGCCAGTGCGCGTTCAGGATGCGGCGCGGGTCGAGGCCGGCGAAGTCGGGCGAATCCTCGACCACCTTGGCGCCCAGCGTCTTGAACACTTTTACGGCGTGTTCGACCGCCACCGCGACGTCGCGGTCGATCTTGTCGCGCTCGACGAAGCCCAAGGTGGGGGAATAGGCGATGCGCAGTCCCTTCACGCCCTTCTCGAAGCCCTTCATGTAGTCCTCGGCATCGTCCGGCCTTCCATAAAGGTCGCGGCTGTCGGGCCGGGCGATGACGTTCATCATCATCGCCGCGTCACGCACGGTGCGCGTCATCGGTCCGATGTGCGAGAGCGTGCCTTGCGCCGAAGGCGGCCACAGCGGCACGCGCGCCTGCGTCGGCTTCAGTCCAAAAAGACCGGTGAAGGAGCAGGGGATGCGCACCGAGCCCGCGCCGTCGGTGCCGATGGCGAGGCTGCCCATGCCGACCGCTTCGGCGGCGACGCCACCGCCCGAGGAGCCGCCCGACGTGCGGCCGATCTTCCAGGGATTGTGCGTGGCGCCGTAGAGGCCCGAATCGGTCACGCCCTTCCAGCCGTATTCCGGCGATGTCGTCTTGCCCAGCAGCACGGTGCCGGCCTCGCGCAGGCGCTGCGCCACGGGTGAGTCGACGGTCCATGGCCCGTCGGGATCGGTGGCGAGGCTGCCCATGCGCGTCGGCATGCCCTTGGTCAGCACCATGTCCTTGATGGTGATCGGCACGCCGTCGAGGTCGCTCTGCCGCTTGCCGCCCTTCTTCCAGCGCTTCTCCGACGACCGCGCAGCGCGGAGCGCCGTGTCGGGATCGAGATGCTGGAAGGCGTTGAGCTGGCCGTTGAAGGCGTCGATGCGTGCCAGCGCCGCCTTGGTGGCTTCGACCGGCGAGGCCTTGCGCGACTTGAAGAGTTTCACCAGCTCGTGGGCCGGCATCATCGCAAGGTCGGCGGTCATCGGTCGGTCTCCGGAAGGATGGGGAATTTCAGCGGATTGGTTTCGGCATAGGCCGCGGCGGCGCGCAGCACCAGCGCATCGCGGTAGTGGCCCGACACGATCTGCAAGCCCACCGGCAGGCCTTCGCTGCCGAGGCCGCACGGCACGCTCGCGGCGGGATGGCGGCTGAGGTTGAACTGCGAGGTATAGGGCGACCACTGGATGTTGGGCTTGCCGTCCGGCCCCTCGGGCAGGTTCTGGCCGGCGGCGAAAGGCTTTACCGCGACGGTGGGCGTCAGCAGCAGGTCGTACTTGGCAAAGAACAGGTTCCAGGCGATGGCGAGATCGCGCCGCGTCACCTGGGCGTTCACCACATCCTGCAGCGAATAGCGCAGCCCCGCCTTGGCGCCGGCCAGCAGGTTGGGATCGAACTCCTCGTGCCGGCTCTCGGGATAGAGCTGCAGCAGCCGCTGCAGCGCCGTCAGCCAGTGGATCACGAAGGCGCGGCCGGCCTCGGGATAGGGGAAGGGGGCCGCAACCTCTTCGACGTCGCAGCCCAGCGCCGTGAACTGCTTGGCGGCCTTGGTCACAAGGGCGGCGACTTCTATGTCGAGCGGGTGATCGCCGAAGCGCAGCACGAAGCCCACCTTCAGCTTCTTCAGCTTGCCGTCCAGCTTCTTCGTGTAGTCGGTGTCGTCGGCTGGCAGGCCGTAGGCGTCGCGCGCATCGGGACGGGCGATGGCGTTCATCATCAACGCACAGTCGAGCGCGGTGCGGGCCATCGGGCCGGTGTTGGAGAGATCGCCGGTCATCGACGGCGGCCACGCCGGGACGCGGCCGAACGTGGCCTTCAATCCAACGAGGCCGTTGAAGCTCGACGGGATGCGCACCGAGCCGCCGCCGTCGGTGCCGATGGCGATCGGGCCGAGGCCCGCCGCGACCGCGGCACCGGCGCCGCCCGACGAGCCGCCCGGCGTGTGGTCGGTGTTCCACGGGTTGCGCGAGATGCCGTGCAGCGGCGAATCGGTCACGCCCTTGTGGCCGTATTCCGAGCTGGTGCTCTGGGCGAAGACGATGGCGCCGGCCTCGCGCAGGCGCGCGACGGCGGGCGCATCGGCATCGGCCGGCGCCTTGTCGGTGAGCTTGCTGCCCATGCTCGCCGGCCAGCCTTTTACCCGCACCAGTTCCTTGATCGAGACCGGCACGCCGTCGAGCGGCGACAGCGGCTTGCCCTTCTTCCAGCGCTTCTCCGACGCGCGGGCGGCGGCGAGCGATGCGGCGGAGTCGATATGACAGAGCGCGTTGATCCGGGGCGCCAGCTTCTCGGCGCGGACCAGCACCGCCTTCATGGTCTCGACCGGCGAGGCCTTGCCCTTCCGGTAGAGCTTGGAAAGTTCGGCGGCGCTGGCTTGCGTCAGGTCCTGGGTCATGCGGCCTTCCCCTTCGTCGGTCCCTGGGCAGCGCGATATTGGCGCGCGAGCTGTTCGGCCTGGTACTCGGCGGCCAGCGCCTGCTCGGTGCGGCCGACTTTGCGGTAGAGATCGGCCAGCGCGCGCTTGGTGGCGGCCACCGTCGGCCGCTCGCGCTCGTCGGCCTGCAGGATCGCCATGGCGGCGTCGTTCCAGCCGGCGCGCACCAGGGCATCGAGATGAATGGCGCCGAACAATGCGCGCTGCGCGATGCTGCCGCCGATCGGTTGCAGGTGCGGCATTGCCTGGCCGAGCAGCCGCGCGGCTTCGGCGAAGTCTCCCCGGGCGTGCGCGGCAAGTCCGTGCGCCGCCGGCACGGCGCAATCGGCCCAGGCCTCGCGCTCGAACGGCTTGGCGCGCTCGGCGCGGTCTTCCAGGCTCGCCAGCATCTCGGTGACGGCGCTGCCGTCGCCCGCGCGGGCGAGGCCGTAGAGATATTGCAGGTCGAGGAAGGGCGAGAAGTGCTCGTGCAGCCGCGGCTTCAGGTAGATCGCGAGGTCGGCCCAGCGCTGGCCGACGTCGACGCCGCGCAGTTCGAGGCGCGCCAGCAGCGAGACGGCGTTGATCTGGTCCTCGGAGAATTCCTTCCACACGCCCCAGACGCGCTTGTCATGGAGCTCGAGCGCCTCGTCGGTGCGGTCCAAGTCGATCAGGAACAGCGCGAAGTGCCACCAGAGATGCGTGTACATGAAGGAGTTGCAGCTCTCCCACGTGTCGGACATCTCGCCGAGAAACGCCACGCCCTCCTGCATCTGGCCGCGCGCTTCGAGGCAATGGGCGACGGCGTGGTGCGCCCAGGGATCGCGGCGGTCCATGGCGATCGCCTTGCGCGCTGCTGCCTCGGCCTCATCAAGTCGGTTGCACTCCTCCAGGCCGAACGCATACATCGCCCAGACATAGTGGTTGTCGCCATTGGCCGGCACGATGCGCTCGCCGATGCGCAGGATGCCCTCGGCGTCGCCCTGCCCGAAGGCATGAAGCTGGCCGATCTTGGCGGCGAGCAGGTCGCGCGGCCATTGCCCGACCATGTCCTCGAAGATCTTCTGTGCCGCCGGGATCTCACCCGCGATCCACGCCTCGGTGGCGGCGAGCCAAGCCAGTTCGCGGGCGTTGGCGCCTGAAGACATCGCCTTGGCGCGGGCAACGTAGCGCCCGGCGGCCTCGAAGCCCTCGGCCGAATTCATGGAAAGCATCAAGTTGGCCGCGATCAGCGGCAACAGCAGGCACTTCTCTTCCTTGTCGGCGATGGCGATGAATTCCGCGAGACGATTGCCGAAGGCCAGCCATTCCTCGCGGACGAAATCGAGCGCCGCGACCGCTTCCGCACCGGCATTGCTCAATTCCAACCCTTGACCGTCGCGCGCCACGCACTGCCCCCGTTTTCGTTGGCCCCATTTTCGTCAGAAGAGCTTCGCATGCCGTGCGACGTTGGGCAAAATCCGGGAGAAAATAGTGAAGCGTCGAGGTGCCCGAAGGTGCGCAATTTGAAGCGTGCGGCTGGCTAACGCTAGCTCTTCGGCGATCCACCAAGGAAGCAGAAGATAGTGCCGCTCGGGCCGGCACAGATGTGGCTGTTGCCGTCAGGCGCGAGCTCCTTCAGCACCACCTTGGGCGGCACCAGCACCCAGCGGCCATTCACCAGCGCATACCAGTTGCCGTCGTCCCTCTGATAGGCGCGGGTCGGTCGGCAGTCGCCCGGGACGCCGTTCCGGGTGCCATTGCAGCACGACGCGTTCGAGCCGGGACGCTTCAGCTTTTCGTACCAGTCGTGATTTTCCGCGTGGCCCTGGCCGTGATGGCCGGACGAATCCTGGGCCATCGCTGGTGACCAGGCGAGAGCCGCGCACCAGGCGGCAATGAACAACAGCCGTGGGAACAACAGCCGTGGGAACAACAACCGTGGCATGAGGGCTGCCACCCTTTGGTGTGTCGGTCGAGCCGGCAGCGTATTCGAGGCGACGTGCCGTCGCTCAGCCGATTCCGTTGGGCAAACTATACTCTTTCCGGAGGCCCGAGACGATGGGGACGAAATCGGGATCGTCGGCCGACAAGAGGCCGTGGCGCACAAAGAAGTCGATCAGCACCAGGTTGCAGTTGTACTTGAACTCGGTCGTGTCGCGCACCGTCTCGAACACGCGCTGCACCGGCCACAGCTCGAAGGAATGAACCTCACCGTCGTTTGCACGCGGGGTGAAACTCTCGGGCAGTTCGAGGTCGAAGCAGGTCATGATGTCGGGCTTGAGCTGCTGGCCCGATTGGTTCCAGTAGGCCACGAAGCTGACGGCTTTCGCCTGCCTGGCGAGCTCCGGCGGGATCGAGGCTTCCTCGCCGCATTCCTTGATCAGGTTCTCGTGAAGGCCGAGCCCGACCGGCTGTCCGCCCGCGACGGTATTGTCGAGCTGGCCGGGGAAGGTGGGCTTCTCGTAGGAGCGTCGCGGCACCCAGATATGCAGCCCGTCGTCCTTGCGGACATAGCCCGTCATGTGCGGCCCGCCGGCGCGCACGCCGAACCACGGCACCGCCGATCGCTCCATCGCCATCAGCATCGGCGTGCCGGACGCTGGCGTCACGGCATAGTCCTCCTCGCGCCAAAGGCCTTTGAAGTAGCCACGCTCGCGCAAGGAGAGGAGGAAGGCGCGCATCTCGGCCGTGCGCTTCGCTGCGGTGTCGAGCTTCGCATCGAGGCGCCAGGCGCCGTCCTCGCGCCTGAAGAGCCCGCAGCCCGCCACGACGTCGGCGGCGAAGTCATGATGGACGAAGCCGGCACGGTCGCGGCCGATGAACCAGGGTTCGAACTGGGCGAGGTCGGCGTTGTTGCAGCGCCTGATATGGTCGAGGAAGGACATGCGTTGGGGAGATAGCATAGAGTGCGGCCGATGACAGAAGATGAACTGCAGAAGCTCCTCGAAAAGTCGCTGCCGGTCACCGATTTGCATGGCCTGTTCGTCGAGGAGTGCCAGGACCAGGACATCCGGCTGCGTTTCTCGCTGGCCGCGGGGGAGACCTGGTCGATGCCGGCGCTGCTGTCGCTGGTCGACACCGCGCTCCGCGCCGCCGCGGGCCTCGAGACGCGGCTCACGCATCTCAACGTCACGGTACTGAAGCCCGCGCAGGAAGCCGATGTGCTGGCGCTGTCGCGCGTCATACGCCGCGACGGCGATTCAATTCACGCCGAGGCCTGGCTGTTCAGTCACACCGCGATCGATCCGATGCTGCACGCGACGGCGAGCCTACGCAGCCTCTTTCCACGCTGAGTCCACGACGCCCACGACGTCGCGCATGATCGCCGTCAGGTCGAAATCCTTGGGCGTGTAGACGCGCGCCACGCCCGCCTTGATCAGCGCCTCGGCGTCGGCCGGCGGGATGATGCCGCCCACTACCACCGGCACGTCGCCGATGCCGGCGGCACGGAGGCCGGCCAGCACGTCGCCCACCAGCGAGACATGGCCGCCCGACAGGATCGAGAGCCCGACCACGTGCACGCTCTCCTCGAGGGCCGCATTGACGATGCGCTCCGGCGTGAGGCGGATACCCTCGTAGACCACTTCCATGCCGCAATCGCGCGCACGCACGGCGATCTGCTCGGCGCCGTTGGAATGACCGTCGAGCCCGGGCTTGCCGACCAGGATCTTTATGCGCCGGCCGAGGCGCCGGGAGATCGTGTCGACCTCGCGGCGCACGGCCTCGAGGCGGCCGTCGGTCACGCCGGCGGCGCGGGCGACGCCGGTCGGCGCGCGATATTCACCGAACACCTGCCGCAGTGTGTCGGTCCATTCCCCGGTGGTGACGCCGGCCTGGGCACAGGCGATCGAGGCCGGCATGACATTGCGGTCTTCCTTGGCGGCCGACGCGAGTTCGGCCAGCGCCTTCTTCGCGGCAGTCGAATCGCGGGCCACGCGCCAGGCGTTCAGCCGTTCAATTTGGCCGCTCTCGACGCCGGCATCGACCGTCATGATCGAGCCCGCGCCTGTCGACAGCGGCGAGGCTTCGGCTTCGGTGAAGGCGTTGACGCCGACCACGGTCTGCTCGCCCGCCTCGATGGCCGAGAGCCGTTTGAGATTCGATTCGACCAGCCGCTGCTTCATGTAAGCCGATTCGATGGCCGCCACCGCGCCGCCGATATCGTCGATCCTGGCCATCTCGGCCAGCGTCTCTTCCTTGAGCGAGGCGACCTTGGCCGCGATCTCGGTGCTGCCGTCGAAGATGTCGCCATATTCCAGCAGGTCGGTCTCGAAGGCCACGATCTGCTGCAGGCGCAGCGACCATTGCTGGTCCCACGGCCGCGGCAGGCCCAAGGCCTCGTTCCACGCCGGGAGCTGCACCGAGCGGGCGCGGGCGTTCTTGCTCATCACCACGGCCAGCATTTCCAGGAGGATGCGATAGACGTTGTTCTCGGGCTGCTGCTCGGTGAGGCCGAGCGAATTCACCTGCACGCCGTAGCGGAACAGCCGCTGCTTGACGTCGCTGACGCCATAGCGGTTGAGCGTGATGTCGTCCCACAGCTCGGCGAAGGCCCGCATCTTGCACATCTCGGTGATGAAGCGGATGCCGGCATTCACGAAGAAGGAGATGCGGCCCACGACCTGCGGGAAGTCGGCATCAGGCACCTGGCCGCGTGCCTTCACGGCATCGAGCACGGCGATGGCGTTGGCCAGCGAGAAGGCCAGCTCCTGCACCGGCGTGGCACCTGCTTCCTGCAGGTGATAGCTGCAGACGTTCATCGGGTTCCACTTGGGAACCTCGCGGTAGGTGAAGCCGATCGTGTCGGCCGTCAGCCGCAGCGACGGCTCGGGCGGAAAGATATAAGTGCCGCGGGAAAGATATTCCTTGATGATGTCGTTCTGCGTCGTGCCTTGAAGCTTGTTGCGCGCCACGCCCTGCGCCTCGCCCGCCGCTATATAGAGAGACAGCAGCCACGCCGCCGGCGCGTTGATGGTCATCGACGTGTTCATCTTGTCGAGCGGGATGCCATCGAACAGCGCGCGCATGTCGCCAAGGTGACTGATCGGGACGCCCACCTTGCCGACCTCGCCGCGGGCCAGCGGATGGTCGCTGTCGTAGCCGGTCTGGGTCGGCAAATCGAAGGCGACGCTGAGGCCGGTCTGACCGCGCGCCAGATTGGTGCGGTAGAGCTCGTTGGACTTCTCGGCCGTGGAATGGCCGGCGTAAGTCCGGATCAGCCAGGGCCGATCCTTTTTGGGCGCCTGATGTTTGGGCGCAGGGGGCGTCGTCTTGGTCATGGTGGCGGCCAATGGCAGGGTTGACGTACACTCCCGTACACCAATAGATGCTGCACCGCAGCATGGAATATTTCGCAGTGCAGCCGAGAGAATTGGGCCAGCCTTGAGCCACGCCACCACCCCCTGGGGCCAAACCGCGGGGAGTGCGCCGGGCGGCGTCTTTGTGCCCGAGCCGACCCGGCCGGATCTGACGCCCAGCCGGCCGGTCTACGACGGCACCTTGGGCGAGCTTTACGCCATCTATCTGCGCCATCTCGTCTTGATGATCGTGACCCTGGGCTGGTCGCGGTTCTGGGGCCGCACCCGCATCCGCCGCTACGTCTGGAACCATCTCGCGATCCTGGGCGACCGCTTCGAGTATCGCGGTCGCGGTCGCGAGTTGCTGATCGGCTTCCTCTTCGCGATGGTGCTGCTCGCGGCCTGGGCCGGCCTGATGTACCTGGCCTGGATCTATGTCTTCCACGAGAAGCCGTTCGCCACCTTCGGGATGTTCGACATCTTCTCGTTGTCGGTGCTGCTGATCGGCTTTCCGCTCGCCTATGTCGGTCACTATGCCGGCCTGCGCTACAAGCTCTCGCGCACGCGCTGGCGCGGCATCCGTTGCGGCATGGCGGGTTCGGCCTGGCGCTACGGCGTGATCGCGACCTTCCTGCACTTCGCCAATGCCCTGACGGCCTACCTGCTGACGCCGGTGGTCTCTGTGAATCTCTCGCGGCCGCGCATCGCCAACACGCGACTGGGCACGCTGCCCTTCGCCTTCGCCGGCAACGCAGGCGACATCTACCGCCGCTACCTCGGCTACTATTTCCTGAACATCGTGGCGTGGATCGCGGCGGCCGTTGCCGTCTTCTTCACTGTTGGCGGCACGCTCGAGAGTCTTGGTGTATCAACGGACGATTTCCTGAAACTCTTCTCGAAGCCCAGCTTGCGCACGCTGCTGTTCGTGGTGGCGATCGCTTTCGCCGCCTACATCGTGTTCGGCCTGCTCATCCTGCCGCTGCGTTGCTGGTGGCAGGCCTACCTGATGCGCTACCTCGTGACCCACAGCCGTGCCGGCAACGTGCTGTTCGCCACCGCGATCTCGACGCGCCAGATGTGGGGCTTCCTGGTGTTGAATTACCTGATCGTGCTGCTGACCCTCGGCATCGGCTGGCCGTGGGTGATGCATCGCACGATGAAGCTGATCGCCGACCAGCTCTGGGTCTATGGCGCGCCCGATGGCGCCTCGATCGCCCAGCCGCCCGATCGCGGCCCGGGTTACGGCGAGGGCCTGCTCGACATGTTCGACGTGAGCGGAATCTGACGATGGCCGCTGCCTCGCGCTTCTACGACGGCATCACCGCGCAGGTGCATGAGGTCGGCGTGCGCGCCACTACTGGCGAGCTGATCATCTTCCGGCCCGCCGATTCGGGCATCGTGGCGCGCTGGCCGATCGACGAACTGGTCGTGCTGGGCGATGGCAACCACGAAGCGGCGCCGCCGGTCATGCGCCGTGACGGCGAGGCCCGCTTGGTCATCGAGGACATCGAGCTCAGGCAGCGGCTCGCCGCCCTCGTGCCTGAACTCGCGGCGCTCGACCACCGGCCGGCCCCGTTGGTCCCCAGGCTGGCGACGCTCGGCGTCACCTTGATGGCGCTGGTCGGGCTGTTCTGGCTCACCGTCGATTACGGCACCGAATATGCGGCACCCTGGCTGCCCTACAGCCTGCAGGCCAAGCTCGGCGAGACCGTGTTCGAGGAGCTGGTTGCCGACAAGGACCAATGCCACGGCGCGCAGGGGCTGGAGGCGATCAACAGACTCGCCAACGAACTCGCCCAGGCCGCAGGCTACGAGCACGAGGTCACCGTGCATATCGTCGAAGGCGGGCCGGTCAACGCCTTCACCCTGCCGGGCGGCATCCTGGTGTTCTATTCCGACCTGATCGACCAGGCCAAGGACCGCTCCCAGGTCGCGGGCGTGCTGGCGCACGAGATCGGCCATGTCGTGCATCATCATCCGATCAAGGGCATCGCGCGGCAGTACGGCATCGACCTGCTGATGAAGCTGGTGAGCGGTGGCTATTCCGATCTCCTGAACACGCTGAGCTCGGGCGGCAACATCCTGCTCGCGCTGCGCAACGGCCGCGCCTTCGAGCGCGAGGCCGACGCGACCGGCGTCGGGATGCTCGAGAAGCTCGGGCTCCGCGCCGACGGCATCGCCGGCTTCTTCGAACAGATGATGGAGAAGGAACCCAAGGACGCGGCCGCGGCCGCCGGCATCTGGTCGAGCCATCCGCCGACCCAGGAACGTATCGACGCCACCAAGCGGCCAACCACGGGCAAGCCCGCCTTCAGCGATGCCGACTGGAAGGCGCTGCGCGACGTCTGCAAGTGAGCGCGCGCATGCCTTTCATAGTGCTCGCGACATCCCTTGAATCGCCCGGCATCACCCCGTCTGATCGGCTCTATGCCGATGCGCTGGAGCGCCGCGGTTGTCGCGTCGTCGGTGCACCGTGGGACGGGCCGCGCGAGGCCTTTGCCGGCGCCGATGCGGTCGTGCTGCGCGCGACCTGGGGTTACTACCGGACGCTGGAAGCATTCCGAGATTGGACTGAGGCGATGGCCACGGCGACGCGGCTGTTCAATCCGATCGGTCTGGTGCGCTGGAACCTGCGCAAGGACTACGTCGGCAAGCTTGCGGCGGCGGGCGTCCGCGTGCCGCAATCGCACCTCGTGGCCTGCGAGGCTGATGCCATCGCCAAGGTGCTGGACGACGCGGGCTGGAATCAGGCCGTGGTGAAGCCCGCCTCGGGTGCATCGGGCCATTCCGTCGAGCTGGTAAAGCGCGCGACGCTTTTGGAACAAGTCGCCGGGCTTTCCGACGAGGCCCGCGCCTCGGGCGTGGTCGTGCAGGAATTTCTGCCGGAGATCGCCGAGGGCGAGCTGTCGCTGGTCTATTTCGATGGCGTTTTCAGCCACGCCATCCGCAAGCGCCCGCCGCCCGGCGAGTTCCGCAGCAACTCGCGCTATGGGCCGACTCGCACCGCCGAGACGCCGCCGCGTGAAGTGACGGAGCAGGGCGCGGCCTGCCTGCGCGCGCTGCCCGAGATGCCGCTCTATGCCCGCGTCGACGGCGTGGTTCGTGACGGCGAACTGATCGTGATCGAGGTCGAGGTGCTGGAGCCCGCGCTGTTCATGGAGTTCGACCCGCCGTCGGCCGAACGCTTCGCCGAGGCCACGTTGCAGCGCCTCTAGTGATGCCGCCAGCGCATGGCGGTACGCGGCGGCACCGCTACCCAACCATTCATCGACGTGCCAAAAAGCACGAATGCCCAGCCTGAGAAAGCCGGTGGTCGGCGTCATCGGCAACGCCCATGTGGTCAACGATCGGCACAACGTACAGCTCGTCGGGCAGCGCAATATGCGTGCGGTCGCCGAGGTAGCCGGGGCGTTGCCCCTGATGTTTGCCGCCACGCCGGACATCACGGACATCGAGGCGCTGCTGGATGCGGCTCGACCCCGAAATGGGTCGGATGAACATTGGCGCGTCCGCCGGTCAGGAGAATGCCGTCGACCGCATCCAGC
>ENA-ORBV01005185-ORBV01005185.1-microbial-mat-metagenome-genome-assembly--contig:-NODE-5185-length-24228-cov-5.295350_pt1 | contig 24228 bp, 15 predicted proteins | sample MGYA00237777_ERZ505514 | MGnify/ENA primary metagenome ERZ505514 (study PRJEB26160, sample SAMN06269048) | microbial mat metagenome | isolation source: Oligotrophic lake microbial mat | place... | reverse complement strand
GAGATGTGTATAAGAGACAGAGGTTGATCCCGGGGTGACGCCCTGTTCGCGCAGAGCATTGCACGCGTCGCACGGACACATCGCGCGCAGATCGCGAAAATTATAGATATTCGCACACGGGGACTCGCTCCATTCGATGGACATTCCGTACTGACCGACGAGCTGAATCCCCTTCGCGCGCAGATGATCCGGAATCTGAGAGGGCTCCACGAGCGGCTTGCCCGACCATTCCTCGACACACTGAGCGCATCGACACTTGAGTCGCAACGTGCGCGCAGGAATGATCGATTCGTGTCCGTCGGGCCAACGAAAGGTGATGTTCTTCCGCAAGAGCCCCACGATTTCGGTCGGCATCGGCATTCGAAAATATGATAGCAAGAGAACCAACCCCTGGCCCAAGCCATCGATGCGTCCCCTCATCCTGATCTGTTTTTTCCTGTCGGGCGCGTCGGGTCTCATATTCGAGTTGCTCTGGACGCGCATGTTGACCCTGGTTTTCGGGTCGACCACCCTCGCGGTCTCGACGGTGCTCGCGACCTTCATGGGCGGACTTGGACTGGGTTCGTACCTGGCCGGCCGTTTTGCGGATCGGCTGCGTCGCCCCGTGCTGTTCTACGCCGGTGCGGAATGCATCATTGGCCTGTACGCCCTGCTCGTCCCTTGGGCCATATCGCACTACGAACCCCTCAACCACTGGTTGTGGGCTACGTTTGGCGACAGCTACTCGCTGCTGTCGATTGTTCGCTTCGCCGCATCGGCCCTTTTGCTGTTGCTGCCAACCACCTTGATGGGCGCGACGCTGCCTATCCTCGCCCGCCACTTTGTGTCTCGACCCTCGGAGCTGCAGCGGGTGGGAGGCAATCTTGGGCGGCTGTATGCAGTCAACGTGCTTGGAGCCTGCGGCGGATCATTTCTCGCCGGGTTCATCTTCTTGCCCGACTTTGGCATCAGTACCACCAATCGTATTGCAGCGACCTTCAACTTCACCCTGGCAGTAGCCGCCTGGATTGCGCACCGATGGTCGATGCGCCAACCTGTAGCGGCCGATCTCGACGAAATGCTGAGTCAGGCTGTCGCCCTCGGAGAAATACAAGCCTCGTCGGTTGTGCCTGCTCCGCCTGCCATCACGCGGCGTGCGAGGAACGTCGTCCTGTTCGGATTCGCGTTATCGGGCGCCACCGCAATGACCTTGCAAGTTCTCTGGACGCGCGCACTCGCCGTGGTGATTGGATCATCGGTCTATTCCTTCACCCTCATCTTGCTGGCATTCCTCGTGGGTCTTGGTGGCGGCGCCGCTGTCCTCGGAGCCCGCGCCGATCGGACCGCCAACCCAGTTCGATGGCTGGGGATCACGCATCTCGGGATCGCGTTTGCGGTCGGATTCTCCTACCTCATCATCGATGACCTGCCGTACGTGTTCACCTGGCTCTTGTCGGCGACCGATTTCGGTGTCAGCGCCATTTTGTTTTGTCAGTTCATCCTTGCCTGCGTTGCGATTCTCCCCGCAACACTACTCATGGGCGCCATCTTCCCGCTCACCATGCGCATCGCAATGGGCACCCTCGACAATGTCGGCCGAGACGTCGGCTCGACCTACGCGCTCAACACGCTTGGCGCCATTACCGGATCCTTCGCGGCTGGCTTCGTCATCCTGCCGTCGCTGGGATTGCAACGCGGCATCTACGTGTCGGTGGTTGCCGGACTTGCGCTCGCCGCAGCGCTCTTTGTCATTGATCCAAAGCCCAGTCGTCGCAGCAGGGCCATTGGCGTCGGATGTGCGGTCGGCCTCGCGCTCGTCGGACTGCTATTGCCACGCTGGAACCTCACCTCGTTTTCGATCGGATTTTTTCGTGCCTCGATTGCGAAGGACTTTGTGCAACGAAGGCAAGCGGGCAAAGAATGGAAGTCGCCCATCCTCGAATTCTACGAGGACGGTATTGCGACGACGGTATCGGTCGATCGCTGGGGAAAAACCTATTCCATGAAGAACAACGGCAAGGTCGATGCGTCGAGCGACGCCGACATGCCAACCCAGGTTTCAGTGGGAATGATCCCGTTGTTCCTCTATCCCGGTGACAAGCCGCCCCGTTCGGCCCTGATCGGCTTTGGCTCGGGTGTAACGACAGGCGCGATGACCCAAGGCCCGATTGGCACACTTGAAGTGGTCGAGCTTGAACCCGCCATCTACCGCGCCTCGCACTTCTTTGATCACGTCAACCACCGGCCGCTCGAAAATCGCAGGGTAACGGCACGCGTGGGTGACGGTCGAAATTTTCTTTCGCAACGATCTGATCGTTTCGACGTGATCGTGAGCCAGCCCTCGAACCCGTGGATCACGGGCGTCTCGAACTTGTTCACCCGCGAATACTTCCGTGCGATCGCGGCGCGCCTTGAACCTGATGGTCTCTTTTGTCAGTGGGCCCAGTTGTACGAGATGGCGCCATGGAACGTGAAAACCATCTACCGAACCCTTGCCGCCGAGTTCCCGTACGTCGCGGTTTTCTCGGCCGAAGATCTCTCGTCCGACACGGTCCTCATTGCGTCGATGAAACCCATCGTTCTCGACCTGGAAAAGATCGGACGGCGCATGAAAGATCCCATCGCGAAAGCCGAAGCCCTTCGAGCGGGATGGCACACGCCACACGATATCGTGGCACGCTTGCTTGTGGCACCGGACGAGATCGCAGCGTTTACGGCCGGCGCTCCGATCAACACCGACGACAACGCCCTCATCGAGTTCGCTGCACCCCGTGATCTCATGGGGGCGGCTCGCAATGACAGATATCTCGCCCGGGTTTATGGGCCGCAGTGGCCCTACGCCCGCTTGCTCGGACTTGCCCGCAACATCGATGCGGGCGACGAGCCCGGGACCGGCGCTGGAAAGTTGGCGCGCAGCTTGCTCGCGTTTGGACGAACCCGCGAGGCGACGTTCTGGATCCGAAAGGCATTGCAGGCGCCCACCAATCGAAGCACAGAACATGCGAGACACTTGCTCTCGCTTGTCGCTACGCGCCTGAGCGACGATCCCGAGATACCACTCGCACCCGAAGGCGACCTCATGCCCCCCGCCTGGCCAGAGGCAATCAAAGGCGAGGCCGCCCAATCGCTCGACCAACAATTCCGTGAGGTTCAGGCCCTCATGAAGGCGAAACGCTACATCGGTGCTTACAAGGTCATGGAAGATTGGCCCGCGGCCCTCTGGGATAAACCCTCGAACGACTTCGCACTCCTCGCTGGTTTCCTTCACTACAAGGCCGAGTTCTATGAGGACGCCATCGGCCTTTTGAAACCTCTGTCCGACGATCTCGCGTACCTGGCGCGCCGTCCCGAAGCCCTTTACTACCTTGGTCGAGCACGTTTCGCCTACGCCCACCATGGCAAGGCCATCGAGGCTTTCGAGCAGTTCATTGCGCTGCAGTCGAAGCTCGGAAGAATTGTGGAACCCGAGGCGCCCGGAATGGACCTCGGCCTTCCACCGCCACCGCTCGGAGCCGCGACGCATCCCAGACCGTGATAAGCTGCCGCCATGGTGCCACGCAAGCCGAAAAGTCCCACGGCCAGCGCAACACGGAGTCGACCACTCGGTACGCGCGTCGCCGCCGAACCAACGCGTAAACGCACCCCTACGCCCGTTCCCGGAGGTCTCGCGGTCGGAGTGGGACACGCCACGGTCGACATGCTTTGCGTGGCACCCAGAATCGGTGAACGCGTCATCGATCTCTCGATGTTCAGCATGCAAGGTGGAGGCTCAATGGGGAACCTCGTCGCAACCATGGCGGCCCTCGGTGGTCGCACCCGATATTTCGGTCGATTGAGCGACGACGACTTCGGTCGATACATCGTTGCCGGACTCGAAGAGTTCGAGGTCGACTGCAAGCAAGTGTCCATTCAACCGGGCGCGGTGTCGCCGGTCTCGATCATCCAGATCGACGAACTGTCGCGTCGCCGCAAAATACTCTCGTCACGCGGCAGTACGCTTCCGCTTGCACCACGCGATCTGCCACGCGACTTGCTCGATGGTGCGCAGCTCCTGTGCATCGATGGGTACATGCCTGCCGTTCAGGTGGCCATCGCAGAGAAAGCACGCGAACGTGGCATCGCGGTGCTCCTGAATGCGAGACATCTGCACAGTGAGATGGACGAGCTTTTGCGGCTCAGTGACTACGTCATTGGCTCGGAACGATTCGTGGCCGAGATAGCCCCCTCCGACAAGATCGAGCGCAGCCTGTCCCAGATCGCGCGCCTTGGTCCACGCAGCGTCGTGATTACGCAGGGCGACGCCGGTGCCATCGGACTTGAGGGCGATACCCTGGTGAAAAAAGAGGCGATCGACGTCTTCATCGCCGACACCACCGGCGCCGGGGACGTATTTTGCGGAGCCTTCGCCTATGGCGTCCTCCAGGGGTGGGGCATCGAAAAATCGCTTCCCTTCGCCAACTCAGCGGCTGGCCTTTGTTGTCGTACAGTTGGTGCGCGCGCGGGCCTGCCGAGCATGTCCGAAATCCTTGAGTTCCTGTAGGCGTGGCCAGCCCAGGGCTGGTGTTGTGCCGTACTAACCGCGCACGCAGTTGCGGCCAGCGCGCTTCGCTTCGTAAAGCCGTTCGTCCGCGCGCTTGATGAGCGCCGCCGAATCAGCGGTTTCCGCGTCGAGGGTCGCCACGCCCATCGAAATCGTGACCGGAATCTTCGTCTCCTCGAAGGTGTACACCGTCGATTCAACCACCTTGCGAATCTTGTCAGCGAATTGATGCGCGTTATACCCGTCGATCTCGGGCAGGATGATCGCGAATTCTTCACCGCCGTAGCGCGCAAAGATGTCCTCCCGCCTGATCTTCGATTTGATCGTCGATGACTTTTGTTTCAGGACGTGATCGCCTGCAAGGTGTCCAAAGGTGTCGTTTATCTTCTTGAAATGATCGATGTCGAACATGACAAGCGACATGTCTCGGCGATAGCGGCTCGAACGCGCAATCTCGCGCTCGAGTTGCTCCATGAAGTATCGCTTGTTGAAGATCTGCGTGAGACCATCCACCGTCGTCAGACGATAAATTTCCTCGTGGTAGGCGCGCTCGATGTTGCCGCCCGCCAGGAACTTGAAAATAGTTCGGCCAATCTTGATGAGATCGCCATCGGTCAGCGTGAGCTCGTCCGGGATGAGCTCGTCATTGACGTAGGTGCCATTGGTCGACCCGAGATCACGAATCCCCATGGAACGACCCGTGTTCGTGATTTTGGTATGCGCCCGTGAAACCGATTCTTGATCGATCTGAACGTCGCACTTGGAAGAGCGACCCAACACCAGGTTGGGCGTATCGAGGGCGTATTTACGCCCAAGATCCTGACCGTAGATCACGACCAAACAGGCCTCCTTCCCAGGGGCGCGTTCCGAGATCTTGCTGATGCTCGTGACAACGGTTTTGGCGCGGACGTGTTCGCTGTCCGTTCCGCTATCGGTGCCGCTACGTGAAGATGGGCTGCGGGACAAGATTTCTATTACCCTAATGCAGCAGATAGGCCGCGTAAAGCCTGAGTTTCACCATGGTTTTTGACACCGCGGGGCGTCTGGTCAAACCTATCCACATGCCGCTCCAGGTATCCTCTCACTATTCTTTCGTCCGACTGCGCCGACACTTGACGACGCTTTGCGTTGTTCTGGCGCTAACGCCCACTTCCGTTCTCGCCCAAACGGCCAAACTTCGGGTCGATTTGCGCACGCTCGTTCATGGCGAAACTGAGGTTTCCGCGAAGCTGGAAGGCGGCGGAAAGGCGGTTCTAACCATCAATCCGACGCTCCAGGCGCTCGCCGACAAGACGCTCGACGACAATGACGTCCCGTTCGGGGCTGCGGTCATGGTGTCCATTCCCGACGGTAAAGTGTTGGTTCTGTCTGGACGGTCGGCCCGGAATAATAAACTTGGGCCGGCCGAGCTCGCCGTCACCGCCTGGGCGCCGGCTGCCTCCATTTTCAAGCTCGTTTCCGCCGCGGCTCTCATCTCTGTGGGTGGCGTCACGCCCCAAACCGAAGCCTGCTTCGCAGGTGGTCTTCACGGCATTGGACCCGAACACTTGCGCGACAATCCCAAACTCGACAAGCAGTGTGAAAGCCTCGCGATTGCGGTTGGTCGCTCGCAAAACGTCGTGTTGGCGAAGCTGTCATCGCGTCATCTAGATAGCGCTCGCATGGGACGGATCGCCCGCGACTTCGGTTTCGGATTTCAGATTCCGTTCGTCGCCGAGTTTCAGGCTTCACAGGTTGATCTGCCGGGTGATCCGCTCGAGTTCGCCCGCATGTCGGCAGGGTTCTTCCATTCGACCCTGTCGCCGTTGCACGGTGCACTGATTGCGGCCGCCATCGGCAACCGAGGCTTGATGCCTCGGCCGCTGTTGATTGAGTCGGTATCCGGAAAGAACGCCGATCCCAGTGCCATCCCCGCCCGTCGCTCACGCCGGGTCATGGACGAAAAAGTGGCGACGGACGTAGGCGCCATGATGGAAGGCACCGTACGGATTGGAACAGCCCGCAGCGGATTTTATGACGGCCGAGGCCGTGCCTTCTTGCCGTTTGCGATTGCCGGAAAAACGGGTTCGTTGAACTTTCGCGGTCGAGACGGCGATCCAGCCTTGCCACCGCCTGGCGCGCCCGACAACTATCTGCAGTACAGTTGGTTCGTCGGCTACGCGCCCTACGACAAACCACAGGTTGCATTCGCGACCCTGGTCGGCAACCCCGTGAAGTGGCGAATCAAGGCAACGTACCTCGCGCGTCGAATGCTCGAAGGTTGGGTGGCCGAACAGAAGAAACGACCCTCGGGTCAGGCTGCCACCGAAGCCGTTCCCACGACCATTGCCGCGACCAACTAGCGCGACCGACAAGAGCCCGATGGACCGACTGGGTGTGACGCCGCACACCCAATGTCGTCCGATGTCCATTCGTGACCGGTTTTTGGTCCGGAATTCCTATTGGACATGTCTTCTACAGCACTAGTATTCCCAACAGCTCACCATGCTGTTTTTGTCTGCTTCGGTAATGTCATCGGTCGTCCTTCTCGCTGCCGTGCCGGTGGGTGCACCCCCTGCGCCGGGGCAGGTTCAGTACAACCGGGACGTTCGACCCATCCTCTCGGAAAACTGTTTTGCCTGCCATGGCGCGGATTCGGCATCCCGCAAGGACGACTTGCGACTGGATCGCTTCGACGACGCAATCGCGAAGCGCGACAGCGGCGTCGGCGTGATCGTACCGGGCAAACCGGAGGCGAGCGAATTCATCGTGCGCATCGAATCAACGGACGATCCGATGCCTCCGGAAAAATCGCACAAGGTGCTGACGGAAACACAAAAGGTGACCCTGCGACGATGGGTGGCCGAGGGTGCCAAGTACGAGGCGCACTGGGCTTTTGCCTCGCCCGTGCGTCCCAGTGTTCCCGCCGTCGCGACATCCGAATGGACCAGGAACGCAATCGATAACTTTATCCTCAAGGGCCTCGAAAACCGAAAGCTCAACCCGGCTTTGGAAGCGGATCGCCACACCCTGATTCGTCGGGTCACGCTCGATCTGACGGGACTCCCGCCGACGCCTGCCGAAGTCACCTCCTTCATGGCCGACACGTCGCCCGACGCCTATGGCAAGCTGGTCGATCGGTTGCTTTCGTCGCAACGATGGGGCGAACACCGGGGCCGCTACTGGCTGGATGTCGCACGATACGCCGACACGCACGGCATTCACTTCGACAACTTCCGCGAGATCTGGGTGTACCGGGATTGGGTCATCAAGGCGCTCAATCGCAACATGCCCTTTGATCAGTTTTCCCGCGAACAGCTCGCAGGCGATCTACTTCCGGGCGCCTCGCTGGAACAAAAGATCGCAAGTGGCTTTAACCGTTGCAACATCACAACAAACGAGGGCGGCGCCATCGACGAGGAATACCTGGTGCTGTACGCGCGCGATCGGACCGAAACCGTGTCACAAGCGTGGATGGGCCTCACCACCGGCTGTGCGGTTTGCCACGATCACAAGTTTGATCCGATCTCGCAAAAGGACTTCTACGCGATGTCGGCGTTCTTCAACAACACGACCCAGAAGGCTATGGACGGGAACGTTTCCGACACCGCGCCCTCCATCGTCGTTCCGGACCCTTCGGATCGCAACTACCACGAGATGTTGACGCGAAAGATGGGTGATACCCGGGCCCGGTTGACGGCGCGCCAGCTTGCAGCCGAGTCCGATCTCAATACCTGGCTCAACAAAACTACCCAACCCGATCTTGCGAAGAAGACTCCGCAAAACGATTTGGTTGCGCACTTCCCGATGATCAAGAAGGGTGATGGCCGCACACTGGATGCGGTGCTCGACGGAAAGCCTGTGCGCCTTCCATTTGAAAAAGATCTGGTCTGGAAAGGCGGAAAACTGTCCGACGAAGCCTTTGTCGTGCAGGCCGAAACGACTCCGTCCTTGCCGGAGGTGGGCGACTTCGAGCGCGGCCAGGGCTTTTCATACGCTACGTGGATCAATGTGACCTCGAGCCGCGACGGTGCGGTATTCGCACGTATGGACGATGAACACGAATACCGCGGGTGGGATCTGTGGCTTGAGAAAGGCCGTCCCGGCGCGCACATCATCCACAAGTGGCCGGGCGACGCGCTCAAGGTTGTGGCACGAAACGCCCTGCCTCGTTACAGTTGGAGCCACGTCGCGGTAACCTACGATGGTTCGTCGCAATTCGGCGGCCTCAAAATCTACATTGACGGCGAACTGCAAGAGGTCGAGCTACAAGCCGACACGCTTCGCAACACGATTCGAGCGACCGTCCCCTTCAAAATCGGACAGCGGTTCAAGACCTCTCCGGTACAGGACACACTCCTGCAGGACATTCGCATCTACCAGCGAACGCTCTCACCCGAAGAGGTCCGGGCCGTCGCCCATGGACCGAGGCTCGCCCATCTTGTGACCTTGCATCACACCCCCGACAAGCCCACGCCGGCAGCGGGAGCGGATGCGCGGGCGAAGGTGTTGACCGAACAGCGGGAGGAGCTCCGGCGTCGCTGGTTGATCCTGTTCGACAACGAATACCGAACGCTCGGCGACGAACTGGCATTGCTGGGAATTGCCGAGTCTGCCGTTCGGAATCGCGGTACGGTTGCCCACGTAATGTCGGAACGAGCGGCCCCGGCGGAAGCCTTTGTGCTGGCGCGCGGCGAATACGACAAGCGCAAGGATCGGGTGGTCCCCAACACGCCGGCAGCGTTAATTCCTATGGCCAGCAATTCTCCCAGAAACCGAATCGGTCTTGCGAACTGGCTATTCGATCCACAACATCCCCTCACCGCGCGCGTCGCCGTCAACCGCGCCTGGCAAGAGCTATTTGGGACGGGATTGGTGCGCACGGCCGGGGACTTCGGCACAAGCGGTGAGTTGCCCGCCAATCAGGAACTGCTCGACTGGCTCGCAGTGGAATTCCAGTCAGGGGGTTGGGATCTCAAGCAGCTGTATCGAACCCTCGTCACATCGGCAACCTACCGACAGGCCGCGGTGACAACGCCCGAAAAACTGGCGACCGATCCGGATAACCGCTTGTTGTCGCGCGGTCCCCGCTTTCGAATGGATGCCGAGATGGTGCGAGACTATGCCCTCGCCGCGAGCGGCCTGATGGTGGACAAGATCGGTGGTCCTTCGGTCAAGCCATACCAACCCGACGACGTCTGGGAAGCGGTCGCGATGCCTGAAAGCAATACCCGCAAGTACCAGCGCGATGCGGGTGACAACCTCTATCGACGCAGCATGTATACGTTCTGGAAGCGCGCGGCACCACCCGCCGCAATGGAGATCTTCAATGCACCGAGCCGTGAAACCTGCACGGTGCGACGTGAACGCACGAACACGCCATTGCAAGCGCTTGCAACCCTCAACGACGAGCAGATGTTGGAGGCGGCGCGTCGGATGGCGGAAAACGTCATGAAGTCGGGTGAAGCGCCCGCGAACTGGATTGCGGACATGGCGATGCTGGTGCTGACAAGACCGCTCAAGCCGCAAGAGTCCAGGATATTGATGGGCTCCTTCCAAAAACTTCAATCGCACTACGCTTCTCATCGGACGGACGCGCGAGCCGTCATCGATATTGGCGAATCGACGGCAGACACCACGTTGGACCGCGTGGCACTCGCGGCGCTCACGATGATCGGCAACCAACTTCTCAATCTGGACGAGGCGGTGAACAAATGAACTCACGAGGATTTTCAGTGACATCACGCCGTCAACTTCTCGGCGCTGGTTCTGCGGCGCTCGGCTCGACGCTTCTCGGCAATCCAATGTCGAGTGCGATGGCTGCGGCGCTACCAAAGGTAGCACGGGGACTGACGCCTGGCATGCACTTCCCGGGCAAGGTCAAGAACGTCATCTACCTTCACATGGTGGGCGGCCCCCCCCAGATGGATATGTATGACTACAAACCAGTGATGGAGAAGTGGTTCGACAAGGATTTGCCTGAATCGGTCCGCATGGGTCAACGGCTAACCACCATGACCTCTGGCCAGGCCCGATTCCCGATCGCACCTTCGATATACAAATTCAAGCAGCACGGTCAGTCGGGTATGCACGTCAGCGAACTGTTGCCCAATACGGCCAAGATGGTTGACGACTTGTGCTTTATCCGCTCGATGTACACGGAGGCCATCAACCACGAGCCCGCCATTTCGTTCATGCAAACTGGCAACCAGGTGACGGGACGTCCTTGCCTCGGCTCGTGGGTTTCGCATGCGCTCGGGTCGATGAACACCAGTCTTCCAACGTTCGTGGTGCTCATTGCAAAGCCCACCAACACGGAGCAGATTCAGGCGATCTCAGGTCGCCTGTGGTCATCGGGCTTTTTGCCGGGCGAACACGCCGGTGTGTCGTTTCGCAGCGGGGGCGATCCGATCTTGTTCATCAACAACCCGCCCGGGGTGGACCGCAAGGTGCGCCGCCGAACGCTTGACGACATCAAAGCCATGAATCGCATCACAGAATCTTCGTTTGGCGACCCGGAGACCCGAACCCGCATCGAGCAATACGAACTTGCGTACCGCATGCAATCCAGTGTGCCGGAACTGGTCGCCATCAACAAGGAACCCGATTCCACCTACAAGCTCTACGGAGAAGAAGCGAAGAAGCCTGGCACGTTTGCCAACTCGGTGTTGCTGGCCCGTCGCATGGTGGAACGGGGCGTTCGCTTCGTTCAGATCTACCTCAACAACTGGGACACCCATTCGAATGTTGCCGGGCGCCTGCCCACTCAATGTCGCGACATTGATCAGGCAAGCTACGGGTTGATCCAGGATCTAAAGCAACGCGGTCTCCTCGACTCGACTTTGGTTGTCTGGGGCGGCGAGTTCGGACGCACGATCTATTCGCAGGGCGGATTGAGCGCGACCAATTACGGCCGCGATCACCACCCGCGCTGCTTCACGATGTGGATGGCCGGCGGCGGCGTGAAGAGCGGAACGATCCACGGCGAAACGGACGAGTTCTCGTACAACATAGTCCGCGATCCAGTACACATCCGAGACTTCCATGCAACCGTACTACATCTCATGGGCATCGATCACGAGCGATTGACGTTCCGTTACCTCGGCCTTGACCAGCGACTGACGGGCGTGGAGGAGGCACATGTGGTGAAGGGGCTCGTCGGATAGACGGCACAGAAACTGTCGACGCCGCATTCTCGAGGAATGTCGTGGTGGTCCGGGCCTCTCGTTGCATTGCGTCAATCGAAGAGCGCTCTATTTCGCAGGTTGAACTTGCACCGGTTCTAACGATAGGATTGGCCCTTCCCAGGATTTGGCGATGTCCTTGCTCAACGATTGGTTAAATCAGTCCGCTGCGGCGAATGGGAACGCGTGCGCCGTCGAACATCGGGATGCCTACTTGTCGTGGCGTGGCCTTCTGCACCGCGTGCAAAGACGGGCGCTCGAACTGTCGGGGATGGGAATCGGACCCGGCGACTGGGTCGGAATGCAGTTGGGCAATGTGCCGGATCTCGTCATCCTCACACTCGCGCTCGAAAAGCTGGGCGCAATTGCCGCCTTCATCGACCCCACCCTACCGCAATGGGAGTGTAGCCGGATCCATCACATCACACCGCTGCGTGCCCTGATCACGCGTCCTCTTGGCGATCCATTTCCATCGCCACCCTCAAGTGAACGACGCGGTACCAACGCCCCATTCGCATTGCGAATCGGCGAGACGGCACGCACGACCGCTCACCCCCCAACCCCATTCGCCCGACCGCGCCTGTCTGGCACGCTTTTGACCTGCAACCTGTATCGATGCGAACCGGTATTACCGGAACCTGGTGCGGGCGAATTGACCGTCGCACACTACACACTCGAAGCAGGAGGCGATCCGAAGGCGGTGTTGCGCGGCCCGGAACACTTGCGCGCCGTCGCAAAGACCTTGGTTGAAGGACTGAATCTGGAAGCCGGCCAATCCGCCATGATCACGGCCCCACTTTATCGGGGATTCGGTTTTGATCTCGCAATCGTTGCGGCGCTGTCTGGCCAGTTGACGATGCTCCTTGAAGAAAAGATGTCGGCCCGCACTCTGGAAAGCGCGGCAAAGATTCCCAATCTTGCTTTTGTCGCGGCGACGCCTTCGATGTTTCGCGATCTGTCCCACGCCCACGTTCCGACCACGTACTCGGGTCGCGCCCTGCGCCTCTTGTGTCCGCATGAGCCCGATTCGGAACGTGTGTTGCGGACGTTCTCGCGCACCTGGAAAACCCCCGTTCAAACCTTGTTGTACGACCCGGAATGTGGACCGGTCACCCTTGAGCGCAGCGGCCGGAAACCGGAGCAGGTCGGGCAACCTCTGCCGGATGTCGGGACTCAGATCCGATCGGTCGAAGGCTCCGTCTTGCCGCCGGGTGTGCGAGGTCAGCTCTGGGTGCGATCGGCTGCTGCCTCGACAGTGTCGGTGCCACGGCTTCCTTCGCCCCTGCGCGCGATCGGAAGTGCGGGCGTTCCGATTGGTCGTTCCGACAAGGCCGGATGGTTGCGAACCGGTGCGATCGGGCAGCTCGATGCCGACGCACATCTGACTATGTTTGGTCGCGAAGACGATCTCGTCGACATTGACGGTCAACGCGTGGCACTCGGCGAAGTCGAAAGTTGCCTTGAAACGTTTTCGGACGTGCAAGAGGCAGAGGTCCACGTCACCTGGAATGAGCTCGCGGGTCCCATCGTGGTGGCTCGCGTCGTTTGCGGCAAGCGACCGAGCGCCGAAACGCTACTCAATCATTGCGCGCGGAACCTGGCCCCGCACAAAGTTCCACGCGAGATCGTGTTCTGCGAAAATCTGGACTGAGCCGCTTCAGTCTAGCTGTCGGTGCATCCGAATCCGTAGCAGCACCGCATCGCCTCGCTCGAGATTCTGTTCTTCATAATGCGTAAAGTAGTCGGGATGTCGCAACTCGAAGCGGTGCAAACCCGCTTTAATGAAACGCCCATCCACGCTCCATGCTGCGGCTCTGCCAAGAAAAACTTCGTCCACATAAAGCGCCGCATCCGGGACATCACAGTCGATCTTCAGAGCAGCGGCTCCGCCAAACCGAAGCGAAGCACAGCCGATGAAGCCCAAGGCAATCAAACAAACCACGAAATATCGTACTGCGAAATGCACGCACAGCCTCAGGGAACCACCGGAGTGGCCGCAGGGGTTTGACCAGGCAGAACGACCTGCAACCGCAAGCGATCCCCCATGGCTTCGAGTTTGTCGATCTGGACGGCCGTGCCCAGCTCATTTTGAAGGGCAGCCAACAGTTCTGACGGTGAAAGCGTCGTCACCAAACGGATCTCCGCGGAACCCACCACAATCCGTCGAGGTTCGCTGCGGGCGATGCTACCCATCCGCGCCAATCGCAGCACAACCCGTTCGAGTGCGGCGGGCTGATCGGTGACAACGTCCAAAAACACGACCCGACCCACCTCGACCTGATTCGATGAAGTCAGAATGGGTAAGAGTCGAGCAACCGCCGATGCGGAAGCCTGTTCCAGGCAGGCCGTCCGTGCACCTTCGGCGTCGGCCGCAAAGCCTCGATCACCCGACTGTTCACGTGCGACGTTTCGCTCGTCGCGATTGGCGACAAGAGACACGTCACAGGTGACCGCAATCTGATCAGCGCCCCGAATCCTGTCCTGGCCAAGTACCCGGCTTGACACGGTGATGATTGTTGCATCGCGGGCGCGCGCCTCGGTTTTGCGCAACATCGAAGCATCCTGTCCCCCCGATTGTGTCCCCCCGATGATGATACCCGCCCGTGCCAGTGCGGCCGCAACCAACGGCATCGCAAACGCGCTGTCTGACAGTAGCCACAGTCCCGAAACCGCAGCCGTTGCGGCTGCAGATGGTCGAACGCTGACAATCTTCTGCCGCAACAAACCCGTGTGAATCACCGCATCGATCACGATTCGAAATCGTCCGGCGGATTCTGCTTCTGACAAAACGCGATAGGAACGCACCAGTGCGCGTGCATCGGCCCTCAGCGAGGCTCGAAACGCACTCAACTCTACGGGCAACGCGTTGAGGTCCAGTCCCATCTCGACTGCGAGCGCCGTGAACGCAAGATCTACGGACTGAAACAGGGCTTCATCCAGTGCCCGTTTGCGGGCCGAGGTGACATTGCCAGCCACCACCGTTGCTTCGGCGGCAATGCCTTCGAGTGCGCTCTGTGCCGGTACTGCAACAGGCGGCGCGACCGGCGCAACCTGGGCAAACACAACGGCCAGCGCCAGAGCAGAACCGATCATTCCCACTCGATCGTTCCGGGTGGCTTCGACGTGATGTCGTAAACCACACGGTTGATGCCACGAACTTCGTTGACGATCCGTGACGATATTTTGGCCATCAGCTCGTACGGCAAGGGAACCCAGTCCGCCGTCATACCATCCTTGGAGTGGACAGCACGAAGTGCAAGAACGCTGGCGTAAGTTCGTTCATCGCCCATGACACCCACGGTTTCAACGGGAAGCAAAACGCCGAACGACTGCCAGATGGATTCGTAAAGCCCTGCCGAACGAATTTCCTCATCGATGATGGCATCGGCGTCGCGCAGGATGTCACAACGTTTTTGCGTGACCTCGCCGAGCACGCGCACCGCAAGTCCCGGACCGGGAAAAGGCTGACGCCACAATACATAGTGCGGAAGACCAACTTCCGCACCCAGAACCCGAACTTCGTCCTTGAAAAGTTCTCGAAGCGGCTCGACCAGTTTCAGGTCCATTTTTTCCGGAAGCCCACCCACATTGTGATGCGATTTGATCGTCGCCGAAGGACCTTTGTGTGATACGGATTCAATCACATCGGGATAAAGCGTGCCCTGCACCAGGTGCTTCGCATTGCCAAGCTTGCGCGCTTCCTCCTCGAATACGGCGATGAATTCGTAGCCGATGATCTTGCGCTTTTTTTCGGGATCCGTAACTCCGGAAAGCTTTGACAGAAATCGTTCTCTGGCATCAATCGTTCGCAAGTCCATGTGGAATGCATCGCGGAACAACGCCTCGACCTGCTCGCGTTCGCCTTTTCGCAACAGGCCGTTGTCGACGAAGATACAGGTCAGGCGATCGCCGATGGCCTTGTGAACCAGCGCCGCCGCCACCGAAGAATCGACCCCACCGGAAAGGCCACACACTGCCCTGCCCTCTCCCACCTGACGCTGGATCGTCTCCACGGCCCCATCCACAAAACCCGCCATCGTCCAGGTTGGAATACAGCCGCAGATGCGGAACAAGAAATTGGCGAGCAGTTCGTTGCCGCGGGGAGTGTGCGCGACTTCGGGGTGAAATTGCACGCCCCAGAAACGTCGCTTCGGATCGTGCACGGCCGCCGCGGGACAGCTTGGATTTTCGCCGACCACCGAAAACCCGTCAGGCAAGGTCTCGACTCGGTCACCGTGGCTCATCCAAACCGAGAGTTCTTCGCCGACCTTGAAGCCGTGAAACAGTTCAGACTCGGCCACCAGTTTGACGCTGGCACGACCGTATTCACGGTGGGTTGCCGGTGCCACCTTGCCGCCGAGTTCAAGCGAGGTGACCTGCACGCCATAACAAATGCCGAGCAGGGGAACACCGAGGGTGAATACCTCCGGATCAAGGCGGGGTGCGTCCTTGTCATAAACCGAATTTGGGCCGCCCGAAAAAACGATACCCGCCGGATTCATGGCGCGGATTGCTGCCACGGAAATATTGAAGGGATGAATCTCGGAATAAACGTTCTGCTCGCGAATTCGACGCGCGATGAGCTGGGTGTACTGCGACCCGAAATCGAGAATGAGTATCTTTTGTTCGATCATGAATCCACGTGATAGTTGGGGGCTTCTTTGGTGATGATCACGTCGTGTACGTGGGACTCACGCAAACCGGCCGCGGTAATCTTGGTGAACTGCGCTCTCGTCCGCATGTCGTTAATCGTACGACAACCGCAGTACCCCATGCTGGAGCGCAAGCCACCGATCAACTGGTAAAGCGATTGTGAAAGGCTTCCTCGATGGGGAACGCGGCCCTCTATTCCCTCGGGTACCAACTTCGACATATTGTGCACGTCGCCCTGGAAATACCGATCTTTGCTGCCGGCATTCATGGCCGATATCGATCCCATCCCGCGATATACCTTGTAGCTGCGTCCCTGCAACAGGATGAGCTCGCCGGGCGCCTCGTCGGTTCCGGCGAAAAGACTTCCGATCATGACCACGTTGGCACCGGCTCCGATGGCCTTGGCTACATCGCCAGAGAATTTGATGCCTCCATCGGCAATCACCATCGTGTCTGTGCCCATGAGGGCCCGTGCGCAATCCGCGATGGCCGTCACCTGTGCAACACCAACGCCCGCAACAATCCGCGTGGTACAAATTGAGCCAGGACCAATCCCGACCTTGACCGCGTGGGCCCCTGCCTTGGCAAGCGCCAGTGCGCCTTCGGCTGTGGCCACATTGCCCGCAATGATCTGCACATTGGGAAAGGTTTTGCGAATGTCTGCAACCGCTTCGGCGACGCCACGCGAGTGACCGTGTGCCGTGTCGACGCAAATCACGTCACAACCGGCTTTCAGCAAGGCGTCCACGCGTTCAGTGCGATCCGCGCCAGTACCCACCGCTGCGCCCACCCGCAACCGACCCAAATCATCCTTGACCGCCGTGGGATGTTGGTGGGCCTTCTCGATGTCCTTGATGGTGATGAGGCCACGCAGTTTCCCGTCGCGCCCGACCACCAACAACTTCTCGATGCGATTCTTGTGCAGAAGGCCCTTGGCCACGTCGACACCGGTTCCCTCGGCACAGGTGATGAGCTTGGTCGTCATCATGTTGCGCACGGGCTGATCCAGGTTGCGTTCGAATCGCACGTCGCGGTTGGTAAGAATGCCCACAGGCCGACCGTCCGCGTCGATCACCGGCAAACCCGAAATCGTATGACGATGCATCGTCGCGAGGGCGTCGGACAGTCGCATATCAGGGCCGATGGTGACGGGGTCGACGATGACACCGGACTCGGCCTTTTTAACCTTCGTCACTTCAAGCGCCTGATCGGCAATCGAAAGATTCTTGTGAATGATGCCAAGGCCACCTTCACGGGCAAGGCAAATGGCGGTCGCCGACTCGGTCACCGTATCCATCGCGGAGGAAACGATCGGGACATTGAGCTGGATATCGGGGGTCAGGTGCGTCCGCACGTCCACGTCGCGGGGCAACACGTCGCTCTCGGCTGGAACGAGCAATACGTCATCGAAAGTGAAGGCTTCGCGCAGCGGTCCATCGGGCAGCATCGGCGGATGCTACGCACCTCGGGCCCCTTGTTCAAGGCTACTTTTTTGCACAGGTGACAAGGAGCGCGGATGCTCCCGCCTTTGCCCGCTCTGTCAGTCCTGGCATGGCCAAAAATTGCGCCATTTCTTTCTTTGCCGCAGCGCATTCGCCGCGTGCAATCTGCAACTTTGCGAGCATGTAGCGGGGCATCGGGCGGGTGACGTCAAGTGCAATGGCCGCCCGGCAAGCCGAAACCGCCGCAGCGCCCGCAGGATCGACCGCCGCCTCGGCCCGACATCGATCCTCTGCGATGGCAGGGTCCCGAGGATCAAGCGTGCTCGCCTTCCGCAACGCCGCGAGTGCCTCACCCGGCAATTTCCGCCGCAGGGCGACCCGGCCAAGTGCCTGCCAACCACCCGCGTCGTTGGGAAAAGCGTCAACCACCTTGCGCAAACTCGCGTTGGCGCCCGCGAAATCGCCCTTGTCCGATAACAACAACCCCAGGTTGAGCTGCGCAATTCGGTTTTTGGGATCGAGCGACAAGGCCGCGCGGGCCTCGACGATTGAGCCGTCCAGATCCCCCGATCGCCGCAAAGCCGCCCCCAGGTTCAGACGCGTGTTCACGTCCCGCGGCTCGAATCGAACCGCCGAGCGATAGGCCGCGACCGCATCGGCATCCTTGTTCTGTCTATCGAGGAGAACGCCCAGGTTAAAAAACGCTGCGGCATATTTCGGATTCGCCGAAATCGCGGTGCGATAGCTTTTCTCCGCATCCGCGAGCTTGCCCCGCGCGACGAGCAGCGAACCGAGGTTCATGTGTGCCTGCGCAAAACGTGCATCGATTGCGATCGCTTCACGGTAGGCTTTTTCAGCCTCGGCGACTTTCTTTTTCGCCTCGAGCGCGATCGCCAGGAAGTACCACGCCTGCGCACTTTTGGCATCGCCAGCGACGGCTTCGCGGAAGGCCTTCAAGGCTTCGTCGAATTTACCTGCTGCAAAAGCGGTTCGTCCGCGTTCCAGAATCGGCGCAATGTCAGCGGCGAAAACCATCGGTGCCAACGACAGGGCAGCGACCAACAAAAACACCGTGGTACGTATCCTGAATCCGAACATCGCGCCCATTATCACCCGTTTGGACGAAACGACAACGCCCAGTGTTCAACCGGGCGACGAAGAAAACGCAGCGGCGACCTGTCGGCCCGCCACGCCTGGGTCGGACGCATTCTGCACCGCGGAAATAACCGCGGCTGCGTGGGCACCGGTTTGCGCCACCGAGGCAACGTTGCCGAGGTCAATGCCGCCAATGGCGACAACCGGGATGCCAACCAAACGCACCACCTCCCCAAGCGCCGCCAGACCCACCACGGGATCGGGATTGAGCTTCGTTCCCGTCGAAAATACCGGCCCAAACCCGATCAAATCGGCACCGTCGCGTTCGGCCGCCACGGCTTGCGACCGTGAATGCGTCGAAATCCCGATTCGGATTCGTTCTGTTCCCACCGGCAAATTCGCGCGCTCCAAAAACCGTCGTGCTTCGACTACGGACAAATCGTCCTGTCCGAGATGCACAAAGGAGGCACCGATGGCGAGCGCGACATCCAGGCGATCATTAATACATAGCGGGATCCCGGCCTCACGACACAGCGGCGCCAACCGTTCGCCAAGTTCAAACAAGAGCGATGCCGGGGCGTCCTTGGCCCTGATCTGAAAACAACACGGGTTGGCCTCAAGCAGCTGACGGGCTTGCATCTCGGCAAGTGGCCACGGATCGCGAACCCCGATCGGCAAATAGGGCCAAAACCCATCCGCCGGTGCGCTGACATTCAAGATGGCGTAGTACCCGCCTCGCAAAAAGGATTCCACGTCAACCGCCTGGTGGAACCGTTATTCCGCGGCTTCAGGTGCGGCGGCTTCGGGTTTCTTGGGGGCGCGTGCGGCTTCAAGCTCGGGCCACAACTTCAGGAGAAACGATTCGGCAAGCTGCCGCGCCTTTTGTTCTCCCCCAGCACCCTTCATCTTGAGATCGTAGGTCAGTTTCTCGAACCCCATCAATCCACGTACCGTGATGTAGGAAGCAATTGGCTTACGCGCTTTCTTGTCGTCACCTTGCATCGTGTTCGGCTTGAAACATTCGATGCGCTGAATCACCGCGAAGGGCTCACCCTCGAAGAGACGAAATTCGATATTGGCGTCGTGATGCGCTTCTTCACACTCAGGCGCTTCAAGGAAAATCTGGAACCCATCCTTCTCGCGAACGACGAGGCGGAATTCGGACATTTCGCTGACGGTGGTCACGACTTCGTAGTCCGCCAGCGCCTTGCATCGTCGCGACCCCTCGCCCGCTACGGGACAGGTCTTCACATCAATCGTCTGCGCCGACATCCTGGGGGCCTTGGCCTGCGCGAAACTTGGCACAAGCAAAGTGCCGAGCGCACCGGCACGCATGCACAAAGAAACCCACGATCGATAAGCCAGTTTCATCTCTTTAATCCCCTTAAAGTACATTCTGAAATTATGGCACAGACGCGGGGTTTAACCGAAGAAACCGTGTCACCGCAACCAGATGGGCTAAACGCCGCGCACATCGGCCGGGCTCGACCGCCGGAACCGCAAGGCCGAGCGCCTCGGTACACCGCTCTATCGTGCCCGGGCGCCGTTTCAGGTGACGGCTCGCAGCGATGCGCACGTCCGATCGCATTTCCGGCAAAGGTACGTTGGCCGCACGGGCAAGCTCCGCGAAATAGTGCCCCCACACAACCAGGTGATCGTCAGGCCGCAGAAATGCCCTCCACGCGGCAAGAAACGCCGAAAACGACATGCCTTCGCGCAAGGCCTCCCTTTCCAGCTCAACATGCACATCCACCCGGTCGGCAAGCGGGTTATCAAGGCAAAGCGTCGCGGCGAAGCGCTCTCCCGTCGAGGGCCGCTCGGCGTGCCATTGCAAAAGCTCTGCCGGAACATAGTCGGGATGCCCGATCGGCCAGGCGTTTGCTTCGCCTTGAACACACAACAGGTTTTCGTAGTACGTTTTCAATATCAACGGATCGTCCGGACCGGTGGGCCGAACCCGCGCCTGACTTCGCCGCGGACGCTTGTGCCGCGCGGCATGAACATCCTTACTGAAATGAACCTGCGTTCGCACCATTGCAAGGAAAGGTTCAAGCAAGGTCGCAAAGCGCTCTGGATCGCCCTCCAATACACCCAGCACATGCGCCAATGCTTCGATCGTGGAAACGCAATGGGCTTCGGGCTGTGTTCGGATCTGGTAGGCGCTTGGTTGATTCGGTGCAAAAGCCAGGCGAGGCAATCGCAGCAACGACGGATTGCTCTTGATGAGCTTGCGCGCTTGCGCCCAGGTGCCGTCAACGACGATGAGCGTGATGGGCCGATCGAGCGGCAAGGCCGCCACATCCGTCGAGGCAGGGCCTGGAAACAACAGGTAGGGAGGCTCCGTTGCCGACAGCAGGGACTGCACAAACGGGTCATCCGAGAAATCGATCCCCGGCCGAATCACGGACTGAGCAAGACTAAGTCCCACCATCCGTGCGGTTCCCACCGGCATTCGCGTCTCGCGCGGGTGCTGTAGCACAACCACCCTCGTCTGCGTTTCGAGGCGCCGAATGTGCGCGCAGTAACACACCGACCGGGGCCGGCGGCATTGCGCACACATGTCACGCCCCGCTTCGCTCACAACTATGTTCGCGGTACTGCCAGCGCGGAAAGCAGCGCGGATTCAATGCTGGCAAGGCGGGCCGGATCGGTCACCTGACCGTGGTGGTCTCGATCGCGTACGTAGAACACGTCGGCCACACGATCGGCTTCAACGCCGACCTTCGCGCGCCGAATGTCGAGACCACATTCGTACAACACGCATGCGATGCGATACAACACGCCCGCTCGGTCTTCGGTGAAGACATCGATGATGGTGAAGCGCGGGCTGAACTCGTTGTTCAGTGCGACCTCTGTGGGCGGAACCTTGGGCTTGGCCCGCTCGAACATCGAGGACGTTCGAGGGCGGGCTGCCACCAATTCGGCCACGGGTCGGATTCCGGAAAGTGTCGCTTCGAGATCGGCTCGGATGCTTTGCAAACGGGATTCGTCGTCTATCGCGCCGTGATGGGCCCGTCGGATGCGGAAAATATCGAGGCCTTCGGAGGAACCATCCGGGCGAATGCGGGTGTAGATGGAAGCTTCCAAAATGTCGATCCGGTTGGCGTAAAGCACGCCGGTTACCGTGGCCAACAAACCAGGAACGTCCTCCGCAACGAGAATCATTTCGGTGAAGCCGCGCTTTTCGTGGTGAACGAAATCCACCGCACAGGGCCCCTTGCGATTCAGGATCAGCTCGACGTGCGCCTTGGCCCGTGCGGTGGCGTTCTCAATGAAATAGCGATCCGGTAACGACTCGACGATCGTCTTGACAGCGTCGACGGGATTGCCTTCGTCATAAAACTCGGTGACCCGCTGTCGCCGCGCCAACACGCGCTCTCGCAGATCGGCCTCGACCGATTCGGGTCCGTGGCGAACATAATCGAGCGTGCGCAAGAACAACTCGCGCAGCAGGTTTTCTTTCCACGGGGTCAGGGTTCCCGGTCCAACACTGTAGAGGTCCGAAAACGTCAGGACATAAAGTTCGATCAACGCAGCGTCGGTTCCGACGATCTGCGCCGTATGCTCAATCGTGCGCGAATCGGAAAGATCGCGACGCTGCGAAATGTGGGCCAGCGTAAGGTGATGCAGAATCAGGAAGCGAACGCGCTCGACCTCATCGGGTGTCAAGCCAAGGCGCGCCGCAATTTGCGCGCCCAGTTCGGCTCCGTTGCGCGGGTGATGCGGACCAAGCGGCTTGCCGGTATCGTGTAGCAACATCGCCACATAAAGCGCTCGAGGATCTTCGACCAGCGCCATCTGTTCGACCTGGATCGGGAACTGATCGATACATTCTAGACGGGCCAGGGCCTTCAACATCGCCACAGAGTGATGCGAATGCTGATCCACCGTGTAGACGTGGTACAAATCGTACTGCACTCGCCCCGTGACCGGACCCCATTCCGGAATCAGGCTCGTGAGCAAGCCCACATCTTGCATCTGTTCAAGGCGCGAGGGCGTCCCCGCATCATGGGGATTGGTCAAGACCTGAAGGAACCAACGGGCGGCCTCCGGATCGCCTGCGAGCAACCCCGGGGTCTCCGCGCAAAGTTCGGTGATCCAGTCCGAGCTGCGCAATCCGACGGGAATCTTTCTTTCGAGGGAAGCCGCAAAGAGGCGCATCATCTCTGACGGTTTCTGCTCGAAAATATCGGGAGCCAGGACCTCCAGCAAGCCATCGCGAATCACAAAGTTGGGATCAACCCCGCGCCCGGTGCTCGACAAAACCAGCGGGAAATTCGTCGGCTCGCGATCGAGGTCGGCCACTGCCCGCTGCAAAAGGCGTTCGGTTTCACGCACGATGGTTCGCGCATGAATCTGGTGATCGCCCATCAAGGCCTCGACGACCGGTGCCACTTCGGAACGAATGCGCCCGGGCGCCTCGCTCACGTTGCCGTAGAGGATAGGCCCAATCTGCTCCTGCAGATCAAAGCGCAGATGGTCAATCTTGCGTTTGGCCACAAGGTGCAAGGCGATGCGTGTGCGCAAGATCCACTGACGCGCTCGCTCGAACGACTCGGCCTGTTGCCGCAACATCTGACCCTGTGCGACCAGCGCTTCCGGGTCGCCGGTTCCGAAGCGGGCACGCGCAGCCCACCTTCCAACACACAGATCCCGGTAGCCGCCGGGACCGCTCTTGATGTCCGGCTCGAGCAGATAAATCGTATCACCAAAGGTCCGGTGTCGCTTTTCCTGTTCCTCACGCAACCGACGCACAAGGCCATCCGGGCCGCTGGCACTCGCGTTGTACTGGGTCAGAAAGTCCGATAGCAGTTGATCGTCGCCAATCAGGTAGCGCGCTTCGAGCATGGCCGTGGCGGCAGTCAGATCGGTTGCCGACAGCGACATCGCCTCCTCCACCGAACGCACCGCGTGACCGGCGTCGAGCCGCGCGTCCCAGATCGGGCCAAGGATCGAGGTGGCGAGGCCAATCACGGTCTCGTCCGGCTCATCACGACAAAGGAAAACGAGATCCAGGTCCGAATACGGGGCGAACTCGTGACGACCGAATCCACCGGTCGTGAGGATAACGATGCCCGTGCCGCTGCCGGTCCCAAGCCCAGCACCGTGGAAACGCGAGGCCATCATGTCCACGATGGGCGCCTCAAAATCCCGCGTCAGGTGGGCTGCCAACGCACCGCCACTTTCTCCCTGTCGAAGGCGTTCGAATGCGGACTCCCTCGCGACCTGGATACGTCTGGAAAGCGATTCTGCCGGTCCCATGGCTTCTGGCCACTCGTTTACCACTTTTTGCCCCGGGGGGCGCCTACCGAGAAATGCACCCGGCTTCATTTTTTTTGGATTTGACGAACCCGGT
>ENA-ORBV01005184-ORBV01005184.1-microbial-mat-metagenome-genome-assembly--contig:-NODE-5184-length-24228-cov-12.627634_pt1 | contig 24228 bp, 23 predicted proteins | sample MGYA00237777_ERZ505514 | MGnify/ENA primary metagenome ERZ505514 (study PRJEB26160, sample SAMN06269048) | microbial mat metagenome | isolation source: Oligotrophic lake microbial mat | place... | reverse complement strand
CCCCAGCCCCCTGTCTCCAATCCCGGTCTTCCCCAAAAAACTCACGCTGCCTCCCGAACGCTGCCGGCCAACTGATCATCCACCAGAAAGCGCTTGTTCCGAATTGCATACTCGAACTCGTGCCAGTAGTGCCGCAAGAAGCCTTGCACCGGCCAAGCGGCGGCCTCACCAAACGCGCAAATGGTGTGACCCTCGATTTGGCCGGCTGCGGCTTTCAGCATATGCAGATCGTCTGCTTTCGCAGTGTGCTCGACCATACGGCTCAGCACCCGGTACATCCAGCCAGTGCCCTCTCGGCAAGGTGTGCACTGACCACAACTCTCCTTGTAGTAGAACTGCGAGATGCGCCGACACGCACGCACCATGCAGGTGGTGTCATCCATCACGATCACCGCGCCAGAACCCAAACCCGACCCCGCCTTTTGCAGCGCGTCATAGTCCATGGTCAGACCAAGCATGGTGTCGCCCGGCAGCACCGGCATCGAGGACCCGCCAGGAATCACCGCTTTGAGCGTGCGCCCCGGCCGCATACCGCCGGCCATCTCGAGCAAGTCCTTGAACGGCGTACCCAGGCGCACCTCAAAGTTGCCCGGTTTGGCCACATGACCGGAGACACTGAACATTTTCGGACCGCCGTTGTTCGGCTTTCCGAGGTTCAAAAACCATTCGGCTCCGTTGCGAATAATCGCCGGAACCGACGCGAAAGTTTCAGTATTGTTGATCGTCGTCGGCCGTCCGTACAGCCCGAAGTTGGCAGGAAATGGCGGCTTGTAACGCGGCTGGCCCTTCTTTCCCTCGAGAGACTCCATCAACGCGGTCTCTTCGCCGCAGATATAAGCGCCGGCTCCCAGCGCTGCGAAAATATCCACGTCGACGCCACTGCCGAGGATGTTCTTGCCCAACCAACCGTTGGCGTAGGCGTCCTGCAAGGCCTGTTCGAAGTGCTCGAAGGGCTCGTGATGGAACTCGCCGCGCAAGTAGTTGTAGCCCACGGTCGAACCCATCGCGTAGCAGGCGATGGCCATGCCCTCTATGACGGCGTGCGGATTGAAGCGAAGAATGTCGCGGTCCTTGCACGTTCCCGGCTCGGACTCATCCGAATTGCACAACACATACTTTTGACCGGGCGCATTGCGCGGCATGAAGCTCCACTTCAGCCCGGCCGGAAAGCCAGCGCCACCGCGACCACGCAAGGCTGAAGCCTTGACTGTGTTGATCACTTCTTCCTGGGAAATTTTCTCGCTGAGAATCTTCCGCCAGGCTTGGTAGCCGGCTGCCTTCAAATAGCTGTCGTAGCTCCACGGCTGCTCGAAATGCAGGGTGGTGCATACCACATTGTGGGCCTGCGGCGGCGACCCGACGGGGCCACGGGTTTGTTGATGAGCCATGGATCAGTCCCTATTACCGCGTGCGCGGCTACGCGGCGTGAACGCGCCTCGCAGGCAACGGAAAGCGGCTAAACAAGAGAGCAAGTTAATCGAGGGCATCGAGGATCGCATCCAGCTTGGCGGTATCCAGATTCTCGTGATAGTGGCCATTCACGACCATCATCGGTGCGCCGCAACACGCGGCAAGGCACTCTTCTTCGCGCTTGAGATAGAGCCTGCCATCAACGGTGCTTTCACCCAAGCCGACTCCATATTTCTTTTCGCAGTGGCGCACCAGATCTTCCGCGCCATTCAGCCAACAGGAGATGTTGGTGCAAATCGCGACGTTGTGGCGGCCGACCGGAGCCAGCTCAAACATCGAATAGAACGTCGCCACTTCATATGCCCAAACCGCCGGCAGTCCAAGATACTTGGCGACGGCTGCGACCAGGCCATCGGTCAGGTACCCGCCGTTTTGAGACTGCGCGGCAAACAGCGCTTGAATCACTGCCGAGCGCTTGCGATCCGCCGGGAACTTGCTCAGCCAATGATCGATCTGCGCGCGCGTGTCATCGCTCAACGCGAGCGCTGGATCGATGTCTTCGACTTGCTCGAAATTTCCGGTGGATTTCATGGGTAGTGCCGGGATTCGGGATGAGCGGGGCAATTCATCGATCTATCTCACCGAACACAACATCAAACGTGCCGATCATGGCGACCACATCCGCCAACATATGGCCGCGAACGATGGTATCCATCGACGACAGATGGGCAAAGCCCGGCGCGCGCAATTTCAGTCGGAATGGCTTGTTGGCGCCATCGGAAATCAAGTAAGCCGCAAACTCACCCTTGGGCGCCTCGACCGCCGCGTAAGCCTCACCCACCGGCAGGCAATAGCCTTCGGTGAACAGCTTGAAGTGATGAATCAGTGCTTCCATGTCGTCCTTCATCTCTTCCCGAGACGGCGGCACGACTTTGAAATTCTTTGGCATCACCGGGCCCGGATTGGCACGCAGCCACTCGACGCATTGCCTGACGATGCGGTTGCTTTGACGCATTTCCTCGACGCGCACCAGATAGCGGTCGTAGCAGTCGCCATTGACGCCCACCGGAATGTCGAAATCGACCTCGGCATACTTGGCATAGGGCTGCTTCTTGCGTAAATCCCAAGCGACGCCAGAGCCGCGCAGCATCGGCCCACTCATGCCCCATGCCTGAGCCATTTCAGGAGACACCACACCAATGCCGACCGTGCGTTGTTTCCAGATGCGGTTGTCGGTGAGCAGAGTTTCGTACTCGTCGACGCGTGCCGGGAAGTCGCGACAGAAAGCGTCGATGAAATCAAGCATCGAGCCATCACGATTGAGATTCAGGCGCTTGAGATCGTTACCTTTGTGCCAAGGCGACTCCTGGTAGGCCGGCATACGATCCGGCAGGTCCCGATAGACGCCACCCGGTCGGTAATAGGTCGCATGCAGACGCGCACCCGAGACCGCTTCGTAGCAGTCCATCAGCTCTTCGCGCTCGCGAAAGGCATACAGGAACAGTGCCATCGCGCCAAGATCGAGGCCGTTCGAACCCAGCCACATCAAGTGATTGAGGATGCGCGTGATCTCGTCGAACAACGTCCGAATCCACTGCGCGCGAGCTGGTACTTCCAGCCCCAGCAATTGCTCAATGGCTCGCACATAGGCGTGCTCGTTGCACATCATCGACACGTAGTCGAGGCGATCCATGTAGCCGATCGACTGGTTGTAGGGCTTCGACTCAGCCAGTTTCTCGGTACCACGGTGCAACAGACCAATGTGCGGATCGGCGCGTTGCACGACCTCGCCTTCCATCTCCAGCACCAGCCGCAGCACTCCGTGCGCCGCAGGATGTTGGGGACCAAAATTCAGTGTGTAGCTCTTGATCTCGTGCATCAGCGGCGCTCCGTCCGCGAGCTTGCCTGGTCAGAGCGAGACTGCTCGGTGCGGGACTGCTCGGAGCGGGCCTGCGCATAGCGCGAGTCGTCTCGCACCACCCGCGGCACCAGCACGCGCGGCTCAATGCTGACGGGTTCGTACACCACACGACCCTTTTCAACGTCGTAGCGGACCTCGACGTTGCCGATCAGCGGGAAATCCTTGCGGAACGGATGACCGACGAAGCCGTAGTCGGTGAGGATGCGTCGCAAATCGGGGTGCCCCTCAAAAATGACGCCAAACAGGTCGAACGCCTCGCGCTCGAACCAGTTGACGCCGGGCCACACGTCGCACAGCGAGCCGATCATCGGCAAGGCATCGTCCGCGCAAAACGTGCGGACGCGCAGACGCCGATTGAAATGTATCGATAACAAATGGACGACAACAGCAAAGCGGCGCTCTTGTTTACCGGGGTGTGGTCGGCTTGCCCAATCAAAGCGACCAGCGCCCTCGCCTTCCACACCTCGCGAGAAACCTTCCGATGAAATGTCCGACGTGTCCCACTCAACCTCACCGAAGCTCAGATAGTCGACGCCACACAGATCCATGCAGGACGTAAAGCGGAACTCGGCGTCGTCTCGCAGGATGCGTGCCATCTCCACCCAATGCTCAGGGCGGACCTCAATGGTCAACTCACCTTGAGCATCGACCAGCGAAATCAGCTTGCCGTCGAAGCGGGCACGCAGGCGCTCAGAATAGGTTTGGACGTGCTCGGCCATCTTCAGCGGGCGATGGTATTGGTTCGGCGGATTTTCTTTTGCAACTGCAAAATGCCGTGAATCAGCGCCTCTGCAGTCGGTGGGCAGCCTGGCACATAGACATCCACGGGCACGATGCGATCACAACCACGCACCACGGCGTAGGAATAGTGGTAATAGCCGCCGCCGTTGGCGCAACTTCCCATCGAAATCACCCATTTCGGGTCGGGCATCTGGTCATAGACCTTGCGCAAGGCCGGGGCCATCTTGTTGACCAGAGTGCCGGCAACAATCATGACGTCTGACTGGCGCGGGCTGGGTCGAAACACCACGCCGTAACGATCAAGGTCCAGCCGCGATGCGCCAGCGTGCATCATTTCGACTGCACAGCAGGCAAGCCCGAAAGTCATCGGCCACATCGAGCCAGTTCGCGCCCAATTGACCAAGGTGTCTACCGACGTGGTGACGAAGCCACGCTCCAGCAGCGGATTGTCGCCTTCAGGACGAAGAATATCGTCGACGAGATTGACCGGATCCGGGTTATGGAAGAACTGCGAAATGCCCATGCTTCATTCCCAGTCCAGTGCGCCCTTCTTCCACACGTACACGAAGCCGATGACCAGGCTGCCGAGGAACATTGCCATCGCCACCAGCGCGGTGATGCCAATGTCTTTGAACACCACCGCCCACGGAAACAGAAAGGCAATTTCCAGATCAAACACGATGAACAAGATGGCGATGAGGTAGTAACGAACGTCGAACTTCATGCGGGCATCTTCAAACGCCTCAAAGCCGCACTCGTAGGGGGAAAGCTTTTCGGCCTCCGGATTGCGCGGGCCGAGCAGCCAGCCGACAGTTAGCAAGACCACGCCAATGCCCGTAGCGACGATCAGGAAAAGCAGCGCTGGTAAGTATTCCGCCAACACAACGCTCGCCTCCGCGCCCGCATCAGGCGCACGTTTTCACCGAAAACCAATCGCTTGAAGCGCTCGCTTGCATGACGTCCAGCAAGCACTCAAACAAGCAACAACCCATGCAACTGACTCAATTGGTGCCCAGAGCGGGACTCGAACCCGCACAGCTTTCGCCACTACCCCCTCAAGATAGCGTGTCTACCAATTCCACCACCTGGGCAAAGGATACAGCGGGGTCACGTTGTCGCCCGCCATGACACCGATTTACAGCACGAAAATTGTAACAGGGCCAGAACCTGCGCCGCGACTATTTGCCGCTTGGCGGAGTCTCTGTCTCCACCTTGTCGCTTGGCTTGGTTGCCGCATCTTCAGCTGTTGCAGGTGACGCCGCTGGCAAGGACACGTCGGGCACCACGGCAGCCGGAACCTCGGAACCCTCCGCTGGCGCAGGTGTACCGGTCGCTTCCGCAGGAGGCACTTCCGAAGGTGCCGCCATGCCTCCCATCACACCAAGGTCATCCGAAGCGCCCACAGTTGCCGTTGCTGTGCGGTTGGCATACACGGCCATACCCAAGCTGATGGCGAAAAAAAGAGTCGCGAGCACGGCCGTCGATTTGGACAGAAAATTGCCCGACCCGCGCGAGCCAAACACGGTCGCGGAAGCACCGCCACCAAAACCCGACCCTGCAGCGGCACCAGCACCGCGTTGCAGCAAGATCAGCACGACCATGGCGATCGAGATCAACACATAAACAACGTTTGCGATAGTAAGAAGCATAGCTCTAGCTCAGGCCGCCGCCGCGCGGGCGATGGCAAGGAATTCAGAAGCGATGAGCGAAGCACCGCCGATCAAACCGCCATCAACATCAGGCTGGGAGAACAGGGCGGCTGCGTTCACAGGTTTCACGCTGCCGCCGTAAAGAATCGGCAGCGAGTCCGCAAGCTTAGCATTCCAAGCGCGTAATTCGCTACGGATGAAGGCGTGCACCTCCTGCACTTGCTCCGGTGTGGCCGTGCGGCCGGTGCCAATAGCCCACACCGGCTCGTAGGCAAGTACCGCCCATTCAAACACATTGCAGCCGCCCAATCGCAGCAGTGGCTCGAGTTGGCGCTGGATCGCATATTCGGTTTGACCCGCTTCGCGCTGGCTGAGCGTCTCGCCTACACATAGCATGGGCACCAAGCCAGCTCGCTTGGCCGCGAGAAATTTCTCGGCCACATGTTCGGACGATTCCTCGTGATAGCGCCTGCGCTCGGAATGACCCACCAATCCGTAACGGCAACCTACATCCACCAACATTTGCGCCGACACTTCGCCGGTGTAGGCGCCCTGATCGCGAGCGCTGACGTCCTGCGCGCCAAATTGCAAACCCTTTGGCGAATAACGACCGATCAATTCGCTCAAATAGGGCGAGGGCGGAAACACCGCGATGTCGACCGATTTGATCGGTTCAGCGGCGGCCAACTCTTCCAAGAGAGCAGCGGCGAAGCGGCGATCACCATGCATTTTCCAGTTGCCTGCTACTAACTTGCGTCGCATGCGCTTGGCCTGTGATTGAGTGCCATCGAAGGATAGGCGGAAGCACTTGCCAGCGCCATGCCGCGTCGTCAGCGCTGGAAAATGTCCCGCTGCCTTCGCGCCCGCCGCGCTAGCAGATGATTTTGCGCAGAGATCGGTACCAAGAGCCTGTTTCATGCTCTAACGCTGCCGGTACACAAGTCAGCTTGGTCTGCAAAGTCGCTAGCCCGGACTTTTCGTGAACGCGCGGCGCTGACAGGCAAGACGCCAGCGATATCACCGACAACATACGCAACCTCGATCCCGAATCAGCCCAGCGCAAACCTACAATGGGGAAACCAGTGGCGGTCTCGGGGTGACCCGGGCCGCCACCGGTGTGTGCGGATGCGCTCAGCCGGCATCGGTTGAACGCGATACCGCCAAACCCCCTCCTTCTTTTGCCATTCGCAGACCACTTTTTTGGAGCTTGCCATGCCCGCATCATCTGCCTCCGGTCATGCCCTGGTTACCGGCGCCTCGGCCGGGATTGGCGCAGCACTTGCGCGCGAGTACGCCCGCCGGGGACGCGCCCTGGTGCTGACGGCGCGACGCGTCGACCGTTTGGAATCACTCGCGAACGAGCTTCGAAAACAGGTGGACTGCGTGGTAATCCCCGCTGACTTGGAGGATCCAAATGCACCCGGCGAACTCTGCGAAACTTTGCGCAAGCGCGGGATAGAAATCGGTCTCCTCGTCAACAACGCAGGATACGGACTGCCGGGGGCCTTTCTGACCCCCAGCTGGCAGCAGCACCAGAAGTTTCTACAGATCATGGTGACGGCGGTGTGCGAATTGAGCTACCGACTGTTGCCAGCCATGCAGGCGCGCGGCCACGGAGGCATATTGAACGTCGCGTCATTGGCGGGACACGTGCCCGGTTCGGCCGGGCACACGCTGTATGCGGCCTCGAAGGCCTTCATGATCAAATTTTCGCAATCACTGGCGTTGGAGAACGCCAAGTCGGGCGTTCAAGTGTGCGCACTGTGCCCAGGCTTTACCTACTCCGAGTTCCACGACGTCACCGGCACACGTCAGCAGATGAAAAAAATGCCTGTGTGGATGTGGTCAGACGCCGACTCCGTCGCCCGCCAAGGAATCGAAGCCTTGGAGCGCGGCGACGTAATGTTCGTTCCCGGCCGCGTCAACCGCCTCATCAAGGCCGTGACCCAGCTGATGCCGGATCGGATGTCGTTGGCGCTGGTGCAGCGGCGGAGCAAGGATTTTCGGAAGCTTTAGGGTGGGGTGAAGCGGTGCGCTGGCAAACCGCAGGTTTGCGCACCGCTGAACGCCCGAGCGCTATGCGCGAGGGCCGGGGTGAAGCGGTGCGCTGGCAAACCGCAGGTTTGCGCACCGCTGAACGCCCGAGCGCTATGCGCGAGGGCCGGGGATCGGGAATCGGGGGCTGGGGGGCGTTGAATTAGAGTTGATGCAACGCGCCCCAGCCCGCAGCTGCCAGCCCCCGCTCCCGCTCAAGCTCCCCCTCTAGATCAGCCGAATCTCCCGCAACCGCTCCAACAAATACTCGTGCGCAGTGATGGCTTCCGGGTAGCGATTGGGGTTGTCGTGGCTGATGCAGGACGGCAGCACGTCGATCAACACGTCAGGGTTGGGATGCAGGAAAAATGGCGTCGAGTAGCGTGGCTGGCGGGCGGCTTCGCCGGGCGGGTTGGTGACGCGGTGTGTCGTTGACGGATACACGTGGTTGGTCAATCGCTGCAGCATGTCGCCAATGTTGACAACGATGGTGTCAGCGTCGGCAGTGAACGGAACCCACTCACCTTGCCGCGATCGCACCTCAAGACCAGCGGCGCTCGCCCCCACCAGCAGGGTGATGAAGTTGATGTCTTCGTGGGCGCCGGCGCGCACGTTCGGGACTTCCGGGGCGGTGATCGGCGGGTAGTGAATGGGCCGCAGGATAGAATTGCCAAAGTTCGTTTTGTCGGCGAAATAGTGCTCAGGCAAATCGATGTGCAGGGCCAGACCGCGCAGTACGCGCGAGCCGAGATCGTCCAGCGCCTCATACAGGCCGTAGGCATACTCGCGAAACCTAGGGACTTCCGAAGGCCATAGATTGGCGGCCATCACATCGGCATAGGGCGAGCCGGCGGGCAGTTCGCGGCCGACATGCCAAAACTCTTTCAGGTCCGGAAACTTGGAGTCTTTGGCCGTTTCGACACCGAACGGCGTGTAGCCTCGCGCGCCGCCACTTCCCTTGACGTGATAGCCGCGCTTCACCTCATCGGGGAGCGCAAAAAACGCCCTGAACACGTCGTAGGCGCCATCAATCAGGTCCTGTGCGATGCCATGGCCCCGAATGCCACAAAAACCCCATTCCCGATAGGCAGCACCGAGTTCGGCGACGAAGGCGTGGCGGTCGCTATCGAAGCGGCGGATATCAAGCGTTGGGATCTGGCTCACGGGATTCACGCAGGTTGGCGGAATGGGAGGGTGATGGTATGCCTGACTGCGAGCCGACGAAACGGTTTAGCTGGATAACGAGCGCCAAGCGAGCAATCTGAAGGTTCAATTCGTTGCAGCGCTGCTTGCTTTCTGGGCAGCGACAGAATCCTCAGCAAACCGCGCGCACCGCAGCGACCAAACGATCCAGCACGCCTTCCACCAGCTCGGCATCGTCCGCCTCGACCGTAACGCGCAACACGGGCTCGGTACCGGATGGGCGCAGAAATGCACGGCCTCGGCCGGCAAGCGCGGTGCGCGCGCGCGCGAGTTCATGTTGCACGCTGGCCGATTCGGCCGGTTTGGCGCCGTTGCTCAAGCGCACATTGATGGTCTTTTGCGGCAACTTTTCAAAGCCATGCAAGGCTTCCCGCAAGCTGGCACCACCGGCGCGGCGCAGCGCTTCCAGCACCTGCAGCGCGCTGACGATGGCATCGCCAGTGCTGGCTCGGTCCAGGCACAGCAGATGACCGGAAGCTTCGCCACCGAGAATGCCACCGCCAGCGACCAAAGCTTGATGCACATAACGGTCGCCGACATTGGCGCGCAAGAAATTCATGCCGCGCGCGAGCAAAGCCTGCTCAAGCGCAAAGTTGCTCATCAGCGTGCCTACGACGGGGCCACGCAAGCGGCCATCACGCTGCCACGCCAGGGCAAGCACATACAGCAGTTCGTCGCCATCCACGACGACACCGGCAGCGTCGACCATTTGCAGCCGATCACCGTCACCGTCAAATGCGATTCCAAGGTCAGCGCCGCGCGCCAGCACTTCGGCCGCAAGCGCCTGCATGTGCATCGAACCACAATCGCGGTTGATGTTGAGGCCATCGGGAGAGACACCGATGGCGTGAATCTCGGCCCCCAACTCGGCAAACAGCGCGGGAGCAATCGCATAGGTCGCGCCATGCGCGCAATCGAGCACAATTTTCATGCCCGCCAAGCTGAGGCTCTCATCAACCGTCGATTTGCAAAACTCGGCATAGCGGGTTGCCGCATCATCAATTCGGCGTGCCTTACCCAATTTTTCGGAAGCCACCGTACTGAAGGGTTCTTCAAGCGCTGCTTCGATGGCGTTTTCAACGGCATCAGAGAGCTTTTCACCGTGCGCGGAAAAAAACTTGATGCCGTTGTCCTGGTGCGGATTGTGCGACGCACTGATGACGATTCCGGCGTCGGCGCGCAGCGACCGAGTGAGATAGGCAACCGCAGGCGTTGGAATGGGTCCCAGCATCATGACGTTGGCACCGGCCGCCACCAAGCCCGCTTCCAATGCGGCTTCAAACATGTAGCCGGATATGCGTGTGTCCTTGCCGATGACGACTTTGGCATGACCGTCACGCGCCAAGGCGCGACCCGCTGCCCAGCCAAGTTTGAGAAAAAAATCCGCCGAGATGGGACCCTCGCCCACTCGCCCGCGGATGCCATCGGTACCGAAATAGCGCCGCTCAGCCATGCGCCATCAGGCTCCGGGTTTGGGTTCAGGATCCGCTGCGGGCTGCGGCAACCGCATCAACACAGCCAGCATGGCGGCGAGACGATTGCGCAGTTCGCGGCGATCAACAATCTGGTCAATGGCCCCATGCTCCTTGAGAAACTCGGAGCGCTGAAAACCATCAGGCAAGGTCTCGCGTACCGTTTGTGCGATGACCCGCGGCCCTGCAAAGCCAATCAATGCGCCGGGCTCAGCGAGATTGATATCGCCGAGCATGCCCAGACTGGCAGATACGCCACCGGTGGTCGGATGGGTCAGGACCACAACGTAGGGCAAACCCGCCGCACGCAAGCGGCCCAAGGCAGCCGCAGTCTTGGCCATCTGCATCAGCGAGAACAGGCCTTCCTGCATGCGTGCGCCGCCGGTTGCGGTGAAACAGACGTAAGGCGAGCGCTGTTCCAACGCGTGTTCCGCCGCGCGCGCAAATTTCTCACCGACCACCGCGCCCATCGAGCCGCCCATATAACGAAACTCGAAGGCACTGGCGGTGAGCGGCATGCCTTTCAGTTTGCCGTGCATCACGATCAACGCATCTTTCTCGCCAGTCAGCTTTTGCGCCGCGCGAATACGTTCTGCGTACTTCTTGGAGTCGCGAAACTTGAGCACATCGACCGGTGACAACTCGGCCGCCAGCTCAACGCCCGTGTCTGTATCCAGCAACTGGGCCAGCCGCTCACGCGCAGAAATCGGCATGTGGTGACCGCACTTCGGGCATACATCGAGGTTGCGCAACATTTCCGGCCGATACAGCACCGCACCGCAGCTCTCGCACTTCTCCCACAAGCCTTCGGGCACCGCACGCTTGGTCCCGCCTTCGGTACGGATCCGCGAGGGCATGAGCTTGGTCAACCAACTCATGGGTGTGACACGTAAGCAGAATTCACTTGGCGAACCTTGATGACAATTCGGTGAAAGTTTAGCGTGCGGCGTCGAGCGCAGCGCGGATAGGCGCTAGAAATAAGGCCGCGCGGCCGCAGGCATCCGCACTATCCACGGCGCCTTCCAGCGTTTCGACCAAGGCACTGCCGACCACGACCGCGTCGGCGAAAACGCCAAGCGCGGCTGCAGACGAAGCGTCGCGCACGCCAAAGCCGACAGCCACCGGGGCGCCGCCGTGTGTGCGCAAGGCCGCCACGCGCTCACGCACGGCGTCTACGCTGAGTGACCCGGCACCGGTAACGCCAGCAAAACTGACGTAGTACAAATAGCCTTCGCTGGCAGCAGCGATCATCGCCAGCCGAGCCGCATCGGTGGTGGGCGCGGCCAGCATGATCGAGCGCAGACCAGCGCTGCTAAGCGCCGAACGCAAAGGACCGGCTTCTTCGGGCGGACAATCGACCAGCAACAAACCATCGACGCCCGCTGCCTGTGCCGCCTTGGCGAAAGCCTCCACACCAAACATCTCGACAGGATTCATGTAACCCATCAGCACCAGTGGCGTGCTCGAATCGCTCTCGCGGAACTGGCGACAGACCTCCAATACGCGTCGCAAGCCCACGCCGCGTGCCAGCGCCCGCTCAGAGCTGCGCTGGATGACCGGACCATCGGCTTGCGGATCGGAAAAAGGAACCCCGACTTCCAGCACGTCGGCACCAGCCGCGACCAGCGCATGCAGCAGGTCGACCGCACCATCCGGCGACGGATCACCACAGGTGACAAACGGAATCAGTCCTGGTCGATTAGCTGCCTTGAGGCTCGCAAAGCAGGCCTCGATACGCCCACTCACAGCGACAGACCTTCGCGTTTGGCGATGGTGTAGATGTCCTTGTCGCCGCGTCCAGACAGGTTGCAAAGAATCATCGCGTCTTTGGGCAACTCTCGCGACAATTTGATCGCTTGCGCGATTGCGTGGCTCGACTCCAAGGCGGCCAGTATTCCTTCGCTGCGGGCAAGCAAGTGGAAGGCCTCCATCGCCTCCGCATCCGTAATGCCGACATAGGTAGCCCGGCCGCTGTCTTTCAGAAAGGCATGCTCAGGACCGACACCGGGATAATCGAGGCCCGCCGACACCGAGTGCGTCTCGGTGATTTGGCCATCGTCATCGCACAACACATAGGTCCGATTGCCGTGCAGCACGCCGGGGCGTCCCGCGACCAAAGATGCTGCGTGCTTGCCGCTGGAAATGCCCTCGCCTGCCGCTTCAGCGCCCCAGATCGCCACTTCGCGATCATTCAAGAAATGATGAAACAAGCCAATGGCATTGGAGCCACCGCCGACGCAGGCGACCAAGGCATCCGGCAGGCGGCCATGTTCTTCGAGCATTTGTGCGCGCGCTTCGCGGCCGACCACGGCATTGAAATCACGCACCAGCATCGGATACGGGTGCGGTCCGGCGACGGTGCCGATGATGTAGAAGGTGTCTTCGACATTGCTCACCCAGTCGCGCATGGCTTCATTGAGCGCATCTTTGAGGGTCTTCGAACCCGACGTTACCGGCACCACTTCTGCGCCCAGAAGTTTCATCCGGTACACGTTGATCGCTTGTCGCTCGACGTCGACCGAGCCCATGTAGACCACGCACTTTAAACCCAGTCGAGCGGCTACGGTCGCGGAGGCGACGCCATGCTGGCCAGCACCAGTCTCGGCGATGATCCGCGTCTTGCCCATGCGCTTGGCCAGCATTCCCTGACCAATTGTATTGTTGATCTTGTGCGCGCCGGTGTGATTCAGATCTTCGCGCTTAAGCAAAATGCGCGCGCCACCGACGTGACGGGTTAAGCCCACCGCTTCGTAGATCGGGCTTGGACGACCGACGTAATGACGATAGTCGTGCTGCAACTCCGCCACAAATTGCGGATCGTTGCGGTAGCGCAGGTATGCCTCCGACAACTCGCGCAGCGGACGAATCAGCGTCTCGGCGACAAAGGTGCCGCCGAACTGGCCGAAGTGGCCGGAGGCATCGGGTAACGAGTGAAAGTCGGTGTCTGGTTGGGCCTGCATATTGGTCCTGAAGCGGTTCGTCAAACGGATATTTAGTGACGCAGATTCAGCGAATAGTGGTGAGGGCGTTGTCGACATCGGCGCGGCGCACTTCAGCGATGAAGTGCGCCATCAACTCGGCACTCTTTTCACCCGGTGCGATCTCGATTCCGCTGGCGACATCGACCGCGAATGGCCTGAGTTGGCGCACAGCGGCGTAAACATTGGCGGGGGTGAGCCCACCTGCAAGCAAAATCGGGCGTGTCGGCGCCTGCGGCCATCGCGACCAATCAAAGCACTCGCCAGCACCGCCGGTTTCGCCGGGTGGGTGCCCGTCAAGCACAAACCCGGAGGCGGAAGGGTAACCCGCCATCGCAATCACTGCGTCAGCGCCGCCTTCACCCATCGCCAGCGCCTTCAGATAGGGAAGGCCCGGGGCAAGACAGTCGCTTTCGCTTTCTGCACCGTGAAACTGCACTAACGTCGGTCGAACGATGCTGACGATTTCCTGCATTTTGGCAATAGGTTGATCCATCACCAACGCCACCGCCGCCAGCAACGGCGGCAGCGCGGCGCGCAACTGTTGCCCTTGCTCCAGCGTCACCCGGCGTTTACTGCGCTCGGCGAAGATGATGCCGATCGCATCGACACCCAGGGCTGCTGCCAAGGTCACGTCCGCAACCCGGGTGAAGCCGCAAAACTTGATGCGGGTACGTCGAATCATGTGCCGTGTGCGTCCACATCCGTCAGGGTGAAATCGGCCGGAAGCTGCCAAATGGAGGGATACAGCGGGCCCACGAAGGTCAGACCGGCGGCCTGTGCAGTGGGTCCTGCGCGCGTGCGATCACGACCGATCAACAATTCGGCGATCCAATCTGCTTCGCGATCACCGCAGCCGACGAGCAACAGGCTGCCAACAATATTGCGCACCATATGATGCAAGAACGCATTCGCTTGCACGTCGACGGAAACAATATCGCCGGCCCGTTCAACAGTTATCGAATGCAGGTTGCGGAGGGGATGCTTGGCTTGGCATTGAGAGGTACGGAACGCGCTGAAATCGTGCTCGCCGAGCAGATGCTGCGCGGCGGCGTGCATGCGATCAGCGTCCAAAGGGCGGCGTTCCCAAGCCAACGTGCGACTGTGCAACCCCGGCCTGATCGCGCGATTGAGCATCTGATAGCGATAGCGCCGCGCACGTGCGCCGTAACGCGCATGAAAGTCGACGCTCACTGGCATCACCCAAAGCACCGCCACGCTGTCGGGCAGTCGGCTGTTACACCCCATCATCCATCCATACGGGCTGCGCTGTGCGTCGCAGTCAAAATGCACCAACTGCCGTTGCGCGTGCACGCCGGCATCGGTGCGGCCGGCACAGATGACCTCAACACGCTGATTGGCGACAAAGCTCAGCGCATCCTCAAGCGCCGCCTGCACAGTGGCACCGTGGCTCAGCCTTTGCCAGCCAAGAAAATCGGTGCCGTCGTATTCCAAAGCCAGGGCATGACGCATGGTTTATTGCTGAGCTTGAACGCAAATTGAGACGCAAATGAAAAGGGCCAGAAGCATGCTTCCGGCCCTTGCAAACAATGCCCAAGTCTAGCCGAATTCCGTCAAACCGAATCTGGCTCAACTGACCTCGGACTAGCGGATCTCGTCAAGCAAGCGACGCGCCTCCGAACGCAAGCCAGGATTGCCTTCGTTCACCACTTCCTCAAGCATGCCTCGCGCGCCTTCGACGTCGCCCATGTCGAGGTAGGCTCGCGCCAGCTCAAGCTTGGTCGCTGCCTCTTCGTCGATGTCGGCCTCGCCGCCAAAGTCCGTTTCCGGAGCTTTGACTTCTGCCACAGTAACCTTCTGCGTATCAAACGGGTCAGCGGCTGCGGAAACGCCAGCGGCAGCCACGCGCAGCCGATCAATCTCGTCAACACTGAAGTTTTGCGTGGTGTCAGCCGCCGGCTGCGAAACTCTCGGCGTCGGCTTGCTTCCCCAGTCGTCCCCGGAATCGAACTTGGCCGCAGGTGCGGGCAGGGGTACAAAAGCCGTTTCCGCTGGCTTGCTGGGGACCGGCGGCGCGGCTGCTGGCACTTCAAAGAACAATGGGTGGTCGGGCAGCAAATCACGCCCCATCGCCACCACTTGCCGCCATGACGGATGGTCCGCGTCATACAGTTGCGCGTACATTGCCTCAGCGGCTCCTTCGAACCCGGACGCATCGCTTTGTCGGTAATAGTGCCCGACCAGCGCAAGATGACGACCAAGATCGTTCGGCTGCTCGGCCACGCTGTCGAGCAAGCGATCCAACTCCGAATACTCCGCCGCACCCGAGTCAGCCTCATGCTCTTGCTGGCGCGCTGCAGCAGCCACGGTTGCTGCTTCATAGTGATCAGCGATGGACTCACGAGCAGCCGCTTCGGGCTTTGGTCCACGCCGCCGGCCGAGCAAGAAAGCCACCAAACCCAACACCAGCAAGCCTAATCCGGCGAGCATGGCCCAGGTCTGCAGATACCACGGCTTGATCGGTGGCGGCGCTGTTTCGTCCAAGGTTTGTACGGCAGCTGGTTCGGCTTCGGTCACAGGTGCAACCGCTACCTCCGGTGCTGGCGTGGGCACGACGCCAGCCGGAGCCATATCGTTGATCGCAGCATCGGCCGACGTATCGCCATCGGCAGATGTACTGCCGTCCACCGCCACACCATCGGCGGTTGTCGATGCGGCATCTTCCGCCGTCGCGTCAGCTGGATCAGCGCCTATTGGATCAGCGCCTATCGGATCAGCGCCTACTGGATCAGCACCAGCTGGATCAAGGTCAGTGGAGGCTCCACTCGCCGTGGCCAAGTCATCAAGTCGTGTGCGTTCGGCTTCCAATTCGGCAAGTCGTCGCTGTGCTTCGGCGAGCTGCGAGTCCTTCAACTCGAACAGGCGCTTGGTATCGCTATCCATGCGCTCAAGGTCAGTGACCCGAGAACGCAGATCGCGATTTTCCTGCTCGAGCGTGGCCACTTGCTCTCGCGCGCGGCTCAAGTCAGCGCGCAGCTCGGTGCCGGCACCCGCGTCGGTCGAACCCGATTGCGCGCCACTGGCGGGCTTTTCGCCACCTGGGGGCAACAATTCCAAGCGAGAAGGCGTAGCGGCGGGCTCAGGCTTGGGTGTCGGTTTGCTATCCGCCTGTTCAACTTGCGCCACCGGCTCCGCCGGCATGCTCACGCTGGCAGGCTCGCCCGCTGCTGGCGCATCACGCCATGCGCGCGCCTGCTCGCTCACTTCAGCAGCCGCAGCAGCCGCATTAAGGACCGCCAGCTCATCACGAGTCGGAATACGCAGCACCGCACCGCGCTTCAGGCGATTGATGTTATTGCCAATGAATGCGTCCGGGTTGGCCCGCAACAAAGCCAACATGGTCTGATTCATGCTGACGCTGCTGTCTGGGCGCAATTGTTGCGCAATCGCCCACAAGGTGTCGCCCGATGCCACGGGTCCGTAGCGATCGCCGCTGATCGACGATGAAGGAGCAGGCGCTGGCGGCGTTGGTGCCGGTGCGGTTGCCACAGAAGTGGGCGCGGGGGCCGCTGACTGCGCAGGTGCTGGAGTCGACGCGGGTGCCGGAGTCGGCGCTGGGGTAGACGCAGCGGCGGGCGCGGGCATGGGCGGTGGCGGCACTGCAGCGGGTGTCGGAACCCGTGCTGGCGCCTGCATCGGCCGCTCTGCTGCCGGCGCAGTTTCCGCGACTGGCGCGGTCACTGCAGGCGCTATGCGTGCGGGGGCCACATTCGGCGGATCCAACAGCACGGTGTACTCGCGCAGCATCCGGCCACGGCCCCACTGCACTTCGAGGAGGAAGTTGAGAATGGGCTCGCCAAGTCGATTGGCAGTGGTAACGCGCACCACGGGTTGTCCTGACGCGTTCTTGGCTACCGTGAAAACCAGGTTGGCAGGCAACAGCGCAGCACGATCAATGCCGACCCGGTCGAATGCCTCCGACGAGGCCAAACTGACCTTCAGATCGTCAATTTCAGCGGGCACGCTACTGATAATCGGTATCTCAGCTACCAGCGGCTCGTTCAGCCCTGAACTCACTCGAATACCGCCCAAGCCCAATGCCAACGCCTGTGAACTGCCCAGCGCGAGCGCCAAGGCGAGGCTAAGCCTATGATTCTTTTGCATCCAGCATCTCCCCAATGCGCGAAGCAGACGGTCGCCTATCATTGTCCTGGTCGGCGCCAGACCTAGAATCGACTTGACAACGCTGCGCTAACTATAGATCACAGGTCATTTTTTACCAACAACTCAGCGATCTGAATAGCATTCAGCGCTGCCCCCTTGCGGATATTGTCGGCAACAATCCAAAGGCTCAAGCCCTGCGGGTGTGAAATGTCGTCGCGGATTCTGCCGACAAACACCGGATCGTTGCCCGCCGCGTGCGTTACTGGCGTTGGATAACCGCCCGCTACACGCTCATCCACCACTTGCACGCCGGGTGCCTGTTCCAACAGTCGCCGCGCGTCCGCCGCGCTTATTTTCTTGTGCGTCTCGATATGCACCGCTTCTGCGTGCCCATAAAAAACCGGAACCCGGACCGCGGTCGGATTGACTTGAATGGTCGAGTCAGCAAGGATTTTTTGAGTCTCCCACACCAGCTTCATCTCTTCCTTGGTGTAGCCGTTGTCCATGAAGACGTCGATCTGCGGAATCAGATTGAAGGCGATCTGCACCGGAAAACGCACCGGCTCGGGGCTTTGGAAGTTGAGCATTGCCGCCGTTTGCTTGCCCAACTCCTCCATTGCCGAACGACCCGCGCCCGACACCGATTGATAGGTACAGACGTTGATACGGCTGAGGCCCACCGCACGATGGATCGGGGCCAGCGCCACCAGCATTTGCATCGTCGAGCAATTGGGGTTGGCAATGATGCCGCGCGGGCGATTTTTTATCTGCTCAGGATTGACCTCAGCGACCACCAGCGGTACGTCCTCGTCATAGCGAAACTCGGATGTGTTGTCGATCACCACGGCACCAGCGGCCGCCGCACGCGGCGCATGTTCGCGCGACATCGAGCCACCGGCTGAAAAAAACGCGATATCGACACCGGCAAAATCGAAGGTGGCCAAGTCGCGAATCACGTAATCGCGATGTTTGCAGGAGACCTTGTCACCGGCCGAGCGCGCGCTGGCTAGCGGGATCAAGTTGGCAAACGGAAAATCGCGCTCGGCCAGTATTTCCAGCAGGGCCTGGCCAACCGCGCCAGTGGCGCCGGCGATGGCGATCGTAGGGTTCGGATTCATATGCAGTGGGTAGCCAATCGATTGCCTGGGAAAAACGGAATTCAGGACGACCCTGGGATACGTGGGCTCACGGGTCCGACATCGGCGCACTGCGCGCGGTGGCGCAAGGCGTGATCAATCAGCACCAACGCGACCATGGCCTCGGCGATTGGCGTTGCCCGAATGCCGACGCACGGATCGTGGCGACCTGTGGTGATCACTTCCACCGCCTCGCCCGCTGTGTTCACGCTCCGGCCTGGCAGGCGCAAGCTGGAGGTAGGCTTCAGCGCCAGTGAACAGATCACGTCCTGACCACTGGAGATGCCGCCAAGGATGCCACCCGCGTTGTTGCTCAAGAATCCTTCGGGCGTCATTTCGTCGCGATGCTCGGTGCCGCGCTGGCTGACCGCCTCGAAGCCGGCGCCAATCTCCACGCCTTTTACCGCATTGATGCTCATCAGTGCGGCAGCCAACTCGGCGTCAAGCTTGCCGTACAAGGGCTCACCCCATCCGGGCGGCACGCCGGTGGCGACCACGCTGACACGTGCACCAACCGAGTCACCTGACTTGCGCATCCCATCCATGTACTCCTCAAGCTCAGCCACCATGCTGGTATCTGGCCAGAAGAACGGATTGCTCTCAACCGCGTCCCAATCGAAGCCGCGTGGCTTGTTCTCGCCCAACTGCGAAAGATAGCCACGCACTCGAATTGAGTATTTCTCAGCCAACCATTTTTTTGCGATCACACCCGCCGCGACGCGCATCGTGGTCTCGCGGGCCGAGCTGCGTCCACCGCCGCGCGGATCGCGATGACCATACTTTTGCCAGTAGGTGTAGTCGGCGTGCGCGGGTCGAAACACGTCGTCGATCTTGGCGTAGTCCTTGCTGCGCGCGTCGGTGTTGCGAATCAGCAGGGCAATCGGTGTACCGGTGGTCACGCCTTGATAAACCCCCGACAGAATCTCAACTTCATCGGCCTCGCGGCGTTGCGACGTATGCCGCGACTTGCCGGTTGCGCGGCGCTGGATGTCGGTTTGGAACTCGGCTTCGGAGATCGCCAGTCCGGGCGGGCAGCCATCGATCACACAGCCAATAGCGGGCCCATGCGACTCCCCGAACGTGGTAACCGCAAAACTCTGACCGAAGGTATTGCCGCTCACGGCTTATCCACGCGCATCAGCCAACCCCTTTATCGTTGCGTGATGCTCCAGCAGAGCCTCGCGACCAATTGCAAATACACCCATCGCGCCGACGTTGAATTCGATCCAATCCAGAGGCACCTGCGGCAACAGTCGGTTCAAGGCGCGCTCGCTTTCACCCACTTCAACGATCAGCAAACCGCCTTCACGCAGATGCTCCGGCGCATCGCGCAGGATTCTCAACGCAAGATCCAACCCATCCTCGCCCGCAGCCAGGCCAAGCTCCGGTTCATGCCGATACTCGCCCGGCAGCGCCGCCACTTCGGCGCGGGTCACATAGGGTGGATTGCTGACAATCAATTCGTACAACTGGCCCCGCAATTCCGAAAACAAGTCAGAGCGCAGCAAGCGCACCCGCTCACCAACGTCCAAACGGGTGGCGTTTTCCGATGCCAAGGTGAGCGCATCCGTTGACAAGTCGACCGCATCGACCTGCCAGTCCGGCTGGTGGTGCGCCATGGCGATTGCGATACAGCCTGAACCGGTGCACAAATCCAGTACGCGAGTGACGTCCAGACCGCCGATCCACGGTTCGAACCCACTCTCGATCAACTCGGCAATCGGTGATCGCGGGACCAGCGCGCGCGCGTCTGATTTGAAACTCAAACCCGCGAACCACGCCTCGCCCGTCAGGTAGCACGCCGGCACACGCTCGCTGATACGGCGCTCGAACAGCGCCAATACGGCCGCCTTTTCGTCTGCCGTGACTCGTGACTGGCCATAGATGGGGTTCAAGTCATGCGGCAGATGCAGCGCGTGCAAGGTGAGCTGGGTGGCCTCATCCAAGGCGTTGTCGTAGCTGTGGCCAAAACACAGACCAGCGGCGTTGAAGCGGCTGCCGCCATAGCGGATCAGATCGATGATAGTGCGCAACGCAACGGTCATAACAAATCAAATGCGGTCAGACCCGCGAGTATAGGCGAAGCCAATCGGCGCCAAGGCGGCACCTATAATGTCGCAATGAAAATCCATGATCCCTTGAAAACGTCCTGCGCAGGTTCGGCCAAGCTTCGCCTGATCGTGATCCTCGCCGCCGCGCTCGCGGCCGCGGTCGGCCTCTATTTGGGGGTGCGAGTGACCGCCCCCGCTGAGCCGGTCAATCCGCAGATGCTGCAAAACGCGCTGCTGTTCCCGCAGCCACGCGAGTTGCCAGCGTTCGCCTTGGATGCGGGTGACGGTAGCGTGCTGGATGCCGCTGCGTTGAAAGGTCGCTGGAGTCTGGTTTTTGTCGGCTTCACGCATTGCCCCGACATCTGCCCGACAACGCTGGCGACCCTTGGCGGATTACAGAAGGCCTTGGCGGACTTCAAACCTGCCTTGCAGATCGTTTTTGTCTCGGTCGACCCGGAGCGCGACAGCGCCGCGAAAGCGAGCGAGTACGCACGCTATTTTGTTGCTGATGCGCTTGCCGCCACCGCCGATCACGCGCGCCTCGAACCATTTACCCGCAGCCTGGGCATGATCTACATGCAATCACCCTTGGAAGGAGGTGATTACACGGTCGACCATTCCAGCAGCATCGCCATTCTGGACCCGCAAGCTCGTCTGGTCGGCGTGTTTCGGCCACCTTTTGAGATTGCGCGCATGGCCGCCGACTTGCGCCAACTCGCAGGAAACTGACATGTCGCCCGCCGTCGCCCTGCAATACGTTTTTCCGCATCGTCTGCTGTCGCGGCTGGTCATGTGGGCGACACGAGTGCGCCTCAAAGCTTGGAAAACTTTTTTGATCCAGCAGATCGTCCGACGCTTCAACGTTGACTTGACCGAGGCAGTCGAACCCAATCTCGACGCCTACCCACATTTCAATGCGTTCTTCACCCGCGCCTTGAAGCCCGGCGCACGCGCCGCCGATGCCGATCCGCAAGCGCTACTTATGCCCGCTGATGGCAACATCAGTCAGGTCGGCCGAATTGAAGCCGGGCGCATCTTTCAGGCCAAAGGCCAATCCTTCACCGCTGCCGAGCTGTTGGGCGACGCAGCCGCTGCGGCTCCTTATGTCGACGGCTGGTTCGCCAATGTCTACCTGTCACCGCGTGACTACCATCGTGTGCATATGCCGTGGCGCGGCAAGCTCATCCAGACCCTGCATATACCGGGACGCTTGTTCAGTGTCGCTCCTTGGGCTGTCAATGCCATCCCGCGCCTGTTCGCTCGCAACGAGCGTTTGGTTTGCCACTTCGAAACAGACTTCGGCCCGATGTGCTCGGTAATGGTGGGTGCGTTGCTGGTGTCTGGCGTGGAGACCGTGTGGAACGGTGTGGATATCCCGCCCTACGCAAGCCGCCCGATTGCGCGCGACTGGCGGGCGCGCGCGATTGAACTTGATCGATTCGCCGAGATGGCTCGCTTCAATATGGGCTCGACGGTGATCCTGCTATTCCCGAAAGATGCCGTTGCGATCGACCAATTCCTGCATCAGCAGCCGGTTCGAGTCGGTGAACGGCTGGGCAGAGTCAGCGCAAAGCGGGCCGCCCCTGAAACCGCGAAGTAACCAGCGCCGCTCGTCTATCTGCGAGCGAACAACTCAATTCGAACTGTCATGCCCGCGTTCTGGCGGGTCAGCCTTGGCAACCTTGCAAACTCAAACTCTGTCCAGGCCGAATCAGATAATTCGGTGCCTTGATCGCATTGCTACGAGCCAAACTTTGCGGACTACCGCAGCGACGGCTGCGCGCGATGCTGGCCAAGGTATCGCCCTTGCGAACGACATAGCGAACGCCGCCGTTGTTGCTGCTCGCCATGGCGCTGGCCACTTGGGTTGGAATGGCGGCGCGGGCGCGGGCAATGTCCAGCGCCAGTTCAGCACGCGGCCCGGACAAACAATGTTGCTGGTAGGCAGCCACCAACGCCGCCGGGGCCAACAGCGTGCGCCCGGCCGGCAACAGCAGACTGGGATCAAACTGCGGGTTCAGATTGCGCAAGGTCCGGAACCAACCGTTGCGGGTGCCGCTGCTGCCTAGACAGATCGCCAACTCATTGAGACTTGCCGGCCGCGTCAGCAGCAGTTCGCTGGGTTCAACCACACCCCGTTCGAACTCCAGGCCGTACTCCTCCGGATGCAGAAACAACCACGCAGCCGCGAGCACCATGGGCACATAGTCGCGGGTCTCGGCGGGAAGTTGCCGCTGGATTCCCTCACTCCAGTAACTCTTGCCACCCGAGCTGCGATGCAGGCGCGCCATCCGCCCTTCGCCGCCGTTGTATGCCGCCAATGACATGGCAAGGTCAGTGTTCAGCTCTGCAAAACGCTCGTTGAGGTAGGCCACGTTGGCGCGGGTGGCAAGTTGTGGATCAAAGCGCGTATCAAATCCGTTGGCGTCGCGGCCCAATCCAAAACGACGGCCTGTGGCCGGCATGAATTGCAACGGGCCGGAAGCGCCCGCGCGCGACACGGCGTGCACGCGACCACCCGACTCCTTCGCCATGATGCCAAACAGCAGCGCCTCTGGCAGCCCGGCCTGCTCGTACTCCGGCCACATCCGATAGCGCATGAATCGATAGTTTTCCCAGGTATCCAACAGCGCAGGACGCATCCACGTCAGCCACTCGTTGAGCGCGGCCTTCACCGGTTGATTGACGGTAATGAACTCGCGCAGATCGCGACCACGCAACAGACTGACAGTGCGCGCGGCGGCAGGCATCGAAGTCTCCACCGGCGAAGTTGCGTTGGCAGCCACGGCGTCACCGGCAACGCCCTCGCCTTCACCCGAGACTGTCTCTGCTTGCAAACTGTTTGGCGGCTGCAATAGCGCCTCATAGGCATGGATGAAGCGCGCCCCATCGCAGCCAGAAGCCGCCGCACAGCGGCTGGCGGCATCCCGCAACGCCGCCAAAGACGCCAAACGCTCGGCCTCACCAAGAGCAGTATCGCCATGCCGCAATTGCTCTTGCGCCGCCTCGTAACGCTGCGATTGCGTAGTGATCTCGGCATACAGCGCGTCGTGCTCTTGACTCGCTTGCGTCGTTTTTGACCCCGGCGTGGTTGCGCATCCCGTTAACACCAGCAACAGCGGTATGGCAGTTCGAAGGAGCATGTGCATAGCGGGCAATCCGAAAAGTTCGAACAAGGCGGGCATTCTGCCTGCGATGGGAGGGGAATGCGCTGGGGCCTTTCGCTTTTTCCTTGCTGCGCAGGCGGATTTTGGGCGTGGGGTTGGGGTGGATACGCTTGAGTGGCTATGGTTTTGAGTCGTGATATCGGCAAATGCCGGACGCCTGGTTTGCAGGCTTCACTCGCCTCAGGTTGAGGCGAGTGAAGCCTTATAAAGCTGGACTGAGGCCTGCACCGAAACGACCAGCAAACCCCACCCCTCAAGGTAATCAAGAGAACTCGCTAGAATCCCGCCACCACCAAAAGACCCAAAGCCCACCCCAATGAACGACATCTACCTCGGCCAAG
>ENA-ORBV01005181-ORBV01005181.1-microbial-mat-metagenome-genome-assembly--contig:-NODE-5181-length-24232-cov-15.465535_pt1 | contig 24232 bp, 12 predicted proteins | sample MGYA00237777_ERZ505514 | MGnify/ENA primary metagenome ERZ505514 (study PRJEB26160, sample SAMN06269048) | microbial mat metagenome | isolation source: Oligotrophic lake microbial mat | place... | reverse complement strand
CTCGCGATCACGGGCAGCATCACGGCCTCGAACAAGACTTACGATGGCGACGCGACGGCGGTGATCGCCACGCGCGGCTTGAGCGGGGCGATCAGCGGTGACACGGTGAGCTACAGCGGCGGGACGGCGCTGTTCAATGACAAGACCGCGGTCACGGGCAAGACGGTGACGGGCACGGGCCTGGTGCTCGCGGGGGCCGATGCGGCGAACTACACGGTCAACAGCACGGCCACGACCACGGCGGACATTGCCAAGCTCGCGATCACGGGCAGCATCACGGCCTCGAACAAGACTTACGATGGCGACGCGACGGCGGTGATCGCCACGCGCGGCTTGAGCGGGGCGATCAGCGGTGACACGGTGAGCTACAGCGGCGGGACGGCGCTGTTCAATGACAAGACCGCGGTCACGGGCAAGACGGTGACGGGCACGGGCCTGGTGCTCGCGGGGGCCGATGCGGCGAACTACACGGTCAACAGCACGGCCACGACCACGGCGGACATTGCTCCCGCGCCGCTGGGCATTGTAGGAAACAGCGCGACCCGCCTGTACGGCGATGCGAATTCCTCATTCAGCGCCACCTACACCGGCTTCCAGAACGGGGAGACTAGTGCGGCGCTGAGCGGTACACTGGCATTGACTACGCCAGCCATTGCGGCCTCCAATGTGGGCAACTACGCCATTACTCCGAGCGGCCAGAGCTCGACGAACTACACCATCACTTATGTCAACGGCAAACTGGGCGTGACCCCGGTGCCCCTGATGGTTAGCGCTGATGCCAAGAGCAAGGTCTTCGGCACGAGCGATCCGGCGTTGACCTTTGGCGTTACGGGGCTGGTAAACAACCCGGCACTCGGCATCGCCGACACCGCAGCTAGCGTGCTCTCGGGCGCGCTCACGCGCCTCCCCGGCGAGAGTGCATTGGGCGGGCCATACGCCATCACCTTGGGCAGCCTTGCGGCCGGTGGCAACTACACCCTTGGCTTTACTCGCAACAATCTCATCATCATTGCTGCTGCTGCAGAGCAAATTGCGGGTTTGAACACGGGGCAGGTCATTTTTGCTGGAGTAATCAATAACGAAACCCACTACCGTGCGAGTAACTTCTGGCATATCGATCTGAATTCAAATGATGCTGACCCGGGATTCGACGTGATGAGGGGGACGAACGATCCGAACCGGCTCGTGGCGCCCGGAGGCGAGGCTCAACTCAGTGGTTTTGTCGGCCGCTCGAGCCGACGCCGGAATAGTTGCGATTCTGTTTTTGGGGGAGGGTTTTGTGAATCCTGGTCATTCCCGCAGCAATTCAAGAAACTCGATGGGAAATGAGTATTTGTGCGGGATTTACCGGGTTTCAGGAGAAGGTGCGACATGCCGCCAATGATTCGCCGCATGGGGCTTGCGCTGGCGCTGCTGCTGACATCGGCGCTTTCCTTTGCACAGACACAGGCCGAGCGATTCGATGTTGATCGCTTCAACATCGAGGGCAATACGCTGCTCAAGCCCCATGAGATCGACGCGGTGCTCAAGCCCTTCACCGGCAAACAGCGCGAGTATGGCGACGTGCAGCGTGCGATCGAAGCCCTCAGGCAGCGCTATCGCACCGAGGGTTTCAGCATGGTGTGGGTGGTCGCACCCGAGCAGGACCTCGACCGTGGTGTAGTCACGCTGCGGGTCATCGAAGCGCGGATCGGCAAGGTCAGCATCGAAGGCAACCGCTTTTTTGACGATTCGAACATCCGCTCCAGCCTTCCGGCGCTCAGGGAGCAGGTTTCGCCCAGAGCAGGGGATATCTCGGCGAACGGGCAGCTTGCCAACGAGAATCCGGCCAAGCAGGTGGATGTGGTGTTGCGCCCCGGCGTGAATCAGGGCGTGGTGGATGCCACCGTCGACGTCATCGACGTACGGCCGCTCAAGGCCTTCCTGACTTTTGACAATACCGGCAACGCGCAGACGGGCGACTTTCGGCTCGGTGTCGGCGTGCAGCATGCCAACCTGTTCAACCGCGACCACGTTGGCACGTTCAACTACGTCACCTCTCCGGGGAAGGAGAGTCAGGTCAACCTGTACAGCGGGAGCTATCGCCTGCCGCTGTATTCGCGGGGCGATTCCATGGATTTCATCGTCGCCTACTCGGATGTCAGCGCCGGCACCACGCAGACCGTCGCAGGGCCACTCACTTTCTCCGGCAAGGGCGTTGTTTACGGTTTGCGCTATAACCAGTTGCTGGAGCGGCGAGGCGAGTATTCCCACCGGCTCGTTTACGGCCTCGATTATCGCGCCTACAAGAACAACTGCACGGTCGGTGATTTCGGCGCGGCCGGCTGCGGGCCGGCGGCGGCGGATGTCACGGTGAGGCCCATCAGTCTGGCATACAGCGGCAATTGGGCAAGGCCCGGACGGATCTTCGACTTTAATGTCGCCCTGTCGCACAATGTTCCTGGCGCTGCCAAAGGGCGGGAGAGTGATTTCAATGCGGTGCGTCCGAGTCCGAACGGCGGGGATGGGGCGTCTTCGCGTTACACGATCCTTCGCTTTGGCGCCAGCATGGTGAACGCCTTTGACAGCAACTGGCAAGTCCGCGCCGCTGTCAACGCACAGTACACCTCGGATGCCCTCGTATCGGGCGAGCAATTCGGAATTGCCGGCGCGACCGCCGTCCGCGGCTTCCTCGAGCGCGAAATTGCCCGCGATACCGGCTATTTCGCCAGCCTCGAACTCTATTCGCCCAACCTGACGGGCATACTGGTCCCCGGCGAGGGTAACCTGCGCGGCTTGCTGTTCTATGACATCGCCAGGGCGGCCAACAATGTGTTGGCCGGAGAAGCCAGACAACAGGCCTCGATCGCCAGCATTGGCGCGGGTTTTCGCTGGAATATCCAGAGGAACTTCAACATGCGCTTCGACTTGGCGCGGGTAGTGGACGAAGGCGGGAACAAACAAGCCGGTGACATCCGCGGGCATGTCTCGATCTATTTCGGCTTTTGAACATGGCGGCATATATCGAGACTGGCGCGAAGTCCCTGAGCCGACGTAGCGGGTCTTGCAGGAGTACGCGAGCAGGCAGTCATGGCCGCCGGCATCGCAATTGATGCGGGCGAAGCCGTGGTGCGGATCGCCGCATTCGATGAAGCGCTCGATCACCTGCGATTCGACCGCGCGCCGCGAACACTCGGCTTCGTGCAACTCTCGGGCATGACGCTTCGCGCACTGCCAGAGCGGATGGCGCGGGCAATACTGGCCACCGTGCGCGGGAGCGGCGGTGGCTGCGCCTCGGTTCCCAGTCCCTGTCCGTTCGCGCAGCGCCTCCCCATCCATTGGCAAACGCGCCAGCGGCAGTGAGAACACGGTCATCGACAGCCAACATTTTCCAGGCAATAAAATTTGACAGTATGCATTCACGCAATAACGATGCATACGCATGAAAGCCCGCGTCACAATCACCCTCGATCCTCAGGTGCACATGCGCGCCAAGCAGGTCGCGCGCGCGCCGCACAAGCGTTTCCGGGTTGATCGAAGACTTTCTCCGCTCGCCGCAGGCGGCCGGAAAGGACGCTTCGCTGGTTGACGAAATGTTCGGGTCCGCTGAGTTGCGTGCCGTAAAGCGCGGCCGTGACCCGCTCCACGACGCGCTTCACGCTCGGTTACGTCGCGCGCCGACGTTGAGAGCGCTGCTGGACACCGACGTACTGCTTGATGTAGCCCTCGCTCGCGGGCCGCACGCGCCCGATAGCGCCGCCGTTTTGCGCTGGGCCGAATCGGGCGCTTGGCAGCAATTCGCCTTGGAACCCGCGCCAGTCCTTGGCTTCTATCGAAATATGGCAGTAATCTCCGTTCGCATCCTGGCTAGGCTGCTGCGGGTCTTCGCATGAGGAACCGCTCGGCCAAAAGCGCTCCCAGGCCGGCCAGCGCCAGTGCGCTCGTCATTGGCCGCGCGGTCCCGTCGTACAAGGCGCCGAGTGCGATGCTCACTGCGGCCCCCAGCACGAACGCGCAGGCGCCGAGCAGCGACGAAGCCGTGCCCGCGCTGCCGGGAAAGGGCGAGAGGGCGGCCGCGGTCGCGTTCGGCACCACGCAACTTGCAGCGAACATGAACGCCATGAAAGGCAGCACGATCGCCAGCCAGTGGCCGATGCCGATCCATGCCAGTACGGCGGCGACGAGGCCCGAGGCGAAGGCCAGCTTCGTCCCGAAGCGCATCATCCTCGCCATGCCGAGGCGCATCACCATGCGGCTGGTAAACCAGGCGCCCGCGATCTGCCCGATCATGACCACGGCGAACAGCACGCTGTATTCCCGCGGAGATAGCCCCAGCGCGGCGACGAGCACGAAGGCCGAGTTGGTCACGAACGAGAAGATGCCCAGCTGCACTCCGAGGAGCACGCAGAACGGCGCGATGAAGCGCGGCTCGCGCAGGATCCGGGCGAACGTCCGCGCGATGCCGCCGATCGACGAAGCGCCGGCGTTTGGCGGCGCGGTTTCGCGCAGTCCCGTGACCACCGAAACGATCAGTGCGAACGCAACCACCGCGAGCAGGCCGAACGTGGCCTGCCATCCCCACCATTCGAGCAGCTGCGCCCCCATCAACGGCGCGGCGATCGGAACGATGCCGAATACCACCATCATGCGCGCCAGCATTCTCGCCGCCTGCTCGTGGCTGTGGAGGTCCCTCACGATCGTGCGAGCAATGACCGGTCCGCTGGACATCCCCAGGCCCTGAACGAATCGCCATAAGGTGATCTCGGCAAGGGAATCCGCGCCGATGCAGGCGAATGCGGAAACCAGATAGAGCGCCAGCCCGCAAAGCAACGCCGGCTTGCGCCCGAACCGGTCCGACAGCGGACCCCACGCGAGTTGCCCGGCCGCGATGCCGAAGAAAAAGGTCGTGATCGTGAACTGCACGGCCGAGACCTGCGCGCCGAAGGTCAGGGCGATCGCAGGCAGGGTGGGCACGTAGGAGTCGGTGCCCAGCGGCGTAAGCGCAACGAGCAGCCCGAGGAGCACGGTCAGCCAGACCGAGCCGGGGGAAAGAGGCATGCGCGGCATCTTAGCATCGGGGTTTCGGAGATCGATTAAATGCGTGAGTGAACGCGGCTGAAAGCGCGGCCGGTAGAATGGCCTGCTTTCCCGCAAGGAATTTCCGCAATGAGTTCCGTACAAGCCCCCCCGCACTCGCGCTGGCAGTTCTGGATCGATCGCGGCGGCACGTTCACCGATGTGGTCGCACGCCGCCCCGACGGCGCCTTGCTCACGCACAAGCTGCTGTCGGACAATCCGTCCCGCTATGCCGACGCGGCGATCCAGGCCATCCGCGAATTGCTGGGCGTCTCCCCCGGCGGCGCGATCCCCTCGGCCGAGATCGAAGCGGTGAAGATGGGCACGACGGTGGCGACCAATGCCCTGCTCGAAAGGAAAGGCGAGCGCACGGCGCTCTTCATCACGCGCGGATTCCGCGATGCGCTACGCATTGCCTACCAGAACCGTCCGCGCATTTTCGACCGGCACATCGTCCTGCCGGAAATGCTGTACAGCGAAGTGTTCGAAATCGAGGAACGCATCGCCGCGCGCGGGGAGGTGCTGGTCCCGCTAAACGAGGCGGCGACCCGCGCGGGCCTCGAGGCTGCTTTCGCGCGCGGGCTGCGTTCGATCGCCATCGTCCTGATGCACGGCTATCGGTATACCGCGCACGAGGAGAAGGTTGCCGAGATGGCCAAGGCTGCGGGCTTCACGCAGATTTCGGTCTCGCATCGCGTCAGCCCGCTGATGAAGCTCGTCGGTCGCGGCGACACGACCGTGGTCGATGCCTATCTTTCGCCGATCCTGCGGCGCTATGTCGACCAGGTCGCCGGCGAGCTGGACAACGTGCGCGTGATGTTCATGCAATCGAACGGGGGCCTCACTGACGCGCGACGTTTCCAGGGCAAGGACTCGATCCTCTCGGGTCCGGCCGGGGGCATCGTCGGCGCAGTGCGCACGTCGGTTGCCGCGGGATTCGAGCGCATCATCGGGTTCGACATGGGCGGGACTTCGACCGACGTGTCCCACTACGCGGGCGAATTCGAGCGCGAGTTCGAGACGAGGGTGGCGGGCGTGCGCATGCGCGCGCCCATGATGAGCATCCACACGGTGGCCGCGGGCGGCGGCTCGATCCTGCACTTCGACGGCTCGCGCTATCGCGTCGGGCCGGATTCGGCCGGCGCCAATCCGGGCCCGGCCAGCTATCGGCGCGGCGGGCCGCTCGCGGTGACCGATGCCAATGTGATGCTCGGAAAAATCCAGCCGAAATTCTTCCCGCCGGTCTTCGGCCCGGGCGGGGACGAGTTGCTCGATGCGGACATCGTGGGTTCGCGCTTCGCGGAACTCGCCGCGAAGATCCGCGGCGAAACCGGCGATGCGCGCACGCCCGAGGAGGTCGCCGAGGGCTTCGTCAATATCGCGGTCGGCAACATGGCCAACGCGATCAAGCACATCTCGGTGCAGCGCGGGCACGACGTCACGGAGTACACGCTTTGCTGCTTTGGCGGCGCGGCCGGCCAGCACGCCTGCCTCGTGGCCGATGCCCTGGCGATGACCCGCGTCTTCATCCATCCGTTCGCGGGCGTGCTTTCGGCTTACGGGATGGGACTCGCCGACCAGACCGCGATGCGCCAGCAGGCTGTGGAAGCGCGGATGGACGAGCAGGGCCGCCCGGGGCTCGAGAAGGTTTTGCAGCGCTTGTGCGCCGCCGCTCGCCAGGAACTGGCCGACCAGGGCGTGGAAGAGGCGCGCATCCGGGTCGTGGAGCGCGTGCACCTCAAGTACGAGGGAACGGATACCGCGCTGCTTGTCACTTCGGGCACGGTCGCCGAGATGACGGCGCGCTTCGAGGAGGCGTACCGGCAGCAGTACAGCTTCCTGATGCCGGGCAAGACGCTGATCGTCGAGGCGGTGTCCGCCGAGGCCATAGGCGCCTCGGACACCGTGGCCGAAGCCGGGACCGCGCCGGCGCGAGGCGCCCCGGTCCCGGCCGACACCGTACGCATGTTCACGCAGGGCGGCTGGCACCAGACGCCGATCTTCGTCCGCGACCGGCTCGGCGGCGGCAGCCGCGTCGAAGGGCCGGCCATCATCGCCGAGGCCAATGCGACCACGGTCGTCGAGCCCGGATGGCGGGCCGAGGTGACACCTCAGAACCATCTCGTGCTGGAGCGCGTGGTGGCGCGCGAAACGCGCATGGCGCTGGGCACCCAGGCCGACCCAGTCATGCTCGAAATCTTCAACAACCTCTTCATGTCGATCGCCGAGCAGATGGGGCTGCGGCTGCAGAACACCGCGTACTCGGTCAACATCAAGGAGCGCCTCGATTTTTCATGCGCGCTCTTCGATGCCTCCGGCGCCCTGATCGCGAATGCGCCCCACATGCCGGTGCACCTGGGATCCATGGGCGAGTCGATCAAGACCGTGATCCGCGAGAACGCGGGGCGCATGAAACCGGGGGACGTCTACGTCCTGAATGCCCCATACAACGGCGGCACGCACCTGCCCGACGTGACCGTGATCACGCCTGTCTGGAACGATGCGGGGAGCGAAGTGCTTTTCTACGTGGGTTCGCGCGGCCACCATGCGGACATCGGAGGGATCACGCCGGGCTCCATGCCGCCGGATTCGAAAACCGTGGAGGAGGAGGGCGTGCTCATCGACAATTTCCTGCTCGTCGAGGCCGGCCGGTTCCGCGAGCAGGAGACGATCGCGCTGCTCACGTCGGGACGCTACCCGGTGCGCAACGTCGTGCAGAACCTTGCCGACCTTCAGGCGCAGATCGCAGCCAACGAAAAAGGCGTGCAGGAACTGCGCAGGATGGTCGCCCACTTCGGCCTCGACGTGGTGCGCGCCTACATGACGCATGTGCAGAACAATGCCGAGGAGTCGGTGCGCCGCGTGATCGGCGTGCTGAAGGGCGGCGAGTTCGACTATCCGCTGGACAACGGCGCGCGCATCAAGGTGAAGATCTCCATCGGCGCCGACCGGCGCAGCGCGACCATCGATTTCACCGGCACTACGCCGCAGTTGCCGAATAACTTCAATGCACCGTCCGCAGTCTGCATGGCTGCGGTGCTGTACGTGTTCCGGTCGTTGGTGGATGACGACATCCCGCTGAATGCGGGCTGCCTCAAGCCGCTCGAAGTCATCATTCCCCCGGGCTGCATGCTGAACCCGCGCTTCCCGGCCGCAGTGGTCGCGGGCAACGTGGAAACCTCGCAGTGCATCACGGATGCGCTCTACGGGGCGCTCGGGGTCATGGCGGCTTCGCAAGGAACCATGAACAACTTCACATTCGGCAACGCGCGTTACCAGTACTATGAAACCGTTGCCGGCGGCTCGGGGGCGGGGCCCGGATTCGACGGGACCGACGTTGTGCAGACCCATATGACGAACTCACGCCTGACCGATCCGGAAGTCCTCGAGTGGCGCTTCCCGGTGCTGCTCGAAAGTTTCGAAGTGCGCCATGGCTCAGGCGGGCGCGGCCGCTGGCGGGGTGGCAACGGCGGCGTGCGCAGGGTGCGCTTCCTCGAGCAAATGACCGCCGCGATCCTGTCCGGCCACCGGCTGGTGAACCCCCACGGCATGGCGGGGGGCCTCGACGCATTGCCCGGGCACAACTGGGTGGAGCGTGCGGATGGCTCGTCGCTCGAGCTTGGGCCCGCCGACCGGACCGAAATGGCCCCGGGCGACGTGTTCGTGATCGAATCCCCGGGGGGCGGCGGCTATGGCGCCCCGGAGTGAGCCTGGTCCGCGCCCGGCGCCTCCATATACAATCTTTGCGAAGTAGCCAACGCAACGGCCCGCACCCGGGCCTTCGGGAATAAATGAACGAGTCCTCGATCTACTCCAAGACTGGCAAGGGGATGCAGGAAGCCTCGGGCAAGTCGAGCATCCTTTCGCGCTCCGATCGCGCCGTGCTCGCGCAGGTCGACGGAAAATCGAAGGTCTCGGAGATCAACAAGAAGTTCGAGAAGGTCGACCCGGTCAAGTTCCAGCAGCTGATGCAGCAGCTGGAAAAGGACGGGTTCGTGCGGGAGATCACCCCGCCATCCGCGCCTTCGCAGGCCTCCGCAGGCTCGCGTGCCGCCAAAGCGCCGGCCGCGGCAGCGCCGGCCGGCGGCAGCGACGAAGACCTGGATTTCACCGCGGTCGCGCCGCCGAAGAAGCCCGCTGTGCCCAAGGTGCCGATCGACCTCGCAGCGCAGGCGCGCGCCGCTTCGGCCGACACCGCCCGCGAGCAGCCATCGGATTACAAGGCCAGGGAAGAAGCGCAGGCCAAGGCCTTGGCGCTTGCCGCGCAAAGGGCGCGCGTCGAGGCCGACGTGCGCGCCAAGGCGGCCGCGTCCGCACAGGCGCAAGCGAAGGCGGGGGCCGAAGCAAGAGCCAATGCCGAAGCGCAGGCCAGGGCAGAGGCCGAAGGCGAGGCCAAGGCGAAAGCCGAAGCCAAGGCCAAAGCGGAGGCCGACGCGGCGGCGAAAGCCAAAGCCGTTGCGGCTGCCGAGCTTGTAAAGAAACAGGCCGAGGAAAAGGCGCGCAAGGACGCCGAAGAGACGGCCCGCATGGAGGCCGAAGCCGAGCGGAAGGCGGCAGAGGAAAAGGAGCGCGCCCGGCTGGAGGCCGAGCGCAAGGCCAAGGAGGAAGCCGAACGGCTTGCACGCGAGGCCGAGGAACGCGCGCGCAAGGAAGCCGAGGAAAAAGCGCGCCGCGAGGAAGAGGAAAGACTGCGCCTCGAAGCCGAACGCAAGGCCAAAGAGGAAGCCGAACGCAAGGCGAAAGAGGAAGCCGAGCGCAAGGCACGGGAAGAAGCCGAACGACTCGCACGCGAAGCCGAGGAGCGCGCTCGCAAGGAAGCCGAAGAAAAAGCCCGGCGTGAAGAGGAAGAAAGGCTCCGCCTCGAAGCCGAGCGTAAAGCGAAAGAAGAAGCCGAGCGCAAGGCACGGGAAGAAGCCGAACGACTCGCACGCGAAGCCGAAGCGCGCGCTCGCAAGGAAGCCGAGGAGCGCGCTCGCAAGGAAGCCGAGGACAAGGCGCGCCGCGAGGAAGGGGAACGCCAGCGCATTGAGGCCGAGCGCAAGGCCAAAGAGGAAGCCGACCGCGTCGCCCGCGAAGCCGAGGAGCGCGCCCGCAAGGAAGCCGAAGTGAAAGCCCGCCGTGAAGAGGAGGAGAAAGTTCGCCTCGAAGCCGAACGCAAGGCGCGGGAAGAGGCTGACCGGCGTTCCGCTGATGAGGTCGCCGCAAAAGCGCGCGCGGAGACCAAGGCGCGCGAAAAGCAGGAAGCCGACGCCAGGGCGGCTCGCGACGCCGAAGAGAAAGCCCGCAAGGACGCCGAAGCCGCCGCTGCCGCACTTGTCGCCGCTGCCGCTGCCGCTGCCGCCCCGATCACCCCGGCCGCGCCTGCCGCTGCCGCCTCCGCAGCCGATTCCCTGCTCGCCGACCTGGACTCGTTCTCCGCGCGCGAGGACGAGGAGCGCGCCCGGAAGGAAGCCGAAGAGAAGGCACGCAAGGAAGCCGAGGACCAGGCGAAGCTCGCCGCCGAGACGAAGGCCAGGCTCGAGGCCGACGAGAAAAGGCAGCGCGAGGAGGCAGAGGAAAAGAAGCGCAAGGAGGCCGAGGCCCAGGCCGCGCGCGAAGCCGAGGAGCGCGCCGCGCGCGAGGAAGAGGAGCGCAAGCAGAAGATCAGGCAGAGCCGCGAGAAACTTCTCGCGGGCGTGCAGCCGGCCAAGGCCGCTGCAGCGGGCAAGGAGGGCGATGAGTTCGACGCAGAGTTCGACCTCTCGGACGCCGACCTCGACCTCGACGACGTCAAGGCCGACGCGAAGAAGCTCGCCAAGGACAAGGGCGGGGAGAAGGACAAGGAGCGCGACAATGTCAGCCGTGCCGAGATCGATTCCGCGGCGCTCAAGTCGGGCCAGGCGGCAGATTCCCAGATCTCGATCCTGCAGGAGCCCGTGCGCTCCCGCAAGCCGGTCCGCTGGGGCAAGCCTGCTGCGATCACGCTGCTCGTGCTCCTGTGCGGTGGCCTCGCGTACCTCAACTTCATGCCGTTATCTACCTCGCAATACGAGAAGCTCGCCTCAGACGCGCTCGGCCAGCCGGTGAAGATCGGGTCGGCCCGGCTTTCGATCATCACCGGCGTCCAGGTCAAGCTCGAAAGCGTTTCGGTCGGCGAAGGCGTGCGCATCGCGGCGGTGAACGCCCAGCCCCAACTGGGTTCGCTTTTTTCCGAAAAGAAGGTGTTTACCCACGTCGCGCTCGAGGGGCTTACGGTTCCGCAGAACGAGCTTGGCGCATTGCTGTTCGGCTCGGTCAAGGGCGATGGGCTCACAGTGGGGCGCATCAGCGCCGAGAAGGCCAAGCTCACGGGCGCGTTGCAGCTCCCGGACCTCGACATCGACGCTTCGCTCTCCCCCAACGGCGCGGTGGGGGTCATCACCGCGAAGTCCACGCCGACCAAGTTCACCGCGCGCATCCAGCCACAGGGCGAAAGCGCGAGCGTCGAAGTGAGCTCGGGCACGATGGCCTTTCCGTTCGCTCCGGCGCTTACGCTCTCCGAGCTCGCCTTCAAGGGCACGGCGACCGCGCGCGAGATGACGGTCAGCGAGTGGGACGCGAAATTGCTGGATGGCCTGCTCTCGGGCACGGCGCGCATCCGCTGGGGCGCGCAGTGGGCGATCGACGGCGACCTGCGCGTCAAGCAGATGAACGCCAGCGTGCTTGCGCCCGCGCTCATGTCCGAAGGCCGGGCCGATGCGCGCGGGACCTTCTCGATGAGCGGCGTCGCGCCCGAGAAGCTCGGCGCGGATGCGCGGATCGATGGCGCGTTCACGCTCACCAAGGGCGTGCTCGGCAGCTTCAGCCTTTCGCGCGCCCTGCAGCCCACAAGCGCGCAGGTGGGCGGGCGCACCGAGTTCTCGGAGCTTTCGGGCATCGGCGTGTACAACAAAGGCGCCGTGCAGCTGCGCGACATGAAACTCTCGGCGGGGCTCCTCTCCGCGACCGGCGTGGCGGACATCGACGCGACCGGACGGCTGACCGGGCGGGTCAATGCCGAACTCGGGTCGCAGCGCGGCACGTTCGCGCTGACCGGCACCTCGAAGGACCCGCAGCTTCGGAAGTAGCGGCAGGACGGCGGGTATAATTCAACTTTACCGGCCCGGGCCAGATGTCCACGATTCTCAAGCTGCGCGGCGCAAGCGCGCTGTCTGATTTCCGTCTCGCCAAGCTCCTCCCGCAACTCAAGGCTGTCCACCCCGGCGTGCAGGGCCTTGCCACCGAATTCCGCCACTTCGTCGAAGTCGCCGCCGAGTTCGGCCTGGAGGAACGCAGGCTGCTCGGGCAACTGCTCGACTACGGCGCGCCCCTGGGGGCCGATCACTCGAAAGAGCCCCTGTTCCTCGTCGTGCCGCGCATCGGGACGATTTCACCCTGGTCGTCGAAAGCCACGGACATCGCCCGCCAGTGCGGCCTGCCAGGCGTGCGGCGCATCGAGCGGGGCACCGCCTGTCACCTGAAAGTTTCCGGCCGGCTGTCCGCCGACCAGCGCGTTGCGCTCGCGGCCGTGTTGCACGACCGGATGACCGAGACCGTGCTCGCCTCCGAAGACGGGGCCGATGCGCTTTTCCTGCACGTCCCGCCGCGGCCCCTGGGCGTGATCGCGCTTGGGGACGACGCACGTGCCGCGCTCGAAGCCGCCAACGCGCGCCTCGGCCTTGCCTTGTCGCCGGACGAGATCGACTACCTCGCCGATGCGTATGCGGCGCTCGGCCGCGATCCGACCGATGCCGAGCTCACGATGTTCGCGCAGGCCAATTCCGAGCACTGCCGCCACAAGATCTTCAACGCGGCGTGGATCGTCGACGGCGAGAAGAAAGACCAGTCGCTGTTCGGCATGATCAAGCACACGCATGCCGCGAATCCGCAGGGCACGGTGCTTGCCTATTCGGACAACTCGGCGATCATGCGGGGCGCGACGGCCGAGCGCTTTTATCCGGGGCCGGACACGTTCTACCGGCGGCACACTGAGCTCACGCACACGGTCATGAAGTGCGAAACGCACAATCATCCGACCGCGATCTCGCCTTTTCCGGGCGCGGCGACCGGCGCGGGCGGCGAGATCCGCGACGAGGGCGCGACCGGCCGGGGCGCGAAGCCCAAGGCGGGACTGGCGGGATTTTCGGTGTCCAACCTGCGCATCCCGGGCGCGGTGCGCGAATGGGAAGAGAAAGCTTACGGCCGCCCGAACCGCATCGTTTCGGCCCTCGACATCATGGTCGAAGGCCCGATCGGCGCGGCGGCGTTCAACAACGAGTTCGGCCGGCCCAACCTCGCGGGTTACTTCCGCGTGTTCGAACAGGAAGTCGCGGGGCTGCAGCGCGGCTACCACAAGCCGATCATGCTTGCGGGAGGCATCGGCAACATCCCCGATGCGCAGTCGGCCAAGGCGGGACTGCCGCCCGGCACGCTGATGATCCAGCTCGGCGGCCCGGCGATGCTGATCGGCATGGGCGGCGGCGCCGCTTCGAGCATGGGCGCGGGCGCGAATACGGAGGACCTGGATTTCGATTCGGTCCAGCGCGGCAATGCCGAGATCCAGCGGCGCGCGCAGGAAGTCATCGACCGCTGCTGGCAGCTCGGCGCGGCGAACCCGGTCCTTTCGATCCACGATGTGGGCGCCGGCGGCCTTTCGAATGCGATGCCCGAGCTGGCCCACTCCGCGGGGCGCGGCGCGCATTTCGACCTGCGCGCGATTCCCTCGGAAGACACCGGCATGTCGCCGCGCGAGATCTGGTGCAACGAGGCGCAGGAGCGCTACGTCCTCGGCATCGCGCCGCAGGACCTCGGGCGCTTTCGCGCGATCTGCGAGCGCGAGCGCTGCCCTTTCGCGGTGCTCGGCACGGCGACCGAGGACGGGCAGCTCGTCGTGGCCGACCCGAAGCTGGGCGGCAAGCCCGTGGACCTCGCCATGGAAACGCTCCTCGGCAAGCCGCCGAAGATGCTCCGCGACGTGCGTCGCGTCGAACGCAAACCCGCGGCCTTCGATCCCGGCGGACTGGATCTCAAGGCCGCGGCCTATCGCGTGCTGCGCCATCCGTCGGTGGCGGACAAGACCTTCCTCATTTCGATCGGCGATCGCACCGTGGGCGGCTTGTGCTCCCGCGATCCCTTCGTCGGGCCATGGCAGGTGCCGGTGGCCGACTGCGCGGTGACGCTGCTCGACTTCGAGGGCTACGCGGGCGAAGCCTTCGCAATCGGCGAGCGCACGCCCCTCGCATTGATCGACGGCCCGGCCTCGGGGCGCATGGCCGTCGGCGAGGCGATCACCAATCTCGCGGCAGCACGGGTCGATTCGCTCGATCGCGTGAAGCTCTCGGCCAACTGGATGGCCGCGGCGGGCTACCCGGGCGAAGATGCGGCGCTCTTTGACACGGTGCAAGCCGTTGCGCTCGAGCTCTGCCCGGCCCTCGGGGTGGCGATCCCTGTGGGCAAGGACTCCCTGTCGATGCGCACCGCGTGGACCGATCAGGGCAGGCAAAAGGAAGTCGTCGCGCCGCTCTCGCTCATCGTCACTGCATTTGCGCCGGTCAGCGACGCACGCGGCACGCTGACGCCCCGGCTGCGCACCGACCTGGGTGAAACCGAGCTGCTCCTTGTCGACCTGGGTGGGGGAAAGAACCGCCTCGGCGGCAGCATCCTCGCGCAGGTCCACAATGGGTTCGGCGCCGAGGCGCCGGATCTCGACGAACCGAAGAGGCTCGTGGGATTCTTCCGTGCGATTCAGTCCCTGTCGCGCGAGGGCCTTGTGATTGCGTATCACGATCGCTCGGACGGCGGCCTGTTTGCCACGGTATGCGAAATGGCGTTCGCGGGGCATTGTGGCGTCACTCTAAGCGCCGATGCTTTGGCACTCGACGCGTGGATCGAGGATGTCGACGGATTCCGGCGCAACGGCGAAGACCAGCTCGCCGGCCGGGTGAAGGACCGCGCGCTCGCGGCCTTGTTCGCGGAAGAACTCGGCGCAGTGCTGCAGATCCGCGCCGCCGACCGGCAAAAAGTGATGGACACGTTCCGCGCCGAAGGGGTGCACCAGTACGCCACGCTGATCGGCCACCTCAACGACAAGGACGAGATCCGGTTCACGCGCAACGCCAAGTCGCTGTTCGCGGAAAAGCGCATCGACCTCCAGCGTGCGTGGTCCGAGACCACGTGGCGCATGCAGCTCCTGCGGGACAACCCGGACTGCGCGAACGAAGAGTACGACCGCATCCTCGATGCTTCCGACCCGGGGCTGTCGTTCGCGCCGACCTACGATCCGGCCGAGGACATCGCCGCGCCCTTCATCGCCACCGGCGCGCGTCCACGTGTCGCCATCCTGCGCGAGCAGGGCGTCAATGGCCAGGTGGAAATGGCGGCGGCGTTCGACCGGGCCGGGTTCGATGCGGCCGACGTACACATGAGCGACATCATCGCGGGCCGCACGAGCCTGTCGGGGTTCGCGGGCTTCGCGGCCGGCGGCGGGTTTTCGTATGGCGACGTGCTCGGCGCGGGGCAGGGCTGGGCCAAGTCCATCCTGTTCAATCCGCGAGCGCGGGCGGATTTCGAGGCGTTCTTCACGCGCGGCGACACTTTCGCGCTCGGCGTCTGCAACGGTTGCCAGATGATGACGGCGCTGAAGGCGCTGATTCCCGGCGCCTCGCAGTGGCCGGCATTCCTGCGCAACCGCTCCGAGCAGTTCGAGGCGCGGTTCGTGCAGGTCGAGGTCACCCAAAGCCCGTCGATGTTTTTCGGCGGAATGGCCGGCAGCCGCCTGCCGATTGCGACCGCGCATGGCGAAGGGCGCGCGGTGTTCGATTCGCCTGCGTATCTCGAGAATTCACTCGTCACCATGCGCTATGTCGACCACAATGGCAAAGTAGCGGAACGCTACCCGTTGAATCCCAACGGCTCGCCGCAGGGCATCACCGGCCTCACGACCGCCGACGGCCGCTTCACCGTCGTCATGCCGCATCCCGAGCGTGTATTCCGCTCGGTGCAGATGTCGTGGTCTGCAGACCGGGCGGGCGGGGATTCCCCTTGGATGCGCATGTTCCGCAACTGCCGGCGCACGATCGGCTGAAGCGGCAGCAACCGAAGATTTTCACACCCACCACCAAGAAAGAGGAGACACCGCAATGAGCGAAATCGTCCGCCGCGAATCCAAAGGCATCCTGAGCAGCGCCGTCGAGTACGGCAACACGGTCTATCTCGCCGGCCTGACCGCCGACGACCAGTCGCAGGACTCGAAGGGGCAGGCCGCCCAGATCCTCGCCAACATCGACCGGCTGCTGGCCGCCTGCGGCTCGAGCAAATCGAAAATCCTCACCGCGACGATCTGGGTGAGCGACATCCGCAACCGCGCCAACATGAACGAAGCCTGGACCGCCTGGGCCGACCCGAAGAACCTCCCGGCGCGCGCGTGTGTCGAAGCCAAGATGGCCGACCCGCGCTGCCTGGTGGAGATCATGGTGGTGGCGGCCAAGTAAGCCGCAACCGCGAGCCGCGTTGCCCGACCGATGCCGAAGACGATCCTCATCGTAGAAGACGACGACACCATGCGCCAGCTGCTGAAACTGCATCTGACCAATGCGGGCTACGCGGTGCGCGCGGCGGCGGACGGCATCGAGGCGGGCCACGCGGTGCTCGGGCTGACCCCGGACCTCATCATCACGGACGTGCGCATGCCGCACATGACCGGCTTCGAGCTGGTGGAGGCGCTCAGGCAGGATCCGGCCATGGCGGAAATCCCGGTGATCTTCCTCACGATCGAAGGCGAGTCGGTGGACCGGGGCAGTAAACTCGGCGCGCTGGAGTACCTTGCCAAGCCGATCCGGGTCGAGGTCCTGCTGCAGAAAGTCGCCAAGCACCTGCCCTTGCCCGGCGCATGAAGCTCGGCGAAGGCGACCTGAAGAAGATTTCCGCGGATACGCTGGGCCACTACGACCAGCGCGCGGAAGATTTCTGGAGCGGCACCCGCGGGCACGACGTCAGCCAGAACATTGCCGCGCTCTTGCGGCACATCGTTTCAAAGCCGCCTGCCACGATCCTCGATTTCGGATGCGGGCCCGGCCGTGACCTCGCGGCGTTTGCGAAGCTAGGCCACACGGCGATCGGCCTCGAGGGCTCGGAGCGTTTCGCGGCAATGGCGCGCGAGCACAGCGGCTGCGAGGTCTGGCGGCAGGATTTCCTCGCGCTGGACCTGCCGGCGGAAAAATTCGACGGCGTGTTCGCGAACGCCTCGCTCTTCCATGTGCCCGGGCAGGAACTGCCGCGAGTGCTGCGCGACTTGCACTCCACCCTCAGGCCCGGCGGGGTGCTGTTCAGCTCCAACCCTCGCGGGAGCAACGACGAAGGCTGGAACCGCGGGCGCTACGGCGCCTATCACGACCTCGAAACGTGGCGGGCGTATATGACCGCTGCGGGATTCATCGAGATCGAGCATTACTACCGGCCCGAAGGATTGCCGCGCGACCAGCAGCCCTGGCTTGCGAGCGCCTGGCGCCGTTAAACGTTCACCAAAGGGAGAAAAAAATGATTCACGAGCTGCGGATCTACAAATGCATGCCCGGCCGCCTGCCGGACCTCAACAAGCGCTTCGAATCCGTGACGCTCAAGCTCTGGGAGAAGCACGGCTTCAGGCCCGTCGGCTTCTGGACCGTGCGCGTGGGGCCGAGCAACCAGGACCTCTACTACCTGCTCGAGTGGAAAGACCTGGCCGAGCGCGAGCGCGTGTGGGACGGCTTCATGACCGATCCCGACTGGCTCAAGGCGCGCGCGGACTCGGAAAAGAACGGCCCGATTGTCGCCAACATCGAGAACGTTATCCTCTCGCCTACGGCGTATTCGAAGTTGAAGTAGGAGTCGAATTCAGCAGATTATATTTCGGAGATCGGCTCCAGCATTGGCTTTGCGGGCAGTTGGTGTCCCGGTACCGGTTCATCCGCGAGGTCAGCCTGCCAGCCCGTTGTTCGCTGGGAACCCCGTCCTGACCGCCAGGCAATCGCCCAGCCATACGCCATCGGCTTATATTTCGTCATTTTTTTTGTCGAGACAAACCAGACATTCTTTCTCACCATCTACGGCAAGAGCGAGAAAGAGAACCTGAGCGCCGCCGATCTGAAGAGAGTTGTGAACCTGCTGGAGGAACTTTCAAATGGCTAAGCGCGACCTTGGCAAGGAAATCATCCAGGGTCTCGAGGAAATCAAGGCATGGAAGAAAGGCAAGACGAAGCTGAGGACTTTCTCCGTCGAATTGCCGCGCGCTGCGGATGTGCCTGCGATTCGGAAGGAACTCGGGTTGTCTCAGGACCAGTTCGCCGCATTCATGGGCGTACGTGTCCACGCTCAGGAACTGGGAACAGGAGCGCAGAGAACCCCACGGACCTGCGCGTGCGCTGTTGCTTGTGGCGGCAAAGCAGCCGCAGGCGGTAAGGGAGGCTTCAGGTCGATGATGCCGACCGCGACAAGGGCCTTTCCCAAAGCTGCGTAGAGTACCGGTACTTCGGGGAGGTTAGTCGCCGAGTCCCTTGTTCGGGTTGATCAGGTGCTTCGCCCCCGTCGACTTCTTCGTGTACCGCGCGATCTCGTCTAGGCTCAGCGCCTCTGCGAGCGAGATGTCCTTCGTGTAGTTGCTCGCGAAGGTCGTCTTCAACTCAGCCATTACGCGCATCCGCAGCTTCTGCGCGGCATCCTTGCCGATCCTCTGCAGGAAGGGCGTGAGGAACCAGCCGCCCAGGCTCCAGATCATCCCGTAGTTGCGGTTCAGCACGGTCGGACCGGTGTCGAGGTTGCCGTAGATGTAGACCTGCTTGTGCACGGCGGAGCCGTAGCGGCTGTATTCCTTGGCCGCGCGGTTGGCCGCGACTTCCATCGCGGCGAGGATCTGCCCGGCCAGCGGGCCGCCGCCGATCGCATCGAAAGCGATCGTCGCGCCTGTGGCGACCAAGGCCCCGGTGAGGTCCTCAACGAACGAAGGCGAAGAGGTGACGCACACGTAGCTCGCACCTTGCTTCTTGAGCAATTCCGCTTGTTCGTTCGAGCGCACGATGTTCACCAGCTTCACCTTGTCCGCGATGCAGATGCGGTTGAGCATCTGGCCGAGGTTGGATGCCGCCGCGGTGTGAACGAGCGCGGTGTGGCCTTCGAGCTTCATGGTCTCGACCATGCCTTGCGAAGTCAGAGGATTGACGAAGCACGACGCGCCGTCCGCCGCGCTCGCCCCGGAAGGCAGCACGAGGCACTGTTTCGCTTTGATCGCGCGGTATTGCGCGTACATCGCCCCGCCGAGGATCGCGACGGTCTTGCCCATCAGCGCCTGGGCTTCGGGCGCGTCTCCGGCAGCCACCACCACCCCGGCGCCTTCGTTGCCGACCGGCATCGGCTGGTCTACGCGGTCCGCCATGGCCTGCATGCGTTCCCGCGGAATCCGGGCCGTGACCACCGGTTGCGAAGACGATCCCGAAGCGCGAGCGGTGCTCATATCGGCGGCTCCAAAAAGCAGGCCGAGGTCCGAAGGGTTGAGCGGCGTGGCCTCGACGCGCACCAGCACCTCGTCGGCCTTCGGCAAGGGGACCGCCACGCGGGCGAGGGAAACCTCGAGCTCGCCGCCTTTTTTCACCAGCGATTGGAGCTGCAGGGCGGTCTGGGGCGAAGTGGTCATCGGGGTCTCCGGCTGGCGTTATTTCGGAACATTATGCTTTTAAGATTGGCTTCCAGAGCGGCTATCCGGTCAGTTTGTGTATCGGTACCGGTACATACATGGGTCTGGGAAGGTCAGTGCTTCCGGGTGGGAGAGTTTACTACGCAGGCACCGATTACGGTTTCGGCGCGCACGACGAGCAGTCCGGTTCGACTGGTTTATTGAAACCAGCCGACATTGCAAGGTATAACCGTAAGATGCGCCCCGGACTCGGAACCGGACATTTTTTGGGCGTTGCGATCAGGAGTTGAAATGCAAACAAGTGTGAGAAGTGTGGGTTCGGGCGTTGCCGGATTTTGGACGGCGCGCCGATTGCGTTGCGTGCGCAGGATTTTTATTTCGGTTGCGGTCTCCGTCCCGTCCGTCTTTGCGCACGCCGCGGATCCCTCGGCACTCCCCAGCGGCGGCAGCGTTGCCGCTGGTTCCGCCAGCATCAGCCAGGCCGGGAGCCGCCTCACCGTCCAGCAGCAAAGCAACCGCGCCATCGTCAACTGGAACACGTTCAATATCGGCGCGAACGCGTCCGTGAATTTCCAGCAGCCGGGCGCGGGCTCGGTGGTCCTAAACCGTGTCTCCAGCGGCGGAGGCGTTTCGGAGATCTACGGCAACCTGACGGCCAATGGCCAGGTCTTCCTGGTCAATCCTTCCGGAACGGTGTTCGGTCGAGGCGCCCAGGTCAACGTCGGGGGGCTGGTAGGGTCGTCGCTCGACATCACCAACGCGAACTTCATGGGCGGGCACTACCGGTTTACCGCGAGCGGCACGGCCGGGTCCATCCTCAACCAGGGCACGCTCTCGGCGGCCGCCGGTGGCTACATCGCGCTGCTGGCGCCCCAGGTCCGCAATGAAGGCGTCATCTCAGCCCAGCTCGGGACAGTGGCTATCGGCGCGGGCAACGCCGTCACGCTCGATTTGAACGGGACGGGACTTGTCTCGATACAAGTCGAGCAGTCGGCCGTGGACGCGCTGATCGAGAACCGTGGGCTGGTGCAGGCCGACGGCGGGGCGGTGTACATGAGCGCCCGCGCCGCGGGGCAGTTGGCGGGCGGCGTGATCAACAACAGCGGCGAGATCCACGCAGCGCGCGTGACCGAGCGCGATGGGGTGATCCGGCTGGAAGCGGGGGACGTAGCCAACAGCGGCGCCCTCATTGCGGACGGCGCGAGCGGGGGACAGATCAGCTTCGTGGCGGACAACACGGCAATCAATTCCGGCACGCTCAGCGCGCGGGGCGTCCAGGACAAAGGCGGTGAGATCAGGGTGCTCGGCGACAAGGTCGGGTTATTTGGCGCCGGCAGTGCCGATGCTTCCGGTGAAGCAGGCGGCGGCGTGGTGCTGCTGGGCGGCAACTTCCAGGGCAAGGGGCCCGAGCAAAACGCCTCGATGACATTCGTCGGGCCGAACGCTTCGATCCGGGCGAACGCCGGGGCGAACGGCAACGGCGGCAAAGTCATCGTATGGTCTGACGACTACACCGTGTTCGCGGGCACCTTGGAGGCTAGGGGCGGGACGGTGTCCGGGAACGGCGGGTTCGCGGAAGTTTCGGGCAAGCACGCGCTTGATTTCGCGCCGCGGTCAATCGACATGAAGGCGCCCGGTGGAAGCGTCGGAAGCCTGCTTCTGGATCCGACGGATATCATCGTCGCAGCCGGGGGGGGGGCTGTCTATACGGACGTAAGCACGTTTGCAGCCTCGGGGGGTACGCAGACCATTGATCCTGGGGTGCTTGACGCGGTGGGCGGGAACGTGAGCCTGCAGGCGACGAACGACATCACGGTCAACAACGCAATCAACCTTACGACGCTTGGCGCGGGACTGGATGCCAGGGCCGGCAATAACATCGACGTCAATGCGAGCATCACTACGAACAACGGGGCGATTACGCTCAACGCACGCAATGCGGGAGGCACGCAGACCGCCAGTGGTACGGTAACGCTGAGCGCAGCACTTAGTTCCGGCGGGGCAGCGATCACCCTCACAAACAACGCGAGCACCCTCCCGATTTCGGTGGGCGCGGCGATAGATGCCATCGGCGGTCTCGTAACGTTTTCGGATCCCACGGTCCTAACCGCCAGTTCGACAGTCACCGGGAACGGCGGGATTCTCTTTTCGGGACCGCTGAACGGCGCGTTTTCACTGACCGCCAATAGCACGGGAACGACAACCTTTGCGAGCGCGGTAGGTGGTACGACGGCGCTCGCCAGCCTGACGACGGATGCCGGGGGAACGACGGCGATCGACGGCTCGTCGGTGACCACGACCGGCGCTCAAACCTACGGCGAAAACGTAACGCTGGGAGCCGCAACGACTCTGGCCTCGACGGGCGGGGGTAACGTTACCCTCGGCGGAACCGCAAATGGCGCCTTCGCGCTTGCGGTGAACACCTCGGGCATTACGGCATTCAACGGATCGGTGGGCGGGACGACGCCGCTGGCCAGCCTGACTACGGACGCCCCCGGATCGACTTCGATCAGCGGTGGCTTTATCGCCAGCACGGGATCCCAGACCTATGGCGATGCGGTTGTCCTGGGTGCTGCGACAACGCTGAGTTCTGGCGGAAACAGCATCACGCTGGGCTCGACAGTGAACGGGGCGCAGGCGTTGACGGTCAATACTACTGGTGCGACGACCTTCAGCGGGGCAGTGGGCGGCTCGACGGCGCTCGCGAGCCTCACTACGAATTTCGGCGGCACGACGGCAATCAACGGCGGGTCGGTGACCACCACCGGGGCGCAGACCTACGGGGACGCGGTGACGCTCGGTGCAATTGCCACCATCCTCACGGGGGTGAACACTACGTTCCAGGGCACCGTGAACGGATCAGGCGCGCTCACGGTGAACGACAGCGGTACGATGAATTTCGACTTCGCGGTGGGGGGCATCACGTCGCTGGCCAGCCTGACGACCAACGCCGGGGGTATCACGGCGCTCAATGGTTTTTCGGTGACAACCACGGGTGCTCAGACCTTTGGTGACAACGTGACACTTGGGGCGCCGACGACGCTGACCTCCATGGGCGGCGGCAACATCACCCTTGGCGGAACAGTGAACAACGGCCAGACCCTGACGGTGAACACGTCGGGCGCGACGGCATTCAACGGCGCGGTGGGCAACTCGGCGCCCTTGGCGAGTCTAACGACGGACGCCGGAGGCGCGACCTCGCTGATGGCGGTCACGACGACCGGTGCTCAAAGCTACAATGACAATGCAACGCTGAACGGCACCTACGCGACGACGAACAGCCCGTTCAGCGTGGCTGGTACGACTACGCTTTCTGGCCCGACAACAGTGTTGTCTGGCGCGGGGAACGTTACCTTCCTGGGCGCGGTCAACGGGGCGGCTCCCCTGACGATCAACTCATTCGGCGCAACGAACTTTGGCAGCGCGGTGGGCAACTCTACTGCGCTCGTGAGCCTCATCACCGATACGGGAGGTACAACGGCAATCGGCGGCGCAGTGACGACCACAGGAATCCAAAGTTACGCAGACTCCGTGACGCTCAGTACCGGTGCGGCGACCCTGTCCGCCGGCACTATTTCCATCAACAATTCGTTGAATGCAGCCGGTGGCAGTTTGACGCTATTGGCAAGCGGGCCGACAGGCGACATCTCCGTCAACGCTAGTCTGTCGAACATGAGCTCGTTTGCTGCCACTGCGGGCCGGGACGTGTTCTTCAACTCCGGAGCTGTCAGTACGGGGGCATTCAATGTAACGGCTGGCCGCGACATGATCGTGCATGCTTCGGGCTCATCGGCGAATCTGCGGTCGGGGACGATGAATCTGAACGTGGCGAATGCCCTCAAAATTCAGGGCGGTACAGGCACGAACGCGTTCGCCCAAGCGTTCGCCACGGGCACTCAGACCGTGAACGCGAACACGATCAGCGTCCTTGCCGGTTCGGTTGGAAACGGCAATGGTGCATTCCTTGGGAGCACTGGCGATCAAACAGTCACTGCCACGTCCGGCATTGTCACTAAAGGAGGGCCGAGCGGGGGCGTGTTGAATTCGGGAAACCGGACGTCCATTTTCAGCTCTTCGGGGAATCAGGTCATCACAGTTGGTGCTGGCGGGTTGACGCTGACGGGCGGCGACGGAGGGCCGGGCAATACTGACAACAACGCCGCAGTCTTTCAAGGTGGTTTAGTCGGAACCAGCCAGACGATCAACGTCAACGCGGGCGGTTCGATTGTGCTGACCGGTGGTTCGACGGGGCAGTCCGCAATTGGCTCCGCCTCCAGCGGCAGTTTCGCGTCCATCACCAGCAACGGGGGCTCGCAGCAAGTCAATTTTGCTGCCTCAGGCAGTGCAATCACGGTAACAGGGGGCACTGTCGGAAGCCGAAACGGGGCATTCATTCAAGCGCGCAACGGCACTCAAACAATCACCGGTTCCCCCTCGATCACCATCACCCTGTCTCTTATACACATCTCCGAGCCCACGAGACTAAGGCGAATCTCGTATGCCGTCTTCTGCTTGAAA
>ENA-ORBV01005175-ORBV01005175.1-microbial-mat-metagenome-genome-assembly--contig:-NODE-5175-length-24249-cov-5.398023_pt1 | contig 24249 bp, 22 predicted proteins | sample MGYA00237777_ERZ505514 | MGnify/ENA primary metagenome ERZ505514 (study PRJEB26160, sample SAMN06269048) | microbial mat metagenome | isolation source: Oligotrophic lake microbial mat | place... | reverse complement strand
CACGAATGCGGCGAGGTTTGGTTGGAGCGAATGCAAGAGCTGGCGCCGGCTAATGAAAATGCGGTGGCGAAAGGTTCGGTGGAGTTGCCGAGGCGGATTGCTTTCTCCGGGGTGATGCGGAGCAAGATCGGCGAGGATTCATTCAGGCGGGTGAGAAGCTTGTTGGAAAACATCGCTACCGTACCGGCCATTGCGGCGGTCGAAGGCGAGCGCTTGGTGCCGGGAGAGACTGGTTTGCTGCGTTTTGATTTTGTCGTGGTGCTTAAGGAAAGCGCGCCACTTTAACCATGAACGCGATCAAACGACATCCGCTCTTTACCGCCTGGGTCGCGCTCTGCGGGGTGCTTTTGATCTTCGGATTAGGATGGTTGATCCGCTTAAAGCAAAGTGCCCGTCATGAACTGGCGAGCTTGGCGAAGAAACAGCAACAACGGGTGCAACTGATCGCGGACGCGCAATCAGCCGCATCAATCAAAGCGCTCGTGCTACCGGAGCGGCGGGTCGTGGCGGTCGCGCCGGTGAGCGAGGCGCAGGGACCGCGCAAACCGCTCGATGCGTTCATCGCGATCGCTGCCGGGCAGGAGGAAATGCGCCGACTGGCCGCGAGCGAGGCGGTCGCGTTGTTGCCGGATGAAGCGTTCGGATTCGCCGCGTACGCGCACGAAGGGCCGCGGGAAAAGGATCTCGTCGCGGTGCTGGCGCAGTTCGCGCTGACGCGTCTGGTGGTGGAAAAACTTTTTGCGGCACATCCCGAAAAATTGTTCGCGATCCGCCGTGAGTCGTTGCGCGGGGGAGAGCGGGAGAGGGGACGCGAGGCGGCGGATGATTTCTTTGTCTTCGATCAGAGGAGCGGTCGGGGGAGCGAGGGCCGGGCGGTGCAAATCGAGTTCACTGGGCAGACGCCCGTGCTACGGGCATTATTGAATTCGCTGGCGAGTGCCACCGAGCCGTTGGTGGTGCGGGGAGTGGAGGTGGAGCCCATGCGCGCAGACCCGAAGTGGCCCGGGCCTCGTTCGAAATTTTCGGTGCTCGTGCAATTGGCGAATCACGGGGGAGATCGGGCGGCCGCCGGGAAAATCGCGACACGGTGGACGGCTCCGCGCGAAAGCGGTGATTTGTTTAACGCGCCGGACCTAGAGCGTTCGCGGCAGAAAATCGAAAGCGTGGTGGCGGATAATGGCTGCGAATTGCTCGCCGTGAAACGGGAGCCGTATCGTTTGCAGTTAGTCGGTTATTTTGGGGCACCGGGGAGTTTTACGGCGACGTTTATCAGTCCGGGCGCGCCGGAAACTTTTCACGCGCGGGAAGGTCAGCGTCTTGCATCGCTCGAACTGACGATTAAAAGTTTTTCGCTGCAGCGGAGCGGCCCCGGCTGCGAGTTGACGGCGTATGCGCAGATTTGGGATGAGCGAAAGCAGGAGCTGGTCATGTTGTTCGCTCACGAGCTGCGGTTGACCGAGTTGTCGCTGGCCGTTTTGCGATTCGGGCCGCCTCCGGGCCGTTCGCGAGAATGCCGGATCGGCGATACGTTTCTGGACGGCGCGGCCACCTGCCGCATCGAGCGCATCCAGCTCGAGCCGGCGGAGGTCGTGATTGTGCGGGAGCGGCCCGGCCAAGCGAAACCCGAGCGCCTGTTCCTGAAGCCCGGCACTCCCGCTTCCCTAAAACTTTCTTCAGTCTACCCCAGCCAATAACTCCCGATGAATGCAAACTACCCCACGGCATTTCTGCCCTTGTTCAGCTATGCTCTCTGCGTCCTCTCCGTCATATTCCAATCCGCCCACGCCGCTCCCACCGATCCGGATGTGCCCGCACTTCTTCGCAGCGGCCGCAGCCAATATCTGGCCAGCGAACCCGGGGCCGCCGCGCAGACATTCGCGCGCGTGCTCGAGTTGGAACCGGCGAATGCCGTCGCGCAGGATTTTCTGCGGCGCATCGCGGCGGGCACCATCGATGGCAATCGTGATCGCGTACAAACCACCGCGCAGATGCTGAATGAAGTCGGGCGCGGTTGGCAGCGCTCAGGCGAAACACCGGCTGCGGCCAGCGACATCGCGAGTGAGCTCGCGCCCACGCCTTTGTCGGTGAAGCTCGATGCCATCGTGGTGCCGAGTGTAAACTTTAGCGGATTGGAACTGGGCCGCGTCGTGAACACGTTGAGCGCGATTGCCGAGGAGTTTGATCAGACTGGGTTGGGTCCGAAAGGGGCGAACTTTGTGCTGATCGATCCGGCTAATACGAATCCATTGGTGACGATCTCGCTGAAAAACATGTCGCTGCGCCGCGTGTTGGAGCTGATTATGAATTCGGTCGGTTATCGATTCGAGGTGCTGGCGGATGCGGTGATCGTGCGACCCGGAGGTGGCAAGGCGGACTTGGACATGGAATTTTTTCCGGTATCGAGCTCGACGGTGTTGCGCCTGACGGGCGGCCGCCGGGCGGTTTCGGCGAGCGCCGGGGATCCGCTGGCGGGCGGGCGGCAGAATTCAGAAAAGACGGCGACGGGCAGCGACGGTGCGGAGATTAAAAACTTTCTCCAGTTGGCGGGCGTCGACTTCGACAGCGAGCCGGGTTGCACGATGGCGTTTGATGGTTCGCAACTGATCGTCACGCAGACGCGGCGCAATCTGGAGCGCATCCGGAATATTCTGATCCGCTACAGTGAGGTGCGGCAGGTGGAAATTGAAGCGCGCTTCATGGAAGTGCAGGACGGCGCGCTCGAGGAACTGGGCGTCAATTGGAGTGTGGCCACCAGTCCCACGCAGGTGAATGCCGGGGCGCAGGCGCTTTATCAGACTGCCAATCGCGCGCTCGCCAATGTATTCACCAATCAAAGCAACAACGGGCAGGGCAGGATTGTCGGCGGTGATGCGGCACTCGATCAACCCATCGTTAATAATCCGCCGGTGATTCCCGGGGCGAATAATCTCGGCGTGAACACCAATCCGCTGGTCAAGGTTTCGGGCATCATCGGCGAATTCAATGTCAGCGCGGTGGTGCGAGCCCTCTCGCAAAAAAGTGGGACGGAGCTGCTGAGCGCGCCGAAACTCACGGTGCTCTCGGGCAATCCCGCGACCATTACCGTCGCGCAGGAGCTGCGTTATCCGAAATCGTACGGGCAGGTGCAAAGCCAGGTAGGCACGGGCAGCGCGAGCGGCGGGGGCTCGGCGGGAGTCGCGATTACGGCCGGCACGCCGCAGGATTTCGCTACGCGCAACATTGGCGTGGAGTTGACCGTCACCCCGACGGTCGAGGAGGACGGACGTAGCATCAGCCTCGAGCTGAATCCTAAGGTGACCGAGTTTGAAGGTTTCGTGGAATATGGCGGGCAGAGCATCGCGATTGCGGGGAATCCGCCGACGACGGTCACGATTCCCTCGGGTTTTTACCAACCGATCTTTGGGGTGCGCGAGTTGACGACCAAGGTGACGATTTGGGATGGCGCGACCATCGTGATGGGCGGGCTCACCCGCGAGGACGTACGAAAATCCAACGACAAGGTGCCGGTGCTAGGCAACGTGCCCGTGCTCGGCCGGTTGTTTCGCAATCGCGGCGAGAGTGCACAGAAACGGAATTTGCTCGTTTTCGTGACCGCGAATTTGGTCAGCCCCGGTGGTTCATTGCGTAGACTGCCGCTGGCGAGCTTGCCGGCCGGTTCGCTTTATCAAAATCCGGTGGTGGTGCCGCCGGTGGGGAAGTGAGGGTGTTCGGTTAGTGGGCACAACGGGATGATGTTTTGGGTGGGCGTCGGTCTCCGCACCGGCGCTTATCGCCGCTATGGAAATCGGCCTTCGCCAAGGCTACGGCACGCTACCGACCACGGAACGATGCTGGCCCGTAGCCGCGTTTGAGCCCACGGCGAAAACGGGGTTGGCTGCGATGCGGTGCCACCGCGTTGTCGCTGCGCGCCAACGCTACTTGGCTGCGCGCCAACGCGTATTGGCTGAACGTAGTCGTGAGATAAATAGTTTTACGCGCTAGAGATTTCCCTTTTGCGTGGGCGCATGGCGAAATGGCTCCTCCTCGATGGATACAATCTGGCGTTCCGTGCATTCTATGGAATGCCGGAGCTGACGCGGGCGGATGGGTTTCCGACCGGGGCGCTGCATGGCTGGATGAAAACGATCTGGCGGTTGCAGGATCAGATGAGTCCGGATGCGATGCTGGTGTTTTTCGATCTCGGTGGCTCGCAGGACCGGTTGGCCTTGCTGCCGGAATACAAGGCGCAACGGAAAGAAACGCCGGAGGCCTTGGAGAAACAGATTCCGCTGATCAAGGAACTGACGCGCGCACTCGGTTTGGTAGGCGTGGAGCTGGACGGAGTGGAGTCGGATGACTTGCTGGCGGCTCAGGCGCGCGCGCTGGCGGATGCGGGGCACGAGGTGTTGATCGTGAGTGCGGACAAGGATTTTGCCCAATGCGTGGATGAGCGGATCAAAATATTACAGCCACCGCCCACGGCCAATCCCAAGCTCGGTTGGCGCGTGATGGATACGGCGGGCGTCGTGGAAAAGTTTGGCGTGGCCCCGGTGCGCATCGCGGAATACTTGGCGCTGATCGGCGATACCTCGGACAATATTCCGGGCATCAGTGGCGTGGGCCCGAAGACGGCGGTGAAGTGGTTTGCCGAGTTCGGGACCCTCGAGGGAATCATTGCGCACGCGGCGGAATTGAAACCGGAGCGCTTTCGCATCGAGGTGGCGGCGCGAGCGGAAGATCTGCGGCGCAATCTCAAGTTGACCACGTTGTTGACCGCGTCGCCGCTGCCGCATGTGGCACCGAGTGAGCCGGCACGCGAAAAACTTTGCGCGTTGCTCGAAGCCATGGAGATGCGCTCGACGCTGAACGAGGCGCAGACGCGCTACACGGGCCAGCGCGAATTATTTTGATTCGGCCTGCTTGGGTGGCTCGAAGATGTACCCGATGCCGTGGACGGTTTTGAAACTATCGAGCGATAGTCCGTTCTCCTCGAAGGCTGAGCGGATCTTGACGATGTACTGGTCGAGCGAGCGGCTGCGGATATCGGCATGGATGCCCCAGACAGAATGGATCAGTTCCTTGCGGGTGATGACGGCATGCCGATGGGCGTGCAGATAGGCGAGAATCCCGAGTTCTTTGCGCCCGATCTTGTGTTTGCCGCCGCTGGGAAAATCGATTTCGAGGCGGTCGGGATGAACCTGTGATCCGAGAAATTCGAAGGGACCGTCGGAAGTGCGGACGTTTTTCGTGAGATTGAAATCGTGTTGGCCTTCGCTGCGGCGGAGCACGGCGTTAATGCGGGCGACGACTTCGGCGTAACTAAACGGCTTGGTGATATAATCATCACCGCCCATTTCCAGGCCTTTGATTTTGTCGGTCTCGATGGCGCTGCCGGTCAGGAAAATCGTGGGGACATGGATGTCGAGCTGCTTGAGTTCGGAGAGAAGCTGGAAGCCGGTGGAGTCGGGCAGGTGCAGATCGAGCAGGAGCAGGTTGGCGAAATTACGCTGGAGAAAACGCAGAGCCGGGGCGCAGCGATTATACGACTGGGTGTGCATGCCGGCCTCTTCGAGTTGCATGCAAATCAGGCGGCAAAGTTCATCGTCATCTTCGACAACGACAATTAGGGGACGGGGTTCAGCGCACATGGGGATGTTGGGTAAGCAGCGGAGAATCTAAGCGAATCTGGCCTTATTTAAATGAGCAGAGAACTGATCACACAGGGGTTTTTACAATCACTTGGGCATTTGTCAAAGACTTGTTCGCCCCAAAACCGCACTTTCGTGGGGTGAGAGATTGCTTGTCAATCAGGAGGCGGGATCGTTCGCTGCCGAAGCGCGAGTTGCGCTACCTCCCTCCTCATGAAAGTCACCCTCGGTTTACTGCAACACGCCTGTTCTTCCGATCCAAAGGAGAACCTGAAAAAAACGCTCTCCCTGATTGAAAAAGCGGCGAAACAAGGGGCGAAGATTATCTGCACGCAGGAACTTTTCCGTTCGCAGTATTTCTGCCAGAGCGAGGATCATGAGAACTTCAAGCTGGCCGAGTCCATCCCGGGGCCCAGCACCAAGGCGTTGCAGGCTTTGGCAAAAAAACGCCAGGTGGTGATCATCGGTTCGCTGTTCGAAAAGCGGGCCTCCGGCCTCTACCACAATACGGCGGTCATCATCGATGCCGATGGCAAGTTGCTCGGCGTTTACCGGAAGATGCACATTCCCGACGACCCGCTCTTCTATGAGAAATTCTATTTCACTCCCGGCGACACCGGTTTCAAAGCCTGGCAGACGAAGTACGGCAAGATCGGCGTGCTCGTGTGCTGGGATCAGTGGTATCCCGAGGCCGCGCGCCTGACGGCGATGGCTGGGGCGGAGATTCTATTTTATCCGACCGCGATCGGCTGGCATCCGAAGGAAAAAAAAGAACACGGGGCGAACCAGCAGGGAGCGTGGGAAATCATCCAGCGCAGTCACGCGGTGGCGAACGGTTGTTATGTGGCAGCGGTCAATCGGATCGGCACGGAAAAGCCGGTGGGCGGCGACGGTCTCGAATTTTGGGGCCAAAGTTTTATCGCCGGCCCCAGTGGGCAGATCTTGGCGAAGGCCAGCGTGAACCGGGAGGAAATCCTGCGGCACACGGTCGAGCTTGATCAAGTGGATGTCACCCGCACTCACTGGCCGTTCCTGCGCGACCGCCGGATCGATGCCTACGGCGATCTCACCAAAAGGTTTCGCGACTAAAGGTGGAACCCGACCGCCCACCTTCGCCAAGGCTACGGAGGACTGGCCGGCATTCCTAAAGCAACCCAGCGCGCCCGGAGGTCGCACTCCACCCTGATGCCCACGAAAAATAAACTGAAGACCACCCGAGCGACGCCCACTGCGCTCGGCTTTCGTATGCCGGCGGAATGGGAACCGCAGGCCGCCGTCTGGCTTTCATGGCCGCACAACTATGCCACTTGGCCGGGACAATTTCGACCGATCCCGTACGCGTTCGCAGAAATTGTGAAGCAGATCAGCCGCTTTGAGGCGGTGCGCATCAACTGTGCGGCGCGCCTCCAGCCGCGCGCCAAGCGGCTTTGCGCTGCGGCCGGGGCGGACATGGCGCGCGTGACTTTTTATAATCACCCGACCAACGATGCGTGGTGTCGGGATCATGGGCCGATTTTCGTGAAGCACGACGGCACGGGCGAAGTCGCGATTACCGACTGGGCTTACAATGCATGGGGCGGCAAGTATCCGCCGTATGATTTGGACAACAAAATCCCGCCGAGTATCGCGACGAAACTCAAGCTGCGCCGGTTCGTGAACGATATGATTCTGGAAGGCGGTTCCCTCGACGTGAACGGTCACGGCTTGCTCCTCGCCAGCGAGCAATGCCTCCTGAATAAAAACAGAAATCCCTCTCTGACCCGGGCGCAGATCGAGCAAAATCTGAAAGATTACCTGGGCGCGACGACGGTACTGTGGGTGGGCGATGGCATCAGCGGCGACGACACCGACGGGCACATCGACGACATCACGCGATTCTACAAAGCCGATGGTTTCATTACGTGCGTGGAGCCGAATAAGCGCGAGGCGAACCACAAGATTCTGGCGGAAAATCTCGAGCGACTGCACGGTTTTCGCACACCGTCAGCGAAGAGATTTGATGTCGTCGAGTTACCGATGCCCAAGCCTTTGGCCTTTCAGGGGCGGCCGGTGCCGGCGAGCTACGCGAATTTTCTGATCATCAATGGGGCGGTGCTCGTGCCGCAATTTCGTCAGGTAAAGCGCGACGCGGCAGCCCGTGAAATTATCGGCAATTGTTTTCCCGGGCGGGAAATCGTGGGGATTGATTGCTCCCATTTGATTTGGGGTCTCGGCACGTTACATTGCCTTTCCCAACAACAACCCTCCTGATTCACTTTATGCGTACCATCGTCTCACTCGTTTGCTTATTCAGTCTAGTACTCGCCGGTTGTGCTTCCATGCCGGAAGCGATGCGCGAGCGTTTCAGTCCGGTGCCGCCAAAGGTTAGAACCTTCGACGGCGATGTACGGACCGTTTTCGCGGCGGCGAAGGTGGCGCTCAAGCAGCTCGATTATACTCTGACGGATTCCTCTGGTGCGCCCACTAGGCTGGAGGCATCGAGTCGAATCCTCACCAGTGAATCTCTGGGCGATTCCCGCCAGACGGTGGCGAATCTTCATTTTCACGAAAGCAGCGAAGGTAAAACTGAAGTTGAGGTCTTGATTTCGCTGCAGGTTGAAAGCGGGTCAACCGGCGCGCGCAGCGCGCAGGAAAAACGGGAGCACGGATTCTACGACAATTTCTTTGCCACGCTGGAACAGGTTTTGCAGGAGCGAGCCAAGGAAACCGCGGGCAAATGATACTTGCAGAATGGTGGCGCTCGTTGGCTTGAGCCTCGAAGTAACTGAAACCCCCGTCCGCCGGCCGAGTGCCGTCGAGGACGAAGAAAAGTTACTTCGCCAGCAATCGGGCGAGGGCCGCTTCGTCGATGTCGCCTTTCACGGCATGCAAGTAGTGCAGCACGCCCGAGCGATCAGCGGGATTGGCGGTCGAAATATCGAGCATCCAGTCTTCGGTTTTGGCAGCCGCGACCACGACTTCATCGGCCCAACTGATAATTTCTGGTGGATCGATGGTGCCTTGAGTAAGGCCGCGCATAAAATACTCGGCCATGGTTCGGTTGTTCGGAGGTGTGTCCATGATGATTTTAAAATGAGTGAGGAATACGAGAATTGATCAATACTTCTCCGGATAATCGTGGCGACGATTAAATGCCCTGAGCGATTTTGCGAGATGGTCCCCGAAACTGCCGGTTTAGATCAAACGCTCCGAGCTATTACTCTGAATATTTTGGCAGCCGCATTTGAGCCATAGACGAAAAGACGGTTCTTCGTTGGCCCCATTGTCGCTCCGCTCCAATGCGGCTACCAATCACCAAAGCCACAGGCCCGGAGGCCGGTGGCTACGTCGGAGCGCTGGGAGTAGTGGCAGGCGTCCCTGCCTGCCGATGTAGGTAGCGCGCTCGTCGCGCTACGCTACGTTGCGAGACAAGCTCGCAACCTACCAATCACCAATCACCAATCACCAAGCCCACAGGCCCGGAGGCCGGTGGCTACGTCGGAGCGCTGGGAGTAGTGGCGGGCGTCCCTGCCTGCCGATGTAGGTAGCGCGCTCGTCGCGCTACGCTACGTTGCGTTGCGAGACAAGCTCGCAACCTACCCATCACCCATCACCAATCACCAATTACCAATCACCAAACCCACAGGCCCGGAGGCCGGTGGCTACTCGGGGGAAGACGCTGCCTTACTTGACCGTGTGTTTTTGCAACAACTCCACCCCGTCCAGTTCCAAGATGAAATCAGCCTCAGTGATTTTCTTGAGGAGGAGAAAAGTGACACTGCCGCCGCCCTCGCGCACTGGGATGAGGTCGTTTTCCCGATAGGTTTGCCGGTTGATGGTCAGATGAGGGACTCCTTTGGTCTGGATATAGCCGCTGATTTTCAAGGAGGCCCCGAGGCGGGTGAGGATATCCCCTTTGAGTGGCAGGTCGCCCGTCGGAGATTGCTCGACAGGGTTGGTTGGGGCGGTCTGCGGCAGTACAAAGGGATTGGCGACGTTTTCCGGGGCGGATGAAGCACCGCGCCGGTTCCCGAGGAGCGACTCGATTCGCTGTTTGGCGCGTTTCTGGACGTCCGGATTTAACTCCGCCCCCATCGAGGGCAGAATGGTCGCGAGCAGAAGGAGGAGTAACGTGCGGTGCTTCATGGGTAGGCGAGCATGTTCAATTCCATCGCGAGGGTGACGGCATCACCAGTCGGCTGACTGCGATGCATGGTGAAGGAGGCGATTTTTATCAGCCGTGAGCCGGTCTCGACGCGGTGGAGGAAATTGAAAACTTGGCTGTAGGTTCCCTTGACCGTGAGGGAGAGAGGGACGGTGCGATATTTTGCCTCCGGCTCGTTTGGGGGTGCGGTGTTTTGGTGGAGTTCACCCATTTGGGCCTGGGACTGATCTTCGATGATGTAGAAATATCCGTAATTTTCCGCGAGGTTATCCTCGGTCACGAGACTGGCATCGATTTCCTTCAGGGCGGATTCAATCAACTGGCTGTCACTGCGCAGGGCCGGGCTGGCATTGATGGTTTTTTGCACCACAGCACCTTCTTGGCGGACGCGGTTTTGGACGTGCTCCAGCTCGGTATTTTCCAGGTTTAAAAAGACGCTGAGGTTACCGGCGATAAGAATGATAATCAGGCAGGTCGTCACGAACGGGTACTCCTTCATCAAGGCGAGCAATTGGCGGAGACGGTAGCTCATGGGGTGACCGGTTTCAGCTTGAGGGTGATTTCAACGTTGATGGTGCCGTCCTTGGTGTTGCGCTCCATGGAGGTTTGCGCGATGTTGCTGAACAGCGGACGCAGTCGCGGGTTCGTGCGCAGTTCGGCGACGTATTGGCTGAGCTGGGCGCTGGCACGCTGCGGGGATTCTTGCAGGCTGGCGCGGATGAAGGCGGCGTTGTCATGGAACTCCACCATATCGATGCGCAGATTGGCTGGCCGAGTGCGGCCGACTTCCTGAATGAAATCCGAGACGGGTAAAGGAGAAGCCACGTGCTTATGGATTTCGTTTAAGCGGCGCGCGCCGGACTGGATCACGGTGATGACCTTTTGCAGTTCCGCCATCTGCGTGCTATTGGTGCGTTTCACCTGCTCCCAATAGGCGATTTCTTTTTTCAGAATACTATAGGAATAAATGGTCATGCCGGCGTAGAATAGCGCGATGGCGGCAAACGTGCAGGCTAGGAGACTCGCGAGAAAACGGCCGCGGATAGGATTATCGTCGGGCAGTTCCTTGGACAGGCGGCAGTCGAAGTGCCAGGGCTGCACATAGTGGGAATCTCGGCTAAGATTGGCCATGAGCTTTTTGGGTATCGCTCTCGGCGACCAGCGTGAGGAGGTTGAACCATTGCGGGGAAAAAATCAGCTCGGGGTCCGCGCTGATGTTGGCGGTCTGCATCCACTCGTTGCAATCGATGGCGAAAGTACCGAGACCGGTGCCGCTGGCCAAGGGTTCGTTGATCCACGAAAGCCAAGCGGGCAGAGCGTTGCAGTAGAGTTCGCCGACGCGTTGCCCGGTGGTGAGTTCGTAGGAATCGAAAATCGGTTTGAGCTCACGGACGAGCGGACGAACAAAACGCGTCGCCCGCAGCAATAATTCTTCTTCCACGGTCATCAAGCGGTCGCGAACTTCCGCAACATCGAGCAAGCCGAATTCTTTCATGGCCAGTTTCTCGATCGAGGAGTAGCCGATTTTTATCGGATTGGGCGTGTGCACCCCTTCCTTGCCGAGGATCCAAGCGGTGGTTTCTTCGGCTCCAATTTGGAGCATGACGCAGGCCCGGGTGTCGACTCGCCTGCTGTTGTAGCTCAAGATGGCCCCCATAGTGGAGAGCACGCCCACTTCGAGTCGGTAAGGCATGATGCTGAGATCGAGCAGGAGTTGCTGGGTCTCGCGTACGGTCGAATGGGGGACGGCACTGATGAGCACGGGTCGTTGCGCGCCGGTGGGTGCGACCACTTCGCCTTCCAGGGGGTGCAGCAGATGGAGCTGCCATTCGGCAGGTGAAATCAATTTCAAACGGTCACGCGCCAGTTCGGTGAGATAATTGGGTTCGGTAAGGCGACGAGGAGAGATGGATTCGCGCACCAGTTGCCATTCGGGCGGGGCAAAGCTGCAAAAGGCCGGAACGAAGGTGCGTTCGTGTTTGGATTGGAGCCAACTGCGCAAGCCTTCGCGGTCATCCGCCTCGAACTCCGCCATGCAATCGATCATGAGCGGTTTGTCGTCCCACGCGGCGAGCCCGGCCACGAGGGTGCGGTGGGGGTTGAGCTCGATGATGAGGCCACGACGGGCTTTGCGGAAAAACATGGGGTGATGACTACGGTGTTTAAGATGCAGGCCTTGGCCTGCGCGTCAATTCTGGGGAAGGGAGGAGGTGAATTGGGCGACGGTCAGGGGACCTCGGAAACCTGATCGAGCATGAAGGGAGTGGTGATGCCCTTGAACCAACCCTTGGGCAGGTACTGCAGGGCGATGTCATAATGGATCGTCGGGTTGGTGCCGGCGTTGAACCGGATGTCGTTTTTGGCGAAGATTGCGCCGTAGATCACTGGCGAAGTGGCGAGAAATTCTATTCTCGCATCGGGGGCGGCCGAATACATGACGCCACAGTAGGGCAGGGTTGTGTAGTACTGGAATGTGCGGCTTGGGCTGGTGCTCGTGCTGAACAAGGAGAGACGTTTGGGTTCTTCCGTATCATTCTGAAAGCCAGCGTTTGATGTTGTGACGTCACCAATTCTGATATTGCCGCCAACATATATTTCCAGCCGCCCCGTATCCAGACCGGGAATCGCAGGTTTATAGATCAGGAATTTACCGCCAGAGATTAAATCCAGTTTACCTAGCACCCGGATGATCACGTGACCTTTGATCGTAACGGTAGTACCATTCAAAGTCAGATCGGTGGAACTCGCGTCCCAGATCTGGGGGGTCGATCCGGCTGAGTTATTAATCGTGATGCTTGTGAGACCATCCAGGGTGCTGACCTGCGCTCCGGTCGGAGCTGCGACGGGAAAATTCGGTACGAAGGCGCTCTTGGTGACCCGGGTGACATCAATGTTGGGCGGCGTCGGAGGCGTGCCGGCGGACGGCGGGGCCACGATCTTACTGCTGTCCGTGGTGAAGATGGCATTGCCATAGGTCATGGCGTAGCCCCGGACTTCCGCTTCGCCGAGCACGATGTTTTGCGAGGCGACAGTGGCGGCATAGTTGTAGCTCAGGCTGGGGTAGGTATTGGCGGGGGAGCTAACGAATGAATAAAGCGGAGCGTAAGGAATGGTCGTGGCCGGGGTGGTGATCGGGCTGCTACCGGGATAGAGGATGTTGGCGGTGGCGACGTTGTAGTCGCGGCGCGGAGTGGCCGGAATGGTGATCGGAACATTCTCCAGATAGTCGGAATCCCAACTGTCGACCATGCCGCCACCCACGAAAATCACGTGGCCGTTGTTGCCGTTGATCACACCGAGGGCGTTGGCGAAGAGCGGCGCGGGTCTGGCCGGGGCGGTGAGCGTCCGTTTGAAGTCCCCCATACCGGCAACGCTGACCGTGGCGGTGGCCGTGATCGTGGGGGCGGGGATTTGGGCCGAGGCAATGGGCAAGGTGACGGCCGCCTTGGGGCCATCGTAGGATGTGATGGTGATCTCCACTTTCCCCGTGGCGCCGTTACCGAGATCGTAGCCGGTGATCGTGCAGCTCTTGTCTTTGCCGGAAGGTGACGTGCCCCAGGATACATTCGAGACCGAAACGGTGGGCATCGTCGCCGAGATTGAAGTCCAAGCCGTGGCCGAGATGGAGGTGTCGGGGTTGGCGTAGGCATTCAGTGACCACAACGCTTCCTCCAATCCCGTCTCGGCGAGCTGACGGGTCTTGATGAGTTGAATGGTGCGATTGCTGAGGAGAAGGGATTGCTTGCAGAGCGAGAGGTAGCTGGCCAATGAGATGCCAATCACTATCGCGAGTGAGAGTGCGACTAGTGTGATGGATCCGCGAGACGGGGTTCGAAGAATCTTCATCTTTAAGAACCGTCCGGCAACTGGCGGTTTAGGAGTAGCATCCGGCCCGATGCGGCGGTGTAGCTAGTCAGCGTGCCTTGCTGCCCTTGGATCGCGGCAGTGCCTGCCTGGAGAGTATAATTAATCGCGATTTGCTTGATGCTCATCGGTACAATCGTGGTGGTCGCTTGATAGGTGGGGGTGTTGTTAGCGGTGGTGTAATACCAGAAACTGAAATTCGGCATCGTCACCGGGACCTGTAGATTGATGATATCATAATTCAGCTCAATGGCTCCGCTCCCGTTGGGATTTCGCGTGAGCTTATTGGCGCTGTAATTATAAATGACCGTGGCTCCATCAGTCATTTTCAGAGTCAAAGTCGAGGTTGAAGGATTGGTAATGGACTTTGCATTTCGAATATCGGTGGCGAAGGTCGTTAGGATTTTCCGGCTTTGGGTTTCCAGAGTGCTCCGGTAGGATAATCGGGTGAGATTGCGCCCGAGAAAAATATAGGTGCTGAATACCGCCAGCATGACGATCGAACCTATGCTCATGCTGACCAATAGCTCGACGAGCGTGAAACCGCGATTGGGGGTGGTCGAACGCATGATCATTTCTGGTAGGAGAGATGCAGACCGTTTTTGGAGAAGTACGACACACCAGTCAGAGTGTGGGGGCGGCCGGACGCGCCCAACCAAGTGACGGTCCAAGTGATTGCGATCATGTCAACTGTCCCCGTCATGGGTCGAATGCCCAGAGCCTTCGCTTGGCAGGTAAAGCCTTTGGCCTGTTTCAAAAGCTCGGTATTATTATCCAGAATAAAATAATCCCAATCATTGCGTCCGTTGCTCGTGTTGTCGGTTACGGCTGTGCCGGTGTTGTTTACCGTGATGCTATAGACTGAGTTCCCCATCTCTTGGATGCCAACGACGCCCGCTGGATATATGCCCGGAGACCACAGCCAAGTAGAGGTCCGTTGCAGGGCGATCTCTCCGTCGATGATTTGTTGCGCGATCTGCTGTTTGCGCGCGGTATCGATCATGTCTGCCCCCAAGGTCACAGCTTGTATGACGGCTGTGAAACTCACCACGAGCACAGTCATCGCCATCAACACCTCAATGAGGGTGAAGGCTTTTTGACTGGTGGGGCGGCGTAACATGATGGGCAAATGGGGAGATGAAGGAGGTCGGCGGTTGGCGACGGAGGGGTGGAGACGGGGCAGAAACCGGATCAGCGCATTCAAATTTGTCCGTCGTTGAGGTCAACGCCCTAGAAGCCGGTGTTGTTAAGCACTCGTGAAAATGGGCCGGGCCATTCGCGGGAATGGGTAGGCTTCGTGCAGAAAATCGGGGATTCGGGTTCAGCGGTGGGCCCGCGAAGCACCAGCCGTCGCCCAAGCGCTTTGGCTCGGCCAGCACGAATCGACCCCAATGAACCCGAGGCTTCGGAATAATTTCCGCGGATCTCGCGGATGGCTGCGGATAAAGATAAGCAAAGTTGGGCCGGGCATTCATCCGCGTTTATTCACGCCATTCGGGGGAGACTGTCTCGGCTCTGATCCCGGCCTTGCAGTGCGGATGAGACGCGGTAAATTCGCGGGCCATGACTCTCGATTTCACCACCCTCTCGCCGCGCGATGCCTACAACTGGATGATCAACGCGATCACGCCGCGCCCCATCGCGTGGGTTTCCACGATATCCGCCGCCGGCCAGACCAATCTCGCGCCGTTTTCTTTTTTTCAAGGTGCGTGCGCGAATCCGCCCACGCTGCTCTTTATCGGCGCCAATGATCGCCACGGCAAAAAAAAGGACAGCGTGGTCAATGTCGAACAGGTGCCCGAATTTGTGGTGAACCTCGTGCCCTTCGCCTTGGCAGAATCGATGAACCAAACCGCGGCACCGCTCCCGCATGGCGAGAGCGAGTTCGAGAAATTCAACATCGCGACTACGCCGTCGCTTAATGTCCGTCCGCCGCGGGTGGCCGCAGCGCCAGTCGCTTTCGAGTGCAAACTCGACCGCATCGTCCACATCGGCGAGGGTCCGCTCGCTTCCAATGTCGTCTTCGGCACGATTATTTGCGCGCACATCAGCGAGTCCGTGCTCGGGGCTGACGGTACGATCGATCAACACAAGCTCGATACGATCGGCCGCATGGGCGGAGATTATTACACGCGCACCACCGAGCTGTTTACGATCGCCCGGCCGCGATGAGGGGGCAGGCCTGCCGGTGAAGGTGGCGCGCGGGTCGCGCCACGTTGCTGAAAGGTGCTCGCCGATTTTTGTCGGGGCGACTTGTCCGCCAAAGCCTCGGCGACGGCGAAAGCCTTGGCGAAGGCCGATCCGCATCGGCGAAAAGGCGTCGGTGTGGAAACCGCGCCCACCAACTGCATGATCCCGGTGGAGGCTGATTACAGCCTGTTGAAGTAGTGGCACGGATCTCCTGACCCGTGGGTTGGATGAATTACGGATCGGAGAACTGGGCACTACTTCGGAGGTGGAGATTTGAGATAATTCGTCGGTCTTGCAGACGAGGCGAACGTTGCTCACGGGTCGGGAGACCCGTGCCACGCGATCCATCCGTGCCTGTGGGATTGGCCGGGTCGTAGGTGGCGAGCTCGCCTCGTTCTGCTGGCCAGCAGACTAGCGCGACAAGCGCACTACCTGCCTCGGCAGGCAGGGACGCCTGCCGTTACTCCGGCGCGGCAAGCGCCTGCGACTACGCAGAAATTACTCTTCAGCTCGCTGGCGGCTTGGGCAGCAATTTTGCGACGACCACGAGCAACACCACCACGACAAGGATAAGCGCGCCCCAGAAAATGTAGGTGGTGTTAATCCCTGCGAAAAGTGCGGATGAATCGGTGCGCGCGGCAGCGGGAGTGTCGGCAGGGAGTTGGGCGATGTGGCGGCTGGCGGTGAGGAGCGTTACGGCGACGAGACTGAGATCGTAGCGCGGGGCGTGGGCTTTTGGGTTGCCGCAGGCGAGGATGTAGCCGTCGGTTTCCGCGACTTTGAAAATCAGGCGCACGACCGGGTAAACCACCTGCACGGCATCGAGGGTGATGGCGGGATTGTCGCCATTGTCGGATTCGATCCAGAGCGTGTTGGTGCGCGGGTGGTCGCTGAGTGCGAAGGCGCGGCTTTCCGGTACGCCCGGTTTGGGCAGGCGGCTCCATTGGCCGGTGGCGAGCGTCAGTTCGGTGGAGACGCCATTTTGGTTGGGGAGTTTTTCATAGATCCGGCACTGGCGAGAAAATAACGGAGTGACTGACGACAGTTGGATACGATTAAGTGGTAGGCCGGACTGCGGCAGGGCGATTCGCCACACACTCACCGTCGGGCGTTTGGCGTCGGGTGCGAGGACGGGGGTTAGCGTGAGTGAGCGCGCCAGTGCCGGTTGCTCGAGGACATAGGGAATCTGATTACCGGCGTGCAGCAGACGGAGATCAGCGAAGTCCGACCGGGCTTGCGCGAGCGCGGCGAGATTGAGTTCCAATTCCTGCACGCCGGCGCGGGTGATTTGGATCGGCTGACGATGCGGCCACGCTTTCGTGTCGAGGGGTGCACCGGTGAGAGGCACGTCGGGCAGCGGAGCGGCGCTGAGAGATTCACGTGGGTGGTAATCCGGCATCGACTCCGGTTCTCCCGGCGTGGCGACCGTGGCGCGCGCGCCGCGTATTTCGCCGGCGAAATGCGCGAGATCGTAGCGCGGGGCGGCGGCTTGCGGATTGCCCGAGAGCAGCGTGAAGGTGCCGGCGACCGGTGCCATGAAGAGCAGATTCACCACGTGCTGTTTCGCCTGCACGTGGTCGATGATCAGAGGCGGTGAGTCGCCGTTGTGGAAATGAACGAGCAGTTCGCGGGTGAGGGGTGTGAATTCCAGTGGCAGTTCCAACTGGGCGCGGGCGGGTGCGCCGTCGAGGGCGATCCGATAGAGCGTGCCTGAGCCGACGATGCGTTCAGTGGAAAGGGCCCCGTTCACTTCGCGGACAGCGACGGTGACGCGCCGCATGAACAGCGGTTCCTTCGTCTCGAATGTGAGTGAGGCGAGCGGCACATGGCGTCCATCGAGGGTGACGGTGAGGACGGTTTCGCCGACAAATTCGTCGCGTCGGGTAATGGTGGCGCCGAGCGAAATGAGGCTGGGTGGCGCGGCTTGGGCAGGGGAGCGCCGCAGTTTGGCTCCGGTGAATGCGATGGGGCGGGAATGGAAATCATCCAGCGTCACGCGGATAAACGCGGCGGATTTCCGGTTGAGCGACAGGCGCAGTTGCTCCGCGCCGAATTGGCGGAACACCGGCACGGCGGCACCGAGCGATTGCCAGTCTTGGCCGTCGGTGGAAATATCGACATGCGCCGCCTTCAGGAAAAACGGCGCGGCTGATTCCAGGTCGAGGGCATCGAGATTCTCGGTCGTGCCGGTCGCGATGGTTAGCTGAGTGGTGTCGTTGCTACCGAGGCTGCAGTCGAAGGATTGGGGGCGGAGCATGCGTTGGCGGCTGGCTTCGGCGTCAGATGGTGGCGGGGTATCGAGCAGATAAGAAATTTCCTGACCCGTGGCGTCGATCATTCGCAGATCGGCTAGTCCCGGCTGGTTGGCGTCGAAGGTCGCGGCGGGTAAGGCGATTTTCGTCAGGCCGGGTGTGGCGACGGTGAGGGATTGTCGGTGCGACCACTCGGTGGGCGTGATGGCGCTGAAGCCGCTGGTGGCGGCGAGGAGCGCGAGAATGAGCGTGGTGTGATGGAGGAGCGTGTTGTGTTTAAGGTGGAACCCGACCTCCCGCCGACGCCAAGGCTTTGGTGGGCAGGCCGGGCGGGTTCGAGAAAGGTGCGTGGAAGAAAACCCGCCCGGAGGTCGGGTTCCACCGGTGATAAAGGTGTCGTTCATATTACGGCTGGGGTTCGAGAAAGGTGTGGTGAAGAAAACCCGCCCGGAGGTCGGGTTCCACCGGTGATAACTAATCCGTTCATGTTAAGGTTTGGGCGGAGAAGATTTTTCCTGGCGCGGCAGGAAACGTTGGTAGGCGAAGGAGGCGAGGAAGGCGATGACCCCGACGACGAACAGTGCGCCGACCAGATAAAGAGTTTGGAGATGCGCGAGGTCGTGGAAGAAGAGTTTAAGGAGCGCAACGCACAGCAGCGTGATGGCGGCATAGCGGGCGGCGCGCTGTTGCTGGGCGATGCCGGCGCTGAGCAGGCCGAGAGCGAACAGCGCCCACGCGATCGTGTACGTCATGTCGCGGGCGAGATCGCCGCTGAACTTGAACGCGAGCGACAGGGCTCCGGGGGCGGTGAAATAGTCGGCGATTTCGATGTTGAGGAGAATGAAGGCGAGGATGACGGCGAGCGTGTTGAGGAGTGGCGGGGCGTTGACGCCGAGCACGCGCTCGCGGGGCGGAGCGAGCAGTTTCGCGCCGACGAACAATGCGGCGGTGGCCAGTCCGTAGGTGTAGAGATACCAGTTCAATATGCCGGTATCGCCGCGGAGGTGGTAGCCGAGCACGGCGGGATTCAACGCGAGGCGGACAAAGGCGGTGACGAGCAGTACCACGCCGGTGGCGCGCAAACCCGGATGCGGCACGCGGTGGAACAGCCAGAGCAAGGCCGCGCCTTCCAAGGACCACGAGATCGTGAGCCATTCCGGTTGATTCGAGAATTGGATCGGGAAAATCAACGTGATGAAAAACAGCGCGACGCCGCCGAACCATGCGAGTTGGTTGAGCCGCTGGGGATTATCCGCAGCGACCGTGCGCACGACGACGACGAGGCTCGCGAGCGGGGCGAGCGCGAAGAGTGCGGGCACGAAGCCGAGGATATTTTCGGTGCCCGGCCAACCGAGCTTGATCGCCCGAAAAGTCATCCAAAAATGCGCAAGGCCGCTCAGCGCCGCCACGGCCCACGGTCCGGTGTGACGGGCGAAATCGCGCCGGAAAATAAACGGATAGGCGGCGAACACCAAGTAGAAACAGACATACCAGATGAGCGGCAGGGTGGCGTCCTCGGGGTGGAAACGCCGGACATGCCAGACGTATTCGAGGGCCGCCATGCCGGCGAGCGCGCAGGCCGGCAGCCACTCGATTTTAATTATCCGGGCCAACCCCAGTGTCAGCACGACGAGGAGCAGACCGAGTCCGAATACCGCCGAGGGATCTTGGATCGGCAGTTGCACGCACACCATGATCAGGAGGAGAAAGGGCAGCAGGGAGGAGAAGGCAGGAATTTGTGAGCGGGCGTCGCCAAAGATTGCCGACATCTGGCCGCTCGCGGCAGGGAGTTTGTCGCCGACTTTGCGGACGAGCCACACACTTGCCGCGAAGAAGAACACGGCGAAACCGCCGATGACAAAGAGCAGCGACGGGGCGAAGACCACGGCGGACACCGGCACCTTGAAGATGCAAAGCCCGGTGGCGAATAGCGTGAGCACGAGCACCGCGGCCACGGCCGCGAGCGAGGCGCTGAACAGGGCGAGCGCGATGGCGATTACATCGACCAGCAAAATGGCGGGCCAGATGAGCAGCGATATCGCGTCGAGCTTGAAGATCGGCAGCAACATCATCAGCAGGGTGAGCGGCGGAAATAACTGGCTCCACCACGTCGGTGTGGCGCTGGGCCGGTGGCGTTGCAGCAGCAAGGGGAATGCCGTGTGCAACGCGGCGAACAACAGATAAACCGCCAGCGCCCACGGCAGCAGATCTTCCGTGAGATGTTGCGAGGTCCAGATGGAGAGCAGGGCGAAAACCGTCAGGCCGGCGAGCAGGTGGAGCTTGGCGAGCCGTTCATCCAGCCACGCCAGCGCGAGGAGGAGAAGGTCGCTCACAAAGATGAACGTGAAGAGCAGCCCGGGTTGGGCGGCGAGGGCGTGGCGGTCCATCAAAAACAGCGCGAAGGCGAGGGCGACGAACGGCAGGCCCACGGCCGACCAGAGTACAGGAGGCGTGGCGCGTTCGAGCCGTCGCGCGATGAGATAGACGCCGAAGTAGATCGCGCAAAAAATCAGACACACGGTCACGACCACGGGAGCGTGATCCGGCCGGAAGGTTTGGGCGGCCCAGCGCATCATGAGCAGAGCGGAAATGCCCGCAGCCCAGGCAACCAAACTGTCCACTTCCTCGCGCCAAGAGAGAATAAAGACGCCGGCGCTCGCGAGAATCACGAAGCCGAAAAATAATTCGGTTTGCGCCGCGACCTCACGGTAGCCGAGAAAATACCACGCGAAACAGAAGGCGACGGCAGGCAGCGCGATGGCGCTCTTGGTGATAAGGGGAGAACTCCGGCCCAGTCGGCGGGCGGCTTCGACCGCCCCGATAAACAGCGCGCTGAACCCGAGGCACACCGTCATGGCGATGCCGGTTTTCCCCGGCTCATAGAATTTGCCGGCCCAGCCGATCATCATGATCACCGTCCCGGAGGCGCCGAGTGGCACGAGATAGAACCAACTGCGATGCAGCGCGACGGCGATGAGCCCGATATCAAGCAAGGTGAGGTAGCCGAAGAGACCGCCGGGGTTGTCCACGCCGGTCGAAAGCAGCATAGGCGTTAGAAATCCACCGAGGATGCCGAGGATGGCGATCACTTGCGCTTCGAGGCGCACGGCGAGGATGAAGGCGGTGGCGGTGATCAGCGACATCACGAGACCCATGGCCCCGGTGCCGAGGAAATCATAGTGATGGGTGCCGCAGGAAAACGTCACGGCATAGAGCGAAACGATGCCGGTGCCCATGAGCGCCTGGGCGAGGACCGCGTAGGCTTTGCGGAATATTTTTAATCCGCCGACCACAAGGCCGACCCCGAAAACAAAACCCAGGGCCACGCGCACCGCATTGGGAATCCAGCCATGATCGAGTGAGTACTTGATGAAATAGGCGACGCTGAGGAAAAGGGCGAGTCCCCCGAGCCACGCGAAAAGTTTCACGCCCATGAATTGCTCCCAGTCAACCGAGTCGAGCCAAGTGGGCTGAGGCGGAGGCGGCACGTAAGGGACGTGCACAGGAGCAGGCGCGGGGGTGACCGCGAAGCGGGGTGGAGTAATCGGCGGCGGCAGGCTGTCGGAGGTGAGTGATCGGTCGGCTGGGATGGAGGCGACGGGCAATCCGCCCAAACGTACCGGCAGTTCGGGAGGCAGCAGCGGAGGTGCGGTGATTGGCGGGGTCTTTTCAGACGGCGGCAGTGCCGCGGGGGCGGCGCTCGTGGGCTGCGCGCTCACCGGTGCCGCGGGAATTTCCTGGGGGAGTGGCGAATCGGTGGATAGATTTTTGACTGCGGCGCGCAGGGTTTTCACCTCGTCCTCCAAGTGGGTGAATTGGCGCAACAGGCGATGGTGCTCCGCACGCTGGTTGCCGATTTTTATGAAGGTCCAGATCGGGAGTACGATCAAAACGCCGAAGAGAAAAAGAACCAGCAAGGCAATGAGTGCTTCCATAGGGGTAGTGGGGCCGACGAATCTGCATGACGTGGGTGATCTCGATTGGCAAGTGCAGCGCGCTGCTGGTTGGGCCAAGGCTGAGTGTAAGGCGTTTCCTCGTGATGCCCGTGTCACCCCCTGCGCCACGCCAGAATGATTACATGAGTCTCACGGTTTGGGCCAACCACGAGCTGCGTCCCGGCGCCCGCGAACTGTTTTACGACAGTCTCGGCGGCTGGGCCCGGCGCAATTCACGAGTGAAATTCGCCAAACCGTACGGCCCAGCGGTCCGTCCCCACCTGTAATTCAGTTTTGGGAGTATCAGTCGGTAGCGTGCTCGACACACTACGTTGCGAGATAAGCACGCAACCTACGCAAGCTCACAGGTCCGGAGGCTGGTGGCTGCAATAACCTGTCCGCTGCTGATTGATCGGTTTCTTGCGATGGCAAAAGCGCAACCCGGCAAACGCATGGATTGATTCCCAAAAGTTTATCAGATTGCTTCCGGTCAATGACCGCCTGGGCGAAAGCTCAACCCAGTTGCGGTGTGTAACACTGTTCGCTGAAAAACTATGGCACACGTCATTTTTCTGCTTTTGCACATCGGACTCCTCTCGCTCGTTGTCTGGAGTATCTGGCGTGTCGCATAAGACGCGGAGCTGCGAGGCAAGCCCGGTTGGTTGATCGCGGGGCTTGCGCTCATTACATGGCCGGTTGGCGTATTCTTGTGGCTGGCTGCCCGCCCTCCGGTGAAGAAGAAAGGGCCGGAGCATTTTCCCACGACGATCGATTGTCCGAAGTGCGGTTTGACGATTCATGCTGGAAGCCAAGCGTGCCCGAACTGTAAGCTTCAATCCGTGGAGGTTACCTGAAATGAAGAAACGGGCGAACATGCCTGCCAGAGAACAACGCACGGGATGTGACTTGAATCGTATGAACCTCCTGCGCTGGGCATATTTGTTTTTCATCCACCTTCGCCAAAGCTGCGGCGCGACAAGAAAAGTCTCACTCCGGCTCGCCCGCGCGGGTCTCATCGGTAACGTCGCAAGGAAATGAGAAAGCCCATACGTCGAACATTATCACAATTGAACCATCAAGTCTTTGGATCGTGCCGAGTTTGGCTTGCTCGTGCTTTTGCCTGTGGATGTTCTGCTCCTGCATTTATCGCGAAGATGATCGTGACGAGCGCACCTCGTGGGCGGTTTTTCTAAACCCTGTTTTTGTTTTTATCTGCGCCGTTCTATTATTGGAAGCGATATCAGCCACTGCGCGTGTTGCGGATAAAAGAAGAAGCGAAGGCCGCGGAAAGCTTGAAAGCACTTATCAGGCGGACTGCAGAATGGCAGGAGCGATCAAGCCAGCTTCAGTGAACGCCCATGATGTCGCCTGAATCGGTGATTAATAAACAGGGCGGCTGGGTCGCTAACAGGGCGCTCGGCTGGTTTTGGGAGTTGCCAAGGGCTTCCCGGGCGCGGTTAACCTTCCGGTCATGAGTAATTGTCCCTGTGGTTCCGGTTTACCTTACGAAGCTTGCTGCGGCCCGATCATCGCGGGCGCGCCGGCGCCGACGGCGGAGGCGCTGATGCGCTCGCGCTACTCCGCGTACGCCAAACACGAGATCGCGCATCTTGAGCGCACGTTGAGTGCGGGGGAGCGGAAGGATTTTGCCGCCGAAGACGCCAAGCGCTGGGCGGAGAGCTCGGAGTGGCTCGGGCTCACGATTATCCGGACTGAAAAGGGTGGGGCGAACGACACCGAGGGCCTCGTGGAATTTGCCGCGAAGTATCGCGTGGAAGGCAAAGATCAGGAGCACGTCGAGACCGCCACCTTTGGCCGGGAAGAAGGTCGCTGGATCTATACGGGGCAACAGGAACCGGTTTCCCAGACGGTGCGTCGCGAGACACCCAAGATCGGACGCAACGATCCCTGCTCCTGCGGCAGCGGGAAGAAGTTCAAGAAGTGCTGCGGCGCGGGGGCGTGAGGTCTCCGCTCCTTCGTCGCTAGCTCAAGCACGGCTACTAGCCGTAAGGTGGAACGCGACCTCCGGGCGCGTTTTTTCTTTCGTCATCCGAGCAAAACTGTCCGGAGGCACCCACGTTGCGAGGCGAGCGCGCAACCTCAGACATGAATGGCGCTAAGTTAAGCGGCATGATCGTCGACTGCGTGACGTTTCGTCTGCGATGATTTGCTGCGGAATTTCGTAGGGCCGCCCCTGGTGGGCGAGCCGTTTCCGGTGCGCCCTCCGGCACGGCCAC
>ENA-ORBV01005174-ORBV01005174.1-microbial-mat-metagenome-genome-assembly--contig:-NODE-5174-length-24263-cov-6.910775_pt1 | contig 24263 bp, 20 predicted proteins | sample MGYA00237777_ERZ505514 | MGnify/ENA primary metagenome ERZ505514 (study PRJEB26160, sample SAMN06269048) | microbial mat metagenome | isolation source: Oligotrophic lake microbial mat | place... | reverse complement strand
CACCGCGACCGCGCCGAGCGATTACGCCGGCAACGGCGGCACGCTGACATTCACCGGCACCGCGGGCGAAACCCAGACGATCACCCGCAACGTGGCGACGGCGTTCAGCACGTCGCTGGAGTACGCAACCGCCAACAACACCGCCACGGCGGTCACGGCGGTCGCGGACTTCACCGCCACGGGCGGCACGCTCACCTTCCCGTCCTCGACCGGCACGGCCGACACGCAGACCGTCACGATCACGAACGACGCGGTTTACGAATCCGGCGACCAGTTCTTCGTCAACTTGACGAACGCGACCGCGGGCAAGGCGACGATCAGCGATGCCCAGTGCGTTGATACCATCACCGACAACGACACGGCTCCGAGTCTGGTCATCGACGACGTGATTGTCGGTGTGAACGGCACCGCGACCTTCACGGTCACGCTCAGGGGGCGACCGCGTTCCCGATTCCCGTCAACTACGCCACGCTGACGACACGGCGGTCTCGACCGGTTCCGCCACACCGGGCACGCCGGACGACAAGTGCAAGAGCGGCGCGCTGAACTTCCCAGCCTCGGCCTCGGGAACGCAAACGCTCACAATCACGGTGCCAATCACGGCAGACGTGGTGGATGAGATCGACGAGCAATTCTTCGTCAACCTGTCGGGTGCAACCGACGGCGCGACGATCAGCGCCAGAATCCCGAACGAGGCCACCAAGAGCGCATTGAGGCGGCGCGGCGCGACACTCTCGTCGCGGATCTGGTCGGCCGTCAGGAGCTTCTCGATCGGCTGCTGCGGTGCGATTCCCCGAACCACGCGAGTGGCAGCCGAGGCAAGGCCGGCAACGTCACCACGGGAGCGGATCACCAGACCCCCGGACGGAAAGTCTCCCTGCGCGAAGGGGATAAAGACCACCGGAAGCGCGACGGCGTCGAGTCCACCATCCTTGGTATTTCCCACCACGCCAATCACCGTGCGCCAGTCGCCCGAGACGCCGATGAACTTGAGTACCTCGCCGGTCCACGCTACGCGACGGCCCACCGGATCGAGACCCGGAAAGAGGAAATCGGCGAGAGTCTTGTTGATCATGACCACCGGGGCAGAACCGGCCCGATCGGTGGACGAAAAGTCCTTCCCGCGCAGCACTGGGATTCCTGAGGCGATGAAGTAGTCCGGGCTTGCGGTGCGGTATTCCGACTGCGGTGCGGGTTCGCCCGGATTCACCGGACGCCCCTCGGCCTTGATCTCGAGCATGATGCCGGCAGTGCGGAGCGGCACCGTCGATCCCAGCCCCACCTGACTGACACCCGGTAACGCGGCAATTTGGCTCCGCATCTGTTCGTACTGGGCAACCGCAGACGCGTTGTCTGCGCCGGTGAAGTCCCGAGGGACCTCCATGGTGAGGACGTGCTCGGTGTTCATGCCCGTATCCACCACCGAGAGCCGCTGCATCGTGCGCGTGAGGAGGCCCGCTCCGGTGAGCAGAACAACCGAGACTGCGATCTGCGCCACCACCAATGAACGCTGCAACCGCTGTCGATTCACCCCACCCGTGGCCCGCCTTCCGCCCGCCGAGAGCGCTTCTCCCAGCTTGCTGTCGCGCTTGAGCGGCGGCGCGAAGGACAGCAGCACAGCGACCAAAACCACCAGCGCCAGGGTGAAGGCGAGCACTGCGGCGTCTACGCGTATCTCTCCGGCCCGGGGACTGTACCGCGCAGCGAAGGCGATCAACATCCGTACGCCGCCGAACGCGAGGAGAAGTCCTAGCAATCCACCCCCCACGGCCAGAACCAGATTCTCGGCCGATAGCAGACGTCGTAGCCGCCCCGTGCCGGCGCCCAATGCGGCGCGCACGGTCAGCTCGTGTTCGCGCCGCACACCGCGCATGAGGGTCAAGTTGGTCACGTTGGCACAGGCAATGATCAGGACGAAGGCCGCCGCACCCAAGAGCAACCAGAGGGTGAGCTGCGCCTTCTGCCCGAGCGCCTCCCGGAACGGAGTCAGGCTTACGCGATAGCCCGACCCTGCGTCGTAGGCCTCCGGATGGTCGGCATGCACCCTGGCGGTAATGCCGTCGATCTCTGCGCGCGCCTGCTGCACCGTGACGCCGGGTGCCAGCCGCGCGATCATTTCTGTCATCCGGTGCGTCCGTCCTGTCACCATCATGGCGCTCAGGTGATGCTCACTGTTCACCATATTCATGAGCGCATCGATGCGAGCCGGGAAGTACGGCGCGGGCTGAAGCACCCCGACTACGGTGACGCCCTTCCCTCCGATACGAAGCGATTGGCCGACGATCGCTTTATCGCCACCGAACCGCTTCTGCCAGTAGTCGTAGGTCAGCATGGCGACGGGTGCGGCGCCCGGGCCGTCGTCGCCATCGTTGAACGCTCGGCCCTGCACCGGAGAGAGACCCATCACGGAGAGGTAGTTTCCGGTGACCAATCCGACGTCGATGCGAACCGCGTCGCTCTCCCCCACCAGGCTCAAGGTGAACGGTGAGTATTCGGCAATGCCGCGGAGCGCCTTCGAGGCAGTCCGGAAGTCGGTGATCTCGGGGACCGAGAACGCGACGTTCTCGCGACCTGGCCCATTCGCGGACTGGCGGAGGTACATCAATCGGTCGCCGTCCTTGTGCGGCAGCGGCCGGAGCAGCACCCCCCGCACCACGCTGAAAATCGCCGTGTTGGCGCCGATGCCGAGGCCCAAGGTCAGCACCACCGCAATCGTGAAGCCGGGGACGCGGGAAATGCTTCGGATGGCGTAGCGAAGGTCGAGCTTACGCGGAGTCTCAGAGGGCTGAGGGGCAGGACGAGGATGTGAGCGGACTACCTGTGGGTTTGACTGCTACTTCGGAGTAAAATCATCGGTGTTTGGACTCACCCGCAAGTGACTTAGACTCTCGACTCGGCGGTCGAGCCGCGCCTGCCTGGGGCGGCGACAGGGTCGTCCCCTAGTCGGTCACCCCGCGCTTCCCGCCCACGTGCGCCCAAAGCGCGCGCTCCACCATTGTCGGCGTCCAATCGGTTCCAAGTTGTTGCGCACGATCCCGCAGGGCGACGGCATACTTCGCATAGAAGCCTAGCGTCCAAGCAACCTTGCCGAGCCCCGGAACTTGGGCGGCCACCAGTTCATCGAAGAAGGGAAACAGCGCGGGTGCATGAGCGGCGACGACCGCCGATGCGGTGGCCGGGCCCACGCCGGCCAGCTTGGCCAAGGCAGCGATCGGCACGGTCGGATGGGGAATGGCCGCGAGGGACCTGGTGCTCGCCTGCATGACGTCGTCTGCCGCGTTGCCTCTCACGAGAATGAGGTTCGGTGCGCGCCACACGCCACGCGCCATCTTCCACTCGGTCAGTCGCACGAGCTCCGGAAGCCTAACGTGTGGATGCTTGCGGGCGGCAATCGTTCCTGGTAGCTCCTCGTGATACCAGCGATCGAGCTCGGCGAGTTTCGCCACTCCCTGCCGAGCGATGACGTCGTCGTAGCAATCGAGTGCATGACGCCATGACTTCGTGTTCGCTGCCGTCCAGAGGTCGGTCATGGGTCGGTCATGGGTCGGTCATGGGTCGGTCATGGGTCGGTCATGGGCCCGTGATGGGCCCGTCATGGGTCGGTCGTGGGTCCGTGATGGGTCGGAGTGAAAGAGTCGTGCGGGCCGAACTGGTGACGCTCCAGCGCCCTACTCTGGCGCGACCGCGATATCCACCTTGATGCTGCGCCATTTCCCCTGCCTGAATCGCAGTACGCTCAGCGCACAGCGGATCGCATGCCCGACAAGGATGGCGCTCCAGATATGAATGGGATAGAGCGTGCTGGTTTCCCGAATCACGAACAGGATGCCCAGCGGCACAACGATCTGTGACACGATGGAGATATAGAGGGGGCTCTTGGTGTCACCGGTTCCCTGGAGACCACCGGTGTACGTGAGCGCAACGGCAATGAAGAGCCCCGAGACACTAAGCACGCGCAGCAGTTGCGTGCCGATCTCCAGCACGACGGGATCGTTCATCCCGAAAATTCCCAGCAACTGTCCCGGCAGGAAGAAAAACAGTGCGCCGATCGCTGCGGCACCAGCGAACGCGATGCGGGCCGCGAGGTGCACGGCCTCGTTCGCTCGGCCCGGCTTGTTGGCCCCGAGATTCTGGCCCGCCACCGCCGCCGCTGCTCCCATGAGCCCGATCGAGGTCCACGTGATGAGCGAAAACAACTGCGAATACGACACGGCGAAGGCCGCCTGTGCTGCGGCACTCTGCGGCAGTGAACCGATGAAGCCGAGCATGAGCACCCCACCCACGTTCATTGCGATGCCCTGAATGCCCGTCGGCAGGCCGAAGCGGAAGAGCGATCGGATGATGGTCCAGTCGGGACCGAAGCCGTGGCCGCGCGGGAACGACACGACCCATCCACCGTTCCACAACTTCGCCACGGCATAGAGTCCCACGATACCGGAGGCAATGACCGTCCCCATCGCCGAACCGGCGGTTCCGAAGGCGGGAATGGGCCCCAGACCGCGGATGAAGATCACGTTTAGCACCAGATTCAACACCGTGAGCGCGATGCCGAGGATCATGGGAGTCCGGGCGTCGCCTGCGGCGCGCAGGGCGCCGCTCAGCATATAGAACAGCAGCATTCCGGTGCTGAACAGAAACATGATGCGAAGAAAGGGGAGTGCTTCCGCCTTCACTGCCGGTGCCGCGTTCACCAGGTCGAGCAGCCAGGGCGAGAGTACATAGCCCACTGGCGCCATGACAAACAGCGAGAGACCGATGGCCGTCAGGAATGCCTGGTATACCGTGCGATCGACCTTCTCCTCCTGGCCCGCTCCGGCGAAGCGGGCGACGAGCACGCTCATGCCGGTGAAGAGCGACGTGATGAAGACGATGACGATGATGACGATTTGCCACGCCACGCCGATCGCGGCGTTCCCCTTGAAGCCGACCAGGTGACCCACGAGCACGTGATCAACGATGCCCTGCAGTCCGCCGATGATGTTGGTCAGCATGGTAGGCCAAGCGATCTTCCACACCGCCGGCAGGAGCGGCCCTTCGACGATGGAGCGGTCATAGCGCCCTGCAGCTGGCGGGAGCGCGGTGGGTGGTGCCGACGTCCGGCCGGCGGGGCTGGTGATGTTGTTCACGGTTGGTTCGGCTTCATGGGTTCACACGTGTTGGCGTACGGAGCCTTTCTTCGCTCGCGGCCGGAGCGCGATACCGCACGCGCCCGCCGATAACGGTCGCCAATACGCGCAGCGAGCGCAGGTGCGCGGGCGCGACGGTGTATGGATCATCGGAGAGCACGGTGAAATCGGCCAGGCGTCCGACGGTCAGCGCACCGAGCGAGGATTCCTGAAAGGCTGCATACGCGGGCCCGGCTGTCATGCTCCGGAGCGCGGCGTCCACCGGCACGGCTTGCTGCGGCAGCCAACCGTTAGTTGGCATGCCGTCGGTGCCGCTCCTGGTCACCAGGCTGAACAGCGTGGCAATGGGATCGCCGGTGTCCGACGCCGGATAGTCGGTACCGCTGGCGAGCACCGCACCACTCGTCAGTACGTCGCGCGTACGGTACACCCACGGCAGGCGGTGCAGACCAACGCGCGCCTGCGCAAACCGGCTGTATTCTCCGACAAACACCGGCTGCATCGACGCAATCACTCCCAGTCGTGCCAAACGCGGCAAGTCCTCATCACGCAGCATCGACACGTGCTCGGCTCGAAAGCGCAGTGCCCGCGTGGCTGCGCCCGCACGCGCGAACCCGTCCAGCAGGCGGCGATTGGCCGCGTCGCCGATGGCGTGAACGTTTACCTGGAATCCTCTCGCTACGGCGCGCCCGATAATCGCGTCAAGGGCCGAGTCGCTCACGATAGCGAGCCCGCGCTGGTTCGGCGAGTCGCTGTACGGGGCCGACAGCTCCGCGCCGCGCGAGCCAAGCGCGCCGTCGAGTACCACCTTGACGCTGCGAAGCGTTAGCATGCCTCCACCCAGCCCGACCTGCGGTCCGCGCGCGAGCGTCCGGGTAAGCGTGGGTTCCTCGGCCGACGCCATTAGATAGACCCGCAGCGGTATCGCACGACGCTCCGCCAGCGACCTATAGACCGCGATTTCTGCCATCGATGCGCCGGCATCGTGAACGCTGGTGAGTCCCCAGGCGAGGTACTGCGCAAAGGCGGCCCGCAGTTGTCGCTCGATCACGGCCGGGGTGGGCGCGGGAACCACGCGCCTAACGAGATCGACCGCTGCGTCGACCAGCACGCCGGTCGGAGCGCCCGATGCGTCGCGCACGATGCGGCCACCTGGAGGGTCGCTGGTGCTGCGGGTGATTCGAGCCAGCCGCAGCGCGCGGCTATTGACCCAGACCGCATGCCCGTCGATCCGGGTCAGGATGACGGGATGATCGTCGCTTGCGCTGTCGAGTTCGGCCGCCGTAGGAAATTCCGACGGCTGCCAGAAACTTTCATCCCACCTCTCGCCGCGAATCCACTGGCCCGCCGGAGTGGAGCGCGCGGCTTGGCGTACTCGTCGAAGTGTTTCGTCTTTCGGGAGGGTGTACAGGTCCAGCGTCTCGAGCAGCGCGCCCAGGGCGAGCGGATGCACGTGGGCATCGGCGAAGCCGGGCACCACCACCCCGGGCATACGGAGGCGCTGTGTCTCTGGCCCCGCCATGGAATCGATGCGGACGCGCGAGCCCAACGCCGTGATGATCCCGCGTCTGACCGCGATGGCCTCGACACGAGGGAGGGTGGAGTCCAGCGTGATGAACGTGGCTGTGAAGATGACGTCGGGCGGCGCGGAGCGTTGGGCGCACACGACGCCTGGTGTCGCGAGCACGGCGAGGAGCGCGACCGGGAGGGCGCGCCGGGCGGTTCTGGTCGGGGCGACGGAATGCACGTGCTGGCTCAACTCGGCGCTGCGTTCCACGAGGCGGTGAATCTAGGTCTCGCCCCCGAGTAGGTCGTAGTGACAGGGAGGCGGAGTGGTCATGGGCTGAATGGTAGCGGGAGTCGTCGCCTTTCGGCTGCACCCTTTCCGCTGCACCCGTCGGCTCCACACTGCACGGCCAGCTACTATTCCTGTCCACAGTTTGTCGCCCCGATCCGTTTTCGCGCGCTCCATCTCGGCCCGACGCCCACCCATGGATGAGAGAACGGATGTGTGCGTGGCAGGCGCTGGCCTGAGTCGCTAAACTCACACCCCTACCTCATGCGACCCCTGCTCGAAGAGAGCGCCGAGCGCGCTATCCGCTACCTCGAGGGGCTCGACGGGCGAGGCGTCGCCCCCTCCCCTGCCGCCCTTGCCCAACTTCCACGCCTCGACGGCGAACTCCCCGCCCACTCCTGCGAAGCGAGCGAGGTGATCGCGCTCCTCGACGACGTAGGCTCTCCCGCGTCGGTCGCGATGGCGGGGCCGCGCTTCTTCGGATTCGTGATCGGCGGTGCGCTCCCCGTCACGGTGGCCGCGAACTGGTTGGCCACCGCGTGGGACCAGAACGCGGCCATTTATCGCGTAACTCCGGCCGTGGCACAACTGGAGGCCACGGCGCTGAGATGGCTGCTCGAGTTGCTCGGACTTCCCGCCGGGAGCGGTGCGGCGTTCGTCACCGGCGCCACCGTCGCCAACTTCACCGCGCTCGCGGCGGCGCGGCATGCAGTGCTCGCGCGCGTGGGGTGGAACGTGGAGGCTGACGGGCTGTTCGGGGCGCCGCCCATCACCGTGATCGTAGGTGAAGAAGCGCACCCCAGCCTGACCAAGTCGCTCGGTCTGCTCGGCCTCGGCCGCTCACGCGTGGTCACCGTGCCGGTCGATGGCCAGGGACGAATGCGCGCCGATCGGCTTCCGTCGATGTCGGGGCCAACCATCGTCTGCGTACAGGCAGGAAACGTGAACTCGGGAAGCTTCGACCCGTTGCCCGAGATCGTGGCAAGCGCGCGCGGGTCGGGGGCATGGGTACACGTTGACGGCGCGTTCGGGCTGTGGGCGTCGGCCTCGCCCGCGTACGCACACTTGGCAAGCGGAGTCGCCCTCGCCGACTCGTGGGCTACCGATGCGCACAAGTGGCTCAACGTTCCGTACGACAGCGGGCTCGCGATCGTGCGCGACCCTAACTCTCTGCAGGCGGCGATGGCGATCACCGCAGCGTACCTCCCTACGGCGACAGCGAATCGCAATCCCTCGGACTTTGCGCCCGAGTTGTCGCGCCGCGCCCGTGGTGTGGAAGTGTGGGCGGCGCTGCGCCAACTTGGGCGTGCAGGGGTGGCCGATCTCGTCGAGCGCTGTTGCCGCCACGCCGCGCGATTCGCGCACGATCTGGTCGAGGCGGGTTACGAGATTCTGAATGACGTAGTGCTCAACCAGGTCGTCGTCGGGTTCGGCGATGCGGCAACGACCGAGCGCGTGATCGCCGGCGTTCAGTCCGACGGCACGTGTTGGTGCGGCCTGACGGAGTGGCAGGGGCGATCGGCTATGCGCATCAGCGTGTCGTCGTGGGCAACGACTGAGGCAGACGTGGAGCGGAGTGTGGCGGCGATCGTTCGCGTAGCGCGGGCGGTGGGAGTAGGGAGGGAGATGACGCCGTCGCCCTGACGCCCACCCTGCCGACGCAGCGGCATGATAGAAGTGGTCCTACGCCACCGTTCCGAAGAGTCGGCCAACCAGTGCGGTCGCGACCATGGCCATCGCGCCCCAGAAGGCGACTCGCACGGCGCCACGAACCAGCGGAGCGCCCCCGAGCTGAGCCGCCAGCGACCCGAGGAGCACAAGGAGGACCAGCGACACCCCCATGATTGCAGGAGTAAGAATGGTGAGGGGAAGGAACACAACGAGGAATAGCGCTGGCGCTGCGCCCACGGCGAAAGCCGCCGCCGAAGCCAGCGCGGCCTGGATTGGCCGGGCTCTGGTGATATCTGAGAGGCCCAACTCGTCGCGGGCGTGAGCCCCGATGGCGTCCTTCGCCATGAGTTGATCCGCCACCTGCAACGATAGTTCTGGCGTGAGCCCGCGCCCCTCATAAATACCCGCCAGCTCGGCGCGCTCAAGGTCTGGGGTCGTGGAGATCTCGAGGCGCTCGCGCGCCAGGTCGGCCGTTTCGGTATCGGACTGCGAGCTGACCGACACGTATTCCCCCGCCGCCATGGAGAGGGACCCGGCCACCAACCCGGCCAGCGCCGCGAGGAGCACCGGCCCCCGTCCCGTTTGGGCGGCGGCGACTCCGACCACGAGACTGCTGGTCGAGATCAGGCCATCGTTGGCGCCGAGCACGGCGGCGCGGAGCCAGCCAATGTGCTCGGTGCGGTGGCGCTCACGGTGCGGCATGGCGTGTACGGGAGGAAGTGGATTCAGAAACCGGAGGTGTACTCGTCAGCGCGGGGCACGCGTCGATTCATAAAAAGTCTATACTCGGCATCGGCGACGCGCTGCACCGATCCTTCTCGCCTACGTCGTGCGTGCGTCCTTCCGATCCGGCAGCGAAAGGTCGTGCAGGAAAAAGGCCGCCAACTCGGCTCTTCCCTGCAGCCCCGCCTTTCGATAGACCTCGACCGCGTGCTGTCGGATGGTGCGCTCAGAGCGCCCGAGCTGCGCAGCCGACTGCTTGTGACCGACTCCCTTGAGAACGAGTAGCGCCACCTGGCGCTCCGCGGGCGACAGCTGCCATGCGTCGAACTGACGGTCGATCTCCAGCGAGAATCCCGAGAGCGCCAATTCCGCGCTCTTGCGCCAGTGATCACGCTCCGCCTGACGCTGGGCGAGGGCCTTGTTCGACTCGAACAGGAAGGCATTCGCCCGCCCCAACTCTCTCGCCGTGCGGCTCCACCCCCGAAAGAGCACGATGGCAAAGGAGAGGCTCACCAACACCATCGTCCCCTCGAACGCCACGTGCCAGGACAGCAACGTCTGGGGGCGATCGAGCGCCAAGTCGATGGTCCCACCAACAACCACCAGCACAAGGAATCCCGCCAGCACCAGCGGAAGTGGGCCGCCCATGGCGGGCGAGAGCGCCAATTCGTCGTTGTCGCTCGTATGTGCTGGCCAATCAGTCACTTGCAGCTCCTGTCGACCTGCCGGTACGACATTTGTCTCTTCGCAAACAGTCACTTGTCGGATAGGGCGCAGCCCAGAATCGACCGAAGTTGTGATCGAAGCCGGAGCCAAGGGGCGTTCGGCAACGCAAGCGCGGGCCGATGCACACCTACTATCGGAGTATACCATGTCGATCCTCCCCTCACCCCTGCATCCTGTCATCGTTCACATGCCGATCGCGCTCACCGTCCTCGTGCCGCTCTTCGCGATTGGTGCGCTCTGGGCCATTCGCCGCGGCGCACACATGCGACGGGCGTGGGGACTGGCGGTCGGGATGCTGGCTCTTCTTCTCGTGAGCGGCTGGGCTGCCCTTCAGACCGGTCAGGGCGAGGAAGAAAAAGTCGAGGGCGTGGTGAGCGAGAGCGCGCTCGAGCGCCACGAGGAGGCCGCCGAGGCGTTTCTCATCGCCACAGGCGTCGTGCTCTTGCTGGCGAGTGCGGGATTCGCCCGTGGACGCGTCGGCAGCGGGGCGCGTGGAATCGCCACGGTTGGTACCGTCGCCCTCATTGGTGCCGGTTACAACGTTGGCCACTCCGGTGGGGCGCTCGTGTACTCCGAAGGCGCAGGCATGGCGTACGGTCCGTCGGCGACGGGGGCTTCGACCGATCGCGCAGCACGCGTGGTGCGGGGTGGCGACGTGGGTTCCAACGTCGATCGCGACCTGGATGATCGGTAGGCGACGGATCACGCCGTCGCCCGCACGCAACGTTGCGAGCGTTTAGGATATGGGGGAGCCACGGATGGTGCACCGTGCTCCCTCTCATCTCCCTCTCTCCTCTTTTCCTTGCCAGAGTGATTTTATGACCCGCCTGCGTTTCATCTTCACGCTCGCCTTCGCCTTCCTGTCCGCCCTGGTGAATGTGTCGACCGCTGCCTCTGCGCAGCAGAAGACCGACGTCACCGGCAAGTGGGCGTTTGCCGTGGTCACCGATAACGGGACCGGGACGCCGACCGTAACATTCAAACAGGCTGGAGAGAAGGTGACCGGGACGTACGAATCGACGCGGCTCGGCGTGCGCGCCCTGGACGGGACGGTCAAGGGAGACACGATCCGCTTCGTGCTCAAGGGAAGCGTCGCAGGGATGCCCGACCTCTTCTTCGAAGGAGTGCTGGTGGATGCAAACAACATGAAGGGCTCGCTCGAGATGGGCGGGCTGGGGAGCGCAACCTTTACTGGCACGCGTCAGAAGTAGACTCGCCCTGAAGCCGACGGTCGGTCGGCCACAGGGGCGCCAAGTCTGTTGGTAGTTGGCTGTCAGGTCTCCAGCAGACTGCGTCCGAGGTACCGCGTGCCCTCAACCGGATTCGCCCGGTACGGCGGAATATCGCGAAATCCGAGCACCTGATAAAGCTGTTGCGCGTTTGTCATCGTCGGAAGGGTATCGAGTACCACCTCCTCATAGCCGATCGTCCGCGCCTCGTCCATGACGCGAGCCACCAATGCCCGCCCCGCTCCGAGTCCACGGGCATCGGAGCGCACAAACAACCGCTTCATCTCGCATCGGGAGCCATCGACGGCCCTCAGCGCGACGCAGCCAACCGGTGGCGTACCACTCAACGCGAGAAGGAGTCGGCCGCGTGGCGGCGCGTACGCGCCGGGCAATCCACTCAGTTCCGCCGCGAAATCCTGAAAACAGAGGTCGATGCCAAGCGACGCTTGATACTCCTGAAACAGCGCGCGAACGGTTGCGATCTCCTCGTGCGATTCGACGTGATGAATGGTCAGCATGACGTTGGTCGTTGGGGCGAGTTTGGCTTCGTGATCAGCATTGAGGGCACGTCGATGTTAGGCCCCATCACACACCCATCTCGTCTACCGAGTCGAAGATTCGCACCTGGTCCCAGTACGAACCGCATGTCTCGCGGAAGCGATCGTGCACCGCGTGCCGCTGGTACTCGTCGTGGGCGTTCTCGTCCGTGAATACCAACATCAGCGCATACGAATATCCGCGCTCGATGACCGGGCGCTCTGTCGAAGCCGGCTGACCGATGTAGCACGCGTGCACCTGTTCGATGCTGCGCAATGACTGGAGCCCCGAAACGAAGTGCGCCTGCTCAGCCTCACTCAGATCTTTGCGGAGCCAGAAGTACACGGCATGAACAAACATGAGTGTGGTCCTATGAAGAAGAGATGGATTGGAGTCACCCTCGCCTGCTGCTCACCGCCCGCTCGTACAACGCCGCGTACTGCCGCGCCGCGTGCGCCCACGAATTGTCCTCGCGCATGCCGCGCGCGCGGAGCAGGGCCCAGCTCTCCTGGTCACGGTACGCGTCCAAGGCGCGGCTGATGCTATCCGCGAAGGACCGGGCATCGAACGGATGAAAAACAAACCCATTGCCGTCGTAGCCCTCACGCACCGTGTCGCTCAGTCCGCCGGTGGCACGCACGATGGGCACGCTGCCATATCGGAGCGCGATCATCTGGCCGAGCCCGCACGGCTCGAATCGCGACGGCATCAGGAAAGCATCGCTGCCGGCATACACACGCTGCGCGAGCGCCGCATCGAAGCCGAGCCGCACCGCCACGCGCTTCGGGTGCGCGAGCGCGTGGCGCCGGAACAGCTCCTCCAGATGCGCGTGCCCCGACCCCAGCACGACGAGCTGCGCCTCTGTCTCGCTCACCAGCCACGGCACCACCTGCGCGAGCAGATCCACCCCCTTCTGCTCCACCAGGCGAGACACGATGGCCAGCAGTGGACGAGCTGGTGCCCGCGGCAGTCCAACTTCGCGCTGCAGCTCGGCTTTGCAGCGCACCTTGCCTAACGGTTTGTCGGCGTCGTACGGCACCGGAATGTGCGGATCGGAGGCCGGATCGAAGGCGACGCTATCGATGCCGTTGAGGATGCCGACCACCCGATCACGCCGCCGTCGCAGCAGACCGTCCAGCCGCTCGCCGTACGCGCTGGTCATGATCTCGGCGGCGTACGTGGGGCTCACGGTGCTCACGAAGTCGCTGTAGGCAATGCCGCGGGCCATGAAGTTGAACGATCCGGCGATCCCGGTGCCTAACGAATTCTCGATCAGCCCCCCTTCGCTCAGCCCCGCCAGCGACAACGTGAAGGGATTGCACTGCCCCTGATACGCCAGGTTGTGAATGGTGAAGACGGTCGCGATGTGACCGAAGGTGTAGGCGAGCGAGGTCTTGATGTAGTTCGAGACCAGCGCCGCATGCCAGTCGTGGCTGTGTACGACATCGGGCTGCCACCCCTCCACCTCACGCAGGTGCTGCATGAGCGCCATCACCCCACGCGCGAACAGGATGAATCGGCGATCGTCATCGGCGTCGCCGTAGATGGCGTCTCTTTCGAACGCGGCCGGAATGTCGAGGAGATAGGTCGGCGTCTCGCTGTGCGTCGAGCGCCAGATGCGCAGCTCCTCGGCCCGGTCGCCGACCGGTAGAAAGGTGGCCGCGATCGGCCCCTCCACCGGGGCGCCCCGCTCACGGATGGCGCGGAATCGGGGCATCACCACCCGTACATCGTGGCCGGCGGCGCGGAGGGCGGCGGGAAGCGCGCCCGCCACGTCGGCGAGCCCTCCCGTTTTGATGAGGGGGGCGACTTCGGCGGCGGCAAAGAGGACGTGCATCGGCGATGCGATGGCGGAAAAGCCAGGATAAGGCGCGGGGTGCCCCGTGGCGGGCCCGAATGCCAATGTACTTCCTTCCACACCCTTACGCCGCGCGTGAGCAGCGCGCAGAATCTGCGGCAAGCAGACGGCCACCCCGGTCCGACTCCGCGTTACTCACCCGACGCGTCCTCAGCGTCACTCGTCCGACGCGTCCTCAGCGTCGTTCACCTGATGCGTAACCTATAGAATGCCGGCGACCACGACATGACCTCCCAGCGCCGCTCAGGTAACCTCGCGCGCAACGCCATGGCCTACGTGCTGGCCGGTGGCCGCGGCTCGCGACTGTATGAGCTCACCGATCGCCGAGCAAAGCCCGCTGTCTTTTTCGGGGGCAAGGCGCGCATCATCGACTTCGCCCTTTCGAATGCCCTCAACTCCGGCATTCGCCGCATTGGCGTCGCCACGCAGTACAAGGCGCACAGTCTCATCCGTCACTTGCAACGCGGCTGGAACTTCCTGCGTCCCGAGCGCAACGAGAGTTTCGATATCCTGCCCGCCAGCCAGCGCGTCTCCGAAACGCAGTGGTACGATGGCACGGCCGACGCCGTGTTTCAGAACATCGATATCATCGAGTCGTACGATCCCGAGTTCATGGTGATCCTGGCCGGCGATCACATCTACAAGATGGACTACGAGCTGATGCTGGAGCAGCACGTGGAACAGAACGCCGACGTCACCGTGGGATGTCTCGTCGTGCCGCGCCTCGAGGCTACCGGTTTCGGCGTGATGCATGTGGATAGTGACGACCGTATTGTCTCGTTCCTGGAGAAGCCGGCCGATCCCCCGGGAATTCCGGGCAATCCCGACATGGCGCTGGCGAGCATGGGGATCTACGTCTTCAAGACGGCGTTCCTGTACGAACTTCTCCGCCGCGATGCCGCCGACCCGGACTCGAGCCGCGACTTCGGGAAGGATCTTATTCCGTACGTCGTGTCCAACGGCAAGGCCGTTGCCCACCGCTTCGATCGCTCGTGCGTGAAGTCGGACACCGAGGTCGAGGCCTACTGGCGCGATGCAGGAACCGTGGACGCGTACTGGGAGGCCAACATCGACCTCACCAGCGTGACGCCCTCGCTCGACCTCTTCGACCAAAAGTGGCCCATCTGGACGTACAGCGAGATCACACCACCCGCCAAGTTCGTGCATAACGATGACAGTCGGCGCGGCATGGCGCTCAACTCGCTCGTGTCGGGCGGCTGCATTGTTTCCGGTGCGCACATTCAGAAGAGCCTGCTCTTCAACGGCGTGATGGTACACTCCTATGCGAATCTCGACGGCGCGGTGGTACAGCCATATGTGGACATCGGCCGCTCCGCACGACTGCGAAACGTGGTCATTGACCGCGGCGTGAGGATTCCGGTGGGGATGGTGGTGGGAGAGGATCCGGTGCTCGATGCGGAACGGTTCCGGCGGACCGACAAGGGGATCGTACTGATCACGCAGCCGATGATCGACCGCTTGAAGCGTTAGGCAGCCCTTCCCCGGCCTCCCCTTTCGGGTCAACCGATGCCAACTCGAATATCCACCTTCCGCATAGCCGTGGCGGCTGTCGCCTCGCTCGCCCTCTTCGTTCCGTCGGCGGCGGCCGAGGGCCAACGATCGGGAGCTGCAAGGGCACGACCCAACGTCGTCCTCATCATCACCGACGACGTTGGCTACGGCGACCTCGGGAGCTACGGCGCGCGCGACGTGCGCACGCCGCACATCGATCGGCTCGCGCGGGAGGGCGTCCGGCTCACCGACTTCTATGCCGCTCCGCAGTGTACGCCCACCCGCGCGGCGCTGATCACGGGACGCTACCAGCAGCGCGTATCGCTCGAGCGCGCCCTCGGCGCCAACAAAGCCTCGCTCGAGGCCGGGCTGCCCGCCACCGGGCGCACGCTCCCCCAGCTCCTCAAGAACGCCGGCTATGCGACAGGACTCATCGGCAAGTGGCACCTAGGCTATCGTCCCGAGTTCTCGCCTAACGCGCACGGCTTCGACTACTTCTACGGCTTCCTGAGCGGCTACATCGACTTCTACACCCACACCCGCAGCGACGGGCTGGACGACCTGTTCGAGAACGGCGTTGCCGTGCGCGACTCGGGCTACATGACCGATCTCATCACCACCCGCGCCGTGCGATTCATGGAGCGTTACGCCACGCGTCCCTTCTTCCTCGAGGTGGCGTACAACGCGGCGCACTGGCCCTTTCAGCGCCCGGGGCATCCGACGCGCGCGGCCAACAACGGGGCCTTCCAGGGACCCGGCGATTCCAGCCCCGCCACCCGCGCGGACTATGTCGCCATGCTCGAACACGCCGATAGCGGCGTCGGGAAGCTCATGGCCACCCTCGCGCGACTCGGCTTGGCGCGAAATACACTCGTCATCTTCACCAACGACAACGGCGGGGAGTGGCTGTCGCGCAATGCGCCGCTTTTCCATCGGAAGGACACGCTGTGGGAAGGGGGGATCCGCGTCCCCGCGATCTTCCATTGGCTCGGGCGATTCCCCGCCGGGAGGACCCTGGCCACGCCGGGGATCACGATGGACCTCACCGCGACGGTCCTCGGCGCCACCGGCACCCCCATTCCGGGCAACTTCGACGGACGCGACCTCATCCCGGTCCTCGCCGGCACGGCATCGCTTGCCGAGCGCCCTCTCTTCTGGCGCATCGACGTCCCCGTGCGGCAGCAGCGCGCGGTGCGCCGAGGACGGTGGAAGCTCCTCATCGACGGCGATGATACACTGCTCTTCGACCTAACGAGTGACATCGGCGAGCGGACCGACGTGGCATTCATGCATCCGGTGGTTGTACGCGAGCTGCTCGCCCTGCTCTCGGTGTGGGAACGAGAGGTGGACGCGGAATCGGGGAAGTCGGCGCGGTCGGGGCGCGGCCCGGGAGCATAACACTCCCGATTGCGGCGGGACCAGCGCCGTTCCCGATTGACGAGGTGCGCCCCCTCGTGTTGCATCGTACCTGACGCATCTCTAACCTTGTCACTTCGCACTCACCAATCGACGGACACGATTGCCATGCTCAAGGTTGCGCTATTTGTTCGCCTGGAAGCCAAGCCAGGAAAGGAAGAAACCGTAAAGAAATTTCTTGAAGGCGCTCTGTCGTTAGCCAACGCAGAAATCACCACGGCGGTCTGGTTTGCACTGCAAATGGGACCGTCGACCTTTGCTATCTTCGACGCCTTTGCCGACGATGCGGGCCGACAAGCGCATCTGAACGGCCCGATTGCCGCCGCACTCATGGCGAATGCCGCAGATCTGCTCGCCTTCCCGCCCAACATTGAACAGGTCGATGTGCTCGCAGCGAAGGTTTCGGGCTGATTCAATTTGGGGGGTGCTGCGACCGATTGACTCCGACGGCCATCTTATGATGGCCCTTGTACTTGGCCACAAAACTGTGAGCGTTCGAGCGAACGGGGATGCGCGCCCCCTACTCCCTGAGACTCGGCGGGCCACAAGTTCCGCGTCGACAGCGCGGAAGGCCAGCCAAGTGTCTCAACATCTCCGCAGGACTCAAAGAGCGGCTTGCAAAACAGGTAACCCTGCATGAGGCGCACGCCCAAGTCTCGCAGACACCGGAATTCGTCGGCCGTTTCCACTCCCTCGGCGATAATATCGATGCCGAGCTCTGCGCAAATCCGCGACACTCCTCGCACGATCGCTCGTCGCGCAGGGCGCTGGTCTATCTGGCGTACCAGATCCATGTCGAGCTTCACAATATCTGGCTGGAAATCTGCGAGGAGGTTGAGTCCGGCGAATCCAGCCCCGAAGTCGTCGATGGCCGTCAGGAAACCGATGCGTTGGTACTCGCGCAGCACCTCGGCCAGCCACTTGCCATCGTTAACACACTCCCCCTCGACGGTCTCGAAAATGATGCGGTGTATCGGGAATCCGTGTGCGCGCGCCCCCTCCAGCGTCGTGCGGATGCAGACCTCCGGTCGATAGATCGCGTTCGGCATGAAGTTGATCGAGAGCTTGGTCTGCAAACCAAGCTTCGCTGCCCTCCCGATAGCCCTTACACGACAGGCCTGATCGAAGCGATAACGATTTGCCACCGTGACAGCCGACAGTACCGTCGGTGCGGGCTCCCCGTTCGGGCCACGCACCAGCGCTTCGTGCGCGAAGATAGTGCGCGCCTCGACATCGACGATTGGTTGGTACGCGTAGGAGAATCGGAAGCCGAGACTTTAGCCTTTGCTGCAGGCACCGCAAGGATTCCCTTGCTCGTCTTGCTTCGCGTCTGTAGCTGGTACCTCGATCACGGGGTCCATGGGACGCTCAGAGAAAGTTGCAACATTACGGTGCTTCAAGTTTTCGGCAGGTGTCGCGGATGACTTGAGCGCAGACTCATTTCGGACCTGCAGTCCGAGTGCGAAATTGTCGACGAGTTCCGATGTAGGATCGAACCCCTACCGCACGGCCGGGCACGTACTGGCGACCGGGTCGCGCACAAAGCTTTCGACGTCGTCGGCAACCGGTGCGAAGCCCAGCACCGGTGCCATCATCGCAATAATGATTCCGATGTGTCCGACGTTCCGATAGACACGCGAGTCCGCACACCCCCCGCGCTGGCGAATGAGGGCGGCGAGACGCACCGAATTCCCCGCCCGCACGGTCTCGTCGACATCGCCGTGCAGAAAAAGCATCGGCGCTGCAGTGCCATCCACGAATGAACGGGGATACGTCGCCGCCCATCCCTCGCGCGGCCCCATCACCTCCTGCACATCTCGATCGGTCCAGACGGTGTCCACCGGCCCTGCCAGGCTCACGTATCCGGCGACCCCCCCTGCGTCGAGCATGCGCGAACCACGACCAGCGCCGAGGTAGCGCGCGTCAAGCGCGAGCAGGGTGATGATGTGCGCTCCCGAGGAGTGGCCGACGACGACAATGTGCGAGGAATCACCGCCGTAGCGCTCAATGTTGGCGCGCGTCCAGCGCACAGCTGCCGCAGCGTCCTCGATCCACACCGGAAATGCCGCCTCGGGAAAGAGACGAATATCGGGGATGACCACCACCATCCCACGGCGCGTGAGCGTGTTGGCAAGCAGCCGATAATCATCGCGCGATCCTTCACGCCATCGGCCACCGTGGATGAAAATGACAACTGGAGCGTTGCGAGAATTGCGCGGCCGATAGACGTCGAGTTGCTGACGGGGAAGATCGCCATAGGGCAGATTAGGCGCGGTGATCCACGAATTGCCGAAGGTGAGAATCTTCTCCGCTGCATGGCGCGGAGCGCATCCCAGTACGAGGCCTAGCAGCACTGTGGGAAGCGCGCGCGAAAGCATCGTGGTCAGGTGCCGCCTATCGAATTTCACAAGCGGCATTCACAAGCGGCGCGATGATTGCGCGCCGCTTCGCACTTTCCGCGTCGGCCGCGCCGTCAGGCACTGAACACTGGCCTGAAAAACGTACGCTCATAGCTCGCGATGCACTGGGTTTCTTCTGCGTACTTGAAGGCAGCTAGACAGGCGGGGTCATCAAAAGACTGTTGTCGATACTGTTCATATTCGGCCAGGCTCGGAAAGGAGAACAAGGCAAGCGCGATGTTGCTCGCGCCCTCAGACGGCAGGAAGTAGCCGTGATGTTGGCCTCCGAACTTCTCAACAAGTGGAATCCATAGCTTGCCGTACGTCTCGAACTCCTTGAGCTTGCTCGGGTGAAGAACGTATCTGAGAAAACAGGTGACCACTTCTTTCTCCTTTTACCTGTCGAAGCTGTAGGACGAGAACACGCGATGTTTATCGCGCGCTTTGGAGTGCTGTACGGCGGCACGACGCGATCGCACTCCATTGCGTGAAGCAGGAAACTACGGAAGACGCCCGGAAGTGGAACGGCGTCCGGGTGACTTCTTATCCCATGGTCGGGCTCAGGGTGTCGGATTGAAGACCCAGCCTAACAGACGTCACTCGCACCCTCTCACCGTCGGTCTGAGCAGGGGGGGAGGGACGAACAGCGGCCTCCCACATGGCTTTCGCGAATTCAGAGGTCAGCGTTCCTCGAATCTGAGCTACCTTCGGCAATATGGTTCTCCTATCCAGTCAGAGCGCGCGCGTCGGCCGAGTATGCGCCATGCTCGCCCTAGGTTGTCTACCGATACGACTCTCGAGTCAGAACCCCGTCGTCCTGCGGCTCGATTCTCAGGAGGGGTTCGGTGCGCCTCTTGCCGCAGACCGTGGTGCCGCTGGGCTGCGACAGCGGCTCCTGGAACTCGGTACCACAGCCAGCGTACTCCACACCACGGCACACCCAGACGATGAACAGTCCGGGCTGCTCACCCTGCTCTCTCGCGGCACCGGCACCCGAACTGCGCTGCTGAGCCTGAACCGGGGGGAGGGAGGTGCCAACGCCGCGGGCGACGAGTTGTTCGACGCACTGGGTCTCGTCCGAACAGAGGAGCTGCTGCTGGCGGGCCGCTACTACGGGCTCGACGACGTGTATTTCACGGCCGCGATTGACTACGGTTTCTCGAAGACGTTGGACGAAGCAGTGCGCAGTTGGGACACGACTGCGGTATTGTCCGACATGGTCAGAGTGATTCGACAGAATCAGCCGCTGGTCGTGATCTCTCGGTGGTACGGTGCGCAGCGTGATGGTCATGGACATCATCAGCTGGCCGGTGTACTGACACCGTTGGCCGTTGCAGCGGCCGCCGATCCGAAACGGTTTCCGGAGCAGTTGAGCGTCGAAGGCCTCACGCCCTGGCGTGTACTGCGGACCTTCCGCGCGAACCTGCGCAGCGCCGAGCGTGCAGACGTGACCCTCGATGCAGGTCGCTACGATCCGTGGCTTGACGAGACGTACGAGTCGTTTGCCGCCGACGGACTGTCGCGGCAGCGATCGCAGACGGGAGGCCGCCGGTCGACGGCCGTTGGACCTGCACTCCAACGATTGTTGCAGCTCACGGGTACACCAGTGACCTCGGCGCACGACCTGCTCTCGGGCATCGATACCGCGCTCCCTGCGTTGTTCGCGCTCACCGGTGAAGTCGAGCCGCCTGGTGCAGTAGACGCCTTGCGAGAAGTGGACGCAAGCGTTCGGCGCGCGCAGGCGACTTTCGCGCCAGATGCGCCGTGGAGCATGACGCCGCTGCTAGTGGCAGGACTACGCGGCATTCGCCAGGCGCAACGGATGACACAGGCGGGGGCCCCGCACGCCGCGCACATCCTGGCCATCAAGGAGCACCAGTTCGAGCGGGCGATTGTTGCGGCGCTCGCGCTTGACGTTACGGCACTGGCGGGACCGACCGATGGTGATGGAAGTCCTGCCGTGCCCGGACAAACGATAACCGTGCAGCTGACGGTGGGCCACGCGTCGCCAGACACCGTTGTGTTGGACCACGTGGCGTGGCTCACGCCGCGTACATGGCCGACGCCGCCGCAGATCCCCGCCGGTGAGGCGCTGACGCGGGGCACGCCGTGGCGTACGAGCGTGAACATGACCGTGCCGACGTCGGCCCAGCCCGACCGCCCCTATTTCTACCGCCGACAGATTTCGGAGAACCGGTATCGGTGGCGTGATGGCGCTCCCGATCATTCGCCACGCACTGCGCCGCCGCTGCGCGCGCGCGTCGTGCTGCGTGTTGCGGGCCAGATGGTGACGGTAGAACGAGTCGTCCGGATTCGCCGGACGGAGGGGTCGGAAGGAGTGCGCTTTCCGCAACTGTCGGTGGTGCCGCCGGTTTCGCTGCGTGTGCTGCCCACCGTGCGGATAGTGAAAGACACGGGTACGGCCACGGTGCGCGTGTTGGTCGAGGTCACCGGCAACGTGGTGGACGGGGTGACGGCAACCGTGGGATTGCATCTCTCGGAACCTGAGCCGGTGGCTGTGCCAACCCGCGACGTGCATGTGTCGTTGGGTGAGCACCACACGGTGGACTTCATGGTGACCGTTCCGCGAGCTACCGACTCATTGCTGGCTGAAGCCTTCGCGCGCGTTGGCACTACCGAGTGGCGAGAGCAGGTCACGACGATTCAGCATCGGGAGTCGGAAGTGACCTACCTGTACGTAGCGCCGACGTCGCTCGTTCGTCGGGTGCCGGTCATCATCGCGGCGGGGCTCAAGGTGGGGTATGTCATGGGGGTTGGTGATCTGGTACCAGCGGCCATCGCGCAACTTGGCGCTGAGGTCACCCTGCTCGATGCCGCGGCCGTCGCCAGCGGCATCTTTTCACGCTTCGACGCCATAGTCGTCGGCGTACGGGCGTATGCGGTTCGCTCGGAGTTGCCGGCAGCCACGAGTGCACTGACCGCCTATGCGCGTCGCGGCGGCAACGTGATTGTCCTGTATCAGACGCAGGAGTTTATTCCCGAAACGATGGCGCCCTTCGCTGCCGTGCTTCCAGACAACGCCGAGGAAACCACCGAGGAGCATTCGGCCGTGACGATGCTGGAGTCGAATCACCGGCTACTGTCATTCCCGAATCGTATCAGCTCCGTCGACTTCGAGGGGTGGATTGAACAGCGTGGTTCGAAATTCTTCTCCCAGTGGGCAGCCGAATACACCGCACTCGTGGAGACTCACGACACAGGCCAGCAACCGCAACGTGGCCTCTGGGTGTCCGCCCGCGTGGGCGACGGACAATGGACGTACGTGGCGTTGGCACTCCACCGCCAGTTGCCGTACGGCGTGGTCGGCGCGTATCGTATCCTCGCGAATCTGCTCACGCGTCCATCGTGGAAGTGACGACGGCTTGGAATCGGTAGGCTTCCTTCAACCAGGGACTTCGGCCAAACGCCAGTCCCCTCCTCCCTTACCTCATCGGCGGCGGACGCAGGTACGGCATCAGCCCCTTGTTGAGCGGGTGCTCGCGAAACACGTCGAACTCCATGAAGTACCCTTCGGGGTCGTACCCGACAAACGCCCGATAGCGTCCGGCCTCGTCGGTACTCACCTCTGGACTGCGTAGGGGAAAGGCGCCGCGCCGCTTGGCGTAGGCGAACCACCCATCGATGTCGTCGATGAGGAACGACACGTTCACCGCCTTTTGTTCACTCCATCGGTGCATCCCGCGCCGTTCGTCGACCAGGCCGATGAAGCCAGTGCGCGATCCCTGATAGACCTTGGCCCACCCCTGATCGACCACCTGCCGCAGCCCCATCACTTCTTCCCAGAACCTTTGCATCACCGGGAGATCCTTGTAATACAGCCAGGTCACGGTCGCATGAAAGCCAAGGCCCTTCGGGACCGTGCTGGACGGGGATCGCACCGATGTCGTCGCACTGAGCAACGGAATGAAGTGCTCGTTTTCCGGGTGCGGATTGAAGCGCTCGAACTCTAGCAGGTATCCCTCGGGATCCTCGATGACGAAGCCGTCGTGGGCGCGTCCCGGTGTTGGCGCAAAGGGCGACCGAGGCGAGTGCCCCTTGGTCGCGAGGTACGCGTGCCACTCCTCCAGTTGATTGGTCACGAGCGCCAGCGCGACCGACTTGGGCTCATCGGCCGTGTGCATTCCCTTGGTGGCGTCGACGAGAATCAGGTAGGAATCCTCAGTCACGCGGAAAATGCGCGCCATCTGATAGTCGGCTACCAGCTCCATGCCCAGCGTCTGCTGGTAGAACGCTGTCGCCCGCTCGAGATCCTTGTAGTAGAGGAAAATATTGCTCGCCCTGATCCCGAAATCACCCATCGTGCGGAAGTCGCTCTGCAAGGCGAGCAGCTGATTGATTCGCCACGTCGGATAACTCAGCATCCGCCCCAAGCGTCGTGCGATCGCTTCACGTGCTTTGCCGGAGTATTGCCCTGCCCTCTCGAGGGCGAGGGCGTCGGCCTTGAGCTTGAGATACTCGTCCTTCGTTGTCCCCTGGTAAATCAGCAGCACGTCCTTTCCCTCGGCCACGTCGGCGGGGAAGAGATCGGTCACCAACAGGCTGCTTTCGCGATAGAGCAGCACATGGTTGCGTGCGGCCACGCGCTGTGCTTCGGGATAGAGCCGGTCCATCTCCGAGGGAAGCAATACTTCGCTGAGCGCCAACTGCTTGACGCCAGAGTTCACCAGCTCGGCGAATCCACCGATAGCGCCGAGGTTGTACGACCGGAGATCAGTCACCTCGGCGGTCCGTTGTGCATTGCGGCACGACGTGGCAGACAGCAGGGCGGCGAGTGAGAGGGCGAGAGCGATGCGAGGCATGCCGGAGTTGGCGGTTGGAGAGGGCGGGGGAATGAGCGAGGCGCGAACAGTTACATGGGGGAGCGAGGGTCAATGATCGCGCGATCAGCGCGATCATCCCCCAGACTGATATGAGTGCTCCCGCCATCATGACTACTTGTGGCGAGGAAATGTTAGAGGTAAACGCGACGTCGACCGTCGCATGAGAGAGCGCCACCACGAGGATGCTGCCCTGGCTTTCGTTATAAAGCCAGGTGAGCATTACGGCACCGCTCAGCAAGCTGAAGAACCAACCGGCGACGCCTGCCACATTCATGCTGGTGTAGCCGGGGCGAGATGCCATCGGCGATCGCCAAAAAACAAGTTGCCAGCGGGTGATGAGGACTCATGTTCGTTCAGTAGCGTCCCAACGTTTTGGCATGGGAACGGTGTAAGTTGTTGATTTGCTTGGGGAACGGGGTCGCTGAGTCTG
>ENA-ORBV01005173-ORBV01005173.1-microbial-mat-metagenome-genome-assembly--contig:-NODE-5173-length-24265-cov-5.137506_pt1 | contig 24265 bp, 19 predicted proteins | sample MGYA00237777_ERZ505514 | MGnify/ENA primary metagenome ERZ505514 (study PRJEB26160, sample SAMN06269048) | microbial mat metagenome | isolation source: Oligotrophic lake microbial mat | place... | reverse complement strand
GACGGCATACGAGATTCGCCTTAGTCTCGTGGGCTCGGAGATGTGTATAAGAGACAGGCCCGGATCTGTTCCAGGCTCAACTTCTCGCCACCTTGCATGCTGATGATCGATCCCCAGCTTGCGCCACCTCTCCGCCTTCAGGCTCATCTTGTATGAGACAAGACTCGGACTTCCAACGGTCTGGCGGGTGGGATATACTTCTGGCGAAAGGGTTCCTGATTATGAAAAGACTTGTTTTGCTGACTGTGTTTGCCGTTTCAGGCTTTGCCGCCGAATGGACCGGAGTCCTCTCGGACGCCGCTTGCGGGGCCAAGCACGCCGACGCCACCGAGGCCTCCCAGACTTGCGCCAAGCGCTGCTTTGACCGCAGCGGTAATGCGGTGTTTGTCGTTGGCGATAAGGTGATCAAGGTGAGCGCGGCAACATTCGAGAAGGTCGCCAAGGATAAGCTGTCCGGCCATATGGGCCATAAGGTCACAGTGACCGGCAAGATGGACGGCGAGACGCTGGTGATTGATTCGGTGAAGATGGCCCAATAGGCTATCTGGACAACTGAAGTTTTGAGGCCGCAGCGCTCCATTGGGGAGAGATGCGGCTTTTGCTTTTTTGGGGAGGCAGGTCTACCATGTCCTTTTGCTTGTTGACTGGCGCTTCGTGCGATTTGGAGAGCCTCGAGGCGAGGAAGCAGGACATACGCGACTGCTTCATGTCGGCCTAAAGGCTTGGCTGTTTGGTTTTGCTTTCCGCTGCTGTGCAGATCCGCCTAGAGGACCAGGCTTCTATCCGCACTCGAAATGGGCACGCATAGGGCCCGGTGCATGTTTAGATTCGGTTCCTCGAATTGGAGAGGAGGTGCTATCTGTTGCGCGCCTTTGCGATTGTAATCGATAAGCGACAGAGAAAAACCATCTTTAAGGAAGGGCTCAAAGTGCTTGTGAGGCGGCTTCGCACGACATAGGGCGTGGTCATTGGAGGCAGAGTTTGGCGTTGGTACGGTTCTGAGGGTTCGGTCCCTGCGCAGCAGCGCCGATTACTTTACGCTTGTTGAATCGCCGAGGCGACGACGATAGAGTTCGCGGTGGAAGTCGCGGGCGGCTGAGACCATCTCGGGATAGGGCGCATCGAGAACGTTGAGGAAGCCGATGTTGTAGTTCTCGCCGTCGCGCGGTCGACCGGTGATCGCCTGATCCGTGAGTTGAAACCAGTGTGCGCCAACGAAGTTCGAATGATCGGCGGCGGAGCGAAGGTAACGAAGAAAGGCGGCGGCCCGCTCGTTCTGTGAGGCTGTCGATTGCAGGCCTGTATGGAAGAGTCCACGGTCGAGGGCACCGAAGTGAAACTCGCCAATGAGTGCGGGCCTATCCAGTCGTTCGAGTAGGGACCAGGTTGCCGGTTGGATCGCAGCCTGGTAGATGTTGAAGCTGATTACGTCGGTCTCGGTGGCGGCACCGGTTGCAATGTCGGGATTCAGATTGTTCATGCGGGAGCCCAGGTACAGATGATTGGGATCCAATTTGCGGATTTCAGAGCGAACCACGCGGAAGTATTCGCGGGAGTAAGCGACGGTAAGTTCAGCGAGATCGCTTCGCATTCCGGCGGTAATCGTTGCCGGGGTCGATAGGGCAGCCCAACTTGCAAATTGAGTGGCCCAGGCAGCGTTGAGTTTGTCGATTGTCGTGTAACGCGCCTCAAGAAGAGCGCCGAGGGCGCGACGGGCAGGGGAGGTGCCCGGGTTCTGGCCGAGTGCGCCGAGTGCGACGCCGTAACGGGCCCGATCGCTCGCGTTGTTACCCCAATTCAACTCGTTGTCGACGAAGTGGCCGAGGCAGAAGGGATCCTCAAGTGCGGGCCTGAGGGTAGGTTCGAGACGGTCACTCACGCTGGTGGCGAAGCGAGGATCAAAGGGGTCGGGCAGGCGATCCCCAGTGGTGCCGGCGTTGGGAACCGTGTTGTAGTTGCCAAATAGTGTGGTGGTGGTGACGTAGGGGACCGCGCCGCTGCGGAGTTGTGTGTCCGACCAGTTGCCGATGGTATTGAAGCCCCAGGATTTCAGGCGAGCCAGGGTTAGGTCGCGCCAACTGTTGACATAGCCGGCACCATGTTTTCGCTCGAGGTTCGCGGCGTGGAAGTTGTAGGTCGTGCCGCTTCGGATTGGGCCCTGCGGGGAAGTTGCCGTTGCGTAGTGGCTTGAAAGCGGATCGTCGCTCGACGGCAACCAAGAAAACATCTCTTCGCGTCCGGTAGTGAATGTAGTCTGTGCAAGAGCCATCGAATTGAAGCCGGTTGAGAAGAAGAGATAGCCAGTGGGATCGACGAACCACCAGCGGCCCTCGTGTTTGGTGACGCGGAAGTAGCCGGTAGCTTCGAGGCGCGGGCCGGAGGAGAATCCGCCATAGCCGGAGCGCTCTTCAAAGCGATCAAAGCCGGCGAGGGACTCGGCTTCTTCGATGCGCTGCCGCTCGAGGCCCGCTTCGGATTCCACTTTTCCTGGCCAGGTGGCACCGGTGAATTGTCCAAACGCATCCACGATGCGCTCGAGCGAGGCTCTAGGCCGGAGGCGCACGTGATCGACGATCAGGGTGAAGGTCTCGGCCGGGGAGCCGAGGAATAGCTGCATCTGCGCGATGTGCTCCGGTTTGAGGATGTAGCTGCCGTTGGAGCCGAGGCTGCGCGCGCCGGGGCCGACAGGGAATCCGCGCATTCCGTAAACTTGCGGATCGCCGGTGGCGAGAGGGAAGGCGAAGGTGGCGGTGGCACCGGGTTCGATGACGCCCGTGCCTGTGCGCCAGGCAATGGTCGCGTCCGTGCGGATCTCGTCATCGACGCGGACGCTGAAGCGAACCGGAGTTGTGCCGGGGTTGGTGATGTCGCAAGCGATCTGCTCCCCACTCGCTCATATCCCAGGGGACTGTGGGGCGCAAGAACAGGGCAGGGAAGGCAACGCGGCTGAATTCAATTTCGAGGGCTTGTGTGCCATGGGTGGCACCTTTTGAGGTGAGGCGGGCAACGGTATCGCGTGGCACGACGATTGCCATTTCAGCGTCGGTCTCAAAGGAATTGATGATTCGTTCCTGGGATGACGCAGTCATCGCTACGAAGATCACCGAGGCGGAAGCCCAAATAGTTCTTATGGTCAATCGAAGTCCTTTGCCGAGGCTATCATGTGGCGTGTTCCTTTTTCGCCTGAAGGCGGAAGGGTGGAATCGATTCATGGCATCATTGATGCTAAACTTCAAGCACCTTTTATGCGAACAACAGTGGTATTGGATGATGACGTACTGGAGCGCCTGCAGGCGGAGTCTCAAATTCGGGAGGCCAGCTTTCGCGGGACACTCAACGACGTCATTCGCGACGGGCTGGCGGTGGCGGAGCAACGACGGAACAGCGCGACGCCGTTTCGGGTGAGACCTCGGGCTATCGGTCTGCGGCCTGGGCTTAGCTATGACAGTGTTTCGCGATTGCTTGAGTTAGGCGAAGGCGAAGACGCGAGGTGACGCTGCTTGACGCCAACATCTTGTTGTATGCGTACGATCGACGTTCTCTTGCGCATGTTCGGATGAGGCTCTGGCTGGAGACGCTACTCTCGGGCAAAGAGAGTGTGGGATTGCCTTGGGTGACTGCTTGGGCTTTTGTGCGGATCTCGACAAACCCACGGTTGAATGAACACCCACTTCGAGCAGAGGAGGCGATGGCGGTCTTGGGAGAGTTGCGCCGGCATCCCTTGGTGGTGATGGTGAACCCTGGCAGGCGGCACGAAGAAATGTTGCTTGAGCAGATGCTAATTGCCCAGGTGAGGGGAAGAGAGACAACGGACGCCGTTCTTGCGTCTTTGGCCGTTGAAAACGGGGCGAGACTGGCATCGACGGATGTCGGCTTCAGGCGATTTACGGGATTGAATTTGTTCAATCCGCTCGATTAGCATTGTTTCTTCGATTTGGCGACAGCCTCGCGCAATTGCATCAGAACTTCGGGTGTGATTTATCTTGACGCTTTTGATCAAAATGATATCATTTCGATAGGAGAATGATTTCACATGATTAAAGAGTTCGAGTTTCAAACCCTGCCTGGTGTTGGAATGCTCGTGCTGTTGTTAGGCACAGGCGCGGCAAGCGTCTATGCCATGATTGGCGCCCGCCGCGCGGACAATGGATTTTCGATTTTCTTAATGGCCCTTCTGGTTCTGTTGATCGCTCTGGTGATGCTGTGTGGGTTTTTCATCATCGGCCCGAACCGCTCTGTTGTGCTGACACTTTTTGGGAAGTACAAAGGTTCAGTCCGCAAGCCCGGCTTGCACTGGGCCAACCCCTTTATGAGCAAAGACCGGGTGAGTCTTCGTGTTCGCAACTTCGAGACTACTCACCTGAAGGTCAACGATCACGACGGCAACCCGATCGAGATCGCGGCTGTGGTGGTCTGGAAAGTGGTTGACGCTGCAGAGGCGCTTTTTGAGGTCGATCACTATGAGGACTATGTGAAGGTTCAGTGCGAGAGCGCACTGCGCAACCTGGCCACAGCCTTCCCCTACGATGCACACAATGACGACCAGATGTCGCTACGGGCAAACGCAAATGAGATTGCGGCTCGATTGAAAGTCGAGATTGAGGAGCGTGTACTGAAGGCTGGGATCGAGGTGATTGAAAGCCGCATTTCACACCTCGCCTACTCGCCAGAAATCGCTCACGTGATGCTGCAGAGGCAGCAGGCTTCGGCCATCATCGCCGCTCGCTCGAAGATCGTCGAAGGCGCAGTTGGAATGGTGGAGATGGCGCTGGACATGCTGAGCAAGAAGGGTATCGTCGACCTTGATTCTGAACGTAAGGCGGCCATGGTGTGCAACCTTCTGGTTGTGCTTTGCGGCGAACGCGGCACACAGCCTGTTGTAAACGCCGGAACGCTTCACCACTAAAGAGCAGATTCAATGGCAGAGAAAAAGTCTTTTCTATTGCGCGTCGACGCCCACACGCTCGATCAACTCAAGCGGTGGGCGGACGACGATTTACGCAGCCTGAATGGACAAATCGAATATCTTCTCAAACGCGGTCTCAAAGATACCGGTCGCTGGAAAGATCCGCCCGTTCAAGAAAAATAAGGCACGCTCTGGCTGCACCCTGATACAACAGAAAGAGCATGAATCGTCGTCAGATTTTTTCTCTTCCGTTGGGTCTGGGTGCAGCCGCATTATTGTCTCCGGCACAAGTCAAGGCTAAAGCAGGCAAGCCAAAGAACATCATCTTTTGTGTTTCTGACGGTATGAGCCCAGGCGTACTGATGATGGCTGAGTATTTCTCCCGGATCGCCCGCGGGAAGGGAACTCGCTGGGCTGCGCTGATGAACGATATGACCGCCTCACGCGGGGTTCAGGATGTTGCCGCTCTAAATTCTCCCGTGACTGATTCTTCGAGTTCTTCTTCGGCTTGGGGCTCCGGCAGCCGAATCAACAATGCCGCTGTCAATACGCTCCCCGATGGCACCAAACTGACTCCGATTCTTCAGTTGGCCAAGCAGGCGGGACGCAAGACAGCGCTGGTGACCACTGCGACCGTGACCCATGCGACCCCTGCGGGATTCGCCGCCGTTCAGCCCAGCCGTGATGATGAGCATTTGATCGGGCTGCAGTACAAGAACAGGGTCGACTATGTTCTTGGGGGTGGGCAGAAGTTCTTCCTGAAAGAGAAGCGAAAAGACAAATTCGATGCCATGGCTGATTTCGGAACTGCCGGTTATCAGATCGTCAAAACCAGGGCCGAGTTGAACGCTGCGTCAAAGGCAAAGCCAGTGCTTGGCCTCTTTTCCGATTCGCACATTCCCTACACCATCGACAAGGTTGATGTTCCGACACTGGCAGAGATGACCAGCTTTACGCTGGACGCTCTCGCGAAGTCTTCGCCCAAGGGTTTCATCATGCAGATGGAAGGTGCGCGGGTAGACCACGCCGCCCACGACAACGACATCGCTGGGCAGCTCTGGGATCAACTTGCCTACGACGACGCGCTCGGAGTTTGTCTCGACTTCGCCGCCCGTGCGGGCGACACTCTGGTGATTAGTACCAGCGACCACGGCAATTCGAGCCCGGGTTTGAACGGCATGGGCGTTGAGTATGTCGACTCTGGTAAATGCTTTGAGAGAATCGTGAAGGCCAAGAGTTCTTTCAACACGATCAGCCAGTTGCTGGGCACCAAGCCGTCGCCCGCTCGTGTGCGTGAGGTGATTGAAGCGCAGCGAGGCGTCGTGCTTACGGCGCAGGAAGCAGGCTGGGTCTCGGCCTCGGCGGCAGGCCAGAAGGGCGTTTCGATCAACCAGATCCAGGACAAGACACTGGGTGTTCTGGGGCTGGTTCTGAGCAATCACTATGGGGTTGCATATACGGGGATGAACCACACTTCTGAATACACGACGATCACGTCTACTGGCCCGGGGAGTCTGCCGTTTGAAGGCCTCGTGCGCAACACTGACGTGTTCCCACGGATGACAAGCTACATGGGCATTAATTTCAAGAACCCCAGCATGACCCCGGAGCAAGGGGCCAAGTTTACCAAGGCCTAGACCGGCATAGGCACATTGAGCTTTTGGGCCCACGCTGACAGACTCTGCCAGGTATCGTCTGCCAGGGGGATGCCTTCTTTGCGACGCCTGGCTTCGCTTCGCAATTCGGGTTCGCCCGCAACCAGCACCTCGTTGTAACCACTGGCTGGCTGCACTTCTTTGAGCTTCTTTGTCAGCTTCACAGCTCGCGATTCATACTCGCCAGGATCGAGAAAACACTTCGGATCGAGGGCTAGATAAAACTGACTGACATCCACTGGTGCGCCTCTGAAGCGAATCCCGCCTAATTCGTTCGACATCGCCCCGCCGGACAGGACGCCGCACAACATCTCCACCATCACTGCCAGGCCAGAACCTTTGTAGCCGCCGAGTGGATTGAGCAAGCCCTTGTAGGCCTCGACCGTGTCGGTGGTTGGCACACCGTCGCTATTGAGAGCCCAACCTGCCGGTACTTCTGGCTTGCCTGCGCTGTAGGCGTTGAAGATTTTGTTCGCCGCCACCGTCGTCGTCGCCATATCGAGCAGAAAGGGCGAGGCCCCAGGTACTCCGAAGCAGATCGGGTTTGTTCCGACTCGGCCTTCTTTGCCCTGCCAGGGAGCAACAGCAGGGGAGGCATTGCAAAGCACCACTCCGATGAAGCCGGCTGCATTCAGCCGTTGTACCCAGTACGCAGCAGCTCCAAAATGATTCGAGTGCCGTGCTGAGACTATGCCGCAGCCATGATCCATCGCGAGGGAAATCGCCTGGTCACAACAGAATCTGGCTACGATTTGCCCGAGTGCGTTATGGCCATCGACCAACGCCGTGCAGCCTGAATTGTGGAGCAATTCCGGGTCGCCTTGAGGTTCCATGTCGCCACACTCGAGTTGTTCGAGGTAGTAGCGCATGAGCGCAACACCGTGTGAATCGACACCCCGTAGGTTGGATGCCACCAGCGCTGTCGCCGCAAAATTCGCTTCGCTCAGGTTGACGCCTACCCCTTCGAGCAACCTCGAACAAAGCTCTCTCAACTGCGAGGCGTCAACGACAGGCACCTACTTCAGCTCCGGCGAGAGCAGCCGTTGGTTCTCCGCTTTGTTGATTTCATCGGCAAAGATCACTTTGGCCGAAAGATCGATCCGCTTGGGTGGTGTCTTGCCGTCAAGTTTATCTACCAGCGTTTTCACGGTTTGATAGCCCATCTGGAAGGGATCTTGCACCACCATTGCCTGGATCGCGCCCGCCTTCATGTCTGCGACCAGATTGTCGGACGCATCAAAGGCGACTACCTTTACCTTGCCGGCAAGTCCCCGCGCTTTGACCGCTAGCGAGGCTCCGGTTGTTGAGGGTTCAGACGATCCAAAGAAGCCGCTCAGGTTGGGATGCGCGGTGAGGATGTTTTCGGCTCCGGCCCTTGCCTTGGATCGATCCGCCATCCCGTATTGAGTGGCTACGATTTTGATTTCCGGAAACTCCTTCTCGATCACGTCGGTGAAGCCACGTTCGCGGTCCATCGTCGAAGCGCTGCCGGGGGCGTGCAGAATGATACCCACTTCACCCTTGCCGCCAATCAACTTGGCCAGCGCTCTTGCGCCCAACTGCCCACCTTCGTAGTTGTTGGTGGCGACATAGCTGGTATAGTTTTCGCCTTCGATCCCGCTGTCGAAAATCGTGACAGGGATGCCTTGCTTCATCGCGCGATCGACGCTTGCCACCAGCGCCCTGCGTTCTGTCGCTGCCACTGCCAGGCCATCGACGTGGCGATTGATCATCGAATCGACAATCTGGATCTGCCGCGCATATTCAGTTTCCGATGGGGCACCATTCCATTCGATGTCCACCTGAAACTCTTTGGCTGCTGCCTTTGCACCTTTTTCAACCGCTACCCAAAACACGTGGGATGTTGCTTTCGGCACCACCCCGATCAAGCGCTTCTTTGACTGGTTGCAGCTTCCCAGCAACAACAGCGAAGCGAGCAGAATCGCACTAAGACGCACACCAACCTCCGTCAATCAGGATGTCAGTGCCCGTGATGAATCCTGCGGCATCGGAACAAATGTAGGCAGCGAGCGAGCCGATTTCTTCTACCTTGCCCCAACGGCCGACAGGGATCTTGGACAGGAACATTGCGTTCTTTTCAGCATCGTTTGAGATGGCGAGATTCATCTCTGTGAGGAAGGGCCCCGGTGAGATTCCAACCACGGTAATGTTGTCGGGTGCGAGTTCCATCGCGAGCGACTTGGTCAAGCCCAGCAGTGCGGCTTTGGTGCTGGAATAAGCGCTACGCTCGGGCAGAGAAACATGAGCCATGATCGACGTCATATTGATGATGCGGCCATAGCCTTGACCCTTCATGTGCGGCACGAAGGCCCGGCACATCAGGAAAACGCTGGTCAGGTTGGTGTTGGTGACCCGCATCCATTCTTCGAGCGTGAATTCGTGGATCTTCTTTCGCAGGTTCATTCCGGCATTGTTGACAAGGATCTGCACCGTGCCAAAGCGGGCAATCACTGCCGCTTCGAGGGCAGCAACGCTGGCTTCGTCGGTCACATCGGCGACATAGCTTTCTGCGGTTCCGCCGATGGCCTGGATGGCGGCGCTGACTTCTGCCAGGGCGGCGGCGTCTCTGGCGACAAGGGCAATCGAGGCACCTTGTTCGGCGAGGGCGAGGGCCATCGCTTTACCCAATCCACGGGAGGCGCCCGTGATCACGGCTACTTTATTTTCGAGAGGCTTCATGGTTAACCTCTCAATTGTATAGTTAGCGAATCGCGATGAAGGCTGGAGGGCTCGCGATTCCTCCAATACTTACGATCAGCGGTTGTTCTCCGAGCGGAGCGTTCGGGGGGATTTCGAGGTTGACTTGCATCAGTCCCACCAGCCCATAGGGGATGGCCGCGAAGAAGACTCGCGCAGCAAGCCCTCCAATGGTGGCCGTAACTGCCCCGAGAGGCTGCGGCAGATTGTTCACCGGAATCGAAAGCCCAGGCGCATCGCCGGTGGCGACTGCTGGGGTCACGGCGCCAATCCCCGAAAGATAGGCTAGGATCACCGAAGACCGTGTCGCAACATTTTGCGGCACCAGTTGCCTGCCATCGCTGGTGTAGATCCCGGGGTTCACATTCGTTACGGGGAAAGACATCTGTGCGGTTTGTCCGGCGACGTCCACCGTGAACGTCGCGGTGCCAGTCTCTGTTTCCCAGGGCACTTGAAAGTTGATCTGGCCATCGCCAACATAAAGCAGCGGTGCAATGCGATTGTTTACTCTAGCCTGTGTGATGCCTAATACGTTGGGCAATGGAATCCGGCCGGCGATGGCAACGGCACTGGCGAGATTCGTGCCGAAGGCGCTGGCGAGCGCGCCTGCCGTAAGTGCGCCTCGATAGGTTGAGTTTGGCACTACACCGCCGGCTGCCAAAATCGGTGCCGCTCTCGGTGCCACCACGTTAAACGTGATGGGAATCAGGATGGTCTGCGGAAGGCTCTGCGATGACTCAATGAACAGAGTCGCGTTGTAGGTTCCTACATTCACTCCTGTCAGCGAAGCGGCAAGTGACATTACCGCGCTTCCGATTCCTGAGAGCGGGCCCGCCCTCAACCAGGAGACTTCCTTTTGAGCAAAGACCAGACTTGCGCTCCAGGGAACGCCACTGCGGCTTAGCGTGATGGGCAACTGAACCGGGGCAATCGTGTTTGTGCCATTCGATGTCACAGAAAAGCTAATCTCTGAAAGATTAGAGCTCAATCGTGCCGGATTCACCAGAGGCCCGACAAAGCGCGTCGAGACTCTGGCCTCGACGCGGTTACCGGCCGGGTCTACCCCTTCGACGATGATTTCAATGATGTCTGGCGCGCGAATGCCAGTCCAGCAGATTCCACCGATGGTTGAGCCGCGTGTTGGAATCTCAAGAGTTTCGAAGAAGTCGGTGATGTCGGCACTCAGATCGTCTCCGTCGGCAACCAGTTTAGTAATTCGGATCGGAAAGCCCCCTTGCTCGCTAACCACGAAGTACTGCAGCCACGGACAGTCGTTTGAGCCTGGGTCCTGTTGTACTTGCGATGGCAGGCTTAGGAGCGAGAGCTGCGCACGCGACGGCTTTGGCTGAAAGGGTACGCTCAATGTGCGGCTCCAGGTACGCCTGGTTGCCGTGTCGATGCCTCCCATTACAAATTGCACCGTTGCCGGCACTCGAATGTTGCGTCCCCTGAGCGTTACTTGCAGTGTCGCGTTGCCGTTCAAAGTGTTCGACCCAAACCATTCGCGAATGCGGGACGAGAAGTCTGTTCCGTCAATCGAAAATGAAGTGAGCTGTGTGGCTACGCCAGCGCTCTCTGTCGCAGTCAGTGTGTAGAAAAATGTGAAGCCGTCAGGGTCAGGGTCGCTCTGGAATACAGGATTTGGTGAGACCGACAGACTCACCAGGCTTTCACGGTTTACGACATTCACGGTTACGTTGATCGTGAGAGGGACAAGTGTCCCGGAACTTACTCGCACATTGCCGGTTTGGGTTCCTGAAGTCGTAAACCCGCGGGGGTCGATTTCGATTGTGATTATGGCTGGGCTTCCTGCCCTCACCTGCGTCATATTAGACCTTGCCCGCAGCCAGGAATCCGACGGGGTGAGCGAGAAAGTGGCGGCTGTCGCCGAGGCAGAACTGAGCGTTACATTTACCGAAGACGCACCCGTGACGGTGCCGCTATCCACATTGAATCCGATCGCGCTAGACGATAGTGTGAGCGAAGGTGCCGACTCGTCTTCTAGAAAGGGCCGGTACGCGGTGAAGGCGGAAGAAAAGCGCCCATAGGCCGCTGTTTGCAGTCGAAAGTCGCAGACAGTCCGGCCGCTGGGAGGCACCGGGCCGTAGCTTAGCGTTCCGTAGATCTGACCGGCCTCGGTCATGATCGGCGAGCCGGAAGACCCTGATTCTGTCAACCCCAGGCTATAGGCAAGCTGGAAGTAACTGGCCGCCGGCGCAAACTCTCCTTCCACTCGCGAAGACTCATCCGCACGTCGCGTCCCGATTGCAATCCGCCGCCAACTCCCGCGCGGATAATGAAGGCCAACAAAGTTTGTATTGAAGGGCATCTCTGAAGCACTCCAACCGAGAAAGACCGTCCCAGCCGGTGGGCTACTGTTCAGCAGCAAAAGACTGTAGTCGCCTTCGTTCCAACCCCCACCCGCCATGTAGCGTGCACCGGATACCCGAAAAGCGTCTTCCCTGAAAACAGGAGTCGCGTTGCAGGTACGGGAGGCATAGTTGAAATACGCCTCTACGCTTCGTGCCTCTTTGTCGGAACCGATGCAATGGTTCGCGGTTGCCACATAGGGCTTCAAGCTCGACGAGCGTGTGTTGATCAGCGCTCCACTACAGACATAAGCAAATCCGTCGTCGCTCAGAAATTGAAAATGCAGTGTTGCCGAAGCGAGGTTGTTGTACTGCGGATAGCAGGTAGCGTCTATTTCGCAGGTGGCGGCTGGAACCACCGTTGCTGCCGGTGGCGAGATGCTCACTAAGGGAGCTTCTTCCGTGCCGGCAGGATCGTCATAGAGATGGAGAAGCCGGTCCAAGTCTAGACTTGGCGCTTCGGTCTGGTTTGTCGATTCCACCTCAAGAATGGCTGTATCCCCGAATACGGTTCCGCTCCAGAAATCGAGGCCTTCTTCAGTGAAGGGCCCAAGCACTGCTGGTGCTACACGGTTCTCCCTGTCCGGATAGATCCAGAGTGTGTCCTCCCCCAGACTTAAATTTTGAAAGTGCAGCCGCAGGCCTTGCGCTCCTGGAGATTGGATCGCGACTCGCCATACGACGCGTCCATCGTTGAGTTTTCGGCTTTGCCAGCCATCCCGCCAGTCTTGCTCCATCCATCGGGATTCACCCGTTGGCGAAAGTCCTGTCTTGGGTCTCACAGGTTGGGAATGGCGTGAGAGAGGGCGAAGACGATGTATGCGTCCCCACGAGTCTTTGCTCTGCCAGGAGGCTGGCAACCGGGGGCTTCGACTCGCTGTCAAGCTAGCGTACTGTTTAGCATTGGTTGAGGCAGCCGGTACATGTGCCGGTATGGATTGCCCGAACGACATTGCTGTCATAAAGCAGCCAAGCATTATGGAGTAACGCATCTTGTACTTGCATGATAAGGCTTGGTGTTAAGCTCTCGTCACGGTGTACATTTTTTTTCTCCTGCTTGCGTGTGCTGCCGGCCGGCTGGATGATCCAGCCGATCGCACCGCATTTCGCCTCTGGTTCACCTATTTGGCCGAGGCGCAATTTTATGTCGAGCCGGCCAAAAGACCACGCGAGATCCAGGATTGCTCCTCGCTGGTCCGCTACGCCTTTCGCGAATCCTTCTCTCGCCGTGATTCAGCCTGGATCGCAAGAAACGAATTACCGATGGTTCCTGCGCTACCGGCCATACAGACCCGCAGCGGCCCTCTCTTTGTGACTCCAGACGGCCTGCGCCACTTCGCCGACGCAAAGACTCTCATGCGGGAGAATTGCCGGCGTATCGGCGACACTCTCGACCGCGCACGACCGGGCGACCTGCTCTTCTATGAGCAACACGACTCACCCAATTCCTGGCATGTAATGGTATTTCTTGGACAAAGTCAGATCGAACCCGACAAACAACGCTACGTCGTGTATCATACTGGTCCTGTCAATCAGAAGGCCGGAGAGATCCGGCGACTGAGTCTGGATGAATTGATGCGGCATCCGCAGCCTCGCTGGCGGCCGGTGCCGGGCAATAGCGCCTTCAAGGGCGTCTATCGATGGAAGATCCTGGAGGGATAATTCTATGCGGCGTTGGCTTACGCTTGCTGCTCTGATCGTAGTTGTTCCTGTAGTGGCTCAGGAAGAGGACCAAACCTATTTCGCCCTCACCTCAAACAAGACCTTTGCTCCAGGTGAAAAGCCCAAGATTCAGATGTGGGCTCAAAATCTCAAGAGTCTCGATTTCCGGCTTTACCGCGTGGAGAAAGCTGGCGAATTCCTCGGCCAGTTGGGTGACGCTCACAGCTTTGGTAACCAGGTCTCAGACTTGCCAAAAGAAGACACTTTGCTCGCCAAATTTCTCAAAATGAAGCGCCGCTTCCGCGACCGCACGCAGCTCTTCGTCCGCAACCAATTCACTGCCGATGCTCGCAAGTCGTGGCGCGGAACAAACGACGCCAACGCTGTCGCCAGGCAACCGGGCGAAAAAGGTACGACCTACGCTTCAATTCCATTTCTAAACGAAAAGCAACTGATCAAGACCTGGAAGGAAACAGTATCTACAGCCAGGCGTTGGGATGAACAGCCGATTGATGTGCCAGCCACCGATCCTGGTCTCTATCTGGTGGAGGCAACCGACGGAAAGCTGCGCGCCTACACGCTGGTGAGCGTCAGCGCCATGGCGGTGCTCACCAAAACCCAACCCGGTCAAGCCTACGCCCGTGTCGTGGATCGTATCAGCGGCCGCGCTCTCGCCGGTGTTGATGTTGAATTCAGGTCCCACAAGACACTGCACGCTTCCGTAAAAACCGATGCACAAGGTTTTGCCAAGCTGAGTGCCAAAGATTCGAGCGACGTATTTGTGGTGGCCACCCGAGGCAAAGACGTTGCCTTCGACGCCCTGAACGAATACAACTTTCAGCCCAACGAAGAGCGCCACATCAGCACCTATGCCTACACCGACAGGCCGGTTTATCGTCCCGGGCACAAGGTTTTCTTCAAAGGCATCTTCCGCAAGCCGGCCGTGTTTGGCTATGAGCTTCCGGCCTTCCGCGAAGTCAATGCCGAGATCCTCGACGGCGAAGGCAAGACTATCTTCCGAAAGGAACTTGGCGTTTCCAGTTTCGGCTCCGTCAAAGGGGAATTCGATTTGCCGGTCACCGCAGCCTTGGGTTTCTATTCGATCAAGTTCAGCTCCGGCCTGATGGAAAGCTACACAAGCTTTCAGGTCGAAGAATACAAGAAGCCGGAATACGAAGTGAAGATCAAGCCGGCCAAGCCCCGTGTGGTTCAGGGGGAAAGAGTCGAAGCAACCATTCAGGCCAAGTATTTCTTCGGAGAACCCGTTAAGGGAGCCAAGGTCACCTACACCGTGCGTCGTGCACCCTACTATCCGCCCTGGTATGACCGCGAAGAAACCAGCTATGAACAAACAGAAGAAGACGATAGCGGTAGTAATTTCTTCCGTGGCGAACAAGGTGAAGAGAAAGAAGGCAAGCTCGATGACAAGGGTGAGCTAACGATCCAACTCCCCACTCCTGTAGTAGAGCAGGATTACCTGTTTCGGCTTGAAGCCAAGGTGATGGACGAAGGCAACCGGGAAGTCTCCGGCTACGGGCTGGTGATTGCCACACGCGGCAGTCACATGGTTGTAGTCAACGCCGACAAGTATGTGGTGGAGCCCGGGGCCAACGCTACCTACAACGTCAATATTAAAGACTACGATTCAAAGCCAATTGCCGGTAGCTTTCGTGCCGAGTTGCGCCGCTACATCTATGACAACGGACAACGCAGCAGCCCGGTTGTGGCTGCGTCTAATGGCCAGACCGGTGCCGACGGGATGGCCAAGCTGAGCTTCCCGATTCCTGAGGCTGGCAGCTACACTGTTACAGTGATTTCGCGGACGCCTGAAGGTCGCGACGTCAACGATCAGGCCTGGACCTGGGCCAGCGGCAGCGGTGCCATCTTTGGCGGCAACGAAGAGACTGTCAAGCTGATTCCGGACAAGAAGAAGTATGCCCCGGGTGAGACAGCGAGGGTCCTGGTGATTACAACCGAACCGGATACGGACATCTGGGTCACAACCGAATGCCGCACCGTGATCGATTCACGTGCCGTGCGTGCCGCAGCCTCTGGCGGGATCACGATTGATGTACCGATACGCAACGAGTACCAACCCAAGATCTTTCTCAGTGTCAGCTACCTGAAGGCAGGCAAGCTGCATCAGGGATCCGTCGCTCTCAAGGTGCCTCCGGTCGAGAAGGAACTTAGCGTCAACATCACTCCAGTCAAGCAGGAGTTCAAGCCGGGAGAGCCGGCGCAATACGGAGTTGAAGTCAAAGACTGGAAGGGACAACCTGTGCGAGCCGAGCTCAGCTTTGGCGTGGTCGACGAGGCTCTTTATGCCGTCCAGAAGGATATAACTCAGACTCCGCTCAGTTACTTCTACGGCAACGTGTACAACGAAGTTACAAGCTCCAGCTCTCTGAGTTATTACTTCCGTGGTGAAGCAGGCAAACGGGCTATGCGACTGGCCAGGCTGCGTCCCAGCCTGGGCCAACTGAAACCGGATCGCGTTGGTGACCCTCGCGTCCGTAAAGCGTTTCCCGATACTGCATTCTGGACGGCCGATCTTGTCACCGACGCAAGCGGTCGGGGCAAGGTGGAATTTGCTTTCCCTGACGCTCTCACCATGTGGCGTGGCACGGCAAGAGCCATCACTACCGACACCAAAGTTGGGGCAACCCTCAATCGCGTGATTGTGCGAAAGAATCTGATGCTTAGGATGGTCTCTCCGCGATTTCTGATGGAAGGCGACGAGGTCACCATCGGCGTGATCGTGCAAAACTACCTCAGTTCCGCCAAGGACACCAAAGTGAGCCTCAGTGCGACTGGAGTAGACTTCCTCGGCCCGGTCGAGCAAAGCGTTCGCGTCGATTCGAAGTCTTCAGCCAAGGTTGAATTCCGCTTGCGTGTAAAGCCAGGCGGCACGAGTGTCCTTACGGCCAAGGGCATCACCAATGAAGAATCCGATGCTATGGAACTCACCATCCCGGTCAAATCCTACGGCACGCTTTTCTCGAATGGGGCCAGTGGCTCACTGTCGAGCCAGCAGTCGGCAACGGCAAGTCTCGACGCCCCTGGGGCAGGGAATCGACAGGTTGAAGTCAGGGTTTCTCCGTCGCTGGCGGGCAGCCTCTTCGGGGCACTAGAATACCTCACCCAGTTCCCCTACGGTTGCACCGAGCAGACGATGTCCAGCTTTCTTCCGAACATCATCGTCTCCAAGGCTCTCGACGAGTTGAAGATTCAATCCAATGTCAGAAGGGAAGACCTTCTCAAGAAGGTGAACGCCGGTCTCGAACGGCTCTATGACTATCAGCACGACGATGGCGCCTGGGGTTGGTGGAAGACCGATGAGTCTCACCCCTTTATGACTGCACACGTCGTAGCGGGCCTCAAGCAAGCACGTGATGCCGGTTACCAGGTGGCACCCGAAGTCATCGCCCGCGGTGAACAATGGTTGCGCAAGGAGTTCATCCGGCAATCCGATGCCCGCAGTGACTTGCGCGCCTACATGGCCTTTGCCCTCGGCGGCAAGGCCGATGTCGAGTCGGTCTGGTCGGCCCGGCCCAAGATGTCCAGCTACGGCCTGGCCTTCCTTGGGCTCGCCCTCGACAATCTGAAGGATCCACGCGCCATCGAAATCGCTCAATCTCTCGAATCGTCGGCCAAACAGAATGCAAGCGAAGCCTGGTGGCCAGGAACCCGCGATCCCCTTCTTGACTTCCCCAACGACATCACGCCCGAGACGACATCTTATGTCTTGAAATTGCTGAGTCGCACCCGGACTGATTCTCCTCTCCTGCCAAAGGCGGCCGCCTGGCTCACCATGCATAAAGACCAAGGCGACTGGTGGAATTCAACCAAGCAAACTGCGATGGTGATTTACGGAGTTACCGACTATCTCAAGATGAGTGGGGAGCTGAAGCCCGACATCAATGTCTCAGTCAAGGTGAACGGCAAGGTGATCCTGGAGAAGGAATTCACTGCCAAAGACGCTACCTCCATACAGGACTTTGTGGCTAGTGTACCGGCTCTTGATCGCAACTCAATTGAGGTGAAGGTTAGCGGTAGCGGTCGTGTTTACTGGAATGCTCAAAGCAAATATTACTCGCCTGCTGAGGAGCGCCGGCCCGCCGAGGCTGGCCCCATGAATGTGAGCAGGGAGTACTTTCGGCTGACTCCTCGCGAGAGCGGAGGCACTACAACCTATTCGATGGAGCCTCTAAGCGGCGAAGTTCATCCCGGAGATACTATTGCTGTGCTCTTAAGTGTCAGTGCCAAGGACTGGAAGTATGTGCTCATCGAAGACCCGATCCCCTCAGGGATGGAACTGGTCACAAAAGATAACGCCATCAACCTGACAGGCAAGCCCGTCTGGTGGCGCTACTCCTGGGCACAGCGAGAATATCGCGATGACCGGGTCGCCTTCTTCCGAACCTATTTTTACGATGATTCGAGCCAATATTTCTATGTGATGAAGGCCGTCAATCCAGGCAAGTTTCGTGTCCCTCCCACTCGCGTTCAGCCTATGTATCAACCGGGCCAAATCGGTACCGGTAAATCCAATACGATCGAGGTGCTGCCGTGAACTGGAAAGCATTACTGAAACCTTTCGCCGTTCAGTTTCTTGGACAGGCGCTGCTTGGCTCGATCGCCTGGTTCTGGCTTAACCTGGGTGTCGGTAGCACTGCCTTGGTTGCGGCCAATGCGCTGATTGCCATTCTTCTGCTGCTGGGTTGGAGTGCTCTCGATGCCTATGGCCTTGAGGCACCGCGCAACTGGATTTGGGCAATCCCGGCCGTAGCGTTAACACCGCTGATGGGGCTCCATGTGGTGGCTGCTATTGTGATTCCTCTGCTTTGGATTCTCGTTCTATTCCCCACCGTCGCGGCCGGCAAATGGAGGCTGAATCTCGCACCCGCCTACATCGCTGTGTGTGTGACTATTGTACTTGTGATGACAGTGCTACCTGCTGCACTTTTGAACTGGATTCCTTCAGTCGGCGGACTGAAGGGCCAGGCCATCAGCTTTGGCTCTAGATCTATCCTCGCCTATACTATTTTTGCCGGCGGCTGGGCGGCACTCTTTCAATACATCGCGCGCCAATACATCGCCGAACCAATCTCCTGAATACAACATGATTATTGACGATTCTTCCATCTCACTTCGAATCACCCAGCCCCCCGGTCGCACTTCGAGCAGCCTCAGAGGGCAATCCCTGATTCTGGCAACTGCCAATATACAGGCCGATGCCGACATCAAGGTGCGTCCGTCCAGCTCTGGAGAAGTGCTGCCGATAGGCTGGAAATTTGGTTTCATCCAGCTTCAACTCTCTGAGACAAACTGGGCCTATTACAAAGGGGCTAGTGTGGCGGATGGTTCGATGTTCGTCAATTGCGGATCTCCAGCGGCTCGTGGATGTGATCTTTGCCGGGACTCCGAGCGGGCAGGACAGATCTGGTACACCGGGGCTGGCGATGAGGATAGTACGAAAGAGTCGAAGATGGCTATGCCATTGCCTTGGACCCCTCCTACCTTTTATTTTGGGGATAGCCCCGAGGGTGAACTGGGTTTGGAGTATCGCAATCCCAAGACAGGAAGATTGAACCGTCTCGAAGAAGCCAAACTGTCTTTATCGTTTCTCACTACTCTGAGCATGCGCGACCCTAGCGCGACCTTCACGCATCTCCGCAATTTCTCCTGGGGTGTTACCTGGCATGTTCGCCGCAGCCCAGGCAACACGCCGCGCCCGGATTTTCCTTTCCTGCCAGGTTCTGGCGGAACCTGTTCGGCAATTCGCCGAGGTCCTCCTTCTGCTGCACTGCATCGCGCGCTATTAACCGACGAAGGCGGCCGGGCTCGTAATTGCAACGAGGTAGCCTCGAACGCTGTTATGCGCCCTGCAATTGAGGCGTCAGCCAAATGGCAGCGCTTCGAGGGGATGAAATAGCCCCTTAGTGATATTGGGCATAAATTTTAGCGGCGAATCAAGTTTCTGAAATCTTTACACAAACTTGTAGGTTTGCGGTCGATATAGATCTTTATGAGCGTGGCCCCGCTGAAGATCTTAATCGTAGACGATACTCCAGCCAATATTGAATTGCTCGACACCCTTCTCAGGGTGGAGGGTTTCGACACGCTCACTGCAGAAAACGGAGAAGCCGCTCGATCGCTCGCCATTGAAGCCAAGCCAGACTTGATCCTGCTCGACGTGGTGATGCCGGGGGAAAGCGGTTTTGAAACCTGCGCCAAGCTGAAGTCGGATCCTGACACCGTCGACATTCCGATCATATTTTTGTCGGCTCTCGACGATGTCAAGAGCAAGGTCAACGGGTTTAAAGCTGGGGGTGTTGATTTTGTCTCGAAACCCGTGCATGGCGAAGAAGTCCTGGCAAGGGTTCGTGTTCACTTGCGAATCCGCGAAAGCAACCGTCTGCTGGCAAGGGAGCACCAAGCTCGTCTCGAAGAATTCCGTAACGCTCAGCAGTCCATTCTGGTAAAGCCTGAAGACTGTCCCAGAGCCAATTTCGCTGTCTGCTATTTGCCGCTCGAAGGTGCTAGTGGCGACTTCTATGATGTGGTCGAAATCGATGACGATGTTCATGGCTATTTTGTCGCTGATGTCAGTGGCCATGGAGTGAGCGCGGCATTCCTGACCTCGGCGATCAAGGCCCTGCTCAGGCAATACTCCGGTCCGCTCTTTTCGCCCGAAGACACCATGCGCGGGGTCGACCGTGTCATGCGTCAAATGCTCGGCGAAGAACAATATCTGACAGCGTGCTTTGCTTTATTGAATCGACGCACACGCAAGCTCTCGGTTGTCAGCGCAGGTCATCCTCCCATGGTGATTGTGCGCGCCAGCGGGAGGGTCGAATTAGTCGAAATGAAAAGCGATCCCATTGGGATTTTCAGCTCTCTCGTCCTCCAGCGGCAGGACTTGCGCCTGGGCCCAGGCGATCGCTTCTATCTCTACAGCGACGGACTGATCGAACTCAAACCCGGTGGTAGCCGGAAACTGGGTCTCGAGGCTCTCTCAGAGGCTTGTGTCGCAAAACACGCGGTACCTCTTGCCTGTGCTCCGAATCAGATCCTCGACCTGGTTCGAAAGAAACACGAATCCGCCGAAGCGCAGGATGACCTGTTGCTGATGGCAGTGGAGTTCAAAGGATGATCGATGTTGAAATGATAAACGAGCCCCGGCTCAGAACCGGGGAATTGAGGGCGGAGATTTCGGCATCTCAAAACGCGATCGAGTGCTTCTGTTGGGACTTTCAGCAGTGGTTGAGCCGGGAGGTTTCCTCAAGAGACGCCTTCGCCTCTGAGCTTCTATTGCGCGAGGCCCTGGTGAACGCTGCAGAACACGGTTGTGCCGGTGTCCCTGAGCGGAGGATCCGATGCGTGGTGCGTGGCGGCAAGGGGAGGATCCTGATCGCTGTGTCTGACCCCGGCCCGGGGTTTGATTGGGCCAGCCGGCTTGCTTTCGTTCCTGAGGCCGAAGCCACCAGCGGCCGTGGCTTCTCAATCTACATAAATTACGCAACCCGAATTCGGTTTAACTCGACCGGCAACTCGATCTGTATTTACATGAAATTGAATGGCCCTTCAGTGGCCAAGGAGAGCAATTAATGACTAACTCATTGCCACATAACGTGGATCAAACACCTATACTTCTCAAAGTAGAACGAGACCTGGTGGCTTCCCACAGTGCGGAGTTGCGAGATCAGTTGCGAACTCTGATCAGCCAGGGAGCCCGCTCCGTCGTACTCGACTTTAGCCAGGTGCGCATGGTGGATTCAGCCGGCCTTGGAATGCTCATCGCCGCGCACAATTCGCTCAAAAAAGTGGAGGGCGAGCTTGCTGTGACCGAATGTTCTGGCGAGATTCTCGAACTGTTTCGCTCGATGCGGATTCATCAGCACATGCGCGTTGAGGGGGCGGGAGTCGCCTCGGCATGACACAATCCAGCGCCGACGATGAGCTGATCCAGGAGTATCTCGCCGAGAGCCGGGAGCATCTGGCAACCATTGAGAATGACCTTTTGCAAATCGAGCAGGACGGAAGCACCATTGATGAGCAATTGGTGAATCGGGTCTTTCGTGCTGCACACTCGATCAAAGGCGGCGCCGGATTCTTTGACCTCTCTCGAATTCGCGAACTCGCCCACCGCACTGAAAGCGTTCTCGACATGGTGCGCTCGCGCCAGATGGTGCCTTCTCCCGAGGTGGTTAGCGTTTTGCTTCTCGCCTTTGACCAGCTCCGCGAAATGCTGGTTCGCTACGCCGAGAGCAACCAGATCGAGATTACCGATTTTGTCAACGCTTTGGCCGGGCTTGCATTACGCCATCTTCCAGAGTCGCGCAAAGCCTCGGTAAAATCGACGGTTTCGATGGCGATTCCTGGCGCTGCGAAGATGATCGAAATTGCCGCTTTTGATTTGGAGCAGGCACGTCGCGGTGGACGTACCATCTATCTCATCGAATATGATCTGATCCGCGACCTGCAACGCAAAGACAAATCGCCCTTAGCTGTCATGAGTCAATTGGCCAAGTGTGGCACGATCATTGAATCCCGCTGCGATTTTGCCGGTGTGGGCACTCTCGATGATGAGCCCTCAACTGTAATCCTCTTCGAAGTCCTCTACTCCTCGGCCCTCGAGCCTGAATTGATCAACGATTTGCTCGACCTTCCGCCGTCCAGTGTGAAGGTGATTGAAAAGAAGGGCAGCATCAGAAGCCTAAGCGAGCTGGGCGGTGAAGTCGAAGTTGCCGAGCTTTCTCCCGCGCCTGTTATGCCTCTGTCCAGACCCTCCGCCCCTACAGAGTCGAGCATGACGCGCGCCTCAACTGCTGAGGCTACGATCCGCTTAAATGTCGAGTTACTCGATTCACTCATGAATCTTGCGGGTGAAATGGTTCTGAGCCGCAACCAGCTAAATGAAGCGGTGAGTCAACAGGACATCGGAGAGATCAGAGCGAGCGCTCACCGGCTCAGCCTGGTGACAAGCGAGCTCCAGACTGCCGTCGCTCTTACCCGGATGCAACCGGTTGGCACTTTGTTCGCCAAATTCCCCCGCCTTGTCCGTGATCTCGCTCGCGATCTTTCAAAAGAAGCGCAGCTTCAGATCGAAGGTGGGGATGTTGAGATTGACAAGTCGATTCTCGAAGGGTTAAGCGACCCGCTGACTCACATGATCCGAAACGCCGTAGATCATGGCCTTGAGACACCAGACCAACGCAAGGCCACTGGCAAAACTCCCCTCGGCACCGTCACACTGCGAGCAAGCCATCAGGCCGGTCAGGTTGTCATTGAGATTTCAGACGACGGCAAGGGTCTGTCGGGCGAGAAGGTCGCCGCCTCGATGCTCAAGAAAGGCATGATCACACAAGAACAGTTGCAGATCATGTCTGAGCGCGACAAGATGATGCTGATCTTCCTGCCTGGTGTTTCGACAGCCGAGACACTCAGCGATGTCTCTGGCCGAGGCGTGGGCATGGATGTCGTTAAGACCAATCTCGACCGTCTGGGTGGCAAGATCGAGATCGATTCCACTCTCGGGCATGGCACTTCGTTTCGCATAAAGTTGCCTCTTACTCTGGCCATCATTCCCTCACTGCTGATCAGTGAGGGTGGCCGCCGATTCGCAATTCCTCAAGTCAATGTTTCGGAACTGATTCGCATTCCAGCCCGCCAGCTTGGCGAACGGATTGACCATGCCGGAGACCGGCAAGTCTTGCTCCTACGGGACCGGCTGGTTCCACTGGTGCACCTCAGTGCCGCGCTTGGCAGTGCCGCTCTTGGCGCTGCAGCAACTGCCGCCAAAGCTCCTGATCAGGCCTGTCTGATCGTCCTGGTAGACAGCGGATCTGCCCAGTATGGTCTGGTCGTCGAGGCTCTTCATGACACGGTTGAAATTGTGGTCAAGCCGCTCGGTCGTCACCTGCAAGGGTTGGGCGACTATGCCGGTGCCACCATACTCGGCGATGGCCGTGTAGCACTGATTCTCGATGTCGCTGGAATTGCGACTCGTGTCGGCTTAAGAGAGGGCACAATCGAGTTTGCTCGCACTGAAGATGCGAGTGACCATACCGGTGAGGCACGATCCCTGCTGCTCTTTGAAAATGCACCGAACGAGCCTTGTGCTTTGCCTATTGAATTTGTCAAACGAGTCGAACGGGTTGTTCCACATCAGATCCAGTATCTTGGTGGTCGGCGGAGCTGGCAGTGCGCTAATAGAATCCTTCCGGTACTGGCCTTGTCAGACCAGACCGGGCTCGCACCTTTGTCGGAAGACCAGCAATGGGTTGTCATCGAATTTGAGCGGCTCGGTCGCACAATGGGGCTGCTCTGCGCGGAGCCCCTGGACATGGTCGAAGCCTGGATTGAAATCGACCAACAGACCCTTCGTCAACCTGCCATTGCCGGCTCTGCGATTATCAAGGGCCACACAACGCTTCTGGTAGACCTCGGCGAGCTTGCGGCGTCACTCGAACCGGCTCCAGCGACTGAAAAGCAACTTGCGACCAACGTCTACTCCGATGTCTCGCCTTTGCCTGCTCGCCCCGTCCGCAGTACCGTACTGGTGGCTGAAGACTCCGACTTCTTCCGTGGCCAGATCTGCCGGCTCGTCGAAGCCGTCGGGTACAAGACCCTCTCTGCTCCAGACGGTCAAGCTGCATGGGAATTACTGGACTGCCATGCCGATGAAATCGCCGTTGTTGCAACTGACGTTGAGATGCCAAAACTAGACGGACTGCAGTTGACCCGCCGGATCCGCAGCGATGGGAGATTCGACAGCCTTCCTGTGATCGCGCTCAGTTCCCTGGCCGGAGAGATCGAAATTGCTCGAGGGATTGAAGCTGGCGTCAGTGAGTATCAAGTGAAACTCGATCAGGAATTACTACCTGTCTCTTATACACATCTCCGAGCCCACGAGACTAAGGCGAATCTCGTATGCCGTCTTCTGCTTGAAA
>ENA-ORBV01005171-ORBV01005171.1-microbial-mat-metagenome-genome-assembly--contig:-NODE-5171-length-24266-cov-6.990988_pt1 | contig 24266 bp, 20 predicted proteins | sample MGYA00237777_ERZ505514 | MGnify/ENA primary metagenome ERZ505514 (study PRJEB26160, sample SAMN06269048) | microbial mat metagenome | isolation source: Oligotrophic lake microbial mat | place... | reverse complement strand
GTGGGTGGGCAGGGAAAGGACAAGAAAATCAGGGTATTGCAGGCTACTATAATCTGCGCTGCGAGTTGTTACTCAGGGGCAGGTTCAGAGTCTTTGCTTATTCGTGTTCTCCTTGTCTTATCTTCCCCTATATACAAGGTAACTACGAGTAGATTGCTTTCGTCGTAACGAAGCAGGGCGTTGGGTGCTGTTTTCGTTTAATTGGGGCGACATCCTTCACCTTGCTAGTGTGAATCTACAAGTGAGTATGAATGCACTGTATGAAGATGCCAATTTAACGAGCGATAGTTCAGAGATAAGCCGTGAACCTGAATCAGTCAGTGAGTAGAACTGACTGGTATCACTAAAAACGGTTAACCTCCGCGCAGTTTTTCTAACACGCTGCGATCTTCTAGGGTGGAGGTGTCGCCAGAGATTTCTTCTCCAGCCGCCAGCGATCGCAGCAATCGCCGCATGATTTTACCCGATCGCGTTTTGGGTAACGCATCAGCAAATTTAATTTCACCAGGACGGGCGATCGCGCCAATCTCTTGAACGACGTGCTTTTTCAGTTCGTTTTTCAATTGATCGTTGGCGGTAATGTTGTTTTCCAACGTTACAAACGCCACGATTTCTTCTCCTTTCAGGTCGTCGGGTTTGCCGACTACAGCGGCTTCTGCCACCGCTGGATGAGATACCAGCGCCGACTCAATTTCCATCGTGCCAAGGCGATGCCCTGCCACATTGATCACGTCATCCACGCGCCCCATCACCCAGAAGTAGCCGTCTTGATCACAACGGGCACCATCTCCAGCAAAGTAAAGATATTGCCCATCTTTGGGGGGAATGTGTTCCCAATAGGTGCGACGGAAGCGATCGCGATCGCCATACACCGTCCGCATCATTCCGGGCCACGGGTGGCGCACCGCTAAATAGCCGCCTTCGTTAGCGGGAACAGTGTTGCCCTCTAAATCCACAATATCCGCCAGGATGCCAGGAAACGGCAGCGTTGCGGAACCCGGTTTCGTGGGCACCGCGCCCGGAAGGGGCGTAATCATAATGCCGCCCGTTTCTGTTTGCCACCAGGTATCCACAATCGGACAGCGCTCTTTGCCAATAATCCGGTGATACCACATCCAGGCTTCGGGGTTGATCGGTTCGCCGACGGTGCCCAACAGTCTTAGAGAAGACAAATCCCGCGCATTGGGCAAATGTTCGCCCATTTTGATAAAGGCACGAATGGCTGTCGGCGCGGTGTAAAAGATATTTACGCCGTACTTTTCAATCACATCCCACATGCAGCCGGGATTAGAAGGACGAGGTGCGCCTTCATATATGACGCTGGTGGCACCGTTGGAAAGCGGACCGTAGACAATATAGCTGTGTCCGGTAATCCAGCCGACATCGGCAGTACACCAGTAAACATCGGTGTCCTTCAGGTCAAAAATCCACTTGGTCGTCATGTGGGTGTAGAGGTTGTAGCCGCCCGTGGTGTGGACAACCCCTTTCGGCTTACCCGTGCTACCAGAGGTGTACAGCACAAACAGCATATCTTCGCTGTCCATCGGTTCGGCGGGGCAATTGGCAGAAGCTCCGGCTTGCAAGTCATGCCACCAGTGGTCGCGACCAGGTTCCATGGCGATTGTTTGCTCAGTCCGCCGCACCACCAGCACGTTCTCAACGTTGGGGGCGCTATTGTTCGCTAGGGCTTTGTCTACTTGTTCTTTCAGCGGTACGATCGCGTCTTTTCGCCAGCCGCCATCTGCCGTTACCACCAGTTTTGCTTGCACATCCACCAAGCGATCGCGCAATGCCTCAGCGCTGAAGCCACCAAATACGACGGAGTGTACCGCTCCAATCCGGGCACAGGCAAGCATGGCGATCGCGGCTTCGGGAATCATCGGCATATAAATTCCGACGCGATCGCCCTTTTGCACGCCCAATTGCTTCAGCACATTGGCGAACTGGCAGACTTCCCGATGGAGTTGCGCGTAAGTCAGCGTGCGCGAATCGCCTGGTTCCCCTTCCCAAATCAACGCGGCTTTGTTGCGCCGCCAAGTCGTTAGATGCCGATCTAAACAGTTGTAGGAAATATTGATTTTGCCATTCACAAACCACTGGGCAAAAGGCGGCTGCCAATCCAACACGGTATCCCACTTTTGAAACCAGTGCAGTTCGGTGGCTGCCAGATCTGCCCAAAAAGCCTGCGGGTCAGCCTTTGCTTTGTCATAAAGCTGCTGGTACTGTTCCAAGTTTTTGATCTGGGCTTGCTGTGAAAAATCCGCAGTGGGGTGAAACAGTCGCTCTTCGTGCAGAATGGATTCGATCGCGGGCTGAGGCATGGGGGTGATTGTGAATTGGCGATTCTAGATTTTAGATCGCAATGGGGCAGATTGCAGAGCAGCAATTTTAGAGTTTAGATCTGTCAGTCCCTACTAGCCTCTCAACTGCTACTCCTCTGCCCGTTTCGGCAGTTTGCCACTTTCACGCAAGATTTCAGGTAAGCGATCAATATCCGCGATCGTGTAGCTTTTTGAAGGTCTGCTCCGAATCCGATCTGCTAACTCATAAAAGGCGGTTTGATCGTGGAGATTTTTAATGACGTAAGCTCTCAGTTCCTTAAAGTCCATTGCAGAATAATCAGGCTTTTCCATTAGGGATACCTCCATTGTCCATCGGGCGGAATCAAAACTTCGATTTCTTCACCTGCGAGAATAAATACTTCGCCAATTCGTTCATCTATTCGCACCACGTAGATCGGTGCATACATATTGGTCAAATTGGCGCATAGCCTCAAACAGGCAGACTCTTGTTCACGAGTCGGGATTATGGGTGTACTCATTCTAAGGTAACTAGCAAATTATTTTTTAATACTTAGAGCGGACGAAAATGCTGTCGCTGCGGCGAGTTGAAGTGTGGCTTAAATACTGTGGGGTTTTCTGTTTAGATTGCGATCGCAAAATTATCAACTCACGATAAAGTTTTTCAACTTGGGCAATATTATCGCTTAAGGTGTAGCGTTCCTCGGCACGGCGACGGGCGTTGATGCCGAGGGTTGTTGTCCAAGCGGTATGATCTCGCAATTGTGGCAGTAAGATTTTAAGCTGAGTCGCTACGCCTTGGGTTTTAAGGATGACTCCCGCTTCTTTCTCCAACACTTCGCCATCTGCACCGGCATCAGTCGCCACACAAGCAAGTCCACACGCCATTGCTTCTAGTAAGGAAAGCGACAGTCCTTCCACCAAAGAAGGCAATACAAAAACATCCGTGCCCCGTAAAATTTCGATGCGACGCTGCTCGTTGGCAATGAAGCCCATCCAGACGATGCCGTGTTCCGTTCCATAAAACGGAGTTAGGGAGGCGGCAAGCGGTCCATGGTTACCCACAATCACGAGTTTGGCTCCTACTCCCATGTTGGATTGCTTCCAGGCTTTTAACAGGGATTCCACATTCTTTTCGGGAGAAATGCGCCCTTGATAGAGAAATACTCGATTTGCCCCGACTTCTGCTTTGAAGTTGGAAAAACCAGGGCAATATTTTTGGGTATCTACGCCGTTAGGAATCACAGCAATGCGAGAGGGCGCAACTCCCAGCTTGATCAAAATCGCCCGCTGAATGTTGGAGAAGACAATCACGCGATCGTATCTTGCCAAACAGGGCGCATAAAGCTGATAAGCGAGGTGCTGAGTCCCAGAGGAGAAGTTTCGCAGTTTGCGATCGAAGGCGGGATGAAACGTGGCAACCAGCGGGATATCCAGGTCTTCACAGATTTCTGGAAGCAAAAAATCCAGCGGCGATAGCGTTAACGATGCATGAACCACATCTGGCTTCAGGTCTTCCAGAGAATCGGTCAGCACTTTTTTAGAGCGAAAATTTGGAATGGTATAAAGCTGTGATTTATGAAGAAATGGAATGGAAACTTCTTCTAAAAAGTCAGGCCAATTGTCAGGGGGCGGTCCTTCTTGGGCGAAGTGAAAGAAGCTGACCTGATGTCCTAAATCTTGTAAGGCATTCGTCACCTCTCGGCTGTAGGTGACATTGCCACAAAAAGGAGACTTTTTTCCAAGCCATGCAATGTGCATTCGGTTTTGTTGCTCTATGGGAGGGCTAGCGGACTTGTGAGCAGTAAAAACTGCCAAGCACTCTAACCAATCGTCCAGAACAATTTACGATTCTAACGTTTGGCTAGGCTTGTCGGAGCTAATATACCAGTTTAAGCCCCCACCTGCGATCATCAAAGCCGCTAGACCCAAGAAAACAACTCGCAGACCCAAGAACGTTTCGGCAACTCCAGCGAGAGCAAGCGGCAAGCTCAACGCAATATTAATGGCATTATTTTGCAGACCAAACACTTTGCCGCGCATCTCTTCAGGGGTTTTTTCTTGAATCGTGGTTTGCATGGGCACCCCGACGATCGCCGAACACAACCCCAAAAATCCCAACAACAGCAGCACAGGAATCAAATGATGGGAGAAAAACGCCAATCCTACTAGCGCGGCTGCCATGCCGAGTGAACCCCAAAGGCTGAGACGGGAATGAGCAAAGCGTTGCCCAAAATAACCAATAAAGGTGGCTCCGATCGCCATGCCGACTCCACCTGCCGCCAGCAAAAAGCCGAACTGAGAGGATTTGATTTCAGGAATCACTTCAGCCAAACGCACCGCAAGCACTGCCAGCGCCGCAAATACCGAAAACAAAATCACCAGTTGAATCAATGCGCCCCGCACTTGATGCTGCTGACCTAAGTAGCGAATTCCATCTCGGATGTCTGCAAACACATGGGGCGGTTCCTCCGGTTTTTCTGCCGATGCTCCATTAGTTGCGCCGTTGGATGCGGATTGAAAAGACGGGTATCGATTTTTTTCTTTTAGATCAAGCAGCATCAAAATCAGTCCGGCGATCACATAGCTGCCGCCTACAACTAACTCTTTACCCAGTCCCACCGCAGTCCAGCCCAGATGAGTGGCAATGCCATCCGCGATCGCCAACAGCGGCTCTCCCACTGCAAACCCAACAATCACCGATGCCATCATCGTCGTGGTGTAGAGCGAATTAGCAGATAGGAGATGCTTGCGCTCCACAATCAACGGAATCGCAGATTGTTCAGCCGGAGCAAAAAATTGAGTCAGAGTAGAAACCAAAAAGGTGATGCCTAAAAGCATATAGAAACCGACAGGCAAGCCATTCCAAGGTGCCCAGCCTTTGGTAAGCCACAGTAAAAACGGCAAGGAAATCACTAAACTTCCCCGGAGCAGGTTTGTGATCACCAAGACGGCTTTTTTAGACCAGCGATCAACATAAACGCCTGCGATCGAGCCAAACAGCACCGCAGGTATCGTAGACGCAATCATAATGGATGACACCCAACCGCTGATCGTCTGATCTTCTGATTGAAAGCGACTGGCAATCAACGCAATCATCAGCACCAAATACACCTTATCCGCCAGTTGGGAAAAGACCTGACCACCCCAGAGCGTTAAGAAGCTACGATTTTTCAGGACTGGCAAAAAGCCGCCACGCTCAGAATCAGACCCGCCTCCAGTTTGTGGCAAATTAGGCAGGCTCGACTGATCCGGCACCGACTGAGTAATAGACTCGACGGCGCGATCGTTCAAAGCATCGACTGCCAAAGATCGCTCCAAAGCCCGTTCCGTTGATTCAAGTAATTCTTCTTCTTCAGAACGAAACATTGCCGTGGCGCTCTCCATACTTTGATCGCATACCGGATTCACCGACACCAGTGCTTCATCGGATAAGCAAGAGTCTGTCTGAGAACCTGTATCGAATTGTAACAAAGTTTGATCACGCTTGTAGTCTAGACCGGAAACATCTTGATGCCGCTCTTGCTCCTGACCCTGATTCGCAAATTCGGTGGACTGCATCATCATGGCTTCTAGATTGGGTTTGGGCAATTGCATCATGATTATGACAGTTGGGGCAGAGGTGAACTTGAAAAACAGGCATCCATCAAGGTTGCGGAGCGAATCGAGCGATCGAAATGATACTGAGCATACTGGCGTAAAATCCGCTCTACAGCAATGCAAGCCGTGGTTGAGGCGGCAAGTTGAGCAAATTTTTCAGCGGACTGACTGGAAAACAAATCAGGTTGTGATGGGTCAATTTGAGCGATCGCCTGTAGGATGATCAACTCCTTTACTCCAATTAGACTATGAAGTTGGGCATTTCGCCTAAACGAACTTTGAACGGGTTTGGCTATTCGGACTTGCGGGCTATGGGGCTGTTGCAGTTGCTCCAATGATTCTAAGGTAACGGTGCCGCCAGCAGGAATGCTAAAGCCAGTCGGTTCATTTGGAATTAAAGGTTGCTGAGTGACGCAACAGCGATGCACTTCTGGCGCGACTCCCGCCACGGTCAAAAGTTGATAAATTCCAGAGATCAGCGTGAGTAAAATCAGTGAGGTGGGCGATCGCTCTAGTCGCTGCAATTGTTCATTCAAAATACAAAAAAGTTCTTCTTGGGGCTGATCGCTTAACGCTTGGTAGAGGCACAGTTCTGCTAAATATTGGCTAGCCGTTAATCGCTTTAAATCTTTTCCCAAACCTGGATAAGAGACCACTGTTTCTGCTTGGGTAATTTTATCAAGCGATTTCCCCTTAGCAATCAGCAGGTCATTCACCACAAATAGTCCACTGCGTCCGCCCATCTTGGAGTTGTGTTTTCGCGCACTAATGGCGATCGCTTTTACCAACCCATGCTCCCGCGTCAAAATTGTCAGCAACCGATCCGCTTCCCCCAACGGCATACTTTTGAGATTGATTCCGACCGCTTTATAAGTGCGAGACATAACGAATGAAGAGTGACGAATGACGAATGATAAAAACATTTATTTGTTGTCTGCCTTAGTTCCATATGCGTAAGGACTTACAAGAATGCTCCATCATCCCCCACGCCCGACACTCTGCATTGGCAATTCAACATTTCCTAACTCCAAACGCTCTACTCTCTCTGCATATTCCGCTGATTCACCAGATCGACTCCGCGCGAAGTCCCAATCCGAGTTGCGCCAGCACTGATTAAATCTAACGCTTGTTCCACCGTGCGGATTCCTCCGGAGGCTTTAATCTCGATGCGATCGCGAGTCAGTTCCTTTAATATCCTCACGTCTTCCAACGTTGCGCCGCCATTTAGCCCCGTGCTGGTTTTCAAAAAAGCGGCTCCAGCATCCATACAAATCTCTGCTGCCAGTTTTTTCTCGGCTGGAGTGAGTAGCGCCATTTCTAAAATCGCTTTAACCGTTTGTCCCGTTTGGTCGCAAATATCAGCAATTTCACGATGCACCTCGTCCACTTTTCCAATTTTTAACCAGCCAATATTAATTACCACATCGAGTTCTGTGGCTCCATTTTCCGCCGCTTCTGCCGCTTCGTAAAGCTTGACCGTTGAAGTATTGGCTCCATAGGGAAAGCCAATCACGGTACAAACTTTGGGCTTTTTGCCATGTAATAAGCGCGTGGCTTGCTGCACATGAACCGGATGTAAACACACGGCGGCAAACCCAAAGCGATCGCATTCCTCGCACCACTGCTCTACCTGTTCTGGAGTGGCGGTTGGGGTGAGCAGGGCATGATCAATAAAGGCTGCTAGGTCAATGTCTAAATTAAGGTTGCTGTTCATCATAGGGTTGGCTGACTGCTGTCGGGGGCATGAGTTTGTAGCCAATTCATCAAGTCTTCTATCTCTGTAAAATCTAACAGGGCTTCGCCTAAGTCCTCTAATAAGGCTATAGGAAGCATGACGATGCGCGATCGCACTGTTTCATCTACTGCTCCAAAACGCCGAGTTAGTAAGCGAATAATTAGGTTTAACTCACCTTGCGATCGTCCTTCTTCACGCCCTTCTTCGCGTCCTTCTTCACGCCCTTCTTCGCGTCCTTCTTCGAGGATGTCTTGATAAATAACTGATTCTCGCATCATGCCCTCCCGAAAGATTTTTTGAATCAATGCTTTCTCAAATTTTAGCCCTGCCAGGATCTGTGTGTAGGTTGAAACCTCTTGCCTGCGATCTAACTCTAGTTGATTCACTCGTTGGGCTGTTTCTCTCAGCAATGCTTCTGAATCGGTTGTTGCAGCCAAGGTCGCCAAGGGTAGCAGCGCTGCGTCATTCAAAAATATCTCTGGCTCTTGTTCCCACAGTCGCAGAACTTGGTACTCATGCCTTGTATTTTCCACGATAAAGGCAGTTTCAATCACAGTATCTTCGCTGGGTGGCAGCAGCAAAACGATGATTTGGGTGATGGGCAACCGATACAGACGATAGAGCCGCACCCAATAATCAATCATTCGCAGGGGCAAAGGAGGATTTGATTCTAATTTTGTCTGAAACTCCAAATGCAGAAGTCGCCCCTGAAGCTGTAGAAAGGTCACAGAATCGGCTCGGATCGGTTCAATGCTCAACTCGGTTTTCAACACTTCTACCGATTGTTGTGGTTTTCCTAATACCCAACTCGCAAAGCGATCGGGATATTTTTCTGATAGAAGCTTGCAGAGATTATCAAACGACATGAAGTTTTTAGTCCGTTCTAGGCAAAGGCGGAGGAGCCGAAATCGGGGGGGACATCTTGCCAGCGACCTTGACCGACTGCGCGGATTGCCTCTTTGAGGGAAACCTCACCTGTATAAAGAGCTTTGCCGACGATCGCACCCGTTACGCCCAAGGGTTCCAATGACAGCAGGCTGAGCAAATCGCGTACAGAACTCACGCCACCCGATGCAATGATCGGAATTGCGATCGCCGCTGCCAATTCGCGCAACGCCTCCAGATTTGGACCTTGCATCGTGCCATCCCGATAAATGTCGGTGTAAATAATTGCCGCCACGCCCGCGATCGCCATCCGCTGAGCCAGTTCGGTTGCCAGCACTTCCGAGGTTTCAATCCAGCCGCGTGTTGCCACCTTGCCAGCCCTTGCGTCAATGCCGACCACAATTTGGTCGGGAAACTCCTGGCAAAGCTGAGTCACTAGCTCCGGCTGCTCGACTGCGATCGTGCCCAAAATAATTCGCCGCACCCCCAGATTGAGCAAGCTGGCAACACTGGCGCGATCGCGCAAACCGCCGCCCACCTGCACAGGCACCTCAACCGCACGGGCGATCGCTTCAATTGCTGCCAAGTTCACCGGATGTCCGGCTTTTGCCCCATCCAAATCCACCACATGCAAATAGGTTGCTCCTTGCTCCTGCCATTGACGCGCCACCTCCACCGGGTTTTCGCCATAGGTTTGCACCTGGTCATAATCACCCTGATACAGCCGCACACAGCGTCCGCCCAGCAGGTCAATCGCGGGAATCACATCCATGCTTTACACTCCATACCTAAGTTTTTTGCGGCGATCGCACTCTCTAGCCTACCGGGTTCAAGCCATTCCGTGAACTAGGGAAATGGCGAATAGCATAAGTCCTTTGGACTGGCTTCGCCAACGCATAGTGTTGACCTAAGAGCTATGGCGGGTAGCGAACTCAAAACTCAAAACTCAAAACTCAAAACTCCCTACCCCTTCCTCAGCTTGGCGGCGGCAACTCATCCAGCACCGTAAACCGGACGTGGTTAATTGCCAGTTCGCCAATCGAAACCGTATCCACCGGTTTCCCGTCCGCTGTAAAGGTTTCAAACGGAATGCCCTTAGCGATTTCGGCGTGATACCAGGGTAATCCCATAAAAAAGCGCGTCGGATAAGGACCGCCCTCGCCCGTATCATCGGGGTTCGATTCCATCGGCAGCCAGCCATAGCCGGGAATATAAAACTCAATCCACACATGGTTGTAGTCGGGTTCTAGGGGCACCATGCGATATTCTGCTTGCGGTGGACACTTGTAGCGTCCCACCGTGCGGCAGGCAATGCCATTCAGCCGCGCCAGTGCCAGCAGCAGCCCCACATATTCGCCACAGGAACCGACACCCCGCGCCAGCACGACATCGGGCGGATCGATTCGGGGAGTCAGGGCATAGGAGAGGCGATCGTAGACAAAGTTACGAATCTTCAGCATTTTCCGCAGGATGTTTGTTTCAGTGCCGATCGCCTCCCGTGCGGCTGCCACAATCAGCGGCATATCCATCGACAGTTCATCATCATCCACCAGATACATTGCCTTAAACTCAGGCGACAGCGCTGGCACCCGGTCTACATCATCAAAAGTGAATTGATATTTAATCGCCCGAACTTCTAGCAGCGCTTTCCAGCCAAATAAATGACGCTCGTGGGGCTTCAGCGTTTCAAACTGAAACACCGCAACTCTTTGCCCATCTTGAATTTCTTCAGTGTAGGGTCGCCCAATTGGCTCCACCGATCGCACCTTTTGGCGATCAGTTTCCGCAGGCAAGGCAATCCGCCATTCCACCTGGTTCAGACTCACCTCTTCTAAAGGCAGCAACTCCTCCGCATAGGACATTTCAATTAGGTAGCCATTGGACAGGGCACAGTGAGTTTTAGGGTTATAGTGAAACTGTAAGGGATGAACAAAGGTGCGATCGCGAAAAGACACCTCAAAGGGATTATCCAAATTATTCGGATTGTCGCGAATAAATGCCTCATCTTTGGCGTAGGACACATACAGCATCTCACTGCCTGTTTCGGGATGCTGGTGGAAAGCAAGCCCCGTAGGAGATTCAAACGGAGTCAACACAGAAAACTGTTGTTCTCCCGTCGCCCGCTCCAAGCAATACACCGTTTGCTCAGCGCGATCGCAGACCCACAGTTCTTCCTCTCTCACTACTAAGTTCGCAGAGCCGACTCCCGGCAGCGGTAACCGCGTAATTTCTCGCCGAGACGCTTGCTCAAAAATGTAGATATAGCCTGCTTTTTGCGAGGCAACATAAATCGTTGATTCCCATACCCCAACGCCAGTTACCGGATAGGGCAACGTAAAAAAGTGCTGCAAAGAGAACGCGCCAACTTGGCAAAAGAAAACGCTATTATCACGCGCAACCCAAAGCGTATCCTGCCAAACGGCTAACCCTTCTGCCCCAATAAAATCCTCCACTTGCAACATATTGAGAATTGTAGTGTCATCCGTTGCGGGATTGATCCTCAGTAAATAGCCACGAATTGAATCAAGAGCAATGAGATCATCACCCAAAAAGCCAATACCTTGTAAAGCACAGGCAGCCAAAGGACGGATAGTACGAAGCCAGGGATCTTGCACGGCGAACTCGATAGTAAATTACACAGTTGAGACAGACAGGCTCTAAAGATAAACTGCGCCTAGCCATCCTGATTTAAAGCAAGAATAAACGACAGATTTCAAAAGCCCTCCCAAATCATAATTGCATGGGTAAGTTTGAAACTGTATCTAGAGAGTAGTTGCCAAAAGTTCCTCATCCAGATGGCAAGCAAAAAAATGAGCTGATCGAAATAACGGCGATCGCCCAAAAACATCGCTCACCTTGAAAGATAATTTGATATTCTGCTGCTCTTACTTTAGGATGAAAGATTCTCAAATGAGTTTTCTCCCAATTGTTAGTTTGTTGTCTACTTAGCTTATATCGATTTAGATCGGTCTGAGAGCAACCGCACAGAGACAACAGCCAGACATTGTGAGACTAAATCTTGAGATTTAAAGGCGTAAGAAGATGGATCTACTGGAATATCAGGCAAAAGAATTATTTCGAGCGGTGGGCATTCCAGTGTTGCCTTCCCAGCGAATTGAGCGCCCAAAGGATTTGAAAGGATTGATCATTCCTTACCCAGTGGTGCTGAAATCTCAGGTCTACAGCGACGAACGGGGGCGGGTCGGCGGGGTAAGATTTGCTGAAAACACGATTGATGCGATCGCGGCGGCTCAAACAATTTTCAACCTATCGATTATGGGGGAATACCCCAAAGTGCTATTGGCAGAAGCAAAATATGATGCCGATCAGGAGTTTTATCTTGCTATTACGCTAAACCGATCAGTGCGTCGCCCCGTATTATTGGGGTCGCAAAAGGGCGGCATTGACGTAGAAATGGCGATCGACCAGATGCAGCACGTCGTTGTTGAACAAGAATTTTCCGCTTACTATGCCCGTAGACTGGCGCTAAAAATGGGGCTAGAAGGCACTCTGATTGAATCAGTCAGTTTGATCATGGAAAAGATGTATCAGCTTTTTGTGCAAAACGACCTAGATTTGATTGAGATTAACCCGTTGGGCGTGAGTGCAACCGGAGATGTGATGGCACTTGATGGCAAAATTACTGTCAATGACGATGCTTGGGCGCGTCATCCGCACTTGGAAGCTTTAATTACCAAATTAGAAGGCAGCACTCCTCAATCCTCTGACATTTCGATTGTGCCAATGGAATCCGACGGGCAGATCGCGATCGTTTGCAATGGTGCCGGGTTGACCATGGCAACCATGGATTTGGTCTATCAAGCAGGTGGCAAACCGATTAGCTTTTTGAATGTTGGCAGTGAAACCCGCGCCGATTTTTCACCCGCGCAGTTAAAGCACCACCTGAAAGAAGGGTTAGAACAACTTACTCAAAACAAACAAGTGAAAGTGGTTTTAATCAATCTCATCAGCAATTTGGTTCCCTGTGATGAAATTGCCGATATCATTGCCTCCTCGGTTCGACGGCATATCCCTCGGACTCGTTCTTTGAAGGGCATTCGACCAGACACGCTAATTGCTCAAGCAACGCGATCGCCCTCAATGGTTGTCCGACTCGTAGGCAGTGAGTGCGATCGCGCCCAGTCGCGGCTAGCAGGACACCAAATCTCTTTACTCGATAATCTGGATGAGTCAGTCACTCAGGCAGTTGCGCTAGCAAAATTAGGTCGTAGCCCTGTAGAGTGACCCAGCGTGATTGCGATCGATTACTAAATTCCACTCAAATTTTTGACAAAAAACCTATTCGACTGTGACCAAGATTGCAGCAGGATCTCCAAACTTCCGCAATCCTGAATATAGAACCTGCCGCAAGTTTCTATTTACTTCAGATTTGATTTTTCCACTGTGCATCAACGCTATTACTCGAATTGTCATGAACTTCACACCTCAAAATAGAGTCCTTATTCAAGGAATTGCAGACCCTTCAGCCACCGTACACGCCCTCCATATGCAGACCTATGGGACTCATATTGTGGCGGGTGTTAGCCCAGGGCATGGCGGCAGAAGTGTCCATGGAATTCCTATTTTTGACTTAGTAGAGATGGCACTGTCGGCAGTGGGCGAGATTGATGCCACTATCATCTTCACGCCTCCCTACGCAGCTTTAGATGCGGCATTAGAGGCGATCGCGGCAGGCATTCGGCAGATCGTTCTAATTACCGAGGGCATTCCTCCTTTAGATATGGTCAAGCTGCTGCGTAAGGCAGAAATGACTGAAACCTTGGTGGTGGGTCCGAATAGCCCCGGTGTGATTGTGCCAGGAAAATTGCTGTTAGGAATTCACCCCGCCGAATTTTATACGCCGGGTTCCGTTGGGTTGATTAGTCGCAGTGGCACTTTGACCTATGAAATCGCTCGTGAATTGACCCTCGCTGGATTGGGGCAATCCATGGGAGTTTGCATTGGAGGCGACGCGATTTTAGGGTCATCTTTTCCCCAATGGCTTGAAATTATGGATGAAGATGAACATACCGATATTATTGTGTTGGTTGGCGAAATTGGCGGTGATAGCGAAGAGGCGGCGGCTCACTACATTGCAGAGGCGATCGATAAACCTGTAGTTGCCTACATTGCCGGACATACTGCCCCAAAAGGTCGGCGGGTGGGTCATGCCGGAGCAATTATTGCCTCCCAAATTTCTGAATTGGGTGAAGTTGGCACGGCTGCTAGCAAAACTACTGCATTTGAACGGGCAAAAATTCCGGTAGCAAATTACCCATCCCAAATTCCAACCTTGGTGAAAAAGACTTTAAGACTGCCAACAAAACAATCCAGCATATAAATAATTAGGCAAGGGAACGTATCACTTACGCAGCATTGCCATGGCGATATAGTAATAAATCGTCAACAGAATAGTGGCGAAAATCTGTCCCCCGATCCCGCCATGCCAAAACTCAAACGACTCCTTACCCCAATAAACAACTGCAAACGACAGCAGCATAATGCGCGGCACGTTGAATATGAGAGCCAGGGCAATTCCGGTTGCAACGAGGGCAGCAATTTTTGACCAGGAGCGTTTGAAGAATAATCCCATGATTAGCCCTACGCCAGCCAGCACAAACGCCATATCAAACCCACTGCAACCCGAAGCCACCTCTACGGCTTTCTTTGCCTCAATCGTCGTAGACAGCGAAAGAATTGAACCTTCAACCGTCACAGGTTGTCCAATTGCGCTTAACGCCAAACCGCCTAACCACGCCATCGAATATTCAAGCTGCTGACCAGTTAGCGTTTTTCTTAAGCTGTTTGCCAAAAATCCCAAATCAGGATAGATACTAACCATCAACAAAGCAATGGGGAGTAGATTTCGCTTAAAAAACTCCACTCCCCAAGTGGATAGAGCCATTCCGAGCAGGATGATCATGCAGAGCAGCGATTGCAAGGAAACTGAGGAAAGGCAAAAGGGGAAAAAAGCTGCCCCGCCTAGAATCAGTAGGTAGCCCACCAGTCGATCTTCTTCACTGGCTGATAGGGTCGCAAGCTGAAGACGTTGCCGCCACAGGGCATCTAGTCCTAGGTAAATGAAGCCGATGTTTAAGAGTGGCGTGGATTCTCCATGAGCGATCGCTTTCCAGATCATACCCAGCCAGGTGATCCAATAAACCAGCACCACCACCAATCCACAGGTCACGATACGGTTGTGATTGTTTTGCACACTCTGTTTGAGTAGTGCGCGCGATCGCTGTTTCCCTTGCTGCCACTTCGTCCGCCAACGGGAACCTGTACTGCCTTGAGCCACTCCAGAACCTCCTGAGTCATCTATGCTTTGGGATATCTTCTGTGCGTTGCTTAATCTCGATATGAATTCGCCCCCTAGCCCCCAATTCTGGGGGAACCAAACTGTTAAAGTCTCCCAGAATTGGGGGATTTTGGGGGCTTAGGTTTTGCCAATTTGTTGCACCGGGATTTGTGCCAGTGTCCCATCCCCTATCACTGGACGTTTGCCGATCAATTTTTTGGCGGACGCGCTCCGTACTGCCCTAAGCCGATCAATGCCAGCCCGACAATCACCAAATTGCCGACGCTGGAAACACCTGTTTTGAGGGTCGTTGTTTTGGCATTTTCTTTGAGCGCAGTCACCTGGTTACCCAACACTTGCGAGATTTGCTTCAGTTGATCTGGGGTGACATTAGGAACGGCTCCCGGATTCGCTTTCGCTTTGTCAATTTGAGCTTGAGCCTGAGTCGCTTGATTGCTGATGTTGGTCATTGCCTGCTGCTGGAAGGCAATGCCATCGCGAATTACCAGAATGGATGAGAGGTTAAATATCACGCCCAAAATCAGGCAAAATAAGGCTAACCGTCTGCGCCAGCGGCGAAAATCTAACATGCCATACATGATCAGCGCCAAACCGAATAGCAAGATGATGGAGCGATCGCTAATCTGCTGCATAAACGCAATCCGCCACTGCAAGTCTCCTAGATTGGGCGGAAAGGTAATGGCGAATATATCGACCATAAAACCAGCCAAGCAAGCCAGACCAACAATTTGACACAATCCCTTGGGATTGTAGGAACCAACAAAGTTTTGGGAAGAAATAGAAGTCATATCACTGTTCAACTTTCAGCTAAACGTCAGGGGGCTTTTCGAGGACTTGACTAAACGACCCCAAAAGCATTTGATCAACGGCGGCAAGCTGAAACTGCTGTTACTGGTTTGCACCCTTCAAGCAGCATCACCCCGCTATAGTTTGTTTCTACCGTTCTCCACCATTCCCCGGAGGGTTTGAATAAACTTCTCGTGAAGCTTAGTCAGATCCACTCATCAAACCGTCACATATGCGCCACTACTAAACAAAGCCTTAACCCATTTTTGTATTCGAGTTTGAAGATTAATCACTAAGTAATGATCACCAGAAAAAATGGTTGCATCCGCCCTGCATTGGCTAAGACACAACCATTTTGAGAAAAACTCTGATGAAACCTACCGTATTAAGGTTTGTCTCTACGCACCCTATGCAACAGATTCAGCCGCTGCTTCCGACTTCCGCTTCCGCAACACGCCTGCACCCAGAGCGATTAACCCTGGCAATAGAGCCGGAGTAGGAATTGGAGTCGCAGTAAGACTGATTGTGTAACCACTGTTACTAGCCGTTTGAAAGGCAGTCAAAGTACCATTGGCAGCGGTTGTGTTTCCGAACATGAACTGACCGAAAAGAGGACCAGCTACAGTGGTGAGATTAAAACCGCCATTGGTAAATGTTCCTGTGAAAAGACCAGGATTGAGCACAAAGCTCAGATTATTCGTGTCTCCGCCAATTGTTTGCGACCCAAAGTTGATAAAGGGATTCGCTCCAGTTGAACTGTACTGCTTGACTGTAGTACCCAAAATAGTGGCTAGAGCCTCTAGTTTCAGCGGCAAGGGATTGATACTAATCGCAAAAGGATTAACAGAGGAAAAATCGCCACTACCCGTTATAAAAGTAGGAGCATTAAAAGTAGCATTCCCACTTTGATTAACCGCCGTCAGATCAGGAATTGAAGCAGATGCCGGGGGATCGCCTGTAAGATTGATTGAGCCGGTCAGACTGATTGCCTGAGCAGGAGTACTGACTAAGGCTGTTCCCGTTGCTACTGTGAAGGCTGCTGTTACGCCAATGCCCAATGCTTTAAAGTTCATTGTTGAGACCTACCTAAGTGTGAATGTTCGTGGGATTGCTCGAACTGAATTAAATGGCTATCAAAGCTGAAAATGAGTTTCTAATAGCCTTGGCAATGCACTTTTGGTAGATGAACCGATAAAATCGACTATGTTAAAAAATCGTTAAGTAGGTGACTCAGATTAAATGACAGATGTAGTGCGAACAGCTTGCCCGCACTACATCACCAAGTTAATTACGTCCGCCTACTTATTTGTTGAAAACTTGATTTTCTAACTACAGATTGCAACTGAAAAATAAGAATGGCTCAAAAGTCAGTCTTATGTACCTATGTCCAAGCACTGAATCCTTGATCCGAAACAAAGGATTTAGCTTCATCAATTTTTTATATTCAAGTCTGTTACGTGAAGAATCAGTGATTAGGTCATGACTACTCAGATATTTCCTCAGGCTCTATTCCTAGCGATCGCAATCGGGTAGCCAGGCGATCGGCGCGTAAGGGCGTAGCATTCGGTAATTAACTTGACGACTCAATCGGAGACTGACTGCCGAATGCTACGCCCCTACAGAATCTACGAAAAATTTATGGGTGTTTTTTCTAGCCGCGATCGCCCACTACTTGCTGCAACAGTCGGGCAATCTGTTGATTTGTTGTGGCTAGATTAAACCGCTGGATCGCTGTTTGCTGGGCATTGTCAGCGATCGCCGCTGCTAGCTCTGGCTGACTATGACACTGCTGAATGATCTCTGCCAGTTTTAGCGAATCGCCCGGTGGCGCTAGCCAGCCTGTTTTGCCGGGTTCTATTAGCTCCATTACGCCGCCTGCGGCTGCTGCCACAACGGGCGTGCCGCACAACATCGACTCTACAATCACACGCCCAAACGGCTCTGGTGCTGTTGAGGTGTGGGCAACTAAATTGCAGGCTGTCATTAATTGCGGTACATCGGAACGAAATCCCAAAAACCGGACGCGATCGCTCAATCCCAACTGCTCAACCTGTTGATGTAACTGTTTCGCAAATGCATCTTCACCAAACAGCGCATCGCCCACCAGTAAGGCAACTACATTTTCTGGGCAATGCTGCAACGCATCAATCAAGATCTGCTGACCTTTCCAGGGCGAAAGCCGACTGAAATGACCGACAACAAAGCGATCGCCGAGTCCTAGCGTTTGCCGCATCTGAGCGGCAGTTTCACCATGATGTTGATATCGCTGAAGCTGAAACCCGTTGTAAACGACCTTGACCCGATCGCGATCGCCGCCTGCTGCAAAAAATGATGCTGCACTAGCGTGGGAGTTGGCAATGACCAAGGATGCAAATCGGTTTGCTAAGCCCACAATTAGCCTGCGATTGATAAGACTAAAATGGTCTGAAGAAACAATATCGTGCAGATGATAGACCAGGGGACGATTTGCCAAAAGACTCGCGATCGCACCGACTACCAAAGCCTTTTGCGTATTGGCATAAATCACATCATACGCTCGACTTAACTGGGCAATCTGTCCAATTAACGGCAGTAGTTGACCTAAGCTACTCAGTCCTTTTAGCAGATTGCTATCTTTTTGCACTTGAATGGCTTGCCCGGTTAGCACTTGTACCGGAATGCCCTGCTGTTCGAGTAGCTCTCTAAAGGAACCGTCTGCTAATAACCCAACCAGGCAGCGATCGCGATAGGGCTGCGCCACATCCAGCAGGCAAAGTTCTGCCCCTCCCGGCTTACCACTTTGATCAAGAAACAGGATTTTCATAGTTTAACTAGCTGAGTAAGACAGTTCGGATGCGGCTGGGGGTGTTTGCCTAATCAAAGATTTAGGGGAAGGGCAATTCCAAACACTACTGCAACCTGTTTCGCTGACATACGAAAACCATCCGGAGTCTTAATAAAGACTTAATATAGGGGAAACTGCGTTGTTAAATCCTAGTGTTTTATGCCATCGCCTTTTCCTGGAATGAATCCTTACCTGGAACAGCCTGCAATCTGGCAGGAGTTTCATAGTCGCTTGATCGTAGCGATCGCGGATGAACTGGGACCAAAACTGCGCCCTAAGTATCGTGCAGCGGTTGAAAAAAGAGTCTACGAAGATGCTAGCAATGATTTAACGTTCATTGGGCGACCCGATACGACTGTTTTTCAGGCGATACCGGATGTAGCTGATGTGGCTTCGGTGCCTCCATTGTTCGCAACATCTACAAGCAGCACGATGATTGCCGAACCTGTAATGGTTGAGGTGCCAATGCCAGAGGAGATTCAAGAACGATATCTGGAAGTGCGGGATGTGACAACGGGGGAAGTCGTCACCACGTTGGAGTTGATTTCACCCAGTAATAAACGATCGGGCAGAGGGCGATCGCGGTATGAGGAAAAACGGCTGATGGTGCTAGGCAGTCGAACTCACCTGATTGAAGTAGATTTGATTCGGGCGTTTAACCCGTTGCCGATTCGGGGCAATATGCCATCCTCTCTATACAGAATTTTAATCAGTCGAGCAGAGCAACGCCCCCTAGCGGCGCTTTATCCGTTTAATTTGCCGGATTCAATTCCTATTTTCCCAGTACCTTTAAAGCCGGAGAATCCGGATCTCTGGGTGGATCTACAACAGTTATTGCATCAGATTTATGATCGAGCAGCCTATGATTTGGAGATTAACTACACGCAAGACTTGATGCCACCATTGGCGGATCAGGATAGGGAATGGGTGGATGCGTTGTTGAATCAGAAAGGGCTACTTTAGGCGATGAGTCAAGCATTAAAAAAGCGATCGCGATAGGGCAGCGCCACATCCAGTAAACAAAGCTCCGCTCCTCCCGGTTTTCCACTTTAATCAAGAAAAAGAATCTTCATGCTAGTTCTATTGATTAACTCATGACTCAAGCTAGGAGCACTTGACGCACTTGCGGCGCGATAGTTCTCCAGTCAAAATATTGCTCGGCATAATTTCGGCAAGCTTCCCGCGATGGTAAAGGCACCTGCCCCGCTAAGATGTTTGTCAACGTTTGAGCAATGCTGTTGGCTCCGATATCTTCAGTAATCAGATGTGGAGAAAAGCCCCCAATCACTTCTGGCATCCCGCCTACAGGGGTGCAAAGTGCCGGAGTGCCACAAGCGAGAGATTCCAACAGAACTAAGCCAAATCCCTCCAGCGATTGGCTAGGCATGATGGTTAGGTCAGCCGCTTGGTAGGCAATCGGCAGATCTTCGTCGGGGAGAAAGCCGAGAAATTTAACGTGATCTTCCAATTCAAGTTCTTTGGTTTGTTGCTCCAGATCAGCTTTTAAGGGTCCTTTTCCGGCGATCGCCAGCCAAATATCAGGATAGGTTCGTTTGACCTGTGCCACAGCTAACAGCAGCTTATCTATCCCCATGCGATGTACTAGACGACGCGGGGTGAATAAGATAAAGCGATCAGGTGACCATTCCAGTTTTTCTCGCGCCTGCTGCCGAGTCAGGTTTGGCTGAAAGTGCTGCGTATCGACTCCACCCGGAATCACATGAATCTGCTCCCAGGAAATATGATATTCCCGATGCAAGATCTCACCAAAGGCTTTGCTCAACACAATGAAGCGATCGCATCGATGGTATACCGTTTGTTCGATCAGCTTTTTAAATAGAATACTTAGCTTATTACTCCCTTCGTGATCGCTTTCTTGCGCCCAAGGTCCATGAAAGGTGCAGGTGATAGGCACATCTTTTGGCAAATGCGGCAACAGAGACAAACCATAAAGAGCAAAGTGTAAATTAATTGCGTCTGGTTTAGATTGAATGCAATGACCCAATGCTTGGTTCGCTGACCAAAGTCGTTTCAACAGAGAAGCCTCTGGTTCAGCTAGATTTTTCAGTTGCAGCGACAGATCTGTTGCAACTGAGGGTAATCCAATACCAAACAAGTTAACGTTGGTTTCCAATTTAATTAAATTGTGAACTAATTCATAAACATACCGATCGAGTCCCCCCGGATTATTAGGAAACCAGTAATTACCAACAACGGAGATGGAAGCAGAGTGAATCGATGAGTTCATAACAAGCTAAGCTGAGTATCTCAATTGATGATTTGCTGGATAAATCGCAAATATTGTTCAGCAATCTTTTCAGTCGTAAAATCTTGCGATCGCGCTTGCAATGTTTTAGCATCCAATGGGCAATCAAGCGTTTCGCCAATGGCAGCAGCAAGATTATCTGAATCGCCCACAGGTGCTAATTTGCCATATTGCCCATACCCTAAAATTTCTGCGGGACCACTTTCACAATCCGTTGAAACAACTGGAGTTCCTGTTGCCATTGCTTCTACTAAAACATTGCCAAATCCCTCAAATTGAGAGGACATTACAAAAACAGCAGCTTTGGACATGTAAGCATAGGGATTTTCAGCAAAACCAAGCATTTGTACATCTTGAGCAACCCCTAATGCTTGCGCTAAAGCTTCTAGCTCAACTTTATGAGGAGTAATTTCTCCAAGCATCACTAGCCGACAAAGACGATGCTCGCGTACTTTGGCAAAAGCTCGAATTAATGTTGGGTAATCTTTCTGAATCATCAGTCGCCCAGCCCCCAAAATAACGGGTGGTTCTCCAGTCATAAACCAAGGATGATCAATGGGTTGCTTTGCCTTATTGAGTAAGTCTATGGTGACGACAGGATTATAAATAACTTGAATCTGGTTTAGCGGAATTTCAGTTATTTTTGACAGGTCTTCAGCAACTCCTTTGGATACAGCAACTAACCCATCTGAAGTAGTGTAGAAATATTTCAAAAGCACATACTTTAGCCTAGTTCCAATGCCAGGAAACTGATCAAAATAGCGTGAAATATTGATACGAATACCATGAAGAACTTTTGATTGCTGGCGAGAGACCAACTTTGCTAGATTAGCAACACCAATATAATCCCCATGTGCCATCAAAACAGCAGGCTTCTCCTGTTTTAGATAGTGACTCAGTTTGAATATTTTCCCAACAAAAAGAGTACGAGAAGGTTTTAAGTCTAGGGAGATACTACGAACTCCTACAGGTAAGTTTTTCTCAAAACTTTGATGATATTCAGTAATGTTTGGCACTACCAAATCTACTTGAAATCCGCTATCTATCATAGATTCAAGTAGATTTAGAATCACTCTGGTAAGCCCGTTGCCATACATAGGTGGCAAGAAGAAGCTAATAAGTTTTTTGTTCATATTTTTAGCATAATTGTTGAAGGAAGAGAGCGTTCAGTGATTATGTTGAGTCACTTAAAATTAAATCCATAGCCAGGGAAGCAGGGTATTGATCGAACTGCGGACTCGAAACTTCCATAGGTTAGTGGTTGAATATCCTTGATTGTCTGCCGCCCGAAAGCCATCAATCAGGGGTGTGAACTTAAAGCGACGCACAAATCTGACGTTGGATTGTTGGTCAAACCAGTTTCGCAGCAATTCCTCCGCTCCACCATTGGGAGGAGTATCTGGTGCGTTTAACTTCAGCTTTTCGTAAACATTTTTTAGACAAGCTTGATAGATGTTGGGTTGCCAAGCAATCAAAAAAGTATCTACCCAATGTTTAGGACGATTTCTAAAATTGCAATAAATTCCAAAGCTTTTGGGTTGGTGATTAATAATTTTGCCCAAGTTTCTGATGATATATCGACCTGTTACTTTCCAGACAATCATTTCTTCTGATTGATTAATAATTTTAGAGTTTTCCATAGCATAATCAATCAACTTGAATTCACCATAGGCGCGATCGTACTGAGGTGGATAGTCAAGTCCATCGAAGGTAATGAATTCGACTTGACTTGCTAAGTTTTGATCTTTTGCTAACTGCTTTAAGCTAGATATGTCTGAATTCGAGTTTTCAGCAAAAACGATTGCATCGCAAGACTGATTAATTAGAGAAAGATAAAATTTGAATGCTTCTTCGTAATCTTTAAGACGAAGAACGGGATCTGTCCTCTTGAGGTTTGGGACCCCAGTTTTGGGTGTAATTGTTGCTGTTAAGAGTAGTACGTTTTTAGCTTTCATGCTTCCTCCTGTTGCTATTTTGCTATTACCTAATTCAGATAAATCCCTCTGCTTGTGGTTCCTCCCGCCCTTTACATCGCTTTTCTTTAATGTCTAATGCTTTATGCTATGAGGGAAAGTTAGAAGGGGGACATGTGGCGTATTTACAAATCAAGTTGGTATCCTTTTCAACTTGCAAGGCATTACATAGCTATTCCTAAAGTTTCTTCTCTTTCAGAATTTTCATTATTCCTTTCATCTAAACTGCATATTGCAGACTGCATGTTTATAGTTTCTTTATCTTTCTGAACTTAAGTGCTATCTACTTCCACTTACTTGCGTTAGGTGTTGATTGGAATAATATTGGCTTGCTGCCATGCCAATCCCTAAAAAGCTCCATAGAATCATTGCGACATCACCGGCAAAGATGTTGTTGAGCCAGACCTGTGAGATGGAGCCAAAAACAATTGCCCTGCTGGCACTGCTGAACGGATCATTGCGACTCTCTTTGGTTTGAAAAAGGTGATAAACGATCAATACAATCCCCATCAAATAGGGAAGCGTACCCGCCCAGCCGAGGGTAAACAGGAGGGGCAAAATACCGCTATCACTCCCACCAATCGCCGACTCAGGCAGATCTCTGCCCCGTCCGCCAATGCCGCTGCCCACAACCTCCGTCAACGCGATCGCCAGCAAATCTTCATAGCCCTGGGTTCGTTCTTGCAGGCTAAAATCATCCCCTGATGTTGCTTCTGAGAGGCTTTCTAGGCGCTCTTGAATGGGTGTGGCGAAGGGTTCGATAGTGGCTAATGGGACTACGAGCAACGCCATCAGCAAAATGGTGAGAATTAGCCGCATTTGAAACTTGAGACTGAGCGCTGGCAGAAATGCGAACAGCCCTGCAACCCAACCCAGCCAAGCCGATCGAGCCGCTGTCAATAAAAAGGCAATGTACCCTGCCCCGGACGCAGCAAACCGTAACTGCTGATTGCTGGTAAGAATCAGAATCAAACCTGCCATCATTGTGTTGGCGAAATCTTGGGGTGAGTTTTGCGTCCCAAATACGCGAATTTCAAACGGAAACGGACTTCCAAATGAATTAGCATCAAGGTTATTCAGATAGAACCGATCCCACTCTGGCGCAACGCAATACTGAAAAATGCTATAGCCTCCCATCACCAGCACGCCTAGCACAAACGTACGTTGAATCACCTGGCGATATTGAGGATAGAGTTGCCAATTGATAAATAGATGAAAGCTGAAAGCAATTGGCGTGAACCAGCCCATGGCACCGATGAAAAATTTCAGGTCGGGTCGTCCGTTGATTAACCCCACCAAAATGCCATAAACCACTGCCAGCAGACTCAGCAAGAAAGGCATTCCCCCTTGTCGGGAAGCTTTGGGCAAATATTTCACCAAGGTGATGAGACAAATGCTGGTGACAAGCAGGCTGGTTGTGCCCCAACGACCCGGTGTAATGTATCCGCTTTGCTGATCAATGATACGCCGCACTAGGGAGCCTAAAAAATAAACCCACCAGACATAGCCAACGTATAAAACTGGAGTGCGAAAATAGAGAAATAACCCAACGGCAACAGAGCCTGTCTCTCATACACA